>Ga0116173_1002783_pt1 | contig 13421 bp, 13 predicted proteins | sample AD_UKC085_MetaG_FD_89800 | JGI IMG/M metagenome (GOLD analysis project Ga0116173, IMG submission 89800) | Active sludge microbial communities of municipal wastewater-treating anaerobic digesters from USA - AD_UKC085_MetaG | ecosystem: Engineered > Bioreactor > Anaerobic > Digestate | place: USA...
CTCTTCTTTGCCCCATTTGACATTGATATAGTCTAAAACTTTTCCGAAACCTAAACCGTTATCCTCAACGTCTCTCATACAGTAATCCCACTTTTTAAAATCTATTTCTTTTAATTTTTCATACCGATTAGGCGATTTTTCTAGATGTGCCCCAAACCCACAGAACACGCACCCAGTCCGCTGTTCACCTGTTGTTTTTAGTTTGCCACTATCATCTTGCACTATGTCACCATACACGCTGCAATAAGGTGTTTTATACATCAACAGATATTTCAATACATCTTGCTCCGTCCAAAATGACAAGGGTTTGGAGCTTGGTTTTTTATTATTAAAAGCATTACAACCGCTTATTATCCACTCTTTTTTTCTTAATGCACTTTCTTCTGCCATAGTTCCTATAAGAGGTTTTTTGTTATTTTGTTTTTCGTAAATTTTAAACGGGGATTTTTTCATGACGTCGCAACATTTATTGGAAATTAAAAATTGAGCATCTAGTAAGTATTTGTATTTATTTAAACTATATCTGTCTCCATATTTTTTGTAAAAGTCACTGTCTTTTTTGAATTTATCTGCTGTTTTACCATTTATTTTGTTTTTAGCAACTTTTATATCTCGACTTATTTCTTTACTTATAATCGGATATCCATATTTGATTAAAACCTCGTCAAATCTCATCTTAGGTTTTAACCAAGTCACATTGCTAAAAGTTTTAACAAAGTCACGTATTTGGTTGTATTCAAGCCCTGTATCAACAAATACCGCTTCTATTTCGGGAAATATTCTTCGTGTTAAATCAAGAAGAACTGTACTATCCTTACCACCGCTGAAACTTACATAAACTTTTCCTTCATAATAATTATACCATTCTATAATTCTTGCTTGTGTTATTTGTATTTTTCTCCATAGTGGCAATGCTTGTAGTTCTTTTAGTCTTTGTAAATCATGTACTTTACCATCTTCTGAATAATTATTTTCCATACTATCTCCTTTTAATTTAATATATAATCTTTAGTATTAATTTTACCTTTTCCATCTTCAAATGTTAACAATGTAGCAGTAGCATCTGCAATTTTCTTAATACTCATAGAAAATCCATCAATACCTATAAGACTTCCAATTCCTATACAACCTTTTCTAACTCCACAATTTTGAAAACTAGCATGATGTTTATGTCCTGCTAATATATAGTCTATTTTAGTATTATATATTTCTTGATAGTCTTTAATAGCTTGAGATAAATCTTTTTCTTCTCCATGTATTCCTAAAATATTGTAGTCTAAAACATCGAAGAAAACTAATCCTGTTTTATTTTGTTTTATTGAAAAGTTTTCATTCTCTAAATTAATCAATCTAATTATTTCTAAAACAACTTTTTCAATATTTTCATTTAAGTGAGCACCTTTTTTACCATCTAAAATTCTTAATTCTCCATGATTACCATTTACTTGATGATAAGTTACTCTTGTGTGTTTGCTTAATTCTAATAACCATTTACCCAAATAATTACCTAAAAGAATAGAGCTATCAATTACTCCATATCTTAAATTAAATAAAATACTATGTCTTAGAAATCCTTCTAAGCTATCTCCTAAATTTACAACATCTAAAGAATTAATATTATGTTTTTTAACATCTTCTATAGTTTGTTGCAATAGTAAGTCCATTCTTTGATAAAATATTTCTGGCGAATATTTGTTTATAATCTCATTGTTTAATCCGTATATTTCAAATTCTTTATCAAAGTGCATATCAGAAAAACATAAAACATATTTCTTATTACTTTGCTTTAATTCGATTTTTTGTGGCATAATATAGTTTGGCAAATATTTTTTAATACTTTCTTTTATCTCATCAAAAAATAATTCTTGTCTTGAATGTTCTCTAATCCACTTATTAATTTCTAATTGTTTAGTTCTTTGTTTAACAACATTAATTTTACTTAATTCAGATTTTACTTCTAATTTTTCAAGTGTTTTTTCTGTATTAATTAATTGTTCTTTAAGGTTTTTATAGTCCGTTTCTAAAATGGAAATTTTTGAAACTAAATTTTGTTTATCATCATTTAGTTTTTTAATTTCTTTTCCATTTTCAATTCTATCTATATAGATAGATAACATTTTATAAAACTCTTGACAAGGTTTTCTAAAAAAGCTTTCTGTGTAAGCTGTTCCTAAGGCTTGGTTCGCTACATTGGCTAGTTGTTCCCAAGATGAGAATTCATCACGATAATCATACATTCTTAATTTATATTCATCTATTGTTTCATTTTCAAGTTTTTTGTATTTGTCTTTTAAATTTTCCATTTTACTCTCCTTCGGCAGAATCTGAAACTCCAACGGCTAAAGCACGTTGGGTTCTTAACTACGTAGACTTCCAAATATACTCGAAAGCATATAAGACTAATCTGTTTCATTAAGACTTTTACTAACAATCACTCTATTGAGCGAATTAACGTTAGCATTAGGCTCGTTTCAAAACCTATTTTGTTTTATATTGCTAAGGTTTTGTGCTATCCATCCCACACCTAAAGGAGTGGGCTTTCGCACATTGTTGTAAATATCCACATGGTTTTTCTTCAAAACATTTTCCAATTTTTATACATTTAGGCTGTAATGCTTTTTCTAAAACTGCTATTATTTCTTCTGTTTCATCTAAACCGTTTGATATTTCATCTATAAATTCTATTTTCATTTTTTTAAATAGTTCTCTAATCTCATCTTGAGCTTTGCTACATAATCTTTCATTACACATATTTATAAAACTTCTTAAATTCATAGTAACACATAAATTAGTTTCACAAGCATTTGGCAATACGTATCTTGCATCTTCTTTATCAATTTTTAAATCTATTAGTTTATTATAGGCTTCATTAATAGTTCTCATACAATCTATGTACGTATCAATAACTCTAGTGTCTTTAGTGTTTCTAATGCTCTTAGGAATTACATAATTAAAGCATTCTTTGTTTTTAGTTTGATTAACATATCTTTGGCTTTGAACACTAAATGAAGCTATTCTATGTCTAGTTAGCTGTGCTAATAAAGCTCTTGACACACCATCAACTTCAAACGTAATGTGACTATGTTCTAAAACACTATCGTGTCTACTATTAATACATTTTTGAAGTATTTTAAATGTTTCTGTAGGAGTGCTACTATAACATTTGCTAGCAGCATTTTCTATGTTTCTAAAAATATCTGTTAAGTCGTTAGTTATTCTTACTTCCATAATAATTCCTTTATCTTTCTTTATATTAATTATTCTTTAATTAATTTTTCAGCAATTTCATACAATTCCAAAGGATTTTTCTTTTTGTGATTTGTTTTAGTTGCTTTTCCGTCCTCAATCACATATAAATTATATATTTCTCGTCTCTCATTGCTTGTGATTAAAAATCTGGGTAGATTTTTAATATCAATATATTCCACCCAGATTTTATCATTTTTTGCTAATTTATATTTTTCTTCTTTTGTTTGATTTAGAGACATTACTTAATATCTTCTGACATTGAAATTCTGTTTTCTTCTCCACCCAATGTGTCGGAAATATATTTACTTACTACATCATCTTGAAGTGCTCTTTTGATAAACTGGAATAACAAAATTAACAAATCATTTGTTCCTGTGTATTCTGTTAAATATTTTTTAAGACTTTCTAATAAATATTCTCCATCATCTTTAATACCTACATATCCTAGTGAACATTCACAATTAAATCTTTTAAGCAATTTAATTAGATTTTGATAATCAAAGTTTTTACCTGTTTCTTTAAATAATACTGTGTCTAATATTACGTTAGCACACATTATAGGGTTTCGCACTATTAAATCTTCTGTTACTTCTATGCCTTCTTCTAGCTCATCTTTTGTAAAAATATATTTCACTTCATCATAGTCTACGCTTTCGTCAAATTCAACTACTTTATTTAGGAAATCTGTTTTTTCTCCAAATATTGTGTACAATACATCTAAGTTTTTGATTGGTTTCATTGTTAAATCTGTTGCCATAGACTTAGTAAAATTACAACTGTATTCAGCCTCTTGTAATATTTCTTTTTCAATTTGTGCTTTTGTTAATTCTTTCATAAAAAATACTCCTTATTAATTATTTTTGTTTTGTAGTTTAATTACTATTGAGCCACTAACAGCAAATATTATTGTTTGTATGCCTGTTATGATTTCGCCTATAGTTCCTGTGCTATTCTCTGTGGTGATTAATCCGCCTAATGTGCATAGGCATATAGGCAATGCAAAGTTATATAGTTTCTCTAAATTTTTATTTTTCATAATAATTTCCTTATACTCTTATTGAGTTTTTATTTTATAATTTCTTACTAGTTTATTTTTTTTATTTATAGTTCTTCTATAGATAAAATGCAAATAGTCTTTTTTATTTTGTAGTTTAACTGTTTTTAATTTTATGTTTATTTTTTTTGTTATTTGATAAGATGTCTTAGCTAAAGCTCTCAACATTCTTTCTACTTGAACATTTGACATAAAACTAAAATGTTGATTTAAGGTTTCTTCAATCTTATCTAACCTTATCATTAAACTAGATATATCTAATTTGATTTTAAAGTTAGATACTTCTCTTATTGTTTTATTAATTTCATTTTTTCTTTTATTACTTTCCTGTACTTCCAAAACCACCCTCTCCTCTAATTGTTGTCATTTTCTTTAATTCCTCTAAAGGAATTGTTCTGAATTGTGCTGGTTCTATTTTTCTTAAAATTCCTTGAACTATTGCTTTTTCATAAGGATAAATAATTGTAGCAGGTGCAACCTGTTGTTTAATTTCTTTTTCTGTAATTGTATCTTTAGCAATTGCTAATGGTACATTATTATGATTACTTATGCAAACTAATAATTCACCTCTATAAGTTCCCTCAATTACTCCTGCTCTAATTCCCATGTTATATTTCGCAGTAGAACTTCTTTCTTTAAATTCTAAAAAATAATTTTCTGGTAGTGCAGAATATAGCCCTGTATTTATGATTTTACTTTGTTTTGGATTGATTATTATATAATCTTCCTCAAAGAAAGCATATATATCATATCCTGCATCGCTTTCTCTTTTTTCGGGAATTTTTACTCTTTCGTCAGAAACTGCCCAACAAAAATCTATTGATTTTGTTTCTCTTGTTTCTGTTTTTGTATTTACTTCTATTTTGTTTTCTGATGTAGTTGCTTTAACTTCTGCCTTATTTTCTACTTTAGTTTCTGTTTTTTTAATTGCCATTTTCTAACCTCTTTCTTATATTTTTTTTGTTTGTTATTGACTATTATTATTATAGCATATGCTTTAACAAATGTCAAGTATTTTTTAAAAGTTTTTTTATTTTTTATTTTTCATATTTACTTTCATCCAAGGTATCGTGTAAATCGTCTTTACTATTTAGCCAACAGGCTATAATAACTCGGTCTCGGAATACAATACTAATGTCTCTTTTGAAATCATAATTCAATCTCAATACACATTTAGTTACTTGCTCTAAATTTCCGTCATATTCAACTTCAAAAGGTTTGCAATTTTCCAAAGTTATATTTTCTATGATATCCCACATTTTCCCTAAATGTATATTATATCTTTTTTGTTTTTTGTCTATAATGTGATTATAAGCATGACAGGAAATTTCTTGAACATTTTTTATAATTTCAAATGATTGTTTGTCGAAACAATCATGCCATTTGAGTTTTCTATGATAAAGTTTTGTGTTATTAGAATTTGTATTATTAGAAATTGATTTTTTATTTTCGCATTCTATTAAATTCATTTTACGAAAAATATTTAAATTATAGTGTAGGTGTGAACGCTCAAACTCATCTAACTCATGGACAAGCTTACAACAAGCAAAACAATAAAGATTATCTAATATAACAGAAAAAGAACTACATCCGCATTCACATTTATATCCTATATTTTCAAGTATAAAACCATCTCCATATTTTTTAATACTCATTTTAATACCTCTTTCTTTTTTATTATTTGATTTACTATATTCATTATACACTACATTATTAACATTGTCAATACTTTTTTAAATATTTTTATTTTTTTAAAAAATATTTTTTATTTGTACAATTTACACAAATCTTTAAATTCTTTTACATAAATTACATTTTCATTTTTATCCTTATAACTTTTTAATTTCTCAATAGCTTTAACTCTTATAGAATTAGAAACTATATTTTTGCTAAATTCAATATAGTCTAATTCCTTAAGTTTTCTCAAAATTTTAATTTGGTCTACTTTAGTTCTCTTTAATCCACTTATATAAAATATAGCCCTTATATCTAAAGTAACCCAATGATTATTTTTTGAATTGATTAAATCAAAATATTTTGATAAACATACTAAAGTAAACATAATTCTTTCTAAAGTTTTATCTTTTAGTTCTTTAATTAATTTTATTTCATTATTAGTTATTGGCATATTTTCATAACAAAATAAACTTTGTTCATTAGATTTTTTTATTATTTTCTCTACAAAATCTTCATATTCTCTAGGAATATATTTTTTAACAGTTTTTTCTAATAATAAATTTAATTCTTTTTTAATTTTATTTTCCTGGTAGTTTAAAACATATTTAAAATATTTAGACAATATTAATAAATTTTGATATAAATTTTCATTTATCTCGTCTATATTTTCTAATAATTCTTTGGCTTTTTCTGCTTCATTAACTACTATATTAATCAATTAATCATCTTCTTTCAAAAATTTTTCTTCAAGGTTTTTAACTATTATATCTCCACAGGCTAACCATAAAATATTTTTATAAGATTTATTTTTATAAAAAACATCAATTAAAATGTCACATAAATATTCTTCATTTGTGCATACTTCTATTCCTTCTTTAAAAAATATTTCTGATAAATTTTCTTTTATCCTCATAAAAAATTCAATATTTTTATGACTAGAGATATTTTCGTTTTCTTGTTTGTTTTTCATAAATGAAGTTTTATATAAATTTATCCAAGTTTTTGATAAATTAGTAATTTGAGTTTTAACATTTTTATTTATTGGATAATTATTAATTGACTTAAGTACAGAATAATCAAACTCCTGTTGATTTAATTTTATTTTTAATTTCTCCAATTCTTCTTCAACTATAAAACATAATCTATTCATTACTGATTTTTCTTTAGATAAAGGAATTAATTTATAATAATATTTTATAAAGTTTTGTTTTTCTTCAAACTGTGCGTCATCCTTATTTAATGGAATATTTAATAAATCTTCTAAATTCATATTAAATAATAACAAACTTTTATTCTTTACTTTTTCGATAAAATTTTTATATTCTTTATCTAACTTGGGATAAATAAATCTCATAAAGTAAGGCTTCTTGCTAGCAACGCAATTTAATAAAACTTGTTTTTCTTCCTCTGAAAATTCATTTTCTTCTATATATTTATAACAATCTTTAATACTATACCAATACTTAGGCATAGGCGAACATACAACCCCTTTTAAGCTATCTATTGTATCTTGTTGATATTGTTGTCCACAAACTATTCTGTAGCTTAAAACCCTATTCTCGTTTGAATTTGATGGATATCTACTTATTACATCATACATATTGGTTATCTTATTAGTAACTGTGCCTACATTACAATCCATACCTAAATAATTTGACACTTCTAAATCTTTTTTATTAGGTATTTTTTTATCTGCTTTCTTTTGTAGACAATTAATTGCAGGTAGATTTTTAGTGTTTTTAACTAAGACTGGTTCATCTGTAGTCATCATTAAGTCACCATCTTTGTCTAATCCATTGGCAGCCATAGCTAAATTATCATGGCAACTAATTATAGTAATTGTAGGCATATGTTGATACCAATATTCCATATCTGCATCATTAGCTACAATTCTTTTTTGGATATTATTGTGACATGACATTGGTGCTCTAAAACATACTACTTCTTTAGCACTCTTGTCTGCCCAAAACTTATTATATATCTCATCTCTTTTTAATAATCCATAATCTTCATCTTTATCAACTAAATTAAATATAGATTGCATTAAAGCAAAAGGGTCTCCACTTACTATAGAATAATTGCCTCTAACTTTAACTTTTCCTATTTTCGCTAAAGTTTTTTTGTTAATTAAAACACTTTTTGTTTTTTGAATTACATAACTATCTTTGATTAATTCTGGATTTAAGTATAAAGCTTTTATAAAATTCTCTTGTTTTTTTAATTTTTCATAGGTTATATTTTCTTTTTTAATTCCTGTAAAAAATTCAATCAATCTTAAATGGTCGTCTGATTGAATATTGTGAAAATCATCAATTGTATTTTTAATTAATTGATGTATTTCATCATCTGTTAAATCATAAGATTGAATAAATTGATAATTTAAAGTAGTTTCTTCATCAAGTTTTTTAGGCGTAGGTTTTGTTATGCCAAAACTATAATTAAATTTTTTGCAATTATTTATATAATCATCTATAGATTTATAAGCATCCCATAGCTTTAACATTGATGTTGTAAGAATTAATTCTACTTCATTCACATTTATTTCATTTCCCCAAACATCATTTACAAAATCTTTATCACTTGCATATTTATCTTTAAATGCTTGAATATCAAAAGCAAACACCATACCCTTTAAATAAGCATTTCTAAGGCATCCTCCTGCCATAGTATAGTTTAGTCCTAATTCTTTACTCCATCTCTCCATAAGCTCTGGAGTGGCTATTCCAAAGCCATCTGAAACATTGTTTACAATTTCTATTTTTTCTTCTTTTCTTTTTGGTTCAGAAGTTAAATCTGTGCTATCTAATGTTATTACATTATCATTAAATTTAACTTCTAAATCTTTAACTACTAATATTTTTTTAGGATATGATAGTATATCAATTCCACTTAAGCTTAATGCTCTATAAGCTTCTAGTTTAGATGGATTAATCATATAATTCATGTCTCTACCACAATTTAAAAATTCTTCTATTTTGCTATAAATTTCTTTATTAATATAACAAACAGTTTTGTTTTTCAATTGATTAGGAGTTCTTAATAATCTTACGAAAGTAATTTCATTTACAATGAATTTTTTAAGTCTTTTGAAATCACTTTTTTTAGAAAATTCTACAAATAAAATATCTTTTTTGAAATTTAAACTTTCTATTTCATCATATATTTTTTTAATTCTATTTTTATTTATTGTGTTGTTGTTTTTAAAAGATTTTTGCAACATCTTTTTTTCTTCTTTTAAAAGCTTGATTTTTTTATCACTCTCTTGAGTATTTATATTGTTTAAAAAATCAATATAATTTAACAAATTAGAATTTGTAATTCCAATTAATTCTAAATTTTTATTTGCACTAGCAATGCTAATTTTTAAATTTTTCTTACTTCTTAAAATTTTATTGCTAGCAATTTTAAAAATATATTTTTTTTCCCCTATTCTTTTCAAAATATCACTCCTAATTAATTAGCAAAGACATCAATACATTTTCTACTTTATAATCTTCTAAATATTCGCCAATCTTTTTATCTATTATTTCTTCAACTTCCACTAAAGTTCTAGGAACAGCCAAGTCCAATATTGTTAAATAATCTTCATATTTTTTAGCTGTTTTATTCCAAAAAAACAATATTTCTTCATCTGAATATTTTTCAAAACTTGTTTCTTTTATTTTTTCATCATCAATAAATTTATTATTCTTTTTAATTATATTTTTGATTTCTTTTTTCTTAAGTTTAAATACTTCTTCAAGAATTGGAATGCTAAGAATTTCTTGATAAACCTTATCTCTTTTGTTTACGTATTTTTCATATTTTCTTTCGGTAGAGTTTGACATATGCCAAACTCTATATCTAGGAATATTATATTTATTTGCCATTTCTTCGCTTGTTGAATAATTATTTAAATAAGGATATTTTTCTAAATATTGTTGTAAATCTTTTTCATCAATCATTTTTATTCTCCTAAAATTTTATTTTTTTGATTTTTCTTTCCCCAAATTTCCAATAGTCTGATATATTCTTCGTTTCTTTCTTTATCCACTTCCAAAAATCCATCCTTTAAAATAGTTTGTAAAAAACAACTATCGCCACAAACTTTTCCATTGAAGAAATCGCAAGTGCAAAGATATAGTTCTTTTTCTGCTCTAGTCATAGCTACATAGAACAATCTTTTTTCTTCTTCTAAATCTTCATTCATGCCATGTGGAATTATTCCATCATTAGTATTAACTAAAAATACAATAGGGAACTCTAGTCCTTTTGATTTATGAATTGTCATAATATTAATCTTATCTTCTTCATCAACATTTTCTTTAGGTGGAACTCTTAGTTCGTCTAAAAGTTCTTTGATTGTTTTATAGTCTTTAACTAAATGTGAAAATGAGTTGAATATTTCCTTAAGTTCATCAACAGTTTTATCTGTCTTATTAGCAATAAAATTAATTAAATCTAACTTATCAATTAAGTAATTTACTCTTTCTTTTAAGCTATTTAATTTTCTAATATCTAAAATTACATTAGTAAAATTATCTATAGCTTTCTTAAATTTCCATTCATTTTTAGCTACATTTACCATATTGTAAAAATACGATTTTTGATTTTTCATATGTAATTGTTCAATAAATTTTATAAATTCATTACCTAAATATCTATTAGGCTTGTTATAAACAAAATTAAAAGCATCATTGTCGTCTGCATCTTCCGCTAAAATTAAATAAGATATTAATAGTTTTATTTCGTAATCTTCAATAAAACTTGTGCTATTTTCATTATCGAAAGGTATTCTTTCTTTTGATAAGAATATTTGTAAATTTTGCAATACAGCATTTGTTCTACCTAATATCCCAATGTCAACATATTTCCCACCATTGTTTATATGTTCTTTAATTTTTGAGATTATATAAGCAGCTTGATGTTTAGTAGTTGCACCATAGAAAAGTTTAGGCGTTTGATTAATCGACTTATTAGCTACACTTTCTATATAAAAATCTAGTTTTGTATCGCCTATTTCGGTTGCAAACAAGTTGCTAGTATCTACAATATTTTTACTACATCTATAGTTTGTGTTTAAGTTTACAACTTCTGCATTATAGTCTTTTTTAAAATTAACTATAAAATCATTACTAGAGCCTGTGAAACTTCCATAAATATTTTGTAAGAAATCTCCAACTACAAATACATTTTTATTTGTTTCGCTTAGTAATTTTATTAATTTGGCTTTATTCATACTAGTATCTTGAAACTCATCTGCTAATATGAATTTAAAATTTTTTTGATAGCTTTCTAACTTTCTAGGATTATTTTCTAGCATCTCACATGCTAGATTTAACATGTCGTCAAATTCGACTAGATTGTTATTTTTTTTATAGTTCTCAAAGAAAACATATAAACTAATAAATACTCTAGGCTCAAACCTATATTTTAATATTAACTTAATGTGCTCATTGTTTGATAAGTTTGGAACTTCCATTATGTTTTTAAAAATTCCATTTAGAGCATAGAAGTTAGCCAATGCTAATTCCTCTGGCTTATCTATAAAACCTTGTGATTTTGCATATTCACATAATTTTTTATCCTTTTCCCATTTTGTAGTCCAAACGTTTATTTTATAATTAATGCTCTTAATTATCTTTAGTGACAAAGAGTGAAATGTTTCAATGTTTACTCTTTGTACTGTTTCACCAATCAGCCCTTCAATTCTTGAGTACATATTCTCTTTTGCTTTCTTTGAGAATGTTACACAAAGAATTTCTTCTGGTTTTGATATATCATCTTCTATCAGTTTTTTAACTCTATTGCAAAGAACAGCAGTTTTACCGCTACCTGCACTTGCAAACACTACCATACTTCCGTATGTTTTGTTTATTGCTTTAAGTTGGTTTTCATTAAAATTCATATTTTTTCTCCTTTTTTTAATTGTTTTAGTTGTTATATTTATTATAGCATATTTAAACGCCAATGTCAAGTGTTTATGAAAAGTTTTTTATTTTTTTATAAAAGAATTGAAAAATTCACTTCATTTTTAATTTTTATATCTGTTCTAATATTTACGTTTTCTTTGCTTGAGAAAAACCTTTGTTTTTCTTCATAAGAAAACAAATAGTCTTTATTTATGTTTTCAATAGTTTCACTAAAGAACTCATAATTTTCTTTCCATTCATCTTCATTAAAATCATCTTCTGTTTGTTGTGCTATTTCTTTAAAGACAGGATTAGACAACACATCTTTATTTTTATTTTTTCTATTTTCTATTAGATTTTTTATTTTTTCTTTTCTTATTTCTTTAGTTTTTTCATTTGTAATTATATTTAAATTTATATTTTTTTCTTCTTGAGTTAGCTTATGGTAACTATCTTTTTCCTTTTCGGTCATATTTAAATCTATAATTTTTTCATCAAGTAGGTTAAGTAATTTTCTTGCTAAATGTGAATTCACTATAGAAACACTAAAGGAATTATAATAAAACTCAATGCCATATTTACTTAATATCTTTCTAACTTCTTTTTTCCATTTTTTACTTTTGTCTGAAAAATATCTTTCTTTGAGTTCTTTGATATTTAAGCTTTTATCTATTTGAGTTTCAGCATTTTTTATAATCTCTAAATCTTCATCAGTGGCAACTCTAATGAGTTCAGTAATTGTATTTTTAACAACAAACTCATTTTCTTTATTTTCATCATCTGTAGAGTCTATATCATTATCTATAATAATTCTTTTGACTACTACGGTTTTATTTACTTCTATGTAATCACAAGATAAATACTTTAAGGCATTATCTATTGTCTTATAGCAAGACTTATCATAATTCTTATAGACTTTTTGAAGTTCTCTTTCATTTTTGATTTCAAACCTACTATAGAACTCACGGTCTAAAGGTGATAGATTGTCTTTATTGCTAGTTAAAACCTTGGAGATAACATAACTATCGGCAAATAAACTGGATTTCCTACAGAGTTGTCCATAAGAAAAAACAGTATATGGAGACTCTAAGAAAAACCTAAGTAACTTAGAGCAAACATAAAGGTACTTACCATCTTTCATTTTGTCAAAGTATTGTGGCAAAAAGACATCATTGATAGAAACAACTTGATATTTCTTTTTGCCTATAGGATTTAACCTACAGTATTTTTCATAGGTCTTAATAAAGGTTTTCTTATGATTACTTATGAACCTGCCATTTTTAATATATCTTTCTATTTGATTAGGTGTACAAAAAAGCCTCACTAATTCTTCTTCATCATAAGTTTCGCCAACCTTAAGATAATAAAGTTTGTTTACTTCGGGCGGATTAAAAATATCATACATTATGTCAAACATTCAAACATCTCTCTTTCTTTCTCTAAAATCCTTAGAATAATCCATAAGGATTACCTAAGGTCAAATTGGTTTTAAAAACATCCTCTTTTTTGGTACAAGTATATATAATATAATATATTATCCCCAAAAAAGA
>Ga0116173_1002786_pt1 | contig 13400 bp, 14 predicted proteins | sample AD_UKC085_MetaG_FD_89800 | JGI IMG/M metagenome (GOLD analysis project Ga0116173, IMG submission 89800) | Active sludge microbial communities of municipal wastewater-treating anaerobic digesters from USA - AD_UKC085_MetaG | ecosystem: Engineered > Bioreactor > Anaerobic > Digestate | place: USA...
CTCTACTGTGGCTAAATATGAAAGCGTTCAGGTAATAGGCCATTTTATTCTTTTCATGGTTTTATGTTTAACCTATTTTAAAGCAACAAAAAATATATTATTATCGTTGTTGTTATCAGTTTTATACGCCTTTTTTGATGAATTTAGACAGTCCTTTACTTTAAATAGATCGTCTAGTCTTAAAGATATTTTTACTGATACATCAGGAGCTTTAATTTCTTGTATATTTTTATGGAAATTATTACCAAAAACACCGAAGAAACTAAAAGATTGGCTTTTGAAATAGCCACAAAAATAAAACCAGAAACTGTCATCTGTTTATACGGGGGCTTAGGTAGTGGGAAGACCACGTTCACGCGTTTTTTAGTTAAGGGATTAGGTATAGAAAATAGAGTTCAAAGCCCTACCTTTGTAATAGCAAGAAAATACGGTTATGTTAATCACGTAGATTTATATAGATTTACGAATGAGGAAGAAGTAAAAGATATAGGTGTAGAAGAAATGATAAATGATAAAAATGCTATAACAATAATAGAATGGCCAGAAATTATAGAAAATATTTTGCCAAAAGAAACAGTAAAAATTTATTTTGATTACATAGATGAAAATACTAGGAAAATCAGAATTGAAAATTTATATTGATAGTTCTAAGAGAGATGAAAAAAAAGTAAGTTTGGTTAAAGTATCTGACGGAATTGAAAATGTAATAGATGAGAAAATTGGAGACATTGATGTTGTTAGTTCCATCAAGGAAATACTTTCCAAAAATAATTTAGATCTAAACGATATATCAGAATTTGTGCCAAATTTAGGCCCTGGATCTTTTACAGGATTAAAAATTGGAGTAACGGTTGCAAACGTTTTTAACTGGCTCTTAGGAAGAAAAAATATAAATGAGTTAGACATTCCTGAATATGGAGGGGAGCCAAATATAAGTGAACCAAAAAGAAAAGAGCCCACGATTTTTCAGTAGGCTCTTAGGTTGGTATTAAGGAGTTGGAGATGTAAATTACGATCCTGCATCTTTATAATATCCAATGCCAAACCAGTCTCTTAGGCAGTTTTCAATGTACCTTTGTTCTCTAAGTGGTAGATCGGAATACTCACAGTTGCAAAGTATTCTAATTATTTCATCGGTAAAACCCCTAACCCGTCTTTTGACATCTTTCTCACGTTTCTCAATATCCTGGCTGTGTTTATCCTGTTCAGCTTTAAATTCTTTTTCAAATTCGTTTATTAGTTTTTCCAGATCTTGAAATGTTTTGAGTATTCTATATATACGTTCTCCAACCAATCCTTTTTCAGATAGATAACCTCTCACTTCGGTAATTTTTTCTTTTATTTTTTCGAGAGTTCGCATCTCTACTCTCCTTTCTAAGAGTTTTGGAAAGATTCTACCACAAACAAGATTCATCCTTAAAACCGATGTATAATATAAGACATATGAAAATACTTGTTACCGGTGCTGCCGGATTTATAGGTTCCCATCTTTCTGAAAGATTAGCCGATTTAGGCCATGAAGTTATAGGTGTAGATAATTTCAATCCCTATTATTCAGTTGAACTTAAGGAGTTGAATGCAAAAGATTTAGAAGAAAAAGGAGTAAAAATTCACAGATTAGATATATCCACAGATGATATAACACCTTTAGTAGAAGGAGTTAATGCTGCATTTCATCTTGCGGCCCAACCAGGTATCTCAGCCACCACACCGTTTTCAGTTTTTATGCAAAATAATATGGTGGCCACAGAAAATGTTTATCAAGCTCTAAAAGATCTTCCTGATTTTAAGATTCTTGTTAATATATCAACCTCTTCTGTTTATGGTAGGCATGCAACAGACGATGAGACAGCAGCTCCAAAGCCGACATCTCATTATGGAGTTACAAAATTAGGAGCAGAGCAGTTACTATTGGCCTACCAAAGAGATGCTGGATTTCCAGCTTGTTCGACACGTCTGTTTTCAATATATGGGGAAAGAGAAAGACCTGATAAATTATATCCAAAAGTTATAGATTCTATCCTAAATGACAGACCATTCCCATTTTTTGAAGGAAGTGAACACCATTTAAGAAGTTTCACTTACATTGGGGATATTGTTGATGGGTTTATTTCAATACTTAATAGTCCAGAAAAATGTATAGGTGAGATTTTCAACCTAGGGTATGACTCCGCCATTACCGTTGGAGAGGGGTTAAAAATTATAGAGGATTATCTTGGTAAAAAAGCTATTTATGATATAAAACCAAAAAGACCTGGGGATCAGTTAGAAACAAGGGCTACTATTACAAAAGCTAGAGAAATTTTAGGATATAATCCTACAACCACCCCAGAAGAGGGGTTAAGAAAAGAAGCCGATTGGTTTAAGGAAAAAATATGGAAAAAAATAAATCTTTATTAGTAAATAAATCTTTGAATCCACTTGCAGCGAATAAGAAACTTATTTCAATAGTAATTCCCTGCTATAACGAGGAGAAAAATATAGATAAAACCTTTGATGGTTTATTGGAGATAGCTAAAAATAATGACAATAAGTTTGAGATTATAGCCGTTAACGATGGAAGTAAGGATAAAACATGGGAAGTTATAAAGGAATATGCTGGGAAACACGAGAAAATAAAAGGGATAAATTTGATGGGAAATTTTGGTCAGAGTTGTGCTTACATGGCTGGTTTTGATAAAGCTGAAGGTGAATACATAATAACTGTATCTGCTGATCTTGAAACTCCATTGGAAAATATAAACAAAGTTATATCGTTTTTAGATGAGGGGTATGATTTTGTAAATACTAACAGAGCCCAAAGATGGGGAGCGGGGAAAAGCAGTAGGGCCAAACAGAGTGGGTTAGCAAACATGTTGATTGGAAAAATATCAAAAATTTATATGAAAGATAGGGGCTCGGGTATGAAGGGGTTTAGAAAAGATATAGCAAAAAACCTTAAGCTATATGGAGAAATGCATAGATTCATTCCAGATTATGTAAGTGTTTATGCACCAAGAATGATTGAATTTGATGTAGATTTTAAAGATAGAGAATATGGAGAATCATATTACAAAGGGCATAAGAGAACTGTTAAAGTTCTCTTGGACTTAGCAACACTTTACTTCATGCTTTATTTTGCTAGAAAACCATTTAAAGCTATGCCTGGAAGGTTGTTTGGTTTTACGGGAGTAATTTTATCTGGAGTTGGGGGTATTTTTGGCTTGTATCTTTTGATATTAAAAATAATGGGACAGAGCATAGGAAACAGGCCACTTTTGACTTTATCGGTGCTTTTAATAATTGTTGGAATTCAGTCTATGATGTTTGGAATGGTAGGAGAGTTGGTTATGAGATCTTATTTTGAGTCCTCAGGTCGTAAAACTTACATGGTGAGAGATATGGTAGATTGATTGCGTTGATTTAAAGATTTCTTAAGGTAGTTATCTACCCCATTCGGAGTTTTCGGGTTTGTCCACGAACTTATTTTTTACAGCATTGAATAAACTTACTAAATCCTGCTCTGTTTTTGATAAACCTTCCGTATCTTCAGGTGTTGTCGTAATATCCTTGCCTGTCTCATTGTAGAATGACAAGCTCATCCAAGATAAGAACGAGTTAACATTATCTAGGGATTGGTTGCCGCCTAAAAACTCTATTGAGCCCACATATATTTCAAGCTCCGAAGTTAAAGAAGCAACTTCAATATCTAACATAGATTCAGAGGTGTTTATTTCATCGTTGTTTAACATAGATTCAAAGTTGTTTATTTTATCGTCAAGGTAAGTTGAACTTCTAGAAAAATCATATACAAATAGATTCCTAATCTTCCCACTCCAATCAAACTCCCTGTTTTCTTTTAGAAGACCTCCTTCGTATTTGAACAGGTTTTTTGGAACAACAGATACCAAATGCTCACCATTCATATGTCCTCTAGCTATATTATTGAAGGAGTCCGCAATGTCTATGACAGGAGGTATATGGTCTATATAAATACCATATCCTCCAAGAATGCCCCCAAACTCTATAAGAGAGTCCCTAAAATCTGGGTCCATACTGAGTGCGTGTTTTGATCCTTTCTCATCTCGTGTGACAACACTCAACAAACTACCATCAGGTTTGAATACAATTTGTCCAATAGTCTTAGTCTCCAAAAAGTCTTTATTGGGGTGTATTTTCTCAGTATTCATGAACGATACTACAGCACAACTAGGACTGTACTCACTATCAGTAACATGACCACCATTTATTCTAAACTCAACAGACGGACCTATCCTTTCAAATAACGGTTTTGTTTCTAGTTGCATATCAAGACTTGTATAAATATTGGACGCCTTTTCTGAAGATATGTGAACAATCACCTCGGCCGTAACTGATGATGGGTTACCACCTATCGTTTCTAAATTTACAACCCTTCTTGACCAATCGTCGTAATTAAAGGCCTTAGATGATTCTGGAAATTTTAATCCTAGTTCTTCCAACGACAACCCGCACTTTTCAAAAAACCCGTCAATTTCTATCTCTCCCGTTGTGTCTAAAAGTTCAAACGCTCTCTTTATCAGACGATCTTTTTCTTCACTAGCTAACCTTTCGATATCTTCTCTAGAATCCGCAATACCTTCTTTCAGACCCTCCAAAAAGGGAATGTCTTTGTTTTCCATTTCATCCAAGTGTTTTAATGCCTCTTCGGTATTCTTGACTAGTTCTCTTAAAGATTGGAAAGTCTCACGAATAGTTGCTTCGCTACTTTCTAACGAAACCTCATCAGTTACGTTGTTAATCTCAACTTTATCATCAGGTACTAAAGACCCTATCTTTTCCATGTGCTTTAATTGTATTTAGAAATATAAAACTTAACAATAGGTTATAAAGTTTATTAATAAAGATAAGAGGGGAACAGAATCTTTGACCCCCTGTTCTTTACTAGTTTATTAATTTCCGCACAATGAATTAAGAGATATGGTAGATTGATTAATAATCTATGTTCGTGTAACATCTTCGTAGCGTTTATTTTATTTGAGAGGTAATAAGTATGGAGAAAAAACCCGTTAATATCAATCAGTTGTTAACAATCATTGCCCTTGTAGTAGTAGGTTTTGGTGTTGGATTTGTGCTTCCAAATTCTAAAAAAGAAGAGACATCACAAGACCCTACTAACAGTGATAAGGTCACTACTACACCTACTGTAACCATTGATGTAGTTAAAAAAGCATTTTCTGATGCAACTATAAAATTTGGTGATGATACTAAAAAGGTAATATTTATGGAGGTATCCGATCCTAGCTGTCCTTATTGTCAAATAGCAGGAGGTTACAATAAAGAGCTAAATAAAGAAGTGACAGAAAGTTTTAAGAAACAAAATCGCAATATAGACTACGTTCAAGTTGAGGATGGAGGAACATACTTAGCTCCTGTAAAAGAGATGAGAAAATTAGTTGAAAGTGGTGACGCTGCTTTTGCCATGATTTACCAAAATGGTCATGGTGCAGGAGAAATGGGAATGAAAGCTCTTTATTGTGCGTTTGAATTAGATAAGTTCTGGGAAGTTAAGGAGTTAATTTTCAGCTCTGAAGGTTATGACTTGATGAATAACGAAGTAAAGAATAATTTATCAAAGGCAGATATAGTAGCAGATTTTTTGGCTAGTGTTGTAGATAAAAATAAAATGGTTTCTTGTTTAGACAGTGGTAAATACAGTGAGACATTAACAAAGGATTCGGGTATAGCTAAATCCCTTGGAGTAAGTGGTACTCCTGGATTTTTTGTAAACGAACATAGTTATGCAGGCGCTTATAGTTTTGAGGATATGAAACCTGTTGTTGAAGCTGCTTTAGGCGAATAAAATTTTCGTTATACGAGATTTAGATAATAGGGGCCCCCGCAGAATGCGGGGGGGGGGTCTTACGTTCCGTAGAGTTTAAAAATACCTTTTCTAAATGGTCGCAATTACTGAATAAAGTGTGAACTTTCTTTAATGGGACTAACGCTTTGCCTCGCCGTTACTTGGGCTGGAGAAATTTTTTCGGTGGGTTTAAAACTTGTTTTCTATTTTTTCAATCAATTTATTTATATTGTCCATTGTCGTTTCATCCAAATTTATTGTTGATCCATTTTGGCAAGTTTCCAGAAATTGCTTTGCGAGCAAAACTTTATCTAATTTTGCTTTTTTAACATGTTCTGAATTTGCCCCATTGTAAGTTTTGTTAGTATCACAAAGCACAAATGTCTTGAAATCAGACGGTGAGAAGATATCCTCAATACTTCCCATCGTATTTAAAACTGGAAGAATTAAATCTTTTGTAATTAGCCAGTTATCTTTTAAGTTTTTCTCGCCATCTTTCTTGCCTCGATCATTGTCATAAAGATAAATAACTTTCCCACCCCACCCATGCAAAATTGTGCCAACAAACGGCATATTCCCACAACCACCACCAAAAATAAAGTTTACGTTATTTTTATTGAGTATCTTTTTGAAAGCATTGAGATAGTAAACATCAGAAGGCCCCTCAACGACAACATTATTAACTTTGTCCAAAGCAGAAATCCCGGCGTTTAATTCTAGCCCTATTGCCGTCATAATTGGAGTTAGAGTTTCTTTGTCTGCCAAAACGTGAACTTTATTTTCAATCTTTGTTCCTTCCTTTTTAGTGCGATGAACTAACTTAACCCTATTAAGTTTATCGGCTTCCAAAAGATAGGGTGAGTGGGTGGAAAAAATTAACTGAACTTCTTTCGCGGAATCTTCAAGTTTACCTAAAATATCCTCTTGCGCTTTGGCGTGCAAAAATAAGCCTGGTTCATCAATTAAAATTATATTTGGTACACTTTCGTTTGCGCGAGCCGAAACTTTTATATAAAAAGCGAGGTGCCACTGTCGGCCCTTACTTCGAAAGCTCGGGGCGTAGGGTTCGCCGTCCTCTTTAATCCAAAAATATAGATATTGCGAATCCCAGCTTACACTTAAATTTGAAACATCTTGTGTCCAAAATTTTTTATAATCATCATTGAGTTTGATATTTATATCATCTTTATGCTTTTCTTTTCCCCTATCATCCGCCCCTTTTATTGTTTCAATTTTTAGCTCGCTAATTACTGATAAATCCTTTACCCACTCATTTGTTTCTAGCTCGGCGAAGGGAATTTTGTTTGGGAAAATATCATCAAAAGAATTAAAAAGTATAAAATTCGGTATCCACTGTTTTAGGGCGCCCAAAAAATTTGTTTCAGTAGTAAAGAAATTTTCAAGATCGTTGATCCCCACCTCTATTTCAGTAAGTAATTTAGAAAAATTATCACGTTCTTTTTCGTCAATTTGAGCAATATTTGGTGTGGTATCCTTTTTAAAATTTGTAAAAAGTGTTTTTTCGTTCGCAAAATCCGAAAATTCAAAATCAAATATACTACCACCTAGTGCTTCGTATCTTGTGCGGATATTTTTAACTTTATTCCATTTATCTTTTATAGATTTTTGAATCTTTTCAATATCTTCGTTGCCGAAAATTTCATTTTGTAGAGTATCCTCACCGAATGAATATTTATCAGGGAAAGTTTTTATAAGTTCAATTTCAGTCTCTGTTGGTTGTTTTATTGGGCTTTTTATTTCCTCAAGAATTTCCTTGATAGTATCTTTATCAATAATAAAAGTGATTGAAATCTCTGGTATCATATCAGGAGACTTAATTGGCCTTGCAGCTTCTCTGATTTTATTGTCTGTATCAAAATCTTCTAGTGCTTCAAGAATGGAAGTTTTGCCGGATTCGTTTTTACCCGCCAGAATAGTAATTGTGTCGGTTAAATAGCAGTCGCCACTATCAATAATGGATCTATAATTTTTAATTCTAAACTTTTTGAGCTTCATAAAATTACTTTTCCCAAACAATATGCCCGTTTATATTGTGCTTTTCGTAAGTTTCCAAAACATCTGTGCAAAATTTTAGCAATTCATCATTCTTTTCCGCTTTTGCCAATTCATAAAGACGAATAAACATTTTCTTTCCGGTTTCTGTTTGCTTAAGGTTCTTTTTAATAAAATTATGTTGTGAACAAAGCGTCTGGCCATTTTCAATTGTTGCTTCGCCGCCAAAATCTTTTGGCTTAATGTGGTCAATATGTAAATCAACACCATCTTTTTTACCTCGCCCGCAAATCACGCACTTATAGCCGTCTCTTTTGAGAATTGCTTCTTTTTGGGCGGCGGTAAAATCTTCCAGTTCTCTTTTATATGCTTTATCAGGATCATACTTATAAATTCCTTTCGCAATTTTTATCAAAAATCCGCTTTGAGATAATTGACGAATTGCCCTATCGGGATCACGGAAAACTTTACCCGTTCTTTTCTTGTATGTAGAGACAGCCCAATCAACCACTTCGGGATGTTTAATATCTCTGTTTGGATTTTTCTTAAAAAACTCAATGAGTAAATCTTTCTGAACTAAGTTATTGCTGTTTTTCATAATGGTTATTTTAACAAACTTGATTGATTCATTTTTGCCTCTTGTCGTAACCGTCTTATTGCTATATCGCAGTAATCTTTATCAATATCAACCCCAATCCCTTTTCTGTTGTGTAAATACGAGGCAATAAGTGTTGAGCCGCTACCCAAAAATGGGTCCAAAACTGTATCGCCAACAAAACTAAACAATTTTATACATCGTCTTGGTAATTCAATCGGAAATGGTGCAGGATGTCCACCTGCACCCTTTTTGCTTTGTCCGGGAAATGTCCAAACTCCATTCGTCCAATCAATAAACTCTTGTTTTGTTATATCATTTTTTCTACTTCCACCAGTTTTTTTCCAGCTGTCTTTGTATAAAACTAAAATCAACTCTACCGGAGCAATCACATATGGGGCGGAAGCGGACATATAAGAACCCCAAGCCGTGCGGCGAGAAATGTTACCCTCATTCCAAATAATTGTTGAGTGATATTTCCAGCCAATATCTTTTGCGATCTTTGTTATATCTGCACCTACTGATTTTTGACCACCCTTATTTTTATCAAGCGGGATATTCAACAAAAATCGCCCCTCTTTTTTTGCCAAGTCAAAACATTTTTTGATCCATTTTTGGGTAAATTCTAAATAATCATCATAAGTTAAATTATCGGCGTGCGAATTGTAATGAATATCAACATTGTAGGGTGGGGAAGTAATAATCAAATCAACGGAGTTTTTTGGGATAGCGGAAATTTTCAAAATATCTTCATTGAAAATCAAAATTTTGTCATTGTCAAAATATGGTTTTAGAGATTTTATCTCGCCAACTTTTTTTATATCTTGTTTTGTGGCTAATTTATTTTGCATAAAAGTTATTTGATTAAATCGTCCACCTTAGCATCTAACGCCTTGGCGATTTTTGCCAATGTTTCAATGGTCGGGTTTCGGATTGTTCCCGATTCAATTTTAATAATGGTGTTATATGCAACATCAGCCATTTTTGACAACCTATCTTGCGAAACACCCTTTTTGTTTCGGGCTTTCCTTATGTTTTTCGCTATTGTTAATATTTCGTTTGAGTTGCTTGCCATAGGATAGTCTTATTGTTATAAGGTTATGTTCTGGGATTAGATCCCCATCATTACTACAATGATAATAAATTATAAATCTTTTGGCAAACAATTTTTAGAGAGTTCCTTTACCTTTTCTGCATTGGGGGAAGAGGTGGGGAAAAGAATCAAAAGCCCACCACAAAAATTTTGCCAGCCCAGGACGTAGGTGAGAAGGATGGGCAGAAAACACTTCTTTGTTACGGTGTTGTTTGAATTTTACTGGTCGGGGTGACAGGACTCGAACCTGCGACCTCACGCACCCCATGCGTACGCGCTAGCCAACTGCGCCACACCCCGACAATAAAACTAATATTATTCAATTTTCAAAACTCCAGCATCTATTATAAGTAAATTAATATATTGTGGCGCGAGCCTGTTGCATAGCAACTAAGAGGAAGCGCAGTTCCGAAGTATGAGGAACGAGCAAGCTCTTACACCCCGACAATCATGGTTATTTTATCATTTTAGATAGATATTAAAATCCTCAAACTTCTTTAGTTTATAAACATAGACTGTTATGGAATACAACTACAAACCTAGCCAAAAACCCAAAATCCCCATAACAGTGATAAAATACTAATATGTTAGGAATAGTTCTAGCAATATATTCATCGTTCTTTTGGGCAATATCCCAATTAGCATATAAAAAGAGTTTTAAAGAATTAGAAGCAAGCTAAGATTATTTTATAAATGCATTATTTGGTGTGCTCATATGGGTACCAATTGCTTTATACTTTGGAATAAATATACAACTCTCTATTCTCCCACGATTAATTTTTTTCGCGCTGTTTGCAGCAGTAGTTTCTGAAGCGCTTGTCATTTTTGCACTATCAAAAGGTCAATTAAGCATTACCAGTTTAATTATTCAAAGTTATCCAGTGTATATAATGATATTTAGTAAATTTATTAATTCAGAAAACTTAACTAAAACACAATTCCTTTACATTGGTTTAACAATTGTAGGAACATTAATCACCTTCCTGCCAAGTAAATTTAGTTTTAATGAATTAAAGAAAAGTGGTGCTATATTTTGGCCCTTGTTAGCAGCCGTGGGGATAGGGTTAAGTGACTCTTTAAGTAAAAATACTATTGATAATTTAGGTGTTTACAACTTCTTGTTTGTTTTAGCTTTGGTGCAGGTTCCTGTAGGTCTGGCGTTCTTAAAAATTGAAAAACAATCAGTTAAATCTCTTTTTTCAACACTAAAAACTGAAACACAAACGTATAAAAACGGTATTTTAGGAAGTGTTTTTAACATCATTGGAACAGGATTATTATTTCTCAGTTTGGATGAGCTGCTTGCAAGTGTTAGTAGCGCCATTACAGCCACCAGTGGTGCAATTGTTATTCTTCTAAGTGTAATCTTTTTTGATGAAAAACTAAATTTTAGAGTTCTTTTTGGTATGTTTGCTCTGGTTTTGGGAGTATTTGGGTTATCTACTACTATATAATATGAACATGGAAAATATAAAAATATATGAGGGGATAGAGGGTTATAAGCAGATTAACCTCGCTACAACAAAAGCTAAAGAATTAAAAATTATTGAGTTAGATAAGATGGATAGATTTCTATCTCACGAAGAAGCAGAGGAGATAAGAAAGGAACTTGTCGCTAATAAAGTTAAAATTAAACAGATAGGCAACAAAACCTATCTCGAACCTTGGACTGACATAGAGGAGTTACCTAAAAAGTTATGGCAGTACAGATATATAAATCCCCACAAACTAAAAATAGAATCAGAAATATACTTATACGAAGATACAGTTGTTTTCTGCAGTATCCAAGGTGATAGGATAATGTGTTATGAAATTAAGGACCCAGCACTAAAAAAGCAACAAGAAGCTATTTTTGATTATTTCTGGGACATGGGTGATATTCCCGTAATAGGAAAAGGCGGGAAAACTTCCATATTCTAGGAAAAGTTGTAAAAATTTCGTGTTGTAGTCGTTTCCAGTGAGAGTTTGAAAATGGACATAGAGATAAAATCTTTAAATAACGAAGACGATTTAGAAGATGCTTTTGAATTTGTTAAAAAAGAATTAGATCTAGAACCTGATCATCCACGGGATTTAAATTTTTATAAAAAACAGTTTTCTACATATCCTCAATTTTTAATTTATGCCGAACATATGAGTGAAAAAGTTGGTGTGCTTCTTGCTCTTCCAAATGATGAGGACTCTGTTTTGATAGGGGAGTTAGCTGTTTTGGAAACATATCGTGGTAAAGGTGTAGGTTCAAAACTTATTAGAGAGATAGAAGATAGGGCAAGAGCGTTCAAAAAGAAAAGTATTTTGCTAGGTGCCTTAGGTAAAGCAGATAATTTTTATCTCAAAAATGGTTATAAACCGATGCTATTTATCCAACTATCTGGTGTAAATAGGTTAGAAGAATTAAAAACATTCTCCAAAGAAAATAATTGTGAAGACAATATAACATGGGAAGAAAATACTTTAGAGTCAAGCAAAATAATTATAAAAACTAACTTTGTAGATAAGGATTTACAATATAAAGCTGAAAAAATAAGCAACTCTCACGCACAGTACCTATTTTCAAAAGATCTGTGATTCACAAACAATAAATTTCTGCTAACATATTAATTACAAGCATGTCTGCTAATAAGGATCAAATCATTTCAAATATAAAACAAGATGAGGTTTCTAACAATGTCCCTGCGGACCCTATCTCTGCGCAAGTTAAAAATGTAGAGGAACAATCTTCAATAAAATCTAGTCCTACAAAGAAAAAGTCCATGATAATTTTTCTATTAATTCTAGCCTTTTTATTTATAGGTGGTGTTTTTTACCTATTTAATGAAGGTATAATGGAACAGTTAGCAGGAGAATCTAAAACGTCGGTGCCCTTTGAAATAAACCTCTCACTCGCTGAATATAAACTTGATAATACTTCTTTTAAACCAAGTATACCTAGCTATACAATCAATTACTCTGAACTATCCAACTTGCCTAATTTCGAATCCAGTCAGAATATTGTTTTTACGGATAATCAGAAAAGTGCTTTAAACCTTGATCATTTTTTTATCTCCAATAATCTTGATAAGTTTTATGGTGACAATCCTGAAGGAGCCGCGGGGCGATCAGACGACTGGACCTACTTGTATGGTGAAATAGGAGGACCTTATCGTATCTACGATAGAAAACCAGAAAATGCTGTCTTTATAAGTAGCGACTTTTTACTTCATGTTTATCATCGGCTTTTAGAGAAAGAGCTTGAATACATGGAGCAAAAAGAATTTTATCCAAAATTGAAGGAAATGACAGATAGTTTATTTGATCAAGCTCTTATTAATTACGAGAAAGAAAAAGATCCTGATAATAGGGCAAGTTATGAACGGTTGATTGCCTTTTTAGCCGTTCCGAAAGTTATTCTAGACTCTGTACATGATGAATTTTTATCTTCGGAAATAGCTGACAAAAAGCTTGATACACAAGAGAATATATTGGCCAAGTTATATGATTTAAAGTCAACAATACCACTAATCTCGTATGATATGGCTAAAGAGGAAACAGATTTAATCCTAGCTCAAGAGAAGTTAGAAAAATCGCCAATTTTTGGAGACCTTTTGGCCGAAGAAGATTTAGTTTTTTTACATGACTACACCCAATATGGTCCTAGAAGTCATTACAACAAAAATTCTGTATTGCGCTCGTATTTTAGAACCATGGTGTGGTATGGGAGGAATAATTTTGCTTTAAAGAGTTCTAAATTAACCAGGGATGCTATGCATTTAAGTCTGTTATTGAACCAAACGAACCAATTAAAAAATTGGGAAGATATTTATGTTCCTACAACCTTTTTTGTAGGAAAGAGTGATGATCTAGGTGTGTATGAGTACAACGATGTTATTCAAAGTCTA
>Ga0116173_1002788_pt1 | contig 13388 bp, 10 predicted proteins | sample AD_UKC085_MetaG_FD_89800 | JGI IMG/M metagenome (GOLD analysis project Ga0116173, IMG submission 89800) | Active sludge microbial communities of municipal wastewater-treating anaerobic digesters from USA - AD_UKC085_MetaG | ecosystem: Engineered > Bioreactor > Anaerobic > Digestate | place: USA...
CACGGTTATCGGCACCGTCGCCGGTGTGCTTCTGCAGGGGCTGGCATTCGCGCTGAAGATCGTGGCCTGGAACCTGTCGCTCATCGTTCGAGCCCTGGCGGTGGTGGTGCGCAGCGTGGTCTGGGTCGGCAAGGTCATCGTCGGGTCCCTGGTCGGAGCGGCCAAGTTTAAGTTGTCAAGAGCCGAATCGTTCCCTGCCCAACTGTTTTTCAGCGGTTTTTTTCGCGGTTATTTTCCAGGGTACTTGCAGAGGCGGAACCCATGTTGCGACGGTTGATCACTCTGATATTCGCGGATTGGATACCGCCTGACTTGGCTTCGTCGCGGAGCTTCCTCTCTCTAGTAGCGTGAGTTCGGCCTAAGGGCCTGATCCGATAGTTTTCCCGAGGGTTCTCCTGACCGTGGTTGCGCCCCTGTAACTACCCTGGAGTATTGATTATTGTTCGATAAGTTTGCCCCTAACGTGTTTTGAGGCTGTAGTTTTGGGTTTTATTCTTTATGCCATTATCGGAAATTCAACCTCATGGGCTATTGCCCACATAAAGGCACAGAGTTCTCGGGCGATGGCCGTCACGATCACCTGTTTGGGCTTACCCTTCGCCAGCATTCGTTTGTAGCGGGCACACAATCGAAGCTGGGCTTTCCAGGAGATATCGCATATCTCCTGCGACAGACCTTCTTGGCGTTTGCGCAACTCCCGACTAACCCGGGCAGGAAGGCGGTATGCCCAGGAGGCTTCCACCAGAACCCGGCGCACATGGCCATTGCCTGTTTTTGTAATGGCGCCCCGTTTTGTTTTTTCGCCACTGGAGTGCTCCGAAGGCACCAAACCGAGATAGGACATCAGTTCAACGGGGCTCGTAAAGCGCGTCATGTCTCCTATCTCGGCAACAGTTGTGGCGGCCACAATCAAGGAGACACCCCGGAGGGATTGGTAAGCCTTTACTACCGAAACCATTCGCCATTGGGGCAAAAGCTGTTGGATTTGCCCCGTAAGGCGCTCCACACGGCGAGTGCATTCAGTGAATGCGTCCACATATTCCTGAAGGACGATCTGTTGGGCCGGATGAGGCATTTTGATTCCGGCGATCCAACGCAAATGCGCCTGGCTCCAGTGGCTTCGCCCGTTGAAGTGGTGACCGTGCCGGAGAAGAAAAGCCAAAATGCGCTGCTTGGCCTTTTTTTCCGCCAACTTGGCATCCTCTCTCGATCGGGTGAGGTCCCGCATGGCTTCATCTTCGGCAAACGGCACAAAAACAGCCGACAATTCACCGGCCCGATGCAGGCGGGCCAGCATTTGGGCATCCCGGTGATCATTTTTGATTCGGTTGCCACTTTGCTTGGGAATCATTGCTGGCGCAACCACCATGCAATCAAATCCTTGAGCTGCAAGATGGCGATAAATCTCATAACCACAGGGGCCAGCTTCATAGACGAAATGCAGCTCATAACCTTTCGAAACCAGTTTTCGGATGACTTTGTCGAGGGCGCCAAGGCTCCCGTCAATTTTTCCGTAACTGCGAACTTCACCGTTTCGGCCAGCTTCGGCGATAGCGATCTCAATGGAGTTTTTGTGGACGTCCAATCCTACAAATATGCTAGACTTCTTCATGACCTGCCTCCTTGGTTATGGCTCTGTGTTGGGGTTCACGAGGTTCCAACATAACCCACGTTTGCAAGGGGCAGGTCTTTTTTTGTCAACTGTCAGCCATTATGTCTAGGGGCGATTCAATAAAAGCACGCTGAATAGTCGGTCGCTGTACCTGTCAAAAACTCTAGGCATTCTGCCTTCCAACGATTTGCTTGGTGGGGAACAATTATTGCCTGCTATTGTTGACAATCTCAAGCCCTCATCCTATTGCAAAACACCTTAATCTTTCCTTACCTGTCAATCCTTTCTTTCAGAAAACCTGTGAACCCCCCGCTTATAGTTGTCAAAAATTAATCTAAAAAAAAGAGAAAATATCTTGACTCTCGAGTTATATGATGATATATCACAGGTACACCGGTGAAAGTCGTTGTTTTTTGAAACTCTAGCGAAGCTGTTTTGGGTAAGGGCGAAGGAAGTCTGGTCCTTACAACTCGGAAAACTGACTGAAGGGAGAGCAGATATGGAAAACCGAGGTATTTCATCAAGGGCAAAAAAACTTAAAGACAAGTATTTGGCTACTCCGCCAGGGATTTGCTCTGAACGGGCCAAGATTGTCACGCAGGCTTATCAAGATTATGAGAGTCTGCCTGCAATACTTAGGCGGGCTAAAGTTCTCAAACGGGTTCTTGAAGAAATGTCAATTTGGATTGCAAATGATGAACTCATTGTTGGTAATCAGGCAAAAGTTGCCAGATATTCTCCAATCTTCCCCGAATTTTCGTTTGAGTGGATTCTGGGTGAAATGGATGAAGAACCTTTTGAGTTGTGTGATACTGATAGGTTCCTTATTGATGAGGAAACTAAGTCCGATCTACGGAAAATTGGGCCTTATTGGAAGGGGAAAACGGTTAATGATCTAACCATTGGCAGACTGCCAGAAGAAACTGCCGCAAGTATTGCAAATTCTGCTGTATATAACTTTACTCCGAGTGTAGTGGTTTGCACAGGAGTTGGTCATTATTCGCCAAGTTATAAAAAAGTAATCACTAAAGGGTTTAATGGAATCAGGCAGGATGCACTTGAAAAGCTCAAGGTGATGGGAATTCCGGCCGATGGAAATGAAGTCGACACGTACAATTTTTTGAAAGCCGTTATCATTTCGTGTGATGCTGCCGTTTCTTTTGCCCAGCGTTATGCTGACTTGGCTAAGCAGATGGCAGTAGAAGAAAGTGATTCTGCTAGAAAAACAGAGTTGTTGAAGATTGCAAGTATTTGCGAAAAGGTACCGGCTAATCCCGCCACAACATTCCATGAGGCTTGCCAAGCCTTCTGGTTTTTCCAATTAATTTTGCAACTTGAATCTAATGGCCACTCAATCTCACCAGGTCGCTTTGACCAATATATGTATCCCTATTATTCAAAAGACCTATTGACGGGACAATTGGCGCGGGAAGATGCGCAAGAACTGGTGGAGTGTCTTTGGATCAAACTGTCGGAAATTAATAAGATTGTGCCATTTGGAGTGACGGCTGTCGAATATCCGATGTTTCAAAATCTAATTGTTGGTGGGCAGGATCGCGATGGCAAAGATGCGACCAACGATCTTTCCTTTATATGTTTGGATGCCTCTCAGAATGTTGGGCTTCCCCAACCGTCCATATCTGCGCGTCTGTGGAATGGTACACCTGAGGTACTTTGGAACAAAATTGTGGAGGTAACCAAAAAGGGGCTAGGCATGCCGGCCCTTTTCAATGATGAAGTAATAATTCCGGGTCTGCTTAATCGCGGGAAATCAATTGAAGACGCAAGAGATTATGCCATCGTAGGATGTGTTGAACCGGGACCTCAAGGTTATGAATATGGCTGGTCGGGCGGTGCTGGAGATCATCCTTTCTTTAGTCTTCCAGCCTGCTTGGAGTGTGCCTTTAACGATGGGAAATGTTTAAAAACCGGTATGCAAGCCGGTCCCTCAACGGGAAGTTTGGCTGATTTTAAATCCTTCGAAGAAGTGAAGAAGGCCTACGAAAAACAGGTTAAATACTTTGTAGATCATTTCGCAGTCATTACGAACACTGCCGACTTAGTGAACCAAGATGTTGCGCCTTTACCGTTTCTTTCTTGTGGAATGGAATACTGTATAGAAAAGGGCATTGATGTTTCAGCGGGAGGGGCCAAATACAATGCAATTGGTACGGCGGGTGTAGGTGTCAGCAACGTAGGTGATTCCCTTATGGCCATCAAAAAGATGGTTTTTGATGAAAAAGTAGTAAGTGGATCTGAATTGCTTGAGATCTTGAAAAGTGATTGGAGCGGCCAGGAAGTTCTTAGAAATAGAATAATTGCAGAAGTGCCTCATTACGGTAATGACGAGGAAGAGGTAGACGCTATAGCAGCATGGGCTGCAGAAGTTTACTGTAAATTGACAGAGAAATCTGTGGGACCGCGAGGGCCATATCAACCGGGGCTATATCCTGTCAATAGGCATTTAATTATGGGGGTTGGTTTAGGTGCATCTCCTGATGGGCGAAAAGCAGGCGATGCTTTGGCGGATGGCATATCCCCGATGCATGATCGAGACTTGAATGGACCTATAGCTGTATTGAATTCAGCATCTAAACTTGACCATTTGATTAATTCAAACGGAACCCTTCTTAATCTCAAGTTCCATCCATCTGCCCTTGAAGGTGAAACGGGAGAAACTGCTCTTAAGGCTGCATTGAAAGGTTATTTCTCTCAAAAGGGTCTCCACGTCCAGTACAACGTTGTAGATTCTAAACGGCTAAGAGACGCACAGAAAAATCCTGATAAGTATAAGGACTTGGTCGTAAGGGTGGCTGGTTATAGTGCTTTTTTCGTTGGACTTCATCCGGCCCTTCAGGAGGACATAATTACAAGAACAGAAATAGAGGAAATTGGTTAGTGTCTTTATAAAGTTTTAAGGAGATTTAAAAATATAGCCGCCCCACAACACCATAAAGGTGTTGTGGGGTCTAGGAGGGGATAGAATGAGATTAAGCCAAAAGGTTAGGATTCTTTCTGTTTTTTTTATTGTTTTTTCTGTTGTAATGCTAACTACCATCACAACAGCATTTGCTTCTGATGTAACTTTCGCTGTAATTGGCCCTCATGAATATGATCTTCCTGTAGATTATACCGAATCCTTTAATGCAATTGTTTAGTATGGATTTTGGAACGATGATAAAAGATCATTTGATAATGATGGAAATACTGTAAGTGGGTCAGGTACAGATACATGGGTTGGTCTTACAAAATACGTTCATTTCTTTAAGTTAGATGCGCTCCCTAAAGTTGGTTTTGCTTATGAAATTATCTGGCCAGAAGTAGCTGTGCATGGCAATGGATCGGGAACTAGTGGTTTCGGCGACCCACTAACTGGGGGGATATTTTGGTTTAAGCCTACAGGAGATCCTAACTTAAATGTTCGGGGAAAGCGGTTGGGATGACTCTACTATGGGTGACCGCGTTTTGTCTTTTTTTGCCAGCCTTCGATCTTCTAGCTTTTGGTAGATTGCCGTTTTAATTTTTAAGTTAATTTAAATAGGGGGTCTGATCATATTTCATGTTCTGACCCCCAATTTAAAAAGAAATAGAACTGCAAAAACTAAAATGTTGAGGTTTCTAGGGAAAATATAGATGGGAGATATCTTGTGAAAAACGAATCTTCAGGTTTGGTATTTGACATCCAAAGGTATACCTTGCATGACGGGCCAGGGATAAGAACCATGATATTTTTGCAAGGATGTCCATTACATTGTTTTTGGTGTCATAGTCCTGATTCTCAATCATTTGTCGGACAGTTGGCGGTAATGCCAATATTATGTGTTGGTGTGGAAGATTGCGGTGAATGTCTAAAAGTATGTAAGCAAAAGGCCTTAAATAAAACAAAGCCAACCTATTCAAAGATTTTAAAAAAAGATATTACTGCAATAAGTTTAGATCGAAATCTTTGTAGCGAATGTGGAGATTGTGCAAAGGTTTGTTATCCGAAAGCCTTGTATTTTACATCAAAGTCAATGTGCGTTGATGAGGTAATGAAAATTGTAGAGAAAGATAGACTTTATTATGAAAAAACAGGAGGGGGAATAACTATTTCGGGTGGAGAACCCATGGTGCAGAATTTATTTGCATATGAGTTACTTAAAGAGAGCAAGTATCGAGGTCTACATACGGCTCTTGATACATCTGGTTGTGTAGATTGGGGGAAATATGAACCCTTACTTCCTTATGTTGATCTTTTTCTTTATGACTTAAAGATTATCGACGATGAAAAGTCATCTAAATTTATTGGCGTATCAAGTAGCGTGATCTTACATAATTTGTTTAATATTGCCGAAAAAAAAATTCCTATACAAATAAGAGTTCCTGTCATTCCTAGTATCAATGATGATGATGAAAATCTTAAAACCATTTCTCGAATATGCAAAAAATTAGGAGATTCCTTGGATAAAGTCCAATTGCTGCCTTACCACAAGCTCGGTACTTCAAAATATGAAAGAATTGGATTGGAATATAAAATGCCACCCGTTGATCCTCCTTCAAAGTTTGAAATGCAAAGAATAAAGAATTTGTTTGAAAGAGATGGACATAATGTAATCGTTGGTTAAATAAATTATTTACCTTCCTCATTGTAAGGATTTAAATATTTTTAAAAAATTTTCCTTAAACCATTATTGACCCTAAGCTATGAACTACCTCGCCACAAATAGCTGGGTTTCAAAAGCCTGTAATCTATGCCGAGTCGCGTAATAAGTGCGAGGAATTAGATATAACGTTCGGTTAAATATTATTTTTGCAAGCTGTCACAGTGATAGCTTGGTCTTACGTAATTCAAAGCTAAATGAGAGGAGGATTTAAATGTCTAATGTTTCTGATAAGGTTTTTGAGTTTTACTTGCCCGCTTTATCAACTAATGGGAGTAGGTGCAAGGAAGGAAGTAGGTAAGCATGCCAAGTCTCTGGGTGGGAGGAAGGTTCTAATCGTTACCGATCAAGGGATGGTCAATGCTGGATTTGCAGAACAGGTTAAAAGTTATATTCTGGACGAAGGCTTAGAAGTATTTATATTTTCTGGCGTTTGTCCAAATCCGACCGATGTAAATGTTCGCGATGCGTTAATGGTTTGGCAGGAAAACAAATGCGACCTACTAGTTACGCTTGGTGGAGGAAGTTCCCATGATTGTGGGAAAGCGATGGGGATAATGGCCACAAGCGGAGGAGATATCAGAGATTATGCAGGGGTCAACACACTTAAGTCTTCTCTCCCCCCATATATTTCTATAAATACAACTGCAGGGACTGCAAGCGAAATCACTCGGTTTGCCGTTGTCACTAATACGGATACTGATGTCAAGATGATTTTTGGCGACGGAAGGTTGACGGCGGATGTTGCTATTAATGATCCGGTTTTCCATATGGGAATGCCTCGCTCATTGACTGCTGCTACTGGAATGGATGCTTTGACTCATGCCATAGAAGCCTATGTTTCCAAACAGGCGACGCCTGTTACAGATGTATGCGCTCTAGGGGCTATCGAACTTGTTGCAAAATGGTTGCGTCCAACTGTTGCGGATGGGACGAATTTAGAGGCGCGTTCTCAAATGGTTTATGCAGAGTATCTTGCTGGTATGGCATTTAATAATGCAGTTCTGGGCATTGTGCACTCGATGGCACATCAGGCAGGAAGTTTGCGTGATTTGCCTCATGGTGTGTGCAACGCAATTATTTTGCCTGTTGTGTGTGAGTATAATTTGCTGGCTGCCCCTGAAAAATTTGCAAAAATTGCTGAGTCCATGGGGGAGAACATTGACGGGCTCAGTATTTTGGATGCTGCTGACAAAGCAATTGGTGCAATCAGGCGGTTGGCTAAGGATATTGGTATTCCCGCGGGATTGGGGGAATTGGGAATATTGGAGGAAGACGTTCCCCAAATGGCAGACAATGCTTTGAAAGATGTATGTACTTTATTTAACCCCAGATCGGTTACGTATGACGACATTGTTAGGCTTTATAAGTCCATAATTTAGGTCGGTGTCTAAAGTTTGTAAGTTTTTGTAAACGCATATAAAATCTAATCTATTATTATCTTTTTAAAAATAAATAATAGAAAAAGTTGTTATTGTGGCCAGGCAATGAAGGTCAGTTTTTCCTCCTCTCCTGACCGGTAAGCAATAGATTCTTATGATGTATCGAGACTTTGCATAGCAAAGCCTATCTTTGCCTTTGCCTGGCCAATTTTTTTCTTAAGATAAGAAACACCTCAATTGTTATAAAAACTTCGAATAAAACAATAATTTATTAAATTTAAAATTATACTCTATAGATAGATTCTGAAGCGATGAAATCCATCGAAGGTTGGCGATTGTAAACTGAATAGCACTAATTTAAATGATGAGCTTTGAATTTCATGTTGATTCGCTAGTATAACGATCAATGTAATGAATCGCTCCCGAAAGCGTCCCCTCAGACCTATAGGTCAAAAGTAGAGCTAAATATTCGAAATCGCTAATCAGCGTGTCGCCGAAACCAGTGGTCATTTTTTTCTGCGAATTTGGAGTTCGGACTCCCCCTCCATCTCCTGAATATACACCTAAATGGGACAACTCCAAGGAAACTGGCAGGAGTCAGAGCAATTGTCACCTTGAGCCATCATGGGTATCGGCCCTATCTCCTATATTGTGTTGTTGATTTTGAAGGTCGCCAGAGGTAAACATTCGTCCATTCTTACTAACCCTGCAATCCGGAACACCCCAGCGGTCCCCCGACAAAGTATGGACGGCTTTATGCCAAGAATGCTTGGATGGTTTTGATCAGAATAAGCAGCCCAACAACTCTATCCTGCAGCTTCTTAGAACTTTCAAGACATTGTATGCCTATTATTTGAATGAACTGGCATGCGGTTTCCCCCCCCACTTGTTAAAACTTTTCAACAATAACTATTGACTAAACATTAAATAATCCTTTAATAATATGTTTGTTATTTTAATCTACAAATAATTAATTTATTTTCCGACGAAGAGCTTTGTGGCCACCAAAGAAGATGATCAGGTAGCTGAAGCCAGCGATCATATGCGCCACGTCAATCATTTTTGGCGGGAGCAAATTGTCTGGCGAGCAAGAGTCATCCGCAAAGCTGAGGGTTGCAAAGCAAGAAGAAGAGAAACCATGACATAACCAACCAGGAGGAACATGGAGAGTAAACATAATCGCACTGTCTATCAACGTCCTGACGGCACCTGGGCCAATAAAGTCTTTGATGAGGAAATCCCAACCACCATCCATGAGACAAGGCGCCATGCTATCGCAGCCGCAAAAAGCCTCCTTCAAAACCAAGGCGGCGGAAGAATAACCGTTTTGGGACAAGATGGCGAAGTCATCTTCAAAACAACAGTCCCTTCAGCAAAAACAACCTATCCCATAAACAAAACAGCACATTGGCCTTAGAGACAAAACTCTGAGCCCCATCCATCAATCGAAAACGCCAGAATCATCCGGTAACGCGACAATGGCCGCAAGGGCAAACAGCACTATCTGACTTTGTACGATTGCGACGAAGCCAGAGCCAAAGGGGATTCTATCTGAATAGGTGGAGGGTTTTGAATCAACAAGGCCCGATGGGTTCAGGGAAACAACAATTGGTGGGTTTGGTATCAGAATCCCTGGCGGTTTTCTTTAGAACGAAATTCTCCTTAGATTGGCTGATCTTTCCAATCCTTGGCCATTATTATTCTTCAAGATTTTAAAATCCTATAAACCGAAGCGACCCCAATCCCTAATTCCTCCGCTATTTTTTGTTTTGCCATCCCCGCTTTAACAAGGGTCCTGACCTCTGTCGCTTTGGCTCTGGCGGTTGCTTTACGACCTTTATATTTCCCCTCCTGCTTTGCCTTCTCAATGCCCTCAGCTTGCCTCTCAAGCATCATTTTTCGCTCGAATGTAGCTATAGCCCCAAGCATGGTTAACATGAGCTTACCGGTGGGCGTAGAGGTATCCAGGTTGATATTCAACACGCTGAAGGTTACTTTTTTCTCCTGAAGGCAATCAACGATATCAAGAAGGTGCTTGGTGCTCCTTGCAATACGATCCAGTTTGGAAACAATTACCGTATCTCCCTCCCGAATGTAATCCAGCATAGCTTGCAGCTCTGGGCGATCTTTTTTGACCCCAGAGATTTTTTCCTGAAATATTTTCTCGGCCCCAGCTTTTTCAAGTTGGATCAATTGAGCATCAAGGCTTTGTCCAACAGTGCTCACACGTGCATAACCGATAATTGCCATATTCCCCCTCCTTTTTTCTATCAATGGATACAAAGACATTATGATAGATTTCTATCAAAAGTCAACAATGAACCCTATTGATAGGGGCGGAGAGGCTTTACGGGAGCTATCAAATGGCCATGCCTCAGTAATAGGAAACAATATGGTTGATTTTTCACTTTTGTGAATGAATGCACTTCTACCACCCCTCATTGATGTTTTTGGGTGGCCTATTGTAAAAATGGGAATAGGGCAATCTGAAAAGAAGGTTCATAAGTAAGCAACTAGGCGACTCAAATAGGCTCTTTCACAGTGACCCTGGGAAATAGAAAAGGCCCACAGATTTTTTTTGCGGACCTTTTTTATGAAAGGCGTGAGAATAGTCTTCCCATTTATTTTTACCAGTGCCATGGATAAGGAGTTTCTTCACCAAAAGGATCTTGTGATCCGGAAATTTTGGCAAATAAGCGAATGGCAGCGATTGTGGTGTCGTGTGCCCATTTGGCTACGCTAACCGCACCAAAAGTTGTTGTCCAGGTAGTATTCTCTTTTATTTTAGGATTACTTTTAAAAAATGCTTCTTTTGTTCGAATTGGCCATTTGTTTCCTGCTGTCATATCGGGAGAATAATGAATAATTTCATTTCTCAATCTAAATAGTGCAATCAGATTTTGGTAGGTGCTTCCATTTGTGTCAATTCCAACGTCCTCTGAATCATATCCTTTGTAAAACAATTTTATCTTATCTTTAATTTCTTTTGCCTTTTTTATGTCATCGATTCTTTTGAGAATCGATTCCTTGTTATTAGTGTCCTGTTTTATGGCAAGAGTCCTGCTGAACTCGATAGTTTCATTTAAATATGATTCAAAAGCAGTACAGAACATTATAATTGCAGGAAAACAATATCTACAAGAGTCAAAACTTGACCCTTTCATTTTTTTTGTTACCTCGGAAGTTGCGAGAGTAAGTAATTCATTACCTACCTTGAAGAAATTTGGTGAAAGTAAATCCATTCCGCAATGAAGTGACGAGTCTATATTTTTAAGATGAGGAGGAGTGAAGTGTTTTGATCTTTTCATTTTAGTTAAAGTTAATAATAATGAGGGTTGATATGTAACGCTTCCGCTTTGTATATGATTTTTAAATAAGGACAAAAATTTTCGGTTTTTAATTTTTTTATGGAATTCTCTTGTCTTTACCGGACTTGTATTGTACGTGTATCAATCTATATTGATTTATAAATATATCATACATTAGTTTTACTCGAACAATCCCAACAGTATTTGCATCTGGATCTGTTTTAAGAAAATTTTCAACTTTTTTAAGGCCTTCATACACCAATTGTTCTTTTAAGCACTTTTCCTCATTGCCTCTATCTGGAATGAATTGTATTTGTATTAATTCTCCCTTGAAATCGCCAGCTTGTTGAATGAAATCTATTGATAATCCTTTACTTTTTAAGTTTTGAGTTTTTGAGAAAAGTTTTTTTATCATTGGTGCAACGTGGTTGTTGTAAACGTTTGTCCAGAGCGGAGCAAACATGAAGATGGCCACATTGTAAATTAAGCCTACAGTGTCGGGGTCAACAGTTTTTTTTCGCCATTTTCCTACAGCCAAATCTTTATCTTCGCTTAACAACTCGTCAATAAGGTCTTGATTATTATAATGCGGCCAAGGGAGATAAATTTGGTACTTTGCAACATCAAAATTATCCGAGATAGGTTCTGTAATTGAATAACTGAAACCACCTAATGCTTCATCTATGGTTTCGCAGGAAAAATAAACATCTGCTTTTAAAAGCCATTCTCCTGAAGACTCCTCATCTGGAACAACTTTAAAATTTTTTAGATACCCAAGGGTTTCAAGCCGCATGTCGTGATGTTGGTGAAGAGGGATTCTTTCACCGAATCTTTCTGCTAAAGCTAGCAGAAACTCTTTGGTATTTTTCTCCCCCTGGGAGTCTTCGTGAGTGCTCGAAATTGTTTGATTTAAAATGTATTTCATCGTCGTCTTTTTCGTTAATTATTGAAATTCAATGAGTTATGTATTGTGGATAACGAAAATCCAATATTGTCTAACAGAGACAATATTGCCAATTTCCGAAAAAATAAAACATAATTCCTATAATAATATTAGGTGGTTAACTCCAGTCCTTACTTAACTCCTTTTAAGCAAGAACTTTTAAATAACGATAAAAATAAACCAGGGTAAATGTAGACAGATTAAATGAAAAGGTCAAGGTTGAGTTAGGGGTATAGTAATTGCTAATATGTTGGGGCATGCTACCAATTGCATCTAACGGGCTTTTTGTGTCAGGTAGGTCCTAAATTATGATTTTTGATCGAATAGATCCTTTAGGTCATCTGATTCTAAGCTCTAAGACAATCGCCTTAGGAAAGGATTATTCTATTGGAAAAAATGGTACCTAGAAACATTACGTGAGATATTTCTGGAGCCAATTTGATTCCGGTAGGTCGGAATCGAATCAAGGTGAAGGAGACGGTCTGTAGTTGGAAGAAACTGGTTTGCCTTCTCTCGTTATTCCCGCTAGTATATCCAAATAAGGTGGTACATTTGGGTGGTACATTTGGTACAAAATTGACTAGATAACTCCACCACTATAGGCTTGCATCAAATGATATAAGTGTCCAAAACCATTTAGAAAACAAGTTAGGCAAAATGATTTCTCGGCTGCTGAAATTGAGGAGATGGCGATTCCCGCCACCTCCACCATTTGGAAAGACAAACCCGTCCACTAACCGCGTCCGGTTATTGGGCGGGTTTTGTTTCTCTTCGTATTGTCAGCGATTTGCGTCGCTTTTAGAGTTTCGGCGCTACTGCCCCGATCACTCCATTTTCGGGAAACTTGTTACACCCCGCTTCTCTTTCGCCTCAAAATTCTCCGCATTCTTGCCCCCATTCTCCGGACCTCGTCCGGAGCCCTGCATTTTTTCCTGCAACCGCTGTTCGGCGATCTCGTCGGCATACTGGTTGATACTTTTCATGATTCCGTAAAACAGGTCGTTGATATCCATGGTCGGTCGCTCCTCGTTTTGGTTTATGCCCTTACTTACCGAAGAGACGGAGAAAGTGTCGGGCGGTGGCTGAATTTTTTTCGTGTTGGCCTTCTGAAGGTTACTTACCGGGTGGCGGCGGGATGTGTCGGCAGGATTTTCAAATTGCCCTGAAGCACGAGAATTTCCATAAGGATTTCAAGGTCGCGCCTGACATTTGCGGTCCTATGGATGATATTTCAAGTGATAAATCGGACGTTATGAATGGTGCACCAGTACATCAGATAGATTCAACAAGGAGGAATCCATTGGACGAGCAACACAGCATGGCGAGGCTGGTCCGCGAGCTTCGGGAACTTACCGGTCTGACTCAGGAAAAGTTCGCGGCCAAGCTCGGGGTGACCTTTCCCACGATCAACCGCTGGGAGAACGACCGCGCCAAGCCGTCGCCTCTGGCGCTGGAGAAGATCGAAAGCCTGCTGCGCAGCCTGGGAGACAAGGGCAAGTGGGC
>Ga0116173_1002792_pt1 | contig 13386 bp, 10 predicted proteins | sample AD_UKC085_MetaG_FD_89800 | JGI IMG/M metagenome (GOLD analysis project Ga0116173, IMG submission 89800) | Active sludge microbial communities of municipal wastewater-treating anaerobic digesters from USA - AD_UKC085_MetaG | ecosystem: Engineered > Bioreactor > Anaerobic > Digestate | place: USA...
AGCCGAGGCTTCTGACGCTGGTCCGGGACGACCTGTCCTCGCCTTCCCCCGTGTTTGACGCCTCCTCCCTTTCAACGCTTCTGCTGCGGCGGGCCCTTGCCCTCCCCGCATCGGAGCGGGGGGAGTCCCTCCGTCTGCTATGCACCCCTGTCACGGTGGAGGTGAACGGCAATCCCGAGGTCCGGCGCATTGTCGCCAGCCTCGCCCCCGTTGCGAGGGAACTCAAGACGGATCCGGGAGACGATCTCACGGCGGCGCTCTTGGAGATGGCGTCGCGTCCGGGCCAGTACTCCTGCACCGCGCAGCCCTCAGGGCTGACGGTGGTATGGGGCATTCTCATGGCGCGTGATCCTTCGGCCATGCGGCCGCGTTTGGAGGATTTCCTCGGCGGCCGCGCCCCCCTGAACCTTGCCCACCCGCTCTCCGTATCCGACGACCAGCTGTTGCGGGAGACGGCGGAGCGTCTGCTTCGGCCTCAAGCGCCATGAACGGCGTCTCCCTTTCCCTGCCCTGGGGGGCCGATACCGTCACGGCGTCGCACGAGTGTCTTGATCTGCTGGATACCCTCACCGTCCGCGAGGCGGCGCCCCTGCCAGACCCCGCGAACGACATGCTTCGGCAGCTCGAAAACTCCGCTGAATCGACATCGTCCGCCCTGGCCGGTCTGTTCCCCGGCGCGAGGGTGTGCATCATCGTCTCCGACGCCACCCGCCGCACAGGCGTCCACCTTCTTCTTCCGGCCCTGCTGGACGCGCTGGCACAACGGGGGGTGTGCAGGGAGGATGTGCGTTTTTTGGTCGCCACGGGGGTTCACCGCGCGCCGACAACCGCCGAACTGGAGCGCATTTTTGGGCCCCCTCTTTACCGTGACTTTGCGGACCGGATTGTGGCGCATGATGCGGACGACACGGACGGTCTCCGGTTCCTGGGGAACACCCGCCGGGGCACGCCCGTGTGGATCAACCGGGAAGCTTTGGATGCGGACTTTCTGGTCGTCACCGGCACGGTGGTGCTGCACTATTTCGCCGGATACGGCGGGGGGCGCAAGGCCGTGGTGCCCGGCGTGGCGGGGCGGGAAACCATCGCAGCCAACCACGCGCTGAACCTTGATCCGGTTTCCGACCGGCTCAACCCGGCCGTGCGCACCGGGGTGACGGCGGGCAACCCGGTGGCCGAGGACATGGCGGAGGCCGCCGCGATGGTCCCCGTCCATCTTTGTGTGAACACCGTGCTCAACCGCCGCGGCGACATCTGCGGCGTTCACACGGGAACGATGGCGGCGGCCCACGCCGCCGCATGCCGGCAGGCCGCCTCCCTGTACCAGGTGCCGCTGGGGGAGAGCGCCGACTTGGTGGTGGCCTCCGCGGGTTCCGCGCCGAACTTCCTGCAGAGCCACAAGGCCCTCCACAACGCCTGGCAGGCGCGGCGTCCCGGCGGGTTGGTGCTGCTCCTGGCACCCTGCCCGGAGGGTCTGGGCGGGAGCGGGTTTGCCCGGTGGCTGGACCTTGGCGACCCCGCCGCCGTGATTGCGGGCCTGCGGGCGCAGGCGGACATTAACGGCCAGACCGCCTTGAGCACGCTGGAGAAGGCCCCGCACACCGTGCTGGTGTCAGGGCTGTCCGCGGGCGATTTGGGGCTGCTCCGAGTCACCGGGGCGCGGAGCTTTCAGGAGGGGCTGGACCTGTGCATTGCGCGCCTGCGCGCTTCGGGCGTCGTCCGACCCACGGTGTTGCTGATGCCGGAGGCCGGCTACACCGTGCCGTGGGGCGTTGCGGAGGGGGACTCCCAGGCCGTACCATAGACGCACGGGCGTTCCTTCAGCACATGGACAGCATGGACGGTATGGACGGCCGGGACTTGATCTTAATTCCCGCAAAAGGAGGCTCCCCACATGTTCGCGTTTCTGCGCGGCGCGGTTCACCACAAGACGGCCACCGCCATCGCCCTGGACGTGGGCGGTGTGGGGTTTCTGGTGCATGCGCCGGAGCCTGTGCTCCGCCGGGTGGTCTTCGGGCAGGAAATCACGCTTCTCACGCACTGCCACATCCGGGAGGACGATTTCCTGATCTTCGGCTTCCTGCGGGAGGAGGAAAAGTCCCTGTTCGAGATGCTGCTGGGGATTTCCGGAGTCGGCCCCAAGGTGGCCCTTTCCGTTGTGTCGGCCCTGCCGCCCGCGGCCTTCGCGGAGGCCGTTCTCGCGAACGACATCACGGCGATCTCCAAGGCCCAGGGGGTGGGCAAGAAACTGGCGCAGCGCATCCTGCTTGAAACGAAGACGAAGATGGGCCAGAGCCCGGAATGGGAGGCCTTTTTCGGAGAGGCGAAGGCGGACGCCGTGCCCGACGGGGACGACGCCTACGAAGCCCTGATCTCCCTCGGCTGCACGCCGCCGGAGGCGAAGAAGGCGGTTGCCGCCGCGCGCGCCGCCCTGGGCGCGGACGCCGCCGACGAGGAGGTGGTGCGCACGGCCCTGAGAACCCTAGCGAGGAAGTGATCCATGGCAAACGCCGACCTGGTCAACCCGGAACCCCTTGAGGACGACCGCAGTTATGACGAGCAGATACGCCCGGCGAAGCTGGCGGATTTCCCCGGACAGGAGCCGATCAAGGACAAGCTGCGGATCGCCATCCAGGCGGCGAAGCAGCGCAGCGAACCCCTGGACCACCTGCTGCTAAGCGGCCCTCCGGGCTTGGGAAAGACGACCCTCGCCCGAATCCTTGCGAATGAGATGGGGGTGGACATCAAGCAGTCGTCCGGCCCGGTCATTGAGCGCCAGGCAGACCTGTCGGCCATTCTGACCAGTCTGGAGTCCTTCGACATCCTCTTTATTGACGAGATCCACCGCCTGAACCACGCCGTGGAGGAGACGCTGTACTCCGCCATGGAGGACTTCGAGGTGGACATCATGCTCGGCAAGGGGCCGACCGCGCGCTCCATGAAGATCGGCCTCAAGCCCTTCACCCTGATCGGCGCCACCACCCGGGCGGGTCTGCTCACGCCGCCCCTCCGGGCGCGTTTCGGCGATGTCTGCCGCTTCGACCTCTACTCCCCCGCCGAGCTGGTGCGCATCATCGAGCGCTCCGCGCGCATCCTCTCGGTGCCCGTCACGGACGACGGCAGCCTGGAGATTGCCTCGCGGTCGCGCGGCACGGCCCGCGTGGCGAACCGGCTGCTGCGCCGTGTGCGCGACTTCGCGCAGGTGAAGGGCGACGGGACGATCACCCGCGAGGTGGCCGACGCCGCGCTGAACCTGCTGCGGATAGACCCGCTCGGTCTGGACGACATGGACCGGGCCATTCTGGAGACGGTGATCCGGAAGTTCTCCGGCGGCCCCGTGGGGCTGTCCTCCCTGGCGGTGGCGGTGGGCGAGGAGCGCCAGACGCTGGAGGAGGTCCACGAGCCGTACCTGATCCAGATCGGGTTCCTGAAACGCACCCCCGCGGGGCGGGTGGCGACGCCGCTTGCGTTCAGGCACTTCGGGATGACGCCCCCGGCGGGGGATTCGGGCCAGACCTCGCTGCTCTGAGGGGCGTCAGGCGGGGCGCAGCGTGGACGTGCGCAGCTCGCGGGGCAGGTGGGACCAGTCGTTGTGGCAGAGCACCGCCATGTCCCCCTCCGCCTGCACCATCACCTGCGTGACGCCGCAGTTGCAGATGTCCATCCGCATCCAGCTTTCCAGCTCCGCCTTGAGCACGAGGGACACAAAGTAGCGGATGAGGTTCCCGTGGCACACGATGACATCGTGCTTGTCGCCGCGCTTGGCGACCTTGAAATACTTCCTGAAGGCCACCTCGGCGCGCTGACGGTCCTGAAGCACCTGCTGGCCCGTGTAGTGGGGCATTTCGATCTGGAGCTTGGGGGTCATGGAGGGGATGGCCTCCCACAGGAGGTCCGTGGACTGGATCATGAGCCCCTGCACCTCGCGGGAGATGATGCGCGCCGTCTCCTCGGCCCTGTTCAGGGAGCTGCAATGGATGGAGGAGATGGGCCGCTGCGCCAGCGCCTTCGCCGTCAACTCCGCCTGCTTGAGCCCCATCTGCGTGAGACTGCCCCCCAGTTCCGACCCTGTTGGATTGTCCACATCATGGTGCGCGTGGCGCACCAGGTAAATCACTCTGACTGCCATGCCTTCATGTCTCCCGCCGCGTGATCGAGCAAACCAGTTGTCCGCAAAACTCCGCGGTTCCGGCGTTCAGGGGCTATTGTCACGTTCCCCGTCCGCGTTTTTCAACCCGGGCGGGGGCGGCGACAACGGGCGGAAGTATACCACGGCCCGGGCGCGGGCGAAAACTTCCCCCCGCGCCCGGGCAAGCCCCCCGATGAAACCCCTCCACACGCCTCCGGGTCTGCATACGCGAGGACTGCTTCGGCCTGAGAGGGCCGGGAGGACCATGCATGGAAACGCACGCGGTGACGGGGGCCTTCGGGTATTCCGGGAAGTACATTGCCCTGAGGCTGCTGGAGCGGGGGCGGCGCGTTGTGACGCTGACAAACTCCCCCGGACGCCCGCACCCCTTCGGGGACGCAGTGGCGGTGAAACCCCTGGCCTTTTCGGATCCCGACGGGCTGGCCAGATCGCTGGACGGGGTGTCGGTCCTGTACAACACCTACTGGGTGCGTTTTAACCACCGCCTCTTCAGCCATGCGGACGCCGTGCGCGACACGCTGGCGCTCTTTGACGCGGCGCGGCGCGCGGGGGTGCGCCGCATCGTCCATGTGAGCATCACCAACCCCTCGGAAAACTCCCCCTTTGAGTACTTCCGCGGGAAAGCCGTGCTGGAGAAGGCGCTGGGACAATCCGGTATTCCCCATGGGATCCTTCGTCCGGCGATGCTCTTCGGACACGAGGACATCCTGGTTAACAACATCGCGTGGGCCCTGCGGCGCTTCCCCGTGTTCGGGGTTTTCGGCGACGGCCGGTACCGGATCCAGCCGATCCATGTGGAGGATTTCGCGGATTGCGCCGTGGCGCTGGGGGAATCCGCCGAAGACCGCACGGTCGAGGCGACCGGTCCGGAAACCTTCACCTACCGGGAACTGGTCGCCGCAGTGGGCGAGGCCATCGGCGTCCGCCGCAGGATTATTTCCCTCTCCCCCGCCTTGGGACACCTTGCGGGACAGGTGATCGGGCGGGTTGTGGGGGACGTCTTCATCACGCGGGAGGAAATCGGCGGGCTGATGGCGGACCTGCTTTTTGTGGATGCGCCCCCGGCGGGGTCCACCAGGCTGACCGAATGGGCCCGGAAGAACGCGAACACGCTCGGACGGCGCTACGCAAGCGAACTGGCCCGCCGGGTTCGCCGGGACCGGGCCTACGGGGACATGCCGACCCGCTGAGCCCCCTAAAAAGAAACCGGTGCAAACAGTTGACTCTTGGGAAAAAGTCGGCTACTCTTGTCTGCATGTTTTGTCGTGAGAGACGGGGACATCCGGACGGACAGGATCCGGCGGGACATCCCTGAGGTAAAAAACGGCCGCTCAACAACTCAACCAGGAGGGAGAAACATGGCCAAGAAGACTGTCAATGTGGCAATGATCGGCGCCGCGTTCATGGGCAAGACCCACAGCAACGGCTGGCGGAAGGTGGGGATGTTCTTCGACCCGCCGTACACCCCCGTGATGAAGGTCGCGTGCGGCGCGCCGGGCGAGGACATGACCGTCGCCAAGGAGAAGTGGGGCTGGGAGGAGGTCTCGAACAACTGGGAGGAGGTCGTCAACCGGCCCGACATTGACATCGTGGACATCTGCACGCCGAACTGGCTGCACCCGCCGGTGGCCATCGCCGCGGCGAAGGCCGGCAAGGCCATCGTGAGCGAGAAGCCGCTCTCGAACAGCCTGGCCGAGGGGCAGGCCATGCTCGACGCGGTCAAGAAGGCGCGCGTTGCCAACATGTGCGGGTTCTCCTACCGCTTCGCGCCGGCCGTCCAGAAGATCAAGCAGATGATCACGAAGGGCGAGCTGGGACACATCTTCCACTTCCGCGCGGCGTACCAGCAGGACTGGATCGTGGACCCGAACTTTCCGATGGTGTGGCGTCTGAAGAAGAAGTACACGGGCTCCGGCGCGCTGGGCGACATCGGCGCGCACATCACCGACTTGTGCCATTTCCTGGTGGGCGACGTGTGCGAGGTCGCGTCCGCCATGGAGACCTTCATCAAGAAGCGCCAGGTGCCCACGAGCAACGTCGGCGGCATCTCCGGCACCTCCGGCAAGAACACGGGCAAGATGGACACGGTGGACGTGGACGACGCGGCGGTCTACCTGGGCCGCATCAAGGGCGCGAACACGCTGGCGACCTTCGAGGCCACCCGCTTCGCCCCCGGCCGGCGCAACTACAACACGATCGAGATCTACGGCAGCGAGGGCTCGGTGCTGTGGAACCAGGAGGACATGAACGTCTTCCACTACTTCAGCCGCAAGGATCCGGGCACGCTCCAGGGCTTCCGCAAGGTGCAGGCCTGCGACCCCGGCCACGCCTATGTCGGCAACTGGTGGCCCAGCGGGCACATCATCGGCTACGAGCACCTCTTCGTCCACGAGATGTACGAGTTCCTGTGCGGGCTCAAGGCGAAGAAGGGCAACTACCCGACCTTCGAGGACGCCGTGAAGTGCCAGCGCGTGCTGGAGGCCGTCGAGAAGGCCGCGTCCAGCAAGAAATGGGAAAAGGTCTGAGCAACAACAACCCGGACGGGCGCCGTCCGCACAACTGGAGGATTTTCTAGATGAAACTTGGCATGCTGACCGCGATGTACGGTGACAAGCCGCTGAAGACCGTGCTGGAGCTGATCCGTCCGCTCGGCCTCCAGACGGTGGAGCTTGGCACCGGGAACTACCCCGGCGACCCGCACTGCCCCCGCAAGGAGCTGCTCGCCTCCAAGCCCAAGCGCGAGGAGCTGCTCGCCCTCATCAAGGGCGAGGGGCTTGAGATCAGCGCCCTGAGCTGCCACGGCAACCCGATCCACCCGGACCCCGCCTTTGCCAAGGCGAACGCCGAGGTGGAGAAGGAGACCATCCTGCTGGCCGAGATGCTGGGGGTGAAGGTCGTCAACGGCTTCTCCGGCTGCCCGGGCTCCGACAAGAAAGCCACCAAGCCGAACTGGGTCACCTGCGCGTGGCCGCCCGACTACCTCGAGATCCTGGACTACCAGTGGAACGAGGTGGTGATCCCCTACTGGACCAAGCAGGCGCAGTTCCTGAAGGACCACGGGGTGAAGTTCGCGTTTGAGATGCACCCGGGCTTCGTGGTGTACAACCCCGAGACGCTGCTGAAGCTGCGCAAGGCCTGCGGCGCGAGCCTGGGCGCCAACTTCGACCCCAGCCACCTCTTCTGGCAGGGAATGGAGCCCTGCGAGGGTGTGAAGGCGCTGAACAAGGCCATCTTCCACGTCCACGCGAAGGACTGCATCGTCCACGGGCCGAACGCCGCGCTGAACGGCGTCAACGACGCGAAGCCCTACGGCGACGAGATCAACCGCTCGTGGATCTTCCGCACCTGCGGCTACGGCCACGATTTGAAGTGGTGGAACGACTTCTTCTCCACCCTGCGCATGGTCGGCTATGACGGCGCCATCAGCATCGAGCACGAGGACAGCCTCATGTCGAGCTGGGAGGGTCTCACGAAGGCGGTCTCCTTCCTGCGGCAGTCCGTCATTTTCGAGAAGCCCACCGCCATGACCTGGGCCTGATCCGCCCATCCCCGCGCTTTCCGGAGCCGGGCCCGAAAGGGTCCGGCTCCTTTTCTTTTACGCGGGGAAAACCCTTCCGCCGAGCCGGGGCAAAAATTGACACGGAGCCGGTCCGTGGGGTAAGATATGCACGCCTTCGCCGGAGTGGTGGAATTGGCAGACACGCATGGTTCAGGTCCATGTGCTCGCAAGGGCGTGAAGGTTCAAGTCCTTTCTCCGGCACCATAAAGAAAGCATGCCCGCGCCTCCCCGGCGCGGGCTTTTTCTTTACATGCCCAGCGCCCTGAGGAAGTACCCCGCCGCCGCGGCGAACAACCCATAGACCAGAAGGGCGGCCACATTGAGGGCCGACGCCTCGTCCAGGGCGTTCTTCACCCGGCGCAAAGCCCGTCCCGCCGCGCTTGGCCGCACAAACGCCACAATGGCGGTGATGTTGTCCCGGCCCCCGTGCTCGTTTGCGGTGTCCACCAGCACCCTTGCCAGCGTTTCGGCGGGTTCGGGCCGTGCGAGGATGGCCGCGATCTCGTCGTCGGTCACCATGTTGACCAGTCCGTCGCTGCACAGCAGGAGGATGTCTCCGGATTTCACCCGCCAGGTGTAGACATCGGCCTCCACCTCGGGATCCGTGCCGATGGAGCGGGTCACCAGATTCTTGCGCTTGTCGCGCGCCGCGTCCTCCGGGCTCATCAGCCCCTGCTTTACCTGCTCGTCCACCCAGGAATGGTCCTCGGTCTTCGCCAGGATTTCCCCCGCGCGCACATGGTAGGCCCGCGAGTCCCCAACGTTGCACACCCACGCCTTGCTGTGCTTGACAAACGCGGCCAGGAGGGTGGTTCCCATGGGCCGGCCGGCCGAAACGAAGTCCTGGTTTGTCTTGAAAATGCTCTCGTTGGCCCTGCGGAACGCCTGCCGGAGAAGGGCGTGCCAGTCTTCGGTGTCCTCCCAGGCGGGGGGTTCTTCGGGCACCGGACCCGCGGCCTCACCCTCTCGCGCCGCCGCCGGAGCGCGCCCAAGCGCTCCGTCCTTGAGGAGATCGCCGACGAGTGAAACGGCGAGTTTGGAGGCCATCTCCCCGCCGAAATGCCCGCCCAAGCCGTCCGCCACCACAAGCAGGACCCCGTCGGAGGACCATTCGGGCGCGTTGTCCCCCGCGGGGAAGACTCCGAAATTGTCCTCATTCTTGGCCTTGCGCCGGCCGATGTCCGTGAGGCCCGATATCTCGAACTCCATCACTGTCTCCCTGCGCGCACGGAGCGGAACCAAGAGGCCCCCGCTCCCGCCGTGTCACCGCAAAGACCCCGCCGTCGGATCACTCCTCCGGTTTGGGGTTGCGCTCCATTTTGAAAACTCTCCTGCCGCCCCCCTCCCCCGCCGCCTCACCGGGCTTCTTGTAGGCCGGCCCGAAATTGAAGTTGGGGTCCACCGGAACCACGTCCGGGATAGTCGCCGCCTCAGGCACCCCGTCCACCGCCGCCCCTTCCGGGACCGCCTTCTCCTCTGTGTCCGCCGGAGGGGCCGCCGCTGATTCCGGACCGGGGGCGCCCGGAGAAACTTCCGGCGTTTCCAGAGCCGGCGGCGCCGGGGCCGCCTCCTCTCCAGAAGATACGCCTTCCTCGTTCGGCAATTCCACCTTGTCAAGCCGTTCCAGCCGGAAAACCCGGCTGTCTTTGCGCTGTGCGCGCTCCTCGTCGGATTTCCGGGCACCGGGTCCGAACTGGAATCCGGGAACCTCCGGCACGGGCAGTACGTCGCCGGTATGCTTGGTGTCGTCTAGCTTCTCGATCTTGAACACGCGCTCCCCGGTGGACGTCCCGGCCTCCGTGTCGGCGTCGGTCTCATCCCCCTCCTGCCCCGCAGCGTCGTGGCGCTCGAACTTGAACACACGCCGCGCCCCATTGCCCTGAAGCACGGGATTCTCGCCGATCAGCACATCCAAGCCCAGCGGGACGCCGGACGGAAGGGCGGGCGCGGCCCCGTCGGCGGTCGCGGGCGCCGGAGGAAGCAGTTCCAGGGGCCCGAGCAGTGCGTACGCCTTGGCGGGGGCGTCATGACGGCCGCGAAACACCCGGTTCGCTGGATCGCGCTCCTGCGACGGGACCGGGTACCAGCCCGTCCCCTCCTCCAGGGCGAAGAGGGAGAGCCTGCCCAGCTCCGCATCGGGGCACATTTCCGGCGGCAGCTGCACCACGAGGTCCACGGCCGTGGGCACGCCCTTTGGCACACGTTCGGGAAGCATGTGGAGCGAAAACGCCGCGCTCCCCGCGGGCAGGGCCTCCGGAGCCTCCACCTGAACGGCCACACGGGCGCGGATGGGGGCCGCGCCGGAGAACGTCAGCGACCCGGTCACCCCCGGTGGCAGCAGGGTTACCCGGAGCCCCGTGCCGGATTCGGCGTAGCGAAGGACGCTTTCCGTCGCATAGCGGACCGGTTTGAAGCGCCGCTCAAGGAGCAGGTCCATCTGGTCCGCGTAATGGGGCGAACTGGGGTCCTCCGAACTGCCGAAGGGGGAGAAACTCACCGCCTCCGGGGTCTCTCCGAATTGCACCGCGATCGCGGGGCCCGTTCCATAGGCGGCGCGCCACTTCCCGTTTTCATAGGAGCTGTCGGACAGCAGGAACACCGGTTCCCCGGTGGCCGCGCCGGGGGCGGGCACCTCGCGGGTTCCCCTGACCAGGGCATGCACGTCGCCCCAGGGGACGGACAGGGTCTGAAACTCATTCTGCAGGACGCGGGCGGCGTCCCCCGCCGCGCGGATCATGGCGTCCTGCGCTTCGGGCACCCCGGAACCCAGCCAGGCGTAGAGGGCGGAATCCCCCGCGACGGCGGCCCCGGCCCTTCCCCGAAGCATGGCCCAAAACACATGGTAGAAGGTCATGCCGGTCGAGCCGGCGTCGGCCGTGAAGTTCCAGCCCCGCAGCAGGTCCAGCGCGGCGGCCAGATCAGGGTGTGCGGACTGCACCAGGTCGGGACGCTTCTCCGCCACCCCCAGCAGCAGCGGGACGGCGTCCATGGCGGCGGGCACCACGGTGTCGTAGAGCATGGACTGGTTGTCCCGAAACGAGCGGGTGCCCGTGCCCAGCAGCTGGCGGACCCGCCGTCCCCGGTAGGATTCGGGGTCGCGGGCGAGCCAGGCGGGCCAGCTCTGTGGACCGAAGGACGGGTCGGCTGCGGCAAACCAAGGGGGCCCCCCGCAGGCCTGAATCCAGCCCGACGGCGGATTCAGGATGGAAGGCAGGGCGTCCGGCGCCACGAGTTCCCCCCATCCCAGGAGGTCCACCCCCACCGGGAGGGGCCGGTCGTACAGCAGCGGCCCGACCCCCATCTGGGCCTGAATCTCGGGGGAATCTCCTTGCGCAACCCGGTGAGGGTGTTGTAGAGGTAGAAGAGGTTTCCCTCGCGGTCCGCGCAGACCACGTGGAAACAGGGCAACTGCGCCATGCCGAGGGCGGCTTGAAACTGCGCGGCGTTTCGGGCGCGCCCCATCTCCACCAGCTGGCGGATGCCGCCCGTGAGGCCGTATCCCCCGATCCTCCAAGAGAACAGGCCGCCCTGCGCCCCCTCCAGAATCGGTCCGCGGGGACTGGCCGCCGCGGGAACGTACCGCTCCTCCAGCCCGTTTTCGGTGCGCACGTAATAGGGCTGGGCGGCGGCCATGTACTCCAGCAGCATCAGGGCCTCCGGGGACACCGGGGCCTCTTCGGAGACGCGGGGATCGCGTGGATTTTCAGGGTCTCCGGCGGGGGCGGACTGCTCGTCATACACGTCGGCGAAATCGGGGAAGTTCGGCGTGAGCCCCCAGCCCAGGGAGCCGTTGAACCCCTGAACGACCACGGGGATCCCCCGAAGGGCCGCGCCGTACACATTCAGGTCGCCCAGCACCAGATGGGCCTCAAACCATTGAAAAGGCCCCTCGAAATGGTGGTGCGGGTTGATGACGAGGGTGGTCTTGTTCTCCTCGGTGCGGAAAGGGGCGAGGGCCCAGCAGTTGCCCGTCTCCATGGCCGGGGCGTTCCGGTACACCCCCGGGAGGTCCAACGGGGCGAAACTCATGAGAAAGGCGTGCCACAGCGCGAGAATGTCCTTCGGCTGCACCCCGTCCGCCCAGGCGGGCGCCTTGTCCGGACGGTCCACGAGAAAGGCGTTAACACCGAGGGCAAAGCCCTCGCAGAGATCGCGCGTGACCGGATCCACCGTAGGCCAGGCCGCCTCGGCGACGCGGGCATGCCCCATGCGCAGAGAGAACTCGTCGGAAGCGGCATAGGCCGGACCGAACACGGCGGCCAACCGCCCGTTCGCCATGCGGTACGCGAGGAGCATCGGCTCCAGATGGTCCTCCGCCTGCGCATAGCCGAAGGCGAACCCCAGGGCCAGCGGCGTCTCCGCGAAGACATGCGGCACCCCCCACTCGTCCCGGTACAGCGACGCCTGGCCCCAAAGCGACGCGGGCACACCCGGCGCCTGCGCCTGCGCAGCGGGTGCCGCCGTCAAAAGGGCCAGCAATCCCGTGCCGGCGACGGAGCACTGGAAGAGAATGGCAGAAGTGAACCGCATCCCGTGATTATATGCGAACCCGAGGAATAAAAGGGACAACCGCACCTTCATGCGAAGTCCCCGACGGATGGACGATAATGTTCGCCTTACTGTGAAGGGTTCCGCCGTTCCGCCATCGGCATTTGCCGAGCGCGACCGCTTCCGCTATGATCATCGCAAAGGGTCCACAGTGGACCCGCGCGCCTGTGTCCGGGGAGAGAGTCCATGCACGCGCTTCTGATAATAGCGGCCTTGTTTTCAACGGGATTCGAAACGGCAATCCCCGTGCGGTTGGGTTCTCCGGAACATATGAAGGTTTCCAACGAAGCCTACCGTGAGGCCAGCGAAAACAGGACACATTTTGTTCTAGGGGCCAACGGGGAAGTCATCATCCCCTCTGACCGCCCTGAATCTAGGATGTGGTGGCCCGTTTACGACTACACTGCGAGGGGCGGTCATCTTCAGATGTGGATGCCCTTTTCTTACCTTCAGCTTGCCGAGGTGCTGCGGAGCGGGCGCGTGGTTGTCCTGCGCAGGACCTATCGGGTTGAAATGCCCTGTGTGTCCGAGGGCATGCTCGAGCAGAAGACGATCCGTGTGTGGCCGGGCCTTTTTGCCGAGTTTCCGACGCGATGGCCCTTTTTCAAGGACGGCGTACCCGCACCCGCGCCGCCCGGAACGGTCCTTTGCCGGAGTCTGGAGGAGAACACGCCCGCGCCCGAACCGCCCTCCGGCGCCCTGCAGTGGCTGCTGCTGGGGAGCTCCGGGGAGCTGATCGCCCCGACGGAAAACACCGCCAAGCCCGCGAATGTCCTGTGGGTGGTTCCCTCCGCGCAGCCCGGCGGGCTGGACCTGATTCACAGCGGTCCGCTGCATTCCGGACTGTACGCGCATGTTTGTTCCGATGGAAGAATGCTCTACGGGGAGCAGCGGCGGGCCGATCCGCCCCTTTACGCCATTGCGCGCGAGTTCAGCCTTGCTGCCCCCGGCGCAATATGGAGGCACCCGTCCCACTGGCCGTTTTTCACGGATATGGATCATTCCGCGCTGGCCTGCATTCCCCCGGGATTCGGGGTGGCCCCGGTCGGTCTCGCGCCCGATGATGTCACCGTGGTTGTGGGGGCGGACGGGAAGGTAACCGTCCATCCCAAGAAAATAATGGTCGAATAGG
>Ga0116173_1002797_pt1 | contig 13373 bp, 10 predicted proteins | sample AD_UKC085_MetaG_FD_89800 | JGI IMG/M metagenome (GOLD analysis project Ga0116173, IMG submission 89800) | Active sludge microbial communities of municipal wastewater-treating anaerobic digesters from USA - AD_UKC085_MetaG | ecosystem: Engineered > Bioreactor > Anaerobic > Digestate | place: USA...
GAGGTGACCTCGGGATCGGCGGTGAACCTGACGGTCTCCCTGGGGCCGGAGCCCACGGTCGTGCCCAATGTCGTCGGGGAAACCGAGGCCAGCGCGCGGACCATTCTCTCCGGGGCGGGCTTCAACAACGTGACCACCCAGACGGCCTACAGCGACACGGCCCCGGCGGGCACGGTGATTTCCCAGAGTCCGCTCGGCGGCTTCGAGGCGCCGCCCAGCACGACGGTGAACCTGATCATATCCCTCGGGCCGCAGCCCGTGGTGGTGGTGCCGCCCATTGTCGGCCTGCCCCGGGCCAACGCCGAGGCGGCCCTGCTTGCGGCCGGACTGACCGTGGGCGTGTTCACCGAAGAGTACAGTGACACCGTGCCTGCGGGCATCGTCATCAGCCAGAATCCGGCGGCCGGCGTGGAGGTCCTGCTGGGCGCCGCGGTGGTCGCCGCGGTCTCCCTCGGGCCGCAGCCGGTGCCGGTGCCCGATGTGACCGGGCTTCCCCGGGCCGAAGCCGAGGCCGCGCTTGCCGCGGCCGAGTTTGCCGTCGGCACGGTGACCGAAGCCACCGATCCCGAGGTGCCCGCCGGTTCGGTGGTCAGCCAGAATCCCGAGGGCGGCGTGGAGGCGGTTCCCGGCACGCCGGTGGACTTGGTGGTCTCCCTGGGTCCGGCGCCGGTCAAGGTGCCCGATGTGGTCGGGCTCGCCCAAGCCACCGCCGGCACCCGGATCACGGCGGTGGAGCTGGTGGTTGGCGCGGTGACCGAGGAGTACAGCACAACGGTGCCGAACGGCCGGGTCATGAGCCAGAGCCCCGAGGCGGGCACGGAAGTGGCCCCCGGGTCGCCGGTGGACCTCGTGGTGTCCCGGGGTCCGGCGCCGGTGACCATGCCCAATCTGGTCGGCGAGACGCGCACGGTGGCCCAGGGCCTTCTTGCGGCGGTCCAGTTGAAGGAGGGCAGTGTCACCTTCGAGTATTCGGACACCGTGGCGCGGGACATCGTGCTCAGCCAGGCCAGTGCGCCCGGCTCCGAGGTGCCCGCGGGTTCGGGCATTGACTTCGTGGTCTCGCGCGGCGTGGTGCCCGGCGTGGTGCCGGACATTGTCGGCGAGCTGCGCTCCGACGCCGAGGCGGACATTGTCGCCGCCGGCCTGGTGGTGGGCGAGGTGACCGAACGGTATGACGACAACGTGCGCAAGGACCGCGTCATCCGTCAAACCCCGGCGGCGGGCACCGAGCTGGCCAAGGGCTCCGCGGTGAACTTCGTGGTCTCCCTGGGCAAGGAGCAGGGGGAGACCTCCACGGTGCCCAACGTGGTGAACACGCCGGTGACCTCCGCCCGCGCGGCCATCACGGCCGCCGGGTTCGTGGTGGGCGTGGAGACCACAAAATACGACGACACGGTGCCCGCGGGCTGGGTGATGGCCCAGAGCCCCGCCGGGGGCACGCAGAGCGCGGCGGGCGCACCGGTTGACCTGGTGGTGTCGCTGGGCACGTATCAGGGGCCGGACGCCGAGGAGGCCCGCGCGCTGCTGGCCGCCCTCTTTGACGAGGCCGACACGGACGGCGACGGCAAACTGAGCTGGGAGGAGGCCCTGGCGGCCGTGCCCTCGCTCTCCCGCGCCGTTTTCGACGAACTGGACACGAACACGGACGGCTATCTGGACCGCGAGGAGCTGGGCATCGGCGGGTGCGGTTCCTGCGGCTGCCAGAAGGGCGGCATGACGCCGGGCGGGCTGAAGCAGCGCCTCGGCGACCTGTTCCTGTCGGCGCTGGCCCTGTCGGTGCTGGCGGCCTTTGGCAGGCGCGGGCGGTGATGTCCGGGTGTTGACGGGTGTTTTCCGGGCCGGGGACGGCGAAGCGGCCTCCCCGGCCCGGTCGTTTTTCCGGCGGCGGTGAAACCCGCCCCGGGGCGGCGGCGTCTAACCGTGCGGGGGCGGTGTGTTCCCGCAGGCGGTCCGCGCCCCCGCACAGGCAACCAACCCTTGGAGATGTTTTGAACCCATGAGCAAGCACGATCTCACCCGCAGGGCCTTCCTCGCCTCCGCCACCACCACGGCCGTCGTGGCCGGCGTCGCCCGGGCCAACACCGCCCAGGTGGTCCCCCGCAAGCTTTCGCCGAACGACAAGATCAACGTCGCGGCCATCGGCGCGGGCGGCAAGGGGGGCGACGACATCATGTCGCTCCACCGGATCAAGCAGAACGTCAACGTGGTGGCCCTGTGCGACGTGGACTGGAGCCAGACGGAGGAGACGTTCTACCGGATCGCCGGGGCGAAGCAGTACAAGGACTACCGCAAGATGCTGGAGGAGATGGGCGGCCAGATTGACGCCTGCACCGTCAGCACGCCCGACCACACCCACGCCCCGGCGGCGTACATGGCGATGAACCTGGGCAAGCACGTCTACGTCCAGAAGCCCCTCACGCACACCATCGCCGAGGCGCGCCTCCTCCGTGAGACGGCGAAGAAGACCGGCGTGATCACGCAGATGGGCAACCAGGGCCACTGCGGCAACGGCGTGCGCGACCTGTGCGAGATGCTGTGGGCGGGCGCCATCGGCGACGTCACGGAGGCCCACATCTGGACCAACCGCCCCGTGTGGCCTCAGGGCATCTCGGAGCCCCTGGCCGAGGAGGCCGTGCCCGAAACGATGGACTGGGACCTCTGGATTGGCACCGCGCCCATGCGGCCCTACAACAAGGGCTACGCCCCCTTCAAGTGGCGCGGCTGGTGGGACTTTGGCTGCGGCGCCATCGGCGACATGGCCTGCCACATCATGGACCCGGCCTTCTGGTCCCTGAAACTCGGCGACGCGGCGACCTTCACGGCCCAGACGGTCAGCCAGGAGGGCATGTCCGCCCAGACGGCGCCCCTGAAGTCCGTCATCAAGTTCACCTTCCCCGCCCGCGCGGACATGCAGCCGGTGACGGTGTACTGGCACGACGGCGGCGACAAGCCCCCGCGGCCCGAAGGGGTGCCCGCGGACGAGAAGCTGGGCGACGGCGACAACGGCTCGCTGTTCATCGGCACGAAGGGCTTCATCACGGCGGGCGAGTACGGCGGTGAGGCGCGCCTGCTGCCCGCGGCGGTCATGAAGGACTACACGAAGCCGCCCAAGACCATCGAGCGCATCAAGGGGCAGAGCCCCTACAAGAACTGGGTGGACGGCATCCTGACCGGCAAGCCCTGCGCGAGCAATTTCGACTACGCCGGCCCCCTCACCGAGGTGGCGAACTTCGGCAACATCGCCCTGCACGCCAACGGCGAGGCCGTCACCTACGATGTCGCCTCCATGAAGATCACCAGCAATCCGGCCCTGAACACCCTCCTGACCAAGGAGTACCGCAAGGGCTGGGAGCTCCCCTGCTGACCCCCGCATGACCCGGCCGCCGGCGCGGGAAATGCCGCGCCGGCGGCGTTTGTTTTGAAGGAGCAGGCGCGCCGCCGCGCCCCGCTCGGAAAGGCTCCCATGAAGATCAAGGCTGCGCAGTGGGCCGCGCCGGGGCAGATCCGGCTCATCGAGACCGAGAAACCCGTCCCCGGCCCCGGCGAGGTGCTGGTGCGCGTGGAGTCTGTCGGTGTCTGCGGCTCCGACATCCACTACTTCCTCCACGGCCGCATCGGGGAAAACCGGCTCAAGGGGCCGACCATTCTCGGCCACGAGTACGCGGGCATCGTTGAGGCGGCGGGGGAGGGGGCCGACCCGTCGCTCGTCGGCCGCCGCGTCGCCGTGGAGCCCGGCATTCCCTGCGGGGCCTGTGAATGGTGCCGTTCGGGCCGCTACAACGTGTGCGAGGGCATGGTGTTTCCCGGCGGCCCCGGCGTGGACGGCGCCCTGCGCGAGTACATGGTCGCCCCCGCCGGGCGCTGCTTCCCCGTTCCCGCCGGCATGACCGCCGCCGTGGCCGCCATGATTGAGCCGGCCGCCGTCGCCGTGCACACCGTAGAGCTGGCCCGCCTGCGCCCCGGCGACACGGTCTTTGTGGCGGGCCTCGGCCCGATCGGCCTGCTCACGGCCCAGGTGGCGAGGCTTTGCGGCGCCGCCGCCGTGTACGGCGCCGACCTCTACCCCGAGCGTGTGGCGGCGGCCCGGGCGCACGGGGTGGATGAGGCGTTTCAGGCCGCGCCCGGGGGAATGGCCGCGGGCGCGCGCGCCACGGTGGACTGGCTGTTCTCCCGCACGGGCGGCCGGGGCGCCGACGTCACCTTCGACTGCACGAACAGCTCCGACGGCATCCTGGTGGCGATGCACTGCGCGCGCCCGGCGGGCCGCGCGGTGCTCACGGGCATCAGCGGCGCGGAGGAGGACCCCGTGCCGGTCAGCGTGGCGCGGCGCAGGGGATTGGGCGTACAATGGTGCCGCCGCTTTTTGAACAACTACCCCGCCACGCTGGCGCTGGCCGCCACGGGCAGGCTGGACGTCGGCTCGCTGGTGACGCACTCCTTTCCCCTGGAGCGCACCCAGGAGGCCTTCCAGCTGGTGGCGGACTATGCGGACGGCGTGCTGAAGGCGTCCGTGGACTTCTAACTGAAAGCCCCGCGACGGGGCGTGGAGACGCGCAAGATGAAATGGCTCAAGAGAATCGGTGTCGCGCTGGCCGTGGTGGTCCTGCTCTTCCTCGTGGTGGTCGGGCCCTGGCCCGTGTACAAGGACTCCAAGTTCGCCCAGGCCTCCTACTACAAGGAGGCCCTCGCGAGCATTGACAAGAATGCGGCGCTGTCGGACATCACGGAGACGCCGGGCACCCTGCGCGCCGGGTGGGGCGTTCGCGACATGACCCCCCCCATCGGCACGCCCATGGGCGGCTACGGCGCGCGGCCGGACGGCAAGCGGTCCAAGGGTGTCCGCGACCGCCTGCACGCCAAGGCCATTGTCCTTGCCGACGGCAAGGACACGGTGGCGATCATCGGCTCCGACATGCTCATCACCACGCCGAACATCGCCGAGCTCACCTGGAAGAAGGTGAAGCTTGCGGGTCTCCCGCTCACGGAGAACAACATCCTCTTCACGGCCAGCCACACCCACTGCGGCCCCGGCGGTTTCGGCCCCGGGCTGGCGGCGAAGGTGTCGGCGGGCACCTACGACCCGAAGGTGCCCGAGCTGATCTCCACGGCCTACGCCGAGGCGATCAAGGAGGCCTACGAGTCCATGAAGCCCGCCAAGATCGCCTGGGGCGGCGTGGACGCCCCGGAGCTTATCCGAAACCGCACCCGCGACGCGGCGGTGGACTCGATGATCAACTACCTCGTGGTGGACAAGGAATCCGGCGAGCGGTGCTATGTCATGCGCTTTTCGGCGCACCCGACCAACTACGGGTCGGACATGATGGACTTCACCGCCGAGTACCCCGGCGAGTTCATGAAGTCGGTGCAGGAGCAGACCGGCGCGACCGCCATGTACCTCGGCGGATCCCTCGGCTCCTCCAGCCCCCGCGCCCCCGAGGGCCCCTCGCCCAACGAGCGCATCATCCTTCTGGGGCAGGCGCTCGCCAAGAAGCTGCTGGAGAACACGCAGGCGCTTGAGTTCCACGACAAGGTGGACGTCGCCAGTCTGGGCACGCCCGTCGGCATGCCGGGCATGCAGATGCGCCCCCTGTCGCCCAAGTGGCGGATTTCCCCCGTCTTTGCGCGTTTCTTCGGCGTGCCCACCGAGGGCTGGATCCAGGGCGTCCGCATCGGCGACGTGGTGTTTGTGGGCTATCCCTACGACTTCAGCGGCGAGGTGGGGAAGGCGTGGCGCGAGGAGTACGAGGCCAAGGGGATCCACCTGTGGCCCACCAGTTTCTGCGTAACCTACTGCGGCTACCTCTCCCCCGACCGCCACTACAACACCGTGGAGAAGAACGGCCAGCTTGACTACGAAACCGGCCTCATGAGCTGGTTCGGCCCGAACGCCGAGGCCTACTTCAAGGCCCTCACGGACAGGGTGGTGGCAGGGGTCACCGGCGGCGGCGCGGCCCGTGTGGCGGCGGCCCCCGCGAACTGAGCATGACCCTGGACGAACAGCACACCGAATCACCGCCCCCCGCGGCCGCGGATGCCGGCTCCGGGGGGCTTTCCCTGCCTGCGGCCCTCTTCGGCGCGGCGGTCCTGCTGCTGGTGCTTGCCGCCATCGGCGAGGAGCGCCTGATCGCGCGGGAGCCCTGGGTCGGCGGGCTGGTCTGTCTCGACGGGGAGACGCCCCCCCCGCCGGACGCGCTGGCGGTCCGCGCGCGGATTGTCTCGCGGGAACACCCCGCGCCGGGGGACAGGGAACTGCGCCTGCTTCATGACTGGGCGGTGTCCTCCGATGAAGTTTCCGGATTCCGGGCGGACACCCCGGAACTGGCCGTCGCCGTCGCCCTGCCCAGGGGGGACCTGGTGCCGCTGCTGGCCTCGGGCCGTCTGCCGGAACCCGGCGCGCCAGAGGCCCTCGCGGGGGACCTCGCCCGCGATGAAGCTTTCGCCCTCGCCGGCCAGCCCTTCACCGTGGTGGGGCGGCTGCGCCGCAATGTGTCCGGTTTCCTTTTCTCCTACCTGATTCTCGACGATCCCGCCCTCGATGCGGCCTTTCCCGACGATGGGGCGACCGTGGAGGGCTGGGCGCATCCAAGCGGGATGAACTTGCAGCCCGATGATGACGGGGAGACGGGGGAGGAAACCTCCGGGGACTCCGAAGAGGGGGACGACACGGCGCCGGTTGCGGAGGAGGAATCGGGCGGGGCATCCGAAGAGGAGGAGGATCCCGCGGCGCTCGTGCCCTACTGGCAGGGCGGGGAAACGCGCACGGTGCCGCTGGCGGCATGGGCGGCCGCGGCGGGGCTGGCGCTGGCCGTCCTGTCGGCGTGGATCGCCCATACCCGTCTCTGCCGCCGTTGGGCGGCCACGCTTCCCGCGGGGCACTTCTTCCGCCCGCTGTTCGGCGAGGTGGCGGCGCGCCCGCGCCTGTGGACCGGCATGCACGCCGGGCTTTACGCGCTTCTGTTTTTGGCCATGCTCCTCGTGATGTCGCGCCCCCTGCTGGCGCACCGGTTTAACGCCTATATCGGTGCGGTTTTCGCCGAGGGCGGGCTGGAGCATGTGGGCCGCGCCTACGCCTCCGGCAACGTGCTGGAGGCGGCGTGGGTCACCTGGCGCAACAACTTTCTGGAGCAGACCGTGCTGCACACCGTGCTGCTCTCCGTGTTTCCCCTGGCGCTGGGCGTGGCCAAGAACGCCGTCACCTTCCTTCTGGTCGGGGCGGGCATGGCCCCGGTCTGGGTGGGACGCTCGGGCACCTACGCCTTCCACGTTGTCACCATGGTGCTGGAGCTGGAAATTTACGCACTGGCCTCGTTTGCCGTGACGGTGTGGGCCCTGCGCGTCTTTGCCTTCCTCCGAAAGCCGGAGCCTGCGTCCCTTCCCGGACTGGGCGCGGGGGTGCAGGTGCTGGGGGGAACCATCCTCTACGCCGGCGTTGTGCTCGGCGCCGCGGCGCTGTATGAGGCGGTGACGCTCATCAGCGCGATGCCGTAGGCGCCTCCAGCGCGTCGTCGAAGGCGGGGGTGTTCACGGTGTCAAAGCGGTTGTCCCCCGCATGGACCAGCAGGCTCACGGACAGCCCCCGCTTCTCCGCGAAGGCGCGGCCCGCCTCCGGCCCGAGCACCATGAGCGCCGTCGCGTAGGCGTCGGCCCAGGCGCAGGACGGGTGCAGCACGCTGGCGGAGGCCAGGGCATGCTCAATGGGGCGTCCGGTTTTCGGGTCAACGGTGTGTGAGAACCGTTTTCCGTCCACCATGCGGAAATTGCGGTAGTCCCCCGAGGTGGCGAGGGCGGCGGACGCCAGCAGCACCACCTCCTGCACGCTGCGCTCCCCGTACCGCGGTTTCTCGATGCCGATGCGCCAGGGGCCGCCCTTGGGGCCGTTCCCTTTCGCCCTCACCTCGCCGCCGACCTCCACCATGTAGCCGTCGACCCCGAGGGCCTCCAGGGCCTCCGCCGCCTTGTCCACGGCATACCCCTTGGCCACGGCCGACAGGTCGCAATAGACGTCCGCCCGCGCCTTGGTCAGGCGGTTCTCCGCGTCCACGGCCACCATGCGCCAACCCACACGTTCCCGCAGGGCGGCGACGGCCGCGTCATCCGGCGGCGGCCCCTCCGGGTCCGGGCCAAAACCCCAGGCGTTCACCAGGGGCCCCACGGTGATGTCAAAGGCGCCGTCCGACTGCTCGGAAACCGCCAGCGCTATGCGGAACACCTCGGCGGTCTCCGCGCTCACGGGGAAGGGGTCCGTTCCGGGATGCCGGTTGAAGCGGCTCAGCTCGGAGTCCTCCCGGTAGGTGGACATCTTCTCGTTGACGTCCTCCAGGGCCGCCTCCACTTCATTTCGGGCGCGGAGGACCTTCTCCTTTGACAGGACACCGGTGAGGGTCGCATGATAGGACGACCCCATGCTTTTTCCCTCGAACTTCGCCACGGACGGCTGCTCGGCGGAGGGGGTGTCCTTGCCGCCCGCCGGGGCGGGGGGGCGGTTCAGGGAGCGGTGGGCGTACCAGCCCAGCGCGGCGACGGCGACGAGGGCCAGCGCCGCGTTGCGGGCAAACTCAGGGGGTCTCTTCACCGTCGGCCCCGTCCGGCGCGGCGCAGCCGCCGCGGCATTTCCGCTCCTCCTCATACTGCACCACGCGGGAGCACTGGTCCAGCGGGCGGCTGCACGGCGGCGGGCAGAAGGAGGCCTCGCCGATCTCCTGGTCCATGTCGAGGGCCGGCTGGTCCGACTCCGCCGGGCCGATGGGCCGCGCGGGCACCCCGGCCACGGTGGTGTGCGGCGGCACCGACTTCAGGACCACCGCGCCCGCGGCGACCTTGGCGCCCTCGCCCACCTCGATGTTGCCGAGAATCTTGGCGCCCGCCGCGATGAGGACGCCCTGGCGGATTTTCGGGTGCCGGTCGCCCCACTCCTTGCCCGTGCCACCGAGGGTGACGGCGTGGAGCATGGAGACGTTGTCCTCGACCACGGCGGTCTCGCCGATGACGATGCCCGTGGCGTGGTCAACGAAGACCCCCCGGCCGATGCGGGCCGCGGGGTGGATGTCCACGGCGAAGGCCTCGGAGATGCGGCTCTGGAGGAACAGGGCCAGATGGGTGCGGTCCTGCCGCCAGTAATAATGGGCGATGCGGTAGGCCTGAAGCCCCAGAAAGCCCTTGAAGTAGAGGATGGGCTGCGAGTGCATGCGGCAGGCGGGGTCGCGCCGGCGCACCGCCTCGATGTCCTCCCGGGCGCACGCGCCCAGACTGGGGTCGGCCTCGTGCGCCGCCTCCATGAGGTCGCGCAGGGAAAGCGCCGGAAGCGTGACGCTCTCCAGCTTGCTGGCCAGCTGGAAGCACAGCGCGCTCTCCAGCGTGGGGTGGTTCAGGATCGTCGTGTGCAGGAAGCTCGAAAGGGTCGGCTCGCGCCCGACCCCCTCCGCCGCCTCCGCGCGTATGGTCTCCCAGACGGGGTCTCGTTCGCGGTCTGTCATGCGGGGTGTCGTCCTTGTGCGGTTGGGAACGGCGCGGGAAGGCCGCGCCGTTTCATCCAATAGCATAGCATGGTGTATCCTTGCGGGGGAACCGTCAGTGGTGGAACGCCCAAAGGAGGCGTCTTATGCCGGAAGATTCCAGAACCGCTGGTCTGGAGGGGGTGCTGGCCGAGGAGCGCACCGGACTCGCCGCCGAGCGCACGGTGCTTGCCGTGGAGCGCACCCTGCTGGCCTACGTGCGCACCGCGCTTGCGGGGGTGGCCGTCGGCGGGTCGAGCATGACTTTTCTGAAGGGTCCGGCCGCGTTCTACGGCGGGGCGGTGTTTGTCGCGTTTTCCTCGCTGCTGCTGGTCTTCGGGGTTGTCCGCGCGCTGGTGGTCCTGCGTCGGGTGCGGCGCACCCGCCTGACCGAGAGTGGGGATTCGGGCGAGTAGCCTACCGCAGGTGGAGGATGGCGGCGCAGGCGGCCACCCAGAGCCCGACGGTCACCACGATGGGCCAGTCACTGAGGAGGATGTTCGCCGGGTCGCCGCCGCTTTCCTTCTCCTGGACCAGCCACAGGTAGCGCGCGATGCCGTAGACCACCAGGGGCAGCGTCAGGTACATCTTGTCCGTGCCGAGGCGGTCCACCACCTCGGGGGAGCAGGTGTAGATGGTGTAGGTGATGAGCGCGCCCGCCGCCACGAACATGAGCAGGTGGTCAATGTAGTTCACGGTGTAGTGCGCGAGCACCGCCCGGTGGTTTTCGGCCTCGCCCTGGAGCAGGGAGATTTCCCGCCGCCGCTTGCCCAGCACCAGGAACAGCGCGAGGAAGAAGGTGCAGACCACCAGCCAGTTCGAGAAGGCCACCCGGATCGCCACCGCGCCCGCCGTCGCCCGGATGACAAACCCCAGCGACACCACCAGCACGTCCACCAGGAACACATGCTTCAGGAGAAAGGTGTAGGAGAGGGAAAGGAGGACATAGCCCGCCAGCGACAGCAGGAAGGGCCTTCCCGCGGGAAACCCCGCCGCGAAGGCGCCGGCCAGCAGGGCCGCCGCCAGCAGGGCCGCCGCCGCCGGGGAGACGCGCCCCGAGGCGAGGGGCCGCGACTTTTTGTCCGGATGCCGCCGGTCCTGGTCCAGGTCGTGGAGGTCGTTGACGAGGTAGGTGGCGCTGGAGGCGAGGCAGAAGGCGGCAAAGGCCGCCACGGCGAGGATGTCCGCCCGCGCGTCGGCCAGCGCCTGCGCGAAGACCAGGGGCAGCAGCACGAGGAGGTTCTTCGGCCACTGGTACACCCGGAGCAGGCGCGGGATGAGCAGCATGCGGTCGGTCACCGGTCCCCCCCCTAGAGGTTGGTCTTCTTGAAGATGAACTCGGGCAGGTGCCGGATGAGCAGCAGGATGAGCCGCCAATACTCAGGGACATAGGCGGTGCCGCGCCCCCGCAGGATGGCGCGGGCGCACAGCCGCCCGGCCTTCTCCGCCGAAGTCAGCAGGGGGCCGGGCACCTTCATGCCGAAGGTCATGCGCGTGTCCACAAAGCCCGGCTTGAGGGTGGTCACCCGCACGCCCGAGGCGTGCAGCCGGTGGCGCAGCCCCTCCAGATAGGTTGCCAGCGCCGCCTTGGCCGCGCCGTAGTGGTAGTTGCTCTTGCGCCCCCGGTCGCCCGCCACGGAGGACACCGCCGCAAGGAAGCCCCACCGCCGCGGCTCCATCTCCCCGGCGAAGCGCTCGAGGACCGACATCGCGCCCGTGTAATTGACGTCGAGGCACTTCTTCGCCAGGGCGAAGTCCCGCTGGGCCGCCGCCTGGTCCGGAAGGAACCCGAAGCACACCACCACGCCGTCCGGCAGGGCGCCGAAGACGGCGGTGCAGCTGTCCACCAACCCCGCGTGGGAGTCGAGGTCCTCGGCGTCAAAGGGTAGGACGTGGCAGGGCCGCTGGTGGCGGATGCGCAGATCGCCCGCGATCACCCCCAGCTCCTCCGTGTTCCGCCCGGCGAGGGCGAGGGCGTAGCCCTTCCGGGCAAACTCGTCGGCCATGGCCCGCGCGATTTCGGAGGCCGCCCCGAAAATCACCACCGAGGGCATGGACGGGTGCTGTTCAGTCATGGGCCGCCTCCCCGTTGCCGGTCAGCGCGAGCCGCCGGGAGAGATTGGAGGACATCAGACCGTCCGGGTCCGCCCGGCGGCACACGGCGCGGAACGCGTCCAGACGGGGATACATGGCCGCGATGGCACCGGGCGTGGCCACGGCGTCCTTGGCCAGGTAGAGCCGTCCGCCCGCGTCGAGCAGCACGGCGTCCAGCTCCCGCAGGAAGTCCTCCAGCCCGGGGGCGTTCGGAATGTCCAGGGTGATCGTGTGGCCGGGCATGGGGTGCGAGAGGAGCCCGCGGCCCTCCGCGCCGAAGCGCTTGAGCACCGCGAGGAACGAAGCGCGCTTCGCGCGGCTGCACAGCTCCAGCAGGCGGCGGAGGCCGTCGGTGCGCTCCAGGGGGAACGTGGCCTGGTACTGCACAAAGCCCCGGTGCCCGTACATGCGGTTCCAGTGCAGGATGCGGTCCAGGGGGAAGAAGTACTTCTCGTAGTCCACCAGGTGCCCCTTCGACGTCTTGTGCAGGGAGTAGAAAACGTCGTTGAAGGCGCGGATGCTGTAGGGGTTCAGCAGGAACTGCGGGAAGTCCACCGGCACCGAGAGCGTCGGCCGCCGGGGGATGTCAAAGGGTTTCAGGGAGCGCGCCGGGGGGAGCATCGCCGCGGGCGCGGGGTTGCCGCGCATGAGCACCGAGCGGCCGAGGCTCTCCTCGCCGGAGAGGCAGTCCACCCACGCCACGCTGTACTGGTAGTCCTTGTCGGACTCGCTGAAGGCTTCGAGCGCCTCCTGGAGGTTCGCGCACCGGACGTAATCCACGGAGACCCAGGCCGAAGCGATGCGGCGCAGCCGCAGGCGGGCGGACAGGATGACGCCCGTGAGGCCGACGCCGCCGACGGTGGCCCAGAAAAGCTCCGGGTCCTGCTCCGGCGAGCATTCGACCGCGCCCAGCGCGGGGGTCCACAGGGTGAGCGACGCCACATGGTCGCCGAAGGAGCCGTCGAGGTGGTGGTTCTTGCCGTGGACGTCGTTGGCGATGGCGCCGCCGACGGTGACGAAGCGCGTGCCGGGAAGCACGGCGGGCATCCACCCGCGCGGCACGAACACCTCCAGAATCTCCGAGAGGGAGACCCCCGCCTCGCAGTCCAGCACGCCCGTTTCTTCGTCAAAGGCCGTCATGCGGTTCAGGCGCGTCATGTCCACCACCGCGCCGTCGGCGTTGACCGCCGTGTCGCCGTAGCTGCGGCCCAGGCCGCGCGCGATGCGCCGGCCCGTGCCACCGTCCGCCAGCAGGCCGGCGAGTTCCGGCTGCGATACGGGCCGGAGCACCCGGCACATCGCCGGACGGTACCGGCCCCATCCCGCGAGGGGGGTCATCTTTTCCGCATAGTCCGCCATGGGGATCCTTTCCCAAACGCGTTCGTGAAAGAGTATAGTGCCTTCCCGGCGCGGCGCACAACCGCGCGCAATTGCCTTTGGCCGTGCGATCGGCTACAATCAGCGCATGTCCCTGACCATCGTCATACCCGTGTACAACGAGGCGCAGTCCCTCCAGCCCCTGGTGGAGGGGATTGAGCGCCACGCCGCCGATGTGCCCCACCGCATCCTGCTGGTGGACGACGGCAGCACCGACGGGTCGTGGGCGTGCATGCTGAAGCTGCGGGAAACCCGCCAGAACCTGGACGCCATCCGGCTGCGCCGCAATTTCGGCAAGACCGTGGCGCTGCGGGTGGGCTTCGACCGCGCCCGGGGCGACCGGGTCATCACGATGGACGGCGACCTCCAGGACGACCCGGCGGAGATTCCGCGCATGCTTGCGAAGCTGGC
>Ga0116173_1002820_pt1 | contig 13318 bp, 15 predicted proteins | sample AD_UKC085_MetaG_FD_89800 | JGI IMG/M metagenome (GOLD analysis project Ga0116173, IMG submission 89800) | Active sludge microbial communities of municipal wastewater-treating anaerobic digesters from USA - AD_UKC085_MetaG | ecosystem: Engineered > Bioreactor > Anaerobic > Digestate | place: USA...
ATAACGGGAACAACACCCCGCCAAAAAGCCAACCCAAACAAAAGCGCAGCCGATATTCCAACAACCCACTTATGCGAAATGTGCAGCGCCTTCCATTCATCGCAGATGAAATCCCATGCGCTCCAGATAAAAGCGATTACTACGGCGGTTAAGGCAAAAATGGTTGTTTGTGCTGACATTATCTTAATGCTTGGTAAGCGGCGGTTGCAAATAGGCTGTGTATTCCCCACCCGATCAACATATTTGCCACCCGGTATTTTATCGGTTGTTTCCGGGAGCCAATGGTGAACGTTCCAGCCGCCAGGAAAACCTTAGATCCAAAGCCGAACGTGTGATGTACGTCACGGCCAACATTGCCCATCCATTCGTGTTTATGCGGTTGGGTTGGGTCATTGTTCCGGTAGTTTCGTTTCCAAGCATCTGATCCAAACCATGAGCCGCTACCAACACCCCATTTTTTTTCAAAGCAATATGGGTCGGCGTGGTAAGCCTCGCGCATTCCCCACATGGCCCCGGCCCCTGCGTATGTGCTCCAGATCACCCATTGCTTTTTGTCCCACGAATCCAAGTAGTCAGACCAATTAAGGGCCTTTGTTGGCTTTCTTTCCTGAAAGTATGCGTGGTTATTCCAGGGGATTTTTGGGTTTGTTTTTCTAATTTCGGTTATGGGGCCTCGTACGGTTTCTAGTGGGCTTTGAGCCGTTGCGCATTCGGCAAAAACAATGCACGTGGTTATGATAATGCACGCGGCGCAAACCGCTTCTGAAAGTCTTTTTTTCATGGCTTTTTTAAGGCTAGTCCATTCAAACTGAAATAGCGGTCTCCCTTCGGGTGCAGGTAAAAAATCTCGCTTTTGCCGGTGGTCGGATACGAGGATAGCTTTATAAAGTCCCCGTAAATGGTCGCGCTTTTTGTTGCCGCCCCATTTATCGAAAACCTCAACTTGTTCTGTGCGTTCACAGTGAACACAATCGGCACAAATCCAGACCCTTCGTCAATAGTCCAACCGGCTTTGGTTAATTCAGTTCTGTATCTATCCAGTATCACACGAAGCGGTGAAACAGCTGAAATATCTGTGATCGTGGTGTCTATCTTGTTGAACTCTGCAATGCGTGTTCCCGTCCGTAACGTAGCAAATGCCTGCGCTGAAAGTTCTTTTGTAACGGCCTCGATTTTATCGGATTGATCGGCTGCCAATTCTGACGCAGGGCCAACGCGAACTTTTGTAGTAACGGCGCTTTCATCATCTTTCGTTACCGTGGTAAGCTCGAAAAAGTTTACTCCATCACTTCCAAGTTCGTATGTCTTTGTAGTGCTTTGCGCCTGCAAAATAGAGGCGAAAAACAGCAGGAAAAGTATTTGTTTCATATTGAAATTAGTTGATTGAACGTGTTACTTCTCTCCAGGATGTGCCATCAAATACCAGTGTAAGCACATCGTTTGAAGTGGAAGAAAAAGAGGATGCAATGTTGACTGTATTGGCCGTACCACTAGAGTTATCAGTGATAGTCACAAGATTGTCGACGAAAATAAGCGTCAGTATTTGCCCACTCAAACCGCCAGTAATTGTAGCAAGAGTATTGCCACCTGCGTCACCTGTTACCGTTACCACATCATTGGTAATGGCAAGCGTAGTAGCAGCTGCGGCGAGTGTAGTGGTTTTTCTGGTGCTGGATATACTCCCAGAGGCAATGATGTTTCCGGTAACGTCAATGGCTTGCGCTGGAGCTGAGGTTGCTCCGAATTTGGTTTTACCCACAAAATTATTAGTTGTAAGTGCTCCAGTTTGATAGATACCTTTTGCAGTAGCCAGATTGTCGGCGATTTCGATGGCTCTATAGTCGGCGGCAGCCGTCATTGTGTGGGCTAGATTTATACCCCTTACAATACCGCTAGCACCGCCTGTTTGGTTTATAGTACCTGTAAAGCTTAATTGGTTATGTACCGCAGTGCCAGATGTTGGCGCAAATCCGTAATCAAAATTCATGTAATTGCGGGTGGCACTCGTTTGTGTGAACGATAGCGCAGCGCCTACGCTTATCGCCCCGACCGCCGCCGCTGTGTTCAGCGAGTTGTATATGTATATTGAACCCGCGGTTGAGTTTGAGGAGGTAACCGTGACTTGCCCTGTGCCGCCACCTATCGTTATTGAATTTGCAGAATTGCCAAGCGTGTAGGAAACCGCCGTAGTCATTGCCGACGGCGAAAACCGAAACCGCTCCGTTATTGCGCCTGCTGATGAGACGTCGCTGTAAACCAGTGCGCTTGTTCTGCTCGCGTGTGTGGCCGTCGTCCAAATCGAAGAAAGCCTTACCATGTTCTGGTTATCTGTAGTGCTGCTTTCCCCCTGAAACAACAGCCCAGGACCAAATGAAGCCGCCGCTGTGCCGCTACTATTCGCCCGCACAGTCAACACATCCTGCACCGTGTTTGTATTTGCTGTGACATTCGTAAGCGTTGCCGCTCCACCCGTACTTGCCCCGCCTGTGATACTAAACCGCTCTACACTGTTTGTCTTTATTGCCGCCGCCTGTGCGTCTGTGGTGCCATAACTTACTGTTGCGCCAGTTGATTGGCCGCCGTTTACCAGGTCGCCAGAGCTTGCAGATGGCGTAAAATATTCAAGTGCTGTGCCTCCTGAATTAACCCGTAACTGTTGCAAAGATGTACCTATTGCAAGCCTAGAGGCAGTGTTTGCCCCTGTGCCAACTGCTAAGTCTCCAGCTGCGTCCCAAATTGCATCTGTGGCAACAGAACCGCCGCCACCAGCCGCACAATAAGCCTTAAGCAGCGCCCCGGTCGTTACCCACGCATTTGTCCGGTCGAACACTGAGAGCTTTGTGGTGTCAGTTATGCTTGGTTGCGCCGCTGCAAATAGGCTGCAAACCGACAATAAGAAAATAAGTATTTGCTTCATATTATCGAAGGATATTCCAGTATGAACCGCTTTCACATTGGCAAGTTACGCTGTTACCTTGCCCAAAATAGCTTTTTGTTGTTGCTCCGTCGTAAAACGTCTCAGTAGTTGCCGGGTCCAGGATAAACGCAAAAGCGTCTGTACCCTTTTTCATAAATCGATATGTCCAGCCGTCGCGGGTTGCATTGCAGGTAGGGAGATTCAGGGTAATGTCTGCTGTTAATGTGCCAACGTAGGTTACAAAATCTGTTTCCGCAATGGTTGATGTTGCGGTAACTGTGCGATAATCAGTATCAAGTACGCCCTTTTGGTTTACGGCTGCTACTGAGGCTGTAGCTGTTGCCGATACGCCTGCGCTTGCCGTTGCAAGTCCTGAAACTGTAACAGCACCAGAAAAAGTTTTTGCCCCAGCAAATGTTTGTGTTCCGGTAGATACAGTGCCTCTAAATGAAGCGTCTGCATCCGGGATGTTCAAATTTAATGTGCTTGAAGATCGAGCAAATCCAATCGCAGCGCTCGTTGTGGTAATTCCAAGTGTGTAAAATAATGGCGCTGTGCCATTTGATCCAAAAAGAGTTACGTCCCCGCCCAAAGATGTGGCCGTAAAAGCACTTGTGCCATTCCCAAACAAAACGCCCGTAAGGGTAGCGGCCCCTGAACCCCCGTTTGCGACTGGAAGCGTGCCAGTTACACCGGACGTAAGCGGTAATCCCGTACAGCTTGTAAGCACCCCACTTGAAGGAGTGCCAAGAGCAGGGGTAACGAGCGTTGGAGACGTTGCACGAACCGGAGCGCCTGAACCTGTGGCCGTTGTCCAAACTGGCAATGCGGCTGCACCGCCACCGACAAGTATTTCAGTAGTGGCCCCCGCTGCAAGTGTTTGATGCGCGCCTGTGGCCGTTGTGCCCGCCGCGATCAAACCATAAGCGGTTGTTGAAGTTGTGCGACCTGTACCGCCCTGGGCAACCGTTACCGCCGCATTATCAGTTAATATTGTGGCTGATGCGTTGGGCAGCGTAAAGGTTTTTTCAGCGGTTGTAGGCCCGCTAAACTTTGTAAATCCGTTTCCAGTGCCCCCGTAGGTTGAAGCGATAATCTGGCCCAAATCAGCAGATCCATTAAAGCTGTTGCCATAAATAGACCTAGCTGTTGTGAGTGTTGCAGCCGACCCGGTGGTGTTCTGGTTTAGCGTAGGGAAATCTCCCGCAACCGCAATGGAAAGCGAGCCTGTCCCGGTTGTGCTCTTTAAAATACCCGTACCCAAAGCAGATGTTCCGGCGCTGTAATCTGTGCCAGCCGTTCCAGCGCTTAATGCGGTTCCATTACCCTTCAACATGCCTGTGATTGAAGTGGTAAGCGTAATCGCAGGCGTGCTAGTAGGATTGGCTACTGTACCTGCGAAGCCGTTTGCGGTTACTACTGAAACGCTCGAAACCGTGCCACCGCCTGAAAAATAGGCCGCTACATAGTTTTTGAATGCGCCTGCGGTTGATACAAACGACGTGTCGCCCTGCTCAAATTTCATTTTTGCGCCGCCCCAAATTGTGGGTTGAGCGGCCAATGTGCCGGCAAAAAGAATGAGTGAAAATAAAAGGATCTTTTTCATGCAATGTTAGAAGTTATCAAAAAACCAAACACCTGTGCCGCCTGAAAATCTGCAACTACAATCAATGCTCAGTTTCCCGTATGATATTTTGACGGTAGACCCGTCATAAAAAAGTTGGCTTCCTGACGGGTCAATGGTCACGCTAAAATTATCAGTTCCATTCCTGACAAACTTAAAATGCTTCTTATCAGTGGTAGCGTCGCAAGTAGGTAGCCCAATTGTGATATTTGCACCTACCGTCCCGATCAATATTTCATTAACCGCCGTGGTAATCGTTTGTCCGGTTGTAACGAAAATATAAGGGTTTCCCCAGCTTGGAATCCAAGAAGTTCCGCTCCATTCCAGAATTTTAGGAGCCACCGCCGACTGCTGTGCAATTTTTAGTGGGGTAGGAGCTGTGCCATCGCCCGAAAGCGTTGCGTCTGTCACCACCGATCCACCACCACCACCGGACCCGCCAACCACCTGCCACGCAGATCCGTTCCACTTGTAAAGCACCGGGTTTGGGCTGCACTGATTTATAGCCATGTCTGACTGGTGTTTGGTCGGCGTGTAAAGCGGGGCGGCACATCCAATGACTTGATCCGGCGCCTTTTCCTGCTTTGTCCATGTAGTTCCAATCTGCCAAATCCAATAGTGCATGGTTGAAGTATCCAGAACGGTTCGACAACCCCTTGCGCCAGGGTTGAAACTTGGAGGCCCGGCGGTTACGCACTCGCCAACCGTGAATAAATTTGATTGGCAAAAGGCAGATACACTGCACATCAAAAAAACAAGTATTATTATATTTTTCATCATGGCGTGTATGTTATTGCCTTTACCCCTTGCGGAGCCTCCGTGCTACCTTGTGCGAAAATAAACTCCTTTCCAGCCCCTAAAGCGTTGAATGCGTCCTCATTGGTAAGGAATGGCAAAAGCGCGGCGTTGTACAGGTTTGCCAAAGCCGTGAACTGAGCAAGCGTAACAAGACCCGAATCTCCAGGTACTCCTATTGGAATAAGCAGGCTCACGTCACCTTCCGGGCAAACGTTGTAGTCACAATCGCTTACCGTTAAAAAGGCATTTTCTCCCTCTATCCTGATAGTAGTTTCAGATCCCATTATTCAACAAGGAAAGTAAAGTTTAGAATGGGAATAACTGCCCCGTTTGAAACCCGTGTCCAGATCAATGTACCCGTATAGTATCCGGCCGCTGTTGTAGTTGGAGGCCCAACGGCTATGTTTAACCTATTTGGGCTAACAATCGAAAGCCCAACCCCAAGGATTAGCGTGGTAACAGGGGCTCCTGCATCATCCAAAATTTCAAGCTCAAAATCATCCGCCGTTATATTGATAGCGACCTCTAGGCCATCCTTAAAAACAGCGGTTTTGACATAAGTGTAACCGGCCAACATGCCGCACCACTCCCAAAGCGGCGCCTTGAAATCGGTGTTAATCTTAAGTTGACAGGTATTGCTCATTTTGCGCTTATTTTACTTCCTCAATTTTTAAATCGAAGTAGTTAATTTTTATTTTTTAGGCTTCAGTAGCGCCTCAATTTCTTTGGCCGCCGCATTCATTGCATTTGCCATTTTCACTATCTCCATACCCTTTTCAAGTTGTTCCGCTGCCTGTTTGCGAACCGAATCAACTATCTTTTGCAGTTCTTCCGGCCCCCGGAAGTAAGTGTATGAAACTACGGTTTGAGGCCGTGGATTTTGGGCGTTTACAGGACCAACGCTAATCTCTTTCAGAAAGCAGCTGTCTGGCTTTGGGCATTCAACTGAGTATATTTGAGCTGAAGCGCAAAAAGCAATTGCGAGGAAAATGAGTGTTGAAAAAAATCGCATATAACTATTTTAGTGACTTAATGAAGCGTGAATGTTACTGCTGCGTTTTCTGTTATACCATCCAGGTAAGCGGCAACAGCTTGCAAGATTGTATTTTGCATTACCCTTGTTTCTGTTCCACCAGATCCAGTCAGCGCGTCTACGGTGGATTGCGCAAGCTCAATATCTACGGACGTTACAAAGCCCGTGGTTGCGCCGCCTGCGATTATTTTCATAGTTACTACCCATGTTGCCTCTAGTGTGTAGTACCTGGCATCGCAATAGATGTCAGGTGTATCATAGGTCACTATGTCGCCGGACTTCAAAACAATTGGCCCGTCGGTAGATATGTACGCGAACTGAGCGCTTGCATTCCAGCAAAACGCCATAAAAAACGCAAAAACAAATAGTGCTTTTCTCATAAAGAAACTTGTTTGTGACCTCTCCAGCCGTTGCCATTGAATGCCGTCATCATTGCCCATTCACCTGCGCCAATTGTATTGAATGTTACGCCGCCTGTGGCCGTGGTTACATTTCGGCTTAATGTTATGGTTTGGCTGCTGTGGTTCATTATCCAGTACCACCGGCCCACAACCGCATCCGGGTCAGGTAGTGTGTAGGTGCATCCAGCAGATCCAGAGTTTTTCATTACTACGCAATGCGTGGCATCAAGCGTCAAGTCTCCGGACGGGGCCGTGGTTGTTTTGAGGCCAAGGCTACCTTCATCCTGAATCGTGCTTTTTATGTTTGTGGTTACAGCGGTTCCAAATCCTGTACCGGCTGGAATCATTACCACTTTATCGGTCGTCTCTCCACCAATTGCAAAACGTATGCTTGATGTTGCCTGTGCGTTCCTGTTGCCTATCCGCATGGCGTCTGCTCCGTCGTAATATCCAGCTTCTCCTTTGATCACATCAGTACCAACGCCAAAAGACATTGCCGCCTTATTTCCTTCCCCATTTTCCAGGTGCAACAAAATGCCCGTAATTGTCGAACCTGTTACCGCCTGGCTTATTGTTACGTGCGCATCCGGATCATCGCTTTCAGGGTCTCGCCCAATGGCCACTTTCCCGCCGCGTGGGTTGATATTTAAAAGGTATTTGGTGGTATATGCACTTTCGCTGCGTGACTGTATCCATGTGCCATCTATTGCGGTTGGATACACGCCCATAAAAAGAGCGTTTGCGTAATAAGTGCTGGTGCCATCGTGCCCTCGAACGGTCAAAATATTGTCTTCGCTTGGGGCTGGGTTCATGGATGGGGCCAATCCCTTGCCTGTTATGTCCACCGTCCCGGTCACGTTCACATCTACAAATGGGTTTATTTCGTACCTGGCAAACTCTTTACGCCCGTCTTTGTGCAGCTGGTAAAATGTTTGCTGGTCTACGGTGGTGTTTTGCACCAATGTTCCGCCCCATTGTACGTTGGTTCCCGTTACTGTGAGCGCGTTGTTTGCAGTCAATATGGTCGCGCTTACTGGCTTTGTCACCCAATCGGTGCCTGTTGCCGTGCTGCTTAGAATTTCAGTGCTTAATCCAGGGTCGTTGTTGCTATCATAATATGCCCCCGTTACCCGGATATTCCCGGTCAGGTGTAGCGCCTGTGTTGGCGCCGTGTTTCCAATCCCGACCCGGCCCTGAGCGCCTGCACCATCTCCGTTGGGCAAATCAATGATGAAGTCTCCACCGTGTACACCGCTGCCTGCTTTCGCATCGTATCCCCGGAAATATATCGGAGGCGGAACCGCAGCGCTTGTATAGGCTTCTCCATTTACATAAAACAAATATTGGCCAAGTGCCGGGTGTGTACCCGTGGTGAATGAAAAGTTTTTACTTGAAAGCATGAACCTCCCATAAGTGCTATTCAAAAGCGTAAAATCTCTGTTTGAGGTTACGCCTACTGCGCTTTGAGCTACTATTGAATTGTCCTGGTTGTCATATAGATTGGCCTGAAACCTTAGCGCCCCGGCAACATCGACCGATCTTGTTGGGGCGTTTGTGCCAAGTCCAACCCTATTGTCATCCCTAACGGCTATTGGGGCTGATGCGGTACTTACCCCGCTATTTGTGACAATCATGGAGTAAGTCGCGGACGTTGCGCCCTCACCTCGAACGTACAGACGCGCCGCGCTGGTTGTATTGCCAATGGATATGCGCCCGTCTGGATGAACCCGCATGCGCTCAGCGCCCGTCAATGTTACTTGATCAGCCGCCGTGTAGAATCCTATTCTGGTTGACGCGTTGAAACTGGAGTTACCGCCTCCAATCCTCATTTCATTTTGCGTTGACGTAGAGGAAAGGTAAATGCCCATTACATCTTCCTCTGCATTTGTGTAGTGGCGCGTAACCGTGTACCCAAACTTATTTGTAGCGTCTGCGGCTGTGGTTGCAAGCCTGAAATTTCCAAGTAAATCCAGCTTTTGGCCCGGCGTTGGCGTTCCAATCCCAACCCGATCAGTGGAGCCTTCAACCACTAAAAGCGTTGAATCGCTAAGATCACCAATGAACCAAACCCGTCCGTCAATATTTAGGCTTCTGTCCATCGTGAAAGGAGCGTCAGGGCTTGCCATGTATCTGTTTCCAAGTCGGAAAATACCGCCCCCTTCATTGTCAGATACGCCGTTGTTAGCGGTACCCCCGCCGCCACCGCCTCCGCAGTTTAGGCAGTTCCACAAAAATCCAGACCCGGAATATCTGTAAAGCGAATCTCCAAGGTTGATTGCAAACCAAGATATGTTTCTGGTTGGCGCATAGGTTGGCGCTCCGTGTGAGCCTATTGTATCAATTCCCTGGCCAAGTAGTAGCCAATAACCAGATACCGCGCTTGTTCTGTGAAGCTGGTAAAAACGCCCGGTTGTGGTGTCTATGGCGTATTCGCTGCCTGTTTTTTGAGATGGGTTGAATGTAGGCACCCCATTTGTGTAGTTTACCCCTGCTGTTTTTGTAATGTTGTTTTGAGCCGATACGGAGTAGCAGCAAAAAGCAAAATAAACAAGGGCAAAAATCCTACTTTTCATTTATGAAATATCTGGGTGAACTTCTTTTGTCACCCCGTAAGGCAGTGATTCGTGTTGCGTATCGCTCTTGTACAGCAAATGGCCTGCGTCAAAAGCCTCTTGGTCACTGTTGAAATAAAGCAAGTTGTCAGAAACGGCAAAATAGCTTTGTATCGCTATCAAAAACCTCCATTCTGTTATCGCTATTCCAACTATCTGATACTCCCCAGGTGGCCTAGTTACCGTCATTGCCCCAAAAACAGCGGGGTCTGCGTAGTAAATCTGTCCCGGAATAAGCCCCCCGGTTTCAATGGTTACCTCCCCTCCAAAAGCAACTACCGCCTCATCATCTTCAAGTCCATCATACAGGACCATCCCGATTGTTCTTTTTGCCGGTGTTCTAACGTCTGCCCTAAGAATCTTAATGTCGCCGGGCGGCATATAAACCCATGTATAGGCTGATAGATCCTGCCCATAAACGGCTTCTCCCAAATTGGCAAATGATGGGTCACCTAAAGTCCTGAATGTTTTTACCCCGGTAAATCCCATTGCCTAAAATTGTAAAGCCCCCACGCCGCCCTTTGGGTGGAACGCGGGGGCTTTATCATAAAAATTACGGTGTCTTATGCCTCAAAAACTGGCTGGCAATTGCCTTCCTGCAAAGAAACATCGGCAGCGGATGTAACAACAATGATGAAAGTATTTCCCTGACGTGCGGAAATTGTAACATCATAGCGCAAATTTACCGTGTCGTCAACAACCGTAACTGTTGCCCCTCCTGGAAGGCTGGCAAGGTTTACAGCGGTTTGAATTTTACCGGCTGCGGCTGCGGCTGAATCCGTGCCATAAACAACGCTGGTTGCAAATGCACGGCTTGTGCCGTTAACTATGATTGCGGTGGATGTGCCGTTAAGCAGCCCGCTAAAGTCGCAGCGCTGACGCACCGTGCAAACTCGTGTTGCATTGGTTGGAGACCCGCCAATGGTTACGGAAACCAAAGTGCCTTGCCCCATGTGGCGAAGGATGAAGGATGTTGTGGCATCCACAAAATCAACGAACACATTTTGCTCGTAAGGCAATAGCGCGGTTTGAACCGCTGCAACTACCGCCGCCGCATTTGTGGCCGTGGCCGGGAATGTGATCGTTTGTGCAACGCCCGCATTTGGGCCGCAAGCCGGGGTGTAAACAATGCCCTGGACAACGGCGGCGTCTGTGATCGTAACCGAATCCATACAGGTTACGGCATCGTCACAGCACTCGCTGTCTCCGGACAGAACGGGTTGGTTTACGTTGGTATATGGGCGGCAAATTCCGCGCTGAAGAAGTGGTGTGGTAACAGCCATTGTATTTTTCTTTTAAAATTGTGCATCTATTGGTTCCCAGAAGTTTCCTTCCGGGTGTTTGCATTTTATTTCTGTGGCCCCGCCTTGAAACATTTGAGCCATAACAGGGTCAGTTATTGACTTCATGTGGGCCTTTGTGATCATCGGGCAATTGCAAGCCTGGCACCCTTCACTAAACTCTATTCCACCCGGGAAAACCGGGCCAAAATATTCGCAAGGATTTCCAGCCAGTCTAGTTTTACAAAATCCTACCCGTGCCTCAAACTGTTCACTACTCACCAAATCACCACCGGCCAAAATCCTTTCCTCTAAAATCTTCTTTGCCTTGTCCCTTGCGTCTTCCGGCAGCATGGACATTATGTTCCTAAGTCCTTTTTGAAATATGTTCGCCATGCTAGTAAACACTTATTCCAACAGTGTAAGGCTTTGATGCTTCGCAGCCTGCTATTGGTTTGTCCTCGCATTTTTTAACCGGCTTACAAAGTGAATCAAATTCACCAAAGCAATCTATCCGGTTTTTTGCCTTAATCCAAGCCATCATATTCTCAAAGGTCTGGATGGCCTGCGTTTCAAAACCCTGCACCCGATACTTTATCTCTCTTTCGTCTGCCGGTATTGATCCATTCCCGGTTGATCTTGAAAGCCCGTTTCCGCTCATCTTAATCGCAACCCCTGGAACGCTCATTTTTGCTACCTTCAAACTCAAATATCGAGCCATGTATCGGCACCAAACCTGGTTATAAAGTTCGCCGCATTTCACTTCTGAATCAGGATCGCAACCGCAATCTGCATTTGAATTAAACTTTGGCGCTTCTGTCCAGTATTCATTTGCAATCAATGGCTCCGTACTTGTACCGCCTCGTTTTGCAATCCAGTACCAACCTCCATTTTTTACCAACTCTCCGATCTGGTAAGCCCGGTTTGTCCATGGCAAAACTTTGCAGTAGTCAATTTCAGCTGCAGCCATTTTGTCAAATAGATCCAGCCCCAAACAATTCCTAAACTCCCATTCTTCGGTATTGAATATATCGCTTAGGTCACACTGCGGGAAATCTCCCCCAAGCCCGCTACGAAATACCGCTTCCTGTTTGCTGAGTAGTGTCCGCATTTGCTGTCGAGGTTGTTGCTCTTACATCTTTCAATTGATCTATCATTTCCGGGATTGGCCCGATAAACTCTAGTTTGTGCGCCGCCATGTCAAACCCGGTATATGAAGCAAAAAACTGCATAACCTTTGTGAACATTTCAGCGAATCTCTTTTGCGTCGGCATAATCTTCATGCCATTGGTCTTTATTAGCGTGTCCATGATAACCGTACCACCAAGACCAACCCGCATTTCTTCCAAGCCGCATAAATTAGCAGGTATTCCCTGAGCCGCGCAAATGTTCTGTACCACCATCTTGCGCTCCGATTCCTTATATGCGTAGTCCCTGTTGATACCTACCTGGACAATTTCAGGCTTTTCGTCGGTATAAAACAGAATTCCAAGGCTTTGGCTTTCAGCTCCCTTATTCGTTAGGGTGCCTCTAAGTCCGCCCGCTATCTCTGTTTTTACTTGCTCCGAGCTTTTACCGGCGCGTTCCAAAAGTTCCGGGTCTGGTTCCTTCATCAATGCCAAAACTTTGGCAATAACTTCCGATCCAGATATTTTAGCTGACTGATTGGTTGACTGATAATCAACATACAAGCAGTTTGTGTCAGACGTTGGGCGCCCCCAAAACTTCTTCTCATACCCGGCATTGTTCATCTGGATAATGGTTTCAAAAACCTTTCCGGATCTCGTTACCCGTGGATATTTTCCGACCATTTTCCAAGATTGGTACTTGGTTGTGGTGGTTACGCTGGTTGATGATTCAATAGGCTTGTCATTATAGACAATGGTGTTGTTGAAGTCGCTGTTCTGCTTGTCGAAGTCGTAACAAGGTAAGCAGTGCGTAGGCTCAAGCACGGTCATAGATCCCTGCCATTGCCCGTTTACTTCCGTAATCCTAGCAAGGATGAACGTTGATCCGCAAATGCTTTCATCTCTTAGTGAAGCCCGTGCAGAATCGGTTATTTCCTCTGTGGTTATGCCTATTGAATTGACAAAATCAATGAACTCGCTGGTGTTATCTATGTCTCCGTTCGTGGTCTTTAATCCGTTTCCAAAGCAGAAGTCAAGTTTTGCTCCGATAACCGCCTTTTGAACCGGGCTAAGTTCTGAAAGCTCAAAAAGTAGCCTAAGTGTCGCGTGCGCTGTCTTCCCTCTTTGAACCGCATAAGGCACCAAAAACTGAGCCGCTCCAAAGAACTTAATGAGATCGGCCTTATCAGTAATCAAATCCGGTATTGGATTCGTTAACTGCCAAGAAATTTGCTGGCCTTTGCTCATTTATTTTTTGTCTTGTGGCGCCGCTTTTGGTTCGTCCGGAATGTAGATCAAATATTGAGGGATGCCTCCGCTTGCTTTGTACTGTTCAGCCAGTATTGTGTATTCGTGCGGTTCGGCTTCACGGTAAAATCGCTTTGGCTTCGCCGATCGTTCTGCTTCCCATGCCTCCTGTTGTTCAGGGCTGCACGTTGGGCAATTGGCGGCTTCATTGATCTCGTATTTCCCGCCAACGCCTACATACTCCTTTGATCCTGGCAATGGAACTGCAATTGGGCTAT
>Ga0116173_1002827_pt1 | contig 13291 bp, 9 predicted proteins | sample AD_UKC085_MetaG_FD_89800 | JGI IMG/M metagenome (GOLD analysis project Ga0116173, IMG submission 89800) | Active sludge microbial communities of municipal wastewater-treating anaerobic digesters from USA - AD_UKC085_MetaG | ecosystem: Engineered > Bioreactor > Anaerobic > Digestate | place: USA...
AATTCCACCACAGTCTCGCCTTCGATATTGAGGATCGTAACCTCGTTCAGAAATACGCCTTCAGCTATTTCCAGAACAGCTCTGGCCTCAACGCTGCCAGAGCTGTTCTGGAAATAGCTGAAGGCGTATTTCTGAAAGAGGTTACGATCCTCAATATCGAAGGCGAGACTGTGGTGGAATTCCCCAAAAAGAGCTTTGTGGGCAAGAATAAACGTACCTTTTACATCGACATCGTCACCTTCGAGGATGTGGACAAGCGCATTGTGTGGGAACTGGAGATCAAGGAAGCCTACAAGGCATGGCGCAAGGCAAACAAGAAAGTATTGGTTTACGAAGATAAATAAAGATAAATGGAGGATCTATCATGATCACCAATCTGCAAGATGCATTATCCACCAACATCAAGGGGATGAAGCGTTCGGCTATCCGCGAGCTCCTGAAGTATTTGGGCACTCCCGGTTTGATCTCATTTAGCGGTGGATTTCCCAGCCCGCTGACTTTCCCAGTGGAAGACCTGAAGACCATCATGATGGAAGTGATGGAAAATGAAGCTGCCATGGCTCTGCAGTATGGCGCCACCGAAGGCGACATCCTGCTGCGTACCATGCTGGTGGAACGTTACAAATCCCAGGGAATCGACATGGGCATCGAGAATATGATCATCACCACTGCTTCTCAGCAAGCTCTGGATCTGATCGGCAAGATGTTCATCGATCGCGGCGACTATGTGATCGTTGGCTTGCCGTCCTATCTTGGCGGTCTTTCTGCCTTCAATTCCTATGGGGCAAAAATGATAGGCATTCCCATGGATGATGAAGGCGAAGATCCCGTAATCATGGAAGCTGAGCTGAAGAAGCTGGCCGACATGGGTAAGAAGCCGAAATTCATCTATCTGATCCCCGATTTTCAGAATCCCGCGGGCGTTACCATGACCGAGAAACGCCGCAAAGAAATCATCCAATTGGCGCACAAATATGACGTTTTGATCATTGAAGACAGCCCATACCGCGAACTGCGCTACGAAGGTGAAACTCAGAAGACCATGTACGAACTGGATGGCACCGGTCATGTGGTAATGCTGGGCACCTTCTCCAAGATCTTCTGCCCCGGTTTCCGCATTGGCTGGGTGGTTGGTCATCCGGATGTGCTCGATAAGATCGTGGTGGGCAAACAGGCCACCGATCTTTGCACCCCTCCCTTTACCCAGAGAATCGCAGCCCGTTACATGGAAAAGGGCCTGCTGGATCCCAAGATTGAAGACATCCGCAAGATGTATTCCGTAAAGCAGAAAGGCTTCCTTGCCGCGCTGGCGCAGTATATGCCTGAAGAAATCAGCTGGACTAAGCCTGAGGGCGGTCTCTTTATGATGGCTTATGCTCCCAAACAGATAGATACCAATGCTGTGCTGCTGGATTGCATCAAACAGGCAAACGTAGCCTACGTAGCTGGAACTTCCTTCTACTGCGATGGCGGTGGTCAAAACACCATGCGTCTGAACTTCTCCTATGAAACCCTGGAGAAAAACGAAGAAGGCGCAAAACGCCTCGGCAATTTCTTCAAAGACATCCTGGCCAAGAAGTAAACAATATATAAATACTGGAGGAACAATGTCCACCAAAGTCATTAAAGACCGTGCGGGCATGATCATCAAAGAGGAAGATGCGCTGGAAAAGATGGAAGTGGAACTCACTGAAGTCAAGGCTCCCGGCGACAAAGATTCCCCGGTGTTGATCTATTACAACTGGTGCAAAAAGTGCGGCATCTGCGTAGCTTTTTGTCCCACAGGCTGCTTGGGGCTCAAGAACGATGGTTCGCCCTACGTGCAGGCACCTGAGAAGTGCATTCATTGCGAGACCTGCGACCGCTTGTGTCCTGATTTTGCGATCACTGGAGCCAAGGAGAAATAATGCTAAAGACCAAGAAAAGCGAAAGCACCAAGGCAAAATCACCTAAAGCTAGCCCTACAAAGGCGAGCGTGAAACAAGATAGTAAGATCAAAGAATTGCAAAGCTCGCGCGAGCGTAAGACCGTGATCATGCAAGGCAATGAAGCCGTAGCCTACGGTGCGCTGGATGCCGGAGTGAATTTCTTTGCCGGTTACCCGATAACTCCATCCACGGAAGTGGCAGAGATATTGGCTGCCGAACTGCCCAAACGTGGTGGAGTATTTGTCCAGATGGAAGATGAGATAGCTTCCATTTGTGCCATCACCGGAGCTTCTCTGGCTGGTGCCAAATCCCTTACCGCTACCAGCGGACCGGGATTTTCCCTGATGCAGGAAGGCATTGGCTTTGCCAAGATCACCGAAACTCCATGCGTGGTGGTAAACGTGCAACGCCTTGGACCCTCCACCGGTATGCCGACCAGCCCTGCCCAGGGCGATATCATGCAGGCTAGATGGGGATCCCATGGCGATTCTCCTTCCATCGTGCTGTATCCTGATAGCGTGAAAGAAGCATACGAGCTTACCATCAGAGCGGTCAATCTGTCTGAAAAATACCGTACCTGCGTTATCCTGTTGATGGACGAAGTGATAGGGCATATGCGCGAATCAGTACGCCTTCCCGATATGGCGAATGTACGCGTTATTAACCGCATCAAACCTACCGTTCCTCCACACTGGTACAAGCACTACGACGAAAACCAGAAGTATCTCTCACCCCTTGCCAGCTACGGCGAAGGCTACAGATTTCATGTAACCGGTCTTACTCACGATGCGCATGGATTTCCTACCAACAAATCCAGCGAAGCCGCAGAGATGATGGAACGTTTACGTAAAAAGATATCTTACAACATCCGCGACCTTGTGCAGATCGAGAGCCATCAGATGGATGATGCCAAGATAGCCATCTTCACAGCGGGAATCACCGCCCGTGCCGCCAAAGCCGCTATTGCCATGGCACGCTATGAAGGCATCAAGGTGGGGCTGCTGCGTCCTTTGACGATTTGGCCATTCCCCGATGACGCAGTGCGTAAAATGCTGCGGGACGTGGATACTGTGATCGTGCCGGAGCTCAATCAGGGACAATTGATTCACGAAATCCGTCGCCTCACCAAAGATAAGAGCGACGGGGACGTAATCACGATACAGCGCGTAAACGGGCAGTTAATCACGCCAAATGATATCCTGCGCAAAATCAAGGAGGCTTGTTAAAATGGCTAATATCCCTCAGAAAGTGGTACATCAGTACCTGCGTCATGACAAGAAGTTTCCGCACGTTTGGTGCGCCGGATGCAGCAATGGTATCGTCTTGGGTGCCATCATCCGTGCCCTGGCTTCGATGAATGTGAACCGCGACGACGTGGTGATGGTTTCTGGAATCGGTTGCTCTTCACGCATGCCGGTATATATCGATCTGAATACCCTGCACACCTTGCATGGCCGGGCGATTGCCTTTGCTACGGGCGTGAAACTGCACAAACCGCACATGAAAGTGATCGTGGTAACCGGAGATGGCGATTGCACTGCCATCGGCGGCAACCACCTGATTCATGCTGCGCGTAGAAACATTGACCTCACCGTGATCTTGATCAATAACAACATTTATGGCATGACTGGCGGACAGTGCTCACCCACCACCCCGCATGATGCCATCGCTACCACCGCCCCCTACGGCAATATCGAGCCTGATTTCAATATCTGTAATCTGGCTTTGGGTGCCGGCGCCAGCTTTGTGGCCAGAACCACTGCCTTCCATGTGATGGAGATGCAAAACTACTTCCAGAGCGCGATGGAACATCCCGGTTTCTCGCTGATCGAAGTGGTATCTGCCTGCCCGGTGATCTATGGCAGGTTGAATAAAAAAGGCGGCGCACCGAAGATGATGAAGGAATTCAGGGACAATTCCATCCCGCTTACCGCAGTGGAAAAACTGCCTCCGGAACAGGTGGAAGGTAAGATCCAGCGCGGCATCCTGCGTAAAGAGATCCGTCCTGAATTCTGCAATGCCTATGCAGACTTGATGTCCAAAGTGCAGGACAAGGAAGGTAAATAATGGATAAGAGCTACGAAATCCGCCTATCCGGTAGTGGTGGACAGGGTTTGATCCTTGCCGGTATCATCCTTGCCCGTGCGGCAGTGATCGATAAACACAAGGTTACTCAGACTCAGAGCTACGGTCCAGAATCCCGGGGTGGTTATTCCCGAGCGGACGTGATCATCAGTGACCGCGAGATCTATTTCCCTGAAGCCACGAACTTTAACTGCCTGCTGGCTCTTACTCAGGAAGCTTGCGATAAGTACCTCTTTGACCTGAGAGACACAGGCATCCTGATCATCGATACTACCTTTGTGAAGAATCTGGCCCTGGCGGCTGATAATACCTATGAATTGCCCTTCACAGAGATCGCCATGGAAAAGCTGGGCAGCCCGATTTCTACCAACGTGCTGTCTCTGGCCTTCTTGGTGAAAGTAACCGGAATCGTATCGGAAAACGCTTTGGAAACCTCCCTGCGTGAAACAGTAAAGCCGGCCTTTGTGGATCTGAATCTCAAAGCGATGAAACTGGGCTTTGACATGGCCAAGAACTACAAGAAATAGGACTATAGGTATGATTAAGCATATCAGCCATATCGGCATCGCCGTAAAAGACCTGGATGAAGGCATCGCCTTTTATCAAAAGCTGGGCCTGGTGCTGGAAGGTACCGAAGAAGTCCCCTCTCAAATGGTGAAAGTGGCCTTTTTCCCCGTGGGAGATACCAGAATCGAGCTATTGGCGCCGACTTCCGAAGAGAGCCCGATCGCCAAGTTCATCGAAAAGAAGGGTGAAGGCATCCAACACATCGCTTTTGCGGTGGAAGACCTGCCTCAAGCCCTGAAAGAAACCGAAGAAGACGGCATTCGCCTGATCGACAAGGAACCGCGCCCCGGCGCACATGGTGCCGATATCGCCTTCCTGCATCCCAAATCTACGAGTGGTGTGCTGATCGAATTCTGCAAAGAAAAACACTGATAAGTACTAAACGATTGTAAGGGGTGAGACCATCTACGGTGTCACCCCTTTGTTTTTTAGCTTGACGCCTTTGCGCAAAATGGAAAACATTGCCCCAAGAGATATTGGAGGTCTCATGAGGAAAATAGTGCTGTTACTGATCCCCGTTATACTGCTATGCATACTGCCTTTGCGGGCAAAGCTGACTGTCTTGGAATCATCGCTGCCCGCTGGAACATCCTCTCCCTATTTTAGCGCGGAGAGCTTCGTACCCTCTGAGATCACGGTAGAAGGGGAAAGTCTCATCACAGATACCGGAATGCATACAGGTAAGATAAGCGGAGTGGTACGGAACAGTGACGGACTGCCGGTTGGTGGGCAGATACTAAGCCTGATCAAGGATCAAATGCTTATCTCCAGATGCGCCAGTGCTACCGACGGCAGCTACCTTTTCCAGGGGATTCCCGGTGGTGAGTATGTATTGGTCTTGAACCAGACCCCCGATAAGCCCTTTTACTGGCGGATGGTGCGGCACAGGGAAAATAGCCTCAGCATTGCCAATTTCCGCATCCTGTACAGCGCTTCCGATCACGGTGGAAGGCACAATGCTCCCACCTGGGATATCGCTCCGGGCAGTACCTTCATCCATCGTCCCATCCCTGTCTCCGGAGCGTATGTGGCTCCGCAGCCTCCGCCTTACGAACCGGAGGCTTATGTGCCAGGGATTCCTCCAGGCTGGGTAAGTCCTCTGCAGTATAGCTATCTACCTCTGGGGTTGGATATTGATACGGCGGCCTACCCGCTGCTGCGGCGACATCTGCTGGATGGGCATTTGCCGCCGGCGAGTAGCATCCGGCCAGATGAGATTTACAACTACATTGATTATGGCTTTCCCAAGCCCGAGTCAGATCAGGACATCAGGATCACCGCTGAAGTCGCGCCTCTGCCCTGGAATCTGAAACGGGACTTGCTGCTGATCGGTTTCAAAGCCAGGGACACGATCAGCGAGCAGCGACAGAATTCCAATCTGGTATTTCTGGTGGATGTTTCCGGTAGTATGGCTACTCAGCAGAAGCTTCCTCTGGTAAAGCAGGGGCTGCAAGAGCTGCTCGCCCAGATCGGAGAAAAAGACCATGTGAGCATCCTGGCCTACGATCGCGGCAAAGCCTGGCTCCTGGCTACGGGAGACGGATTGGATAAGGATAGACTCGCATCTGCGATAGATAAACTGTCCGCCGGGGCTACAGATGAAGGCGAGGCTGCCTTTGATCTTGCCTTTGTGCTGGCCAGAGAGTACTACATCTGGAAGGGGATAAACAGCATCTGTTACCTGGGTGATGGTGCTTTTGACGAGGGTGGCATCAGCAGGGAGACTTTGGACGCAGTGGCAGATATTGCGGAGTATGGCATCAGCATTTCGGCCATCGGCTTTGGTAGCGGGCATTACAACGATCCCAATCTGCGGGGGCTGACAGCCGCGGGCAAGGGCAGTTATGCCTATGCCGATAATCCCCGGGAGGTACAGAACACGCTCTATGCCTTGTATTACAACGGACTCTTTCCGGTGATCCGCGATCTTCAGATGGGGATCAGTTTCAATCCACACAAAGTGAAAGCATATAGATACTTGGGCTTTTCAGATGGTCGCGCTGACGCTGCCAGAGGGGCAGTAACAAACTACCCGGGGCATAGCATCCGGGCATCGGAAAGCGGGATTTTTATGTTTGAGATCATCCCTCGTGATTCCAAAGAAGTGATTCCGGGTTTACCGGAAATGAGGATGGCAGAACCCACCCCGGGGAAAGGCCTTGCCGAGATCTGGTACCAATATCGGGATCCTGCGGGCACAGGTAATAAAAGCTATAAGTATGATGCGCCAGAGAGGAGTATCAGTTTGGAGGAAGCATCTGCCAGCTTCCGCATGGCCAGTTCAGTATTGGGTCTTGCGCTCAAGCTGCAGGGGAGTGAAGAAGGTGCTCTTGACTGGCCCATGCTAAAAGACTGGGTGAGAGACGCTGGCGGTAAAGATGGCTACGAGTTTCAAAGCGAAATCCTCGATCTAATTGAACGCGCACAGGCACTATCTAAACCCTGAGGGAGCATTATGAAAGCAAGACTGATCCTGATTCTGGGCATTATCTGCATGGTGTCAGGCTGCACATTTGATTTACCCTTTTACAGCCACGAGTTTCGGCACAAATCCAGTATGAAATACAACCAGGAGGGGCGCCGCTGGTATTTCCATGATGTCAAGGGCGAGGACAGCGATTTCATGATCATGACCTTCCCGCAGCAGAAGGGATCCGGACTGTTGATCATGACCCCTCAGGGCAGAAGAGTATCGCAGATAAACATCCCCCTTGGCGAGATCAACAATGTGGTGGTGCTCAGCAATCCCCTTGATCATAGCAGAGTGATGTTTATAAGCGTAAACACGGGCAACGAGCTCTATCTGATGTCGGTCAAGTATACCTGGGAATACCCCTTGAAGCGGGAAACCAAGGTCTTTGAGTCTTATCCCAGAGATGACAATTTGATGCATATCCAGGCCTACAAATGGTCGGGTATCATGAGTGCAGTGCTTCTGGAAGATATCGATGAAGACGGCAGGTTAGAACTGGTGGTGAATGCGTGGGACGGCTTTAGCGCTAATCCCCGCGGACTGATGGCATACGATTACCTCTCAGGTAAACTGAAATGGTTTGTACGGACTCCGATCAGTCTGCGCGGCCCTGTCTTTGACGATTTTGACGGGGACGGGCATCGGGAATTTGTGCTGGGATCCATATCCTTCAAAAACACAGAGCTTAGCTACGACGGATTGGACGATCGCAATGGGCATCTGCTGGTGATTGATCGTTTCGGGAAGCTCATATACACTCAGAGAGTGCTTACTGGACTCAGCGATGTGAATGTAGCTGCTGAGGATATGGATCAGGATGGCAAGCCCGAAGTCGTAGTTTTGGCCTTGCAGCGTGGGAGCGAGGGCACCGAAAGCAGGATTCTGCATTACGATTTTGATGGCAAGCGTTTGATCAAGAACAAGGAACATATCCTGTCCGGAAATCATGAGTCCTTGAATTACCAGGAGTTCTTATTCAAATCCGATGGCAATAGTGCGCGTAAGATTCTGGTAAATGACGTCCAATCTGGACTGAAGCTCTACGACGAATTGTTAAACCCCGTCATCAGCGGATCGATCGGGATAAACACCCTCTTTGATATGGGCGATGTGAATCTGGATGGCGCTCAGGAATTGCTGGTAATGAATAGCAACGACGAAATCCAGCTATTGGATAACAGGCTCAAAGCAATTGCCGGAATGAGGAATCCCTTCGCCGGAAAGGGAGTGCCCAGAGTGGAACTCCTGCAAACTGGAGCGGACAGCAATCCCCTGGTGGTGTTGTCGATGGACGATACGATCAGCTTTTATGAACTGACGCATATCTCCTATCTTTTGTACCTGTATCGTCTTATCGAAACATACGGTTTCTGGATCAGTTTGTTCTTCCTGGCGATTATCGTGCGGGCCATGATCTCTTTACGGCACCGCGATAAAGCACTGGTGGTGGCGACCAACAAATGCTACACGGGCTTCATCCTGATCAATGCGCGCTCCCGCATAGTCTTCGCCAATCGTACTGCCATCAATCTGGCTCAGCGGATTAAGAACGGGTGTAATCTGGAAAAGCTTGCCGATTGCTTCCCCGAGATCAGCGACGCCGTCAATCAGCTGCGCACTCGCAGGGTGGATTATGATGATCTTGAGATGGAACTGGCTGGTGATCATTATAATGTACACATCGAGAAACTGCCAGGATTACGCCGGCGTTACATTATCTCCCTTGCTCTTCCCCTGGAACAGACTGGATCGGACAAGCTGGGCTGGGCGGAAACCGCACGGAGGCTATCCCATCACGTACGTCGTCACATCACCAACGTGCTGCTGGCCCTGGATCCCATCGAAGAGAGTATGAATGAGAGTAGCAGGGAATATCTGCAGATCGTGCGCGGCGAGATCGAAAAGATCAGGGTCTTCACTCACGCTTTTCAGCGCTTTACAGAGCTTAAGGATTACGATCTGAAACTGATCGATGTGATTCCCCACGTGGAGCATGCATTGCAGCAGATTCGTCTGCCGGAAAACGTAAATCTGATCAAAAACTATGGACTTACGAGCGTACACGCGCAGATCGAGCCAATCCGCTTTGAAGAAGCCCTGATCAACACCCTGAATAACGCCACCGAGGCGATGCCAGAGGGTGGCAGCCTGCACCTTAGTGTAATGGTTTTCCCAAAACACAGCAGTCCCCGGGGTCAGATGAGTGTCCTGGTGGAAATGGAGGATACCGGCAAAGGCATACCGGAAAAGTATATGCAGGATATCTGGCAACCGTTCTTTACCACAAATCAGTCTGGCACCGGGATCGGAATTCCAGAGACCAAAAAGATCATGGATTCCATGGGCGGCTTGCTGGATATTCAAAGTGAAGAGGGTGTTGGTACCACCGTATCGCTTTGGTTGAAAGGAGAATCTGATGTATAAACTGAGGGTTTTGATCGCCGATGACGATCATGTATTCTGCAGGCTGACCGCTGATGTGATCCGCTCTGCCGGATATGAGGCGGATACTGCCCGGAGTGTGGATGAGCTGCGTGATATCCTGCGCGAATCCACTTATGACCTGATGATGCAGGATATGTGCTTTCCTGCCTTGCAGGATGGCTTCACCATGCTGGAAGAAGTGCACGAAAAGTACCCCGCCATGCCGATTCTGATGATCTCGGGCTCCGGACACATCCCCGACGCGGTGAACGCGATCAAATATGGCGCCACCGATTTCATCGAGAAGCCGATTGCCAAAGAACACCTGCTGATCAGGCTTTCCCGGCTGAGCGAAAGCCTGAGGATTCAGAGAGATCTGCGCGAAGTGCAGGTTTCCGCGATCGGTATGATCGGCAATAGCAAGATCATGCAGGATGTTTACGATTCCATCATCCGCGCTGCCAGATTTGATACTCCGGTCTTGATCACCGGGGAAACCGGAGTGGGTAAGGAGCTCGCCGCCGCTGCCATTCACCGTTTATCAAGCCGCAACCAGAAGAACCTGGTGAGTATCAATTGCGCATCCATCCCCCATGAGCTCTTTGAAGCCGAGCTTTTTGGCTATGAAAAAGGAGCGTTTACCGATGCTCAGAGTTCCCGCACGGGTTATTTCGAATTTGCCCAGGATTCCAGCCTCTTGCTGGACGAAATCGGGGAATTACCCGCGCAAGTACAGGCCAAATTGCTCCGCGTGATCTCGGAAAATGAGATTCAAAAGCTGGGGGGCAAGATTCACTGGATAAATACCCGCTTGATTAGCGCCACCAATCAAGACCTCAAACAGATGGTGGAAGACCATGCGTTCCGGAGTGATCTCTTTTATCGCATCAGCACTGTGAGCATCCATATTCCGGCGCTGAGGGAACACCGCGAGGACATCATCCCACTCACAGAGCACTTCGTAAACGACTTCTGCACGCAAAATCGAATAGCTCCAAAAGCCTTGTCACCAAACGCCGCAGCCTGGCTGGTGGAACAGGATTATCCTGGCAATGTGCGCGAGTTGAAAAACCTGGTGGAACGCGCTGTAGTATTCTGCCAGACTGATATGCTAAACGTGGTAGATTTTACCACAAACGAGCATTATCTCAGCGAGGAAGGGCGGTCGTTTCGTGAAACCATGCACGCTTTTGAAAAGCAATATCTGGAATCGGTGCTTCGCTTGCATGACGGAAACCTAAGCCAATCAGCGCATTATCTGCAAATGGACAAGAGCAATCTGAGCAAAAAACTTTGCGCTTTGGGCATCACTTCTATGCACAGATAATCACCATTATCAAGGTGTTTATCACCAAATCAGACCTTCTCCCGTGGTAAAAACTACCACAAGCCACAATCCTGGAATGGGCGTTAATCCCTTGTAAAAAAGTATCTTATCTGCTATATTCGTCATCGGTACAATTCATGCAAGGTACTATCAGTACTCACGCGCCGGTTATCTGGCCAGGGGTAGTGGGTGAGTAGGTGGAGCATAGGCGGATAGGAGGCAGGAATTGTAGTTCTGTAGGTATATACAAGGGTAGTCTGGTACCGGATGGCTGTAGGATCTGTAGGTCTGGGGTCTCAGGCAGGACTAGCATTGCTGAGTGGGCTATTGTCCAAATGCCCTGGGTTGGATCCCGGGGCTTTTTTTGCCTTGCAGAGCGCAACCCACCATTGTATTGCAGTACTGTGGCTCTAAAGGTCCGTATCCAAAAATTCTATCGGGACGCTCAGGATAAACTGGGAACCCTTGTCGATATCAGATATCAGGGATATATCGCCCCCGAGTAATCTGGCCAGCCCCTTGCAGATGGGTAAACCGAGTCCCACACCTTCATGCTCGCGGGTGATGCTCATATCTGCCTGATAGAAGCTATCAAATATCTTGGCCTGGTAGATGGGGGATATGCCCACCCCGCTGTCTTTCACCTTCAGGATGAGAATGTTGCCATTGAGGTCACAGGCAAATTCCACAAAGCCTTTGAGTGTAAAATCCAGCGCGTTGTCCATCAGTTTGACGAGGATCTGCAATAGTTTGCCTTCATCACTGATGATGATGCTATCTTTGAGGTGCTCGGGAATGCTACAGATCAGCTCCAATCCCTTATTGAATGCTTTGTTGCGATACAGATCCAGGATCTTATTCATCAGTTGACTGATCACGAAGGGCTGCGTATTGATCGCTTCCTGTCCCGAATCGATCTTGGCAAAATCCATGATATTGGCGATCAGTTGTAGCATCCGTTTCCCGCTGGACTTGATATATCCGGCGTATTCCTTTACCTCTTCGGAGTCGAGATTGCCCTGCAGCAGTACATCACTGAATCCCATAATCCCGTTTAGTGGCGTACGGAATTCATGTGAGATATTTTGCATAAAGCCGCTTTTCATCTTTTCGCTCATCACAGCCATTTCCTTGGCCCGGTAGAGTTCCTGCATGGCATGCACTCGATCATGGATGTTTTCCACCATTCCGAGCATAAACGGACTGCCGGAGTAAGGATCATGCGCCAGGATCACCGTTACCAGACCCCAAAGCTCTGAGCCGTCCTTGCGTATGAATTTCTTTTCTGCCCGATATTGAGAGATTTTGCCCTTCATGAGAGCGGTTACTCCGTCCCTGTCCATTTGAATGTAATCTGGGTGCGTAACGTCATCCACGCTGACCTGAAGCAATTCGGTTTCGGTATAACCCAGCATATTTTGATAACTGGCGTTGGAACGGGTATATCGTCTATCCGGGGAGGTAATCGCCATCCCGATAGGAGCTTGATCAAAAATGGCGCGGAAGCGTTCCTCTCCTGCCTTGAGGACTTCAATGCTGTTCTTCTCCGAGGTAACATCGCTGAGTACGTGCACATATCCATGCCTTTCATCTGCCTCATTTACCAGAGGAGCTCCCGTCACAGATAACCACCGGCCGCGATACTGCACATCGATCGATATCGTTCCGCTTTGATCCACGGCGTCCAGATAGTGGCTGGCAGCGGGGATGATATCCTGGCAATGCTTACCCACCACGTCTTCAGCCGTGTATCCCAGGATGTCAAACACTGCGCGATTGCTTCTGATAATCCTATACTGATCATCCAGCAGCCAGATGGCGTTTGGTACGGCGTCAAAGGTGGCCCGCCATTGTTTCAAAACTTCCTTATCATCCAGATGGATCCGTTTTCGGGAGCTGTAGTTCATCAGCATTGCCGCGCCAAAGAGAGCGGCCAGAGAGAGGCTGAAAAGCAGCCAGGCCCTGAGGAGCATATTGCTGTGAATCTGTTCCATGTCCACAATGCTTGCCAATATCCAGGGCAGATGCTCCACCTGTTTGAATGCCGTCATCGTCTGTCTGCCTCTGTGATCATAGGCTTCCAGCACAGAATTGTTCTTGCTCAGCTTTGTGATACGCTCCAGCTGGGAGCTCATGAGATCCAGGAATTTCTCCCGTAAGGCGCTGTTATCGCCCCCGGGAATTCTGCCGATAAAATGCATACCGCTGGGATGAGCGGCAATCAAGGCGAAATAGAGTTTTCCTCTGATGTTTGCAGAATCTCCCAGCAACTTGGCTATTTGGGCATCGGGACGCAATTCCAGCATCATCAACGGACCCCTTCCTCCTGGCTCCAGAGCCGTCCAGAAACGCAGTCGATCAACCTGATGATAGCCATCTGGTTCGGGATTGGGGTTGATCTTGTCCTGCACATAAGGTCCCGGCCTGGACATCAGAATCCTGCGCGCCAGCATCAGCTCGTCCCTGCTGATGCCAGGGTTGGGGGGA
>Ga0116173_1002834_pt1 | contig 13270 bp, 13 predicted proteins | sample AD_UKC085_MetaG_FD_89800 | JGI IMG/M metagenome (GOLD analysis project Ga0116173, IMG submission 89800) | Active sludge microbial communities of municipal wastewater-treating anaerobic digesters from USA - AD_UKC085_MetaG | ecosystem: Engineered > Bioreactor > Anaerobic > Digestate | place: USA...
GCCAATCAGGACGAACAAGGCGACAAGAACGTAGAAGAGGACACTCAGGCTGATCATTGTTTGCGCTCCAGTTTCATGCTCCAGCCATTTCGAACAGCAGCTCCGATATCGCGAGCGCCGCATTGGGATTGGCGAGTGCGGTCATCGCGGCGCTCATAACCGCCAGGCGCTGCGGGTCTGCCATCAAGGATGTAATTGTGCGCAGCAAGCTGGTTTTGAGAGTTTCATCCTCCAACAGCAGCGCCGCTCCGCGCTCAACCAGGTAATCCGCGTTTACCTTCTGATACTTCCAAGCGTAGGGGTAGGGCACCAATATCGCGGGCAGGCCAAAATAGGGATACTCGCCCAAAATAGATGCCCCGGCCCTGGAGACAACCAGATCCGCGCAAGCCAAAGCCGCGCCCATCTCGTGCAGATAAGGGAAAGCCTGGTAACGAGGTCCGAGCTGGTTGGTATGCTTTTGAATATCTTCCCAGTCCAGGTGCCCAGTCAGGTGGATTACCTGATATTCGTTAATCAGCTCCGCGGCAATTTCCATCACTGCCTGGTTGATAGAGCGGGCACCGCTGCTGCCGCCCAAAAAAAGTATTGTTTTGATTTGAGGGTCAAAACCGAAGTAAGCCTGCGCTTCAGCTTTTTGCCATTTTTTGAGTTCTTCTCGTAACGGATAACCTGTCACCGTGATTTTCTCCTGATGATTAAAAAACCTGCGTGATTCATCCACGCTGACCGCGATGCGGCTGGCAAAACGGGCCAGCACCTTGAGGGCGAGTCCTGGCTCGATATCCGGAACAAAGAGCAAAGACCGACGCCTGAGCCCTGCCACTGCCATCGGGATGGCAACGTAGCCTCCCGTGAAAAGGAGCGCGTCCGGATTGAACTCCTTGAGCAGCTGACGGGATTTCCAGTAGCCTTTCCAGAGCCGCAGCAGGTTGCCAGGCAGCTTTCGGAGAGAAACCCCATGCACGCCTGCGGCAGGCACGGCCTTAAAAGGAATTCCGGCGCGTTCCACCAGCGCTTTTTCCATGCCGCCTTCACTACCGATCCAAAGGAGCGTGTGAGCGTCATTCCTGAGAGTTTCCGTAACGGTCAGCGCCGGATACACTCCGCCACCTGTCCCGCCCGCGCAAATCAACAATCGCACTGGTCTGGCTCCTTTCCGCAGTTTCTTTTGCCACGCCGCGCCTGGCAACGTTCATCACTATTCCAAGTGCGCCCATCGTCGCCAGCATGCTCGAGCCGCCGGCGCTGATGAGCGGCAGGGCGTTGCCCGTAAACGGGAACAAGCCCACAATTACGCTGATATTCATCAAAGCCTCTAGGGCAATCCAGCTGGTGAGCCCGAAGCTTATCAGCGAACCAAGCTGATCCGGGGCGCGTTTGGCAATTACCATTCCACGCCAAAGCAACAGCACGTACAGCGTTACGACCAAAAACGAGCCAAGCAGACCTGTTTCTTCCGCGATTACCGCAAAGATGCTGTCAGTATGCGGCAGGGGCAGGCCGGTAAATTTTGTGTCAGCTTCTCCGATCCCAACGCCGAACATACCGCCTTTGATTATGGCTTCATAGATGCGCTGCACGTGGTATGAACTGCCGGTGAGGTCTTTGAGGCCGCTCAGATAGTCGCTGATGCGCGCCTGACCAGTGCGAGAGATGGAGACAACAATGGCGCCGATGCCGCCGACAAATACCACAAAAATCAACAATTTCTTGAGGTCGCCACCAGCCAGGAAGAAAAGCAAAATACCAAGCAATACGACCGTCGCAGCTGCGCTTAAATCCGGTTGAAGGACGATCATGCCGGCTGTGACGCCTACAATCAAGAGCAATGGCAGCAAGCCATCTCCCAGGAGGTTCATTGTGTCGTGGTGCGAGGAGAGCCAGAAAGAAAGGTAAAGAATGATGCCAAGTTTGGCGAATTCCGAAGGCTGGAAAGAGCCTTCGAAGAGCGCGCGGCTGGAATTGAACCGCACATCGTTTCGGATAAGCACAACCAACAGCAAAATCAGGACTACTGCCAGAGCCCAGAGAACAAAGGGTTTATAAATGCGGTAATCAATAAAGCTTAACCCCACAGCCATTCCAATGGAGAGCAGTACCCACATAATCTGACGCGTGAAGAGGTAGGTTGGTTTCTCACCCATACGCAAAGAGGCATCCAGGCTGGTGGAATATACCATTAGCAGCCCGATCACCAACAAGCTGGCAATAATCAGCAGCATCGGAACATCAAACGGCAGTTTGGATGCGCTGCTCCGACGCGCAGCCGGTTTCACGAAATCATTGGTCACAGCGCGTTCACCCATTGTCTAAAGTACTCTCCTCGTTCCTCAAAATCCTTGAAGGCATCGTAGCTGGTTCCGCCCGGTGAAAGCAATACTGCATCGCCTTCCCTTGCAAGTTCCGCAGCTTTTTGCACCGCTTCCTGCAGGCTTTCGCAGCGGGTAATGGTCTGTAAACTTTCGTTTGGTTTTATTGGTCCAAGCGCTTTCTGGATTAATTCCGCGGCTTCGCCAAACAAAACCACGTCCCGCACGCGCTTATGCGTCAGCTCTGCCAGCTTTTCCCAGGGCAAGTCTTTATCCCTGCCGCCCAACAGCAGAACAAGCGGGCTGTCAAAGGACTCCAGCGCGGCCAAAGTGCGCTCAGGGGCGGTAGCAATTGAATCGTTGTACCAATCCGCGCCGCGAGCGTTCCGTACAAACTCCAGCCTGTGTGGGACTCCGGTAAAGTCTTCCACAGCGCTCTGAATTGCTGGCAGCGCCAACGAAGCCGCAGCGGCAGCAGCGCAAGCTGCCAGAACGTTGCTGATGTTGTGCTGCCCACGCAATTGAATCCAATCCAGAGGCAGCATTTTGAGCTGCTGCCGGTCAATCTGCAGCCAGATAGAGTCTTTCTGGATGTAGGTGCCGTTCTGATTCCCGTCAGGGCGATTGAAACCGAAACTAATCAGGTCGCTCTTCAACTGCGTTGAAAGGTCCCACGAGCCGGCATCATCACGATTCAGCACTGCCACATCACCCTGATGCTGGTAATGCAAAATGCGGGCTTTGGCTGCTGTATAAGCCTGCATGGTTCCATGTCTATCCAGATGGTTCGGGGTGATGTTCAGGACCACCGCTACCTGCGGAGAAACTGTCATCAGCTCAAGCTGGAAGCTGGAAAGCTCGAGGATAACCAGGTCGTCTTCATGCATTTCCGCAACCTGGTCTATCAAGGGATTGCCGATATTGCCGCCGACCCAGGCGCGGCGCGGGCTGTTTTTCATCTCGTAATACAAACGCGCCATCAATCCAAGCAGGGCAGTGGTGGTGGTTTTTCCCGCTGAACCGGTGATGCCTACGATGGGAGCCGGACAGGCTTCCATAAACACCTGCGAATCATTGGAAAGCTTTATCCCCCGGCGGGATGCTTCCTGCAAAAAGGGAATGTTGAGCGGTACACCGCCAGAAACGCAAACTAAATCCGCGCCTTCTAGCAATTCCATCGGATGGCAGCCCAGGCAGAGTTCCACGCCGCGTTCCTGCAAAGACAGCGCGTCTGCCGATAACGCTTCGGGACCGTGCAAGTCTGTAAGCACCACGCGCGCTTTCTGACCCACTAGGTAGCTTGAGAGAGCGGTTCCCTGGCGGGCGGCTCCCAGAACGATGACTTTTTTATCCATCCAGTCTTTCATAATCATCCTAAAAAGGTTAGCGCGAAACCGAGCATTGCCCCGATAAGGCCAATCAACCAAAAGCGCATCACAATCTGGTTCTCCTGCCAACCCAGCATTTCGAAGTGATGATGGATAGGTGACTTTTTGAACACACGCTTACCGTGGGTCAGCTTAAAGTAGGAAACCTGAATGATGACGCTGAGCAATTCCGAAACAGGGATAATGGCGATAAGTGGAAGGAAAACCCAGCGCCCGGTCATCAGCGCGACCACTGCTAACATCGCGCCCAAAGCCTGGGAGCCGGTATCTCCCATCATGAGTTCAGCTGGCTTCACGTTGAACCACAAGAAACCTGCCAACGCGCCAACGATGCAGAAGCAGAAACGCGCCAGATAGACTTGACCCTGAAAGATAGCGATGATGCCGTACATGCCGAACATAGTCATGCAAATCATGCCAGCGAGACCATCAATTCCGTCTGTGAAGTTCACCGCGTTCGCCATCGCGACGATAATGAATGCCGCTATCGGAATGTACCACCACCCAAGGTTCAGCGGAACCGCGGAGGTCGGCCAGTATAAATTGGGGACAATCAGCAGTTCTTTAAGGCTGTAAGCTATGGCAATGGCTACAACAGCTTGCAGCGCGAACTTGGTGCGCGCGCTCATGCCCAAACCACGACGAGGACCGCGAATACCTTCCCAGTCATCTACCGCGCCAATCAGCGCGAACAGCCAGAGGGTTGCCAGCGGGACAAAAATGGATGAACCAAACAGCCGTGACCCAAACAGCGAGACCGCATTCAGGATGACGGTCAGGATGGTAATCGGGATCAGGAACATGAAACCGCCCATGGTGGGGGTGTTCATCTTCGCCAAGTGGGATTCCGGCACATCCATGCTGATAATCTTGCCGATTTTCAGGTGTTTTAATAGCTTGATGAATGGCGAACCCCAAATCACCGTAAGCAAGAAACTGAAACCGCTGATGGCTATTGCCAGGGATGATCCACGCATCAGGAAACAACCTCCAGACTTGCCACGATCAGGTCCATGCGCATGGCATGGGAACCTTTAATCAAGGCAATATCATGTTCTTTTAAGTTATCTTTGAGGTAGAGGGCAGCTTCGCTTTGGTCAGAGAACCAATGAATTTTGCTTGGCGAAAAACCACTCTCAATCGCGGCCTTTTGCGTTTTTAGACTGCGCTGACCAACGAGCACTATTTCATCCGCTATCTGAGCCGCGCGAATGCCGACCCTTTGGTGCCCGTCTTCCTCGTATTGACCCAGCTCCAGCATGTCGCCTAGAACTGCGACTTTCCTTCCGGTCAGGTCATCCAATAGGTTAAGGGCCGCGAGGGTGGAATCTGGAGAGGCATTGTAAGTGTCATCAATCAATAACGCGCCCGAAGCGGTCTGTGTGGTGGCAATCCGAAGTTGAAGATTGCTGGTTTTAAGGGCATAGAAAATCCAATCCCACGAGAAGCCAAGGCTGAGCGCAGAGGCAGCGGAGCGCAGCATAGTGTAGACAGAATGCCGGCCAATCAAGGGGGCAGTCAGGTAGAAAGAGTCTTCCTGGTGGTGGATGCGGCAGCGGATGCCCTCCAGACCCATGCTCTCGATTTGGTCAGCCCAAAGGTCAGCCTGTGGGCAGAGCCCGTAGGTAAAAACGCGGGCTTTGGTCTTGGCGGCCATAGCAAGCACACGTTCGTCGTCGTAATTAAGAATGGCCACGCCCACTGGCGCGGCTGGGAGCGCCTGCACGAGCTCAGATTTGCCTTCCGCGATGACTTCGATTGAACCAGCGCGTTCAGCGTGCACCGTGCCTATGTTCGTCACAATTCCAATCTGGGGGCGAGCAATATCGCAGAGCAGTTTGATTTCTCCGGGAACGTAGAAACCCATCTCCAATACCGCGACCTCGTGCTCCTGGGTGAGCTTCAACAGCGATAGTGGCATTCCGATTTCGTTATTCATGTTGCCTGGATTTTTAAGCGTAACCAGGCGCTTGGAGAGTACGTTTGCTGTCAATTCTTTGGTGGAGGACTTGCCAACGCTGCCAGTAATCCCAATCACCTTGATATCGAATTGGCTGCGCCAGTATGCCGCGATTTTCTGCAAGGCGAGCAGAACATCATTGGTCAGTAGGCTAAAAGGCGCTTGACTTGGAACTTGTGGGTCCGCAGCGCCAAGGTCAACAATTGGGTAAGCGCTCTGAATGGGGTGGTCAATCACCGCCAGGCTGGCTCCCTGGGCAAACGCGTCATCCACATAAAGGTGTCCATCCGTCTTTTCTCCGCGCAGCGCGAAGAAAATGCTGGATTCGCTCACCGCCCGTGAGTCAATATAGGCATCTGGAAGCCGGAAATCAAGCTCGCCAACCCCATGCCCAAGCAGGGCTTTCAGGATATGTTGGAGGGTTAGCATTTTATCTGTCCTCCACAGAAGCCTGCAAACGAATTTGGTCTGGCGGGATATCCATCAAAACCACCAGGTTTTGCACAACTTTGGAGAACACCGGAGCGGCAACTTCCGAACCCCAGATACTGATGGACGGTTTCTCCAGCCAGACATATACCAGGAATTTTGGATCTTCAGCCGGTCCCCAACCAACGAATGACGTGTTGGTTACAGAGCTGGTATACCCAAAGGGAGTAGGGATTTCGGCTGTACCGGTTTTGCCGGCGACGGTATATCCTTCGACCAGCGCAATAGAGGATTCCTCTTCAAGAGAAGTCACCAGCATGCGGGTCAGCATTTCCGCGGTTTCGGCCTTGATGGGGTTGCCGACGATGACGGGATTGATTTCGTATTGATGTCCGTCGATGATGATGGCTTTTACGATATGCGGCGCCATCATCCGCCCCTCATTGGCTACCGCGCCGATTGCCATGGCCATCTGGATGGGGGTCACCGAGATGCCCTGACCAAACGAGTTGGTTGCCAGGTCCACCTCATACCACTGGTTGTCGCCAGGCAATTTCAAAGGCCAATGCGATTCACCCCCAAGGTCGATTCCGGTATTCCGGTCGAACCCAAAATTTTTCAAATAGGTATAAAACCTGTCCGCGCCGAGCTGGGTGGCAATCCAGGTAAGGCACACATTCAAGGAGTGCTGCATACAGCCGGTCATATCCTGATCGCCCCATGCGCCGTAGTTCCAGTTGGTAATCGTACTGCCGCCAACCATAATCGAACCGGTATCTGTAAAGATAGTGTCGGGTTTCACTGCGCCGGCATCCAGGGCGGATGCCATCGTGATGACCTTGAAAACCGAACCGGGTTCGTAGGTCTCGCTGATCGGTCTGTTGAACGGCGTGCTGCCGGGGAAAACCTCCCCCTGGGTCCAGTAATAATTGGGGTCCATCCTGGGAGTGGTCGCCATCGCGATGATACTGCCATCTTCTGGATTGTAGACCACGATCGTGCCGGATTCCGCTCCAGACCAATCGATGGCTTCCGCGAGTTGATCTTCCACCATAGCCTGAATTTCGCGGTCAATGGTCAAAACCAGGCTGGCGCCAGGCGGGATATCTTCGACCGATGTGATTTTCTGAGGATCAAAGGGCGTATACACTTGCTTGGGCGTACCAGCCAACATATCGTTGTAGGACTCTTCCACGCCGTAATACCCACGGCCGTCGCGGCGGTCCAAAAAGGCATAGAAACCGAGCAAATTTGCCGCTACGTCCCCTTCGGGGTAGCTTCTCTTGTTATAAGGCGTCCAAATAAGCCCTTCAAGGCTTGGGCGCGTTTCGTTTCTGCCAATATCACGATTTTCGTAATCGTCTTCGATCAGTTCAAGCTGCTCAATTTTTTCCTTTTCGACAAAGGAGTCGAGCACTATGTACAGTTTTTTGTTGTCTATTGCTTCGGTTTTGGCATGCACCAAGGTTTCGCTGTAATCCAAACCGAGGACGCTGCTTGCCACAGCCGCGATGGTTTCCGGTTGAGCGATGCTTCGCAAGTCCAGTCCGACCTCGTAGACGGTTTCGTTGCCAGCCAGCAACCTTCCCTGGGAATCGTAGATGCTTCCCCTTTCAGGGTAGATTGTTTGCGTTACACCGACGAGATTCTTGCTGTTTTCCAGGATGACCTGCGCCGCAGGAATGTTTTGGATGCTGACCATTCTGACGCCCACGCCGCCCGATAGAAGAACAAAAATCAAGAGGATCAGGATGTAACGAGTCCAGGATGTATTGTTCATGGCTGTGCCTCCTGAGTGCTTTCAACGGAGTCGGGCAGCTGCGTCAGTTGCTCAGCCAACCAATCCCAAAGGGAGGATGTGAATTCCGGCAGGATGGAGGGGCTGGGGATTTTATCAACGTTTGGCGCGGGTGCCAGCACAAAACTCTCGGGACTGTAGCCTGGCACCTGAAGGTAAACTGCTTGCGCGGGGTCACGTTGAACCATGTTCAGAGCCTTTGCCCGGTCGCTCATCACACGGGCGGAGGAGGCATATGCCAACTGGGAGGCGAGGTCGTTTATTTCCAGTTCCAACGCGCTCACTGTAAATTCCAGTTTTTGGATTCTGCGCCCGGTTACGGCCGCCTTGCCACTGAGAGACAAGTAGACTCCCGCGATAGCAGCGATGCTCACAAGAATCAGCAGAAAAATGCCAATCCACTGCAGTTGTAGACGCCAGGGGGCTTGCTTATATGCTTGAATGATGTTCTTAGTTTTCATAGTCGTAAGGCTGCAGATTCTATGCCATTTCCGATAACTTTTCTGCCACTCTCAGTTTTGCGCTCCGTGCGCGGGTGTTTTCCTTTTTTTCCAAATCTCCGGCTTCTACCGGGTGAGGGGTGATAATTCTGATACTCGCGCGATGCCCGCAGGTGCAGACTGGCTGCTCTGGTGGGCATATGCAGTCCCGGCTTTCCCGCTGAAAGGCATGTTTGATGATGCGATCTTCCAGCGAATGGAAAGAAATTACCGCTATCCGCGCGTTTGGCTGTAAAAGTGCGATGAGCTGCGGTACAGCTTGTGCAATAACTGCCAATTCATCGTTGACGGCAATCCGCAGCGCTTGAAAAGTTCTGGTAGCAGGATCTTGCTTTTCCTGCGTTCTACCTAAGACTGACCGCGCTATGCCTGCCAGTTCTGAGGTGGTTTGAAGCGGTCTGGCGCGCACAATCGCCCTGGCAATTCGCCGCGAAAAACGTTCCTCGCCGTACTTCCAGAGAATTTCCGCCAGTTCCTTTTCCTCCAGGTGGTTTACCAGGTCTGCCGCGCTCGGTCCGCTGCTTGGGTCAAAGCGCATATCCAGTGGTCCGTCCTGTCGGAAAGAAAATCCGCGCTCCGCTTCATCCAGCTGCATGGAGGACACTCCCAGATCCAGAAGAATGCCGTCCACCTTTTCCCAGCCAAGCTCGCGCAGGAATTCGCCGCTGTGCAAGTAAGAGCCGTACCGGACAATCGCGCGATCGCCATAAGGGGCCAGCTTGGCGCTGGTAAGAGCGACTGCGCGAGGATCCAGGTCTATGGCAAGCAGGGCTCCATCAGGAGCGCTGGCTTCCAGAATGCCGCTGGAATGCCCACCCGCGCCGGCTGTGCAGTCCAGGTATTTCCCCGGGCTGAAGGGCGCAAGGTAACTCAGAATTTGTTGGTAAAGTACAGGTAGGTGATGGGGTTCATCCCCCATTCCCACGGTCATCAATGACCTCTGGTTGAAATATTGTAAGCAGCCCAGCGACTGCTGTCTTTTTCTGCTCCACCATTTTTCTGTTTTTCCAATTGCCAAAGCTCCATCGCCCAGATTTCGACATTCTCGCCGTTGCCCACCAGCATGCAGGAGGATGTGATTTGCGCCGCCTCTCTAAGGAAAGCAGGCAGCAGAATTCGGCCGGCGGTATCATAGCTCAGCTCGACAGTATTGGAAAAGAATTTTCTGCGCAGCGCGCGGGATTCGGGATCGGTGACAGAAAGCGCATTGATATTTTCCGCCATGCGTTCGTAATCGTCCCGGGGATAAGCGATTAGATTGGAGTCGAAGCCCAATGTCACAAAAAAACCCTCGGGGGCTTGTTCCCGGAAGTCGGAGGGGACGGTGAGTCTCCCTTTCGCGTCGATGTTGTGGTCAAACTGTCCTAAGAACATAAGTTCTATTTCCCTTTTAATCGCGAAACGCTGGGATGGTTCCAGCGCTCCAAATGACACTTCGTGACACTTTATGACATTATTTCCCACATTATAGACCCTTTCTGGTGAAAATGCAAGGGTTTTGGCACACAAATTGCAGATATTTTCTGATTTTTCGGAGGATTAATGGCAGTTTGCAGCTTGCTTCCCACTTATTAGGTAATTCAATCTTATTGGGTGATTCATCTTGTGGATTACCCCTGCGCATGCAGAATAATTGGGCTAGTTTTTGCTTTATAATGGGGTCAAATGACACCACCTGGAATTCTTAACGACCGCTACCAATTAATCGAGCCCCTTGGGACAGGGGGGATGGCGCTCGTATATAAAGCTAAGGACCTGATGCTTGAACGCTTTGTCGCGGTGAAGGTCCTCCGCGAGGATTTTTCAGTGGATGCCGCCTTTCGGGAACGCTTCCGACAAGAAGCCAAAGCCGCAGCAAACCTTTCTCATCCCAATATCGTGACCGTGCACGATTTTGGACTGGATCAGAAACACCTTTTCATCGTAATGGAATTTGTTCCTGGCACAGACCTGAAAACGCGCATCCGTGAAAAAGGCCGGTTTGAGGTTCAAGAAGCGCTGGAGTTGATGTCCCAGGCCTGTCTGGGTGTGGGGTACGCGCACAGGGCAGGTTTGGTCCATTGCGATATCAAACCCCACAATATGCTGGTTAGCCCGGATGGGCGCGTTAAGGTGACTGATTTTGGCATTGCCAGAGCTTTGGCGACAATTTCGCCAGAGGAACGCAGCGACGTGGTGTGGGGCTCTCCGCTCTATTTTTCGCCGGAACAAGCCTCGGGCTTACCGCCTTCCCCTGCTTCGGATGTGTACTCGCTGGGTGTGATTTTGTATGAAATGCTGACCGGCCAGCTGCCCTTCAATTCGTCAGATGCGGCTGAGTTGGCGCGTATGCACCGCGAAGGGCGGCCAGTACCTCCCCGCGCTCTCAATCCTGAAATCCCTAAACCTCTGGAAGACATCATCCTGAAAGTGCTCTCAAAGGAACCCTCCGCGCGCTATCGCACAGCGGATCAATTGGGGAGGCTGTTGACTGGGATGCAGGCTTACAAAACAAGCGCTGCTCCAGTCCCGGCAATTAGTCCGACACCCATGCCGCAGCAGGAAGCAGCCTTGCCTGTTCTTGAACCCGCGCAAACAGCTCTGAACGCATCAGCGCCTACGCTTAGCTCTGGCAATGATATCAGGCCAGAAAGAAAGAGCCCGGATTGGGGAACGCTTCTGCTCTGGCTGCTTGCCTCCTCGGCTATGTTTGGCTTGATTCCTTTCTGGCTGTATGTGTACCTGACTCTGAGACCGTGAGGCTTTCTATGCGCGCCACCATTTCCCCATCCATCCTGTCAGCTAACCTGGCAAATCTTATCCACGACTTACGGGAGTGTGAAAGCGCGGGCGCGGACAAAATTCATATCGATGTGATGGACGGGCGTTTTGTCCCGAATATTACTTTCGGACCGGTCATCGTAAAGGCTTGTAAACACGCCACCTCACTGCCATTGGATGTGCATTTGATGATTGTTGAGCCTGAAAAACATTTGGAAACATTTGTGGAAGCAGGCGCGGACGCCATCACCGTGCACTATGAGACCTGCCCGCATATTCACCGCACCTTGCAGCGCATCCGCGACCTGGGCGCGGCACCAGGAATAACATTCAATCCCGCCACGCCGGTGGACGGGTTGCGGTATCTTTCCGGAATGTTTGACCTGGTCTTGATTATGTCAGTCAACCCGGGTTTCGGTGGGCAGAAGTTTATTCCCTCCGCGCTTTCAAAGGTGCGCGACACGCAAAAGATGCTGATGGAAATTGGTTCAGAAGCGGTAATTCAGGTGGACGGCGGCATTGACGCGCAAACAATTGCAGCGGTTTATGAAGCTGGTGGGAGAGATTTCGTGGCAGGGACAGCGGTTTTTGGGCATCCCGGCGGCATCAGCGCTGGCATTGCCAGCCTGCGGCAGGCTTTGGTTAAATGAAAAAAAGCCGCGATAGCGACTTTTTATCAGTTTGCGTGTTAATTAATTGTATGCTTTGGTCAGGGTCTTAATACAGCGCGCGCACAAAACTTTGCGAACTTTCTTGCCGTTTTCGAACACTGTGATCCGCTGAAGGTTTGGGCGGAACTCGCGCCGGGTCGCGACAAGAGAGTGGCTGCGATTATGACCGAAACTGGTTGATTTACCACAATGATCGCACTTTGCCATCTCGATTTCCTTTCATACAGTATAATGTCGAGGTTGGGAAGGATTGACCGACCCAAGCAGTCGCTGATAATATCACACAATGGCACAAGAATCAAGGCGTAAATAGAGAAGAGAGATAACTGAATATGACAAGTCAGCAAAATCCATTAGGACGAATTTATATTCTCCCTCAGGCGATTAAATCCGTTGCTCGGCATGCTGCTCTGCAATCCTACGGCGTTATAAGCCTTGCCCCGGCCAACGTTTTCGAGGCCGCGGGTCAGCTTTTACGCAGGAATAACTCTTACGGCATCAACGTTACAGCAGATGATGAAGGTCTGTACCTGGATATAAACCTTGTCATCGAATATGGCCTGCGCATCAAGACGGTAACCGATTCTGTTGCAGAAGCTGTCAAGTACAACGTCGAAAAAACGATGGGAATCCCTGTAATTCGGGTGAACGTGCATGTGCGCGGTCTGAGAATCAGCAATCCGGATTAGGCATTATTATTTTATTGTTCACAGAGGTCTTATGAATGGAAAGTCGATAGCCATTCTAACCGAGACTGAGCGGCACCGCCTGGTGCAGTCTCCGTTGGATGGTGAAGGATTAAAACTATTATTAGAAGCCGGTCTCATCTGGCTGACAACGAACCAGCAGTATGTCAACTCTTTAAATGTTTTCCCTGTGCCCGATGGCGATACTGGCACCAATATGGTGCTCACCATGCAGGCGGCATTTACTGAGGCTGAATCTCAGGTAACAAAAAACGTCGGTGAGATGGCGCATACCTTCGCCCAGGGTGCGCTGATGGGCGCCCGGGGTAATTCAGGGGTCATCCTCTCCCAAATCTGGCGCGGTTTTTCACGCGCATTGGATCATTACGATAACATGGACAGCGCTTTATTCGTCAGGGCGCTGCAAGAAGCCCGCAATACAGCCTATAAAGGTGTTGTCCGACCGGTTGAGGGCACAATATTAACGGTTATCAAAGATATTACGGCCGCTGTGGAGACCCAGATAAGCGCTAATTCGAAACTAAGTGACTTGCTAATCACAATTGTCACTGCCGGTGATGAGAGCGTCAAACGCACCCCCGAACTGCTGCCGATTCTCAAACAGGCTGGTGTAGTTGATTCCGGCGGAACCGGGCTGTTTTATATCTTTGAAGGCATGCTGCGGCTGCTGGAAGGCAAGCCGCTGGATGTTTCCACTGCGGTTGTGAAGCCGCTTTCTGAATTGGACCTTGCCAATACCTTGGAA
>Ga0116173_1002839_pt1 | contig 13247 bp, 9 predicted proteins | sample AD_UKC085_MetaG_FD_89800 | JGI IMG/M metagenome (GOLD analysis project Ga0116173, IMG submission 89800) | Active sludge microbial communities of municipal wastewater-treating anaerobic digesters from USA - AD_UKC085_MetaG | ecosystem: Engineered > Bioreactor > Anaerobic > Digestate | place: USA...
GACTGACTGTGTTCGCAAATATGTCTCAATCGCTTTCTTTCGTTGCTTGTAACTGTACATTGATTTGTGCACTCCTTACGTCCAACTTTTTGTCCGCAGGCCCCACTTTGCGGCATACTCATATGTTGATTCTGTAAACCCTTTATCGCTATATGTATCACCATTTTCTAGCAAATTAGTCTTTCCTGATAATAACGTTTTTACAATATATTCCTTATTTTTCTTTGAAATAGCCTTTGAGGGTAATAGTGTTTGCTTAGGAAGTGGTTTTAAAAGAATATCATCATAGTATTTCTTATCACTATGGTATTTCTTATCACTTTCATCTCCAACTATAAGGAATACATTACCGTATTCATTTAATGTAACTCTTCCTGCTCTTCCCATAAGATTATAAGCGTCAACAATAGATAATTTAGAACGCGCTTTTTTATTATCAAAAACAAACAAATTATCAACTGGGACATTAACACCCTCAAGGAGTGTACTTGTACAAAAGCAGTATTTGATGATTCCCTTACGAATTAGACTTTCAATTTGTGTCCTAATTTCGGCAGGTAAAGCACCAATATGGTAACCCACCCTTTTTCTAACAAACTGTGCCAAATAATATTCTTTATGAATTTTATTCTCGATTAATTTAGCAACATTTTCTAACGCTTTTTGATCTTCTTGTGAAATCGGGCTAGATGGTATTTTATGGCATAATTCCATAGCAAATTCGATTGCTTTTTTTGCTGAAGAAACATAAATTAAATTACATTTATCTTTACCAAGCTGTAACAAAGCATCTATTCTATTGGTTATGTTTATTGGAAGACGGCCACACTGAATAAACGCGGTTGATAAGCCATTATAGATTGAATAGCTCTTTTCAAAGAAATCGATGTATATTTTATTCTGAATAACTGGCGAAAAAACAAAAGCTTTTCCGTTAGCAATGTTCCCCGGCTGATCATAATAATTTGTTAATTCTAAATAAATATCAGGATTTGGAATAACTGGTGATGAGAAAAATATACAGATATCTTCTTGGTATTTAAGCATATCAAGAATCTTATAGTAAATAATGCTTCTTTTATCTGTATCCGAAATCTTATGCGCCTCATCTATAAAAACATATTTGAACTTAAAGTCAGGCAGTTTAAGAAGACTATAATAAAGACGCTCAGGAGTTAATAATGCAATGCATTTTTCATCTTTCTCCACTGAAGCCATAGTTGTAACTACTTTATGCTTTCCTTTGCCCAGTAGCTTGGAAAAATTCTTAATAACTCCATTAGCTATTTCTGAAAGAAGAGCTTTCGTAGGCACAACAATTACATAATTATCATTACTTCCGGATTCGATTTTTTTACGTATAAAATTTGTTATAATAAAAGTCTTTCCCATTGAAGTCGGAGCAGAAAAGCTAAAATACTGATTCTTTTCAAGGCTTTCTAAAGTGATTCTCTGTGTATCAAAAAATTGCTTATTAGTTCCCGGAATGCTATTACCTATTTTATGCGCTTCAATTTCAATTTGTCTTAATGTCTCAAGTCGTTCATTGGGTTCATGTTCTTTTTCTAAAATATTAGCAGATGCAAAATTTGACACATTTTTATATACATTTCGCTTGAAAAAATCTACTTCTGTTTCATGTGGAAACAGATATGAAAGAAGAATAACGATTTGTTGAGAAATGTTCTGATGTTTTTCGTTTTGTGATAATGAGAGCATATCAGCATATCTTAGTAATGATCTATACTCGTTTGAATAGGATGTACTATTGCCCAATATGACAAAGTTTGCATAATCGATTAGCAAATTCTGAAACTGACTATTGAGGAAACAGTCCTTATCGATGTCACAGAATAAAAATTCAGCTAGTGGTTTAGCCATTTCTGATATCCTCCCGAGTAAAATATGGTTGACCTCTTGTCAATTGTTGCATTATTGTTCTTCTATCCCTCATAGCATTATGAAACGGAAGAAAATAAAAGTTAAATTCATAGTTGTTTACTGAGTATTTTATGATTTGCTCAATAATCAATTGGCGCGTCCTTAAAACTTGTTGTATATTTTCTTCGATTATCTTTCGATCATATTCATCATTGCTATCTGACTCTCCTTTGTAATCAATACTATATCCAATAAAGATGCCAAAGACTGTTTCTTTTTTTTTCGTGGAATGGCCGTAATATACTCTTTAATTATTCTAGCTTCTTCTTCATTGACTATTTGTTCCGTGAGGTGAGTATCAATTAGATTTCTATCTTGTATATTTGAAGTTATATAAGTATTAATCGACTCAAATGCATCCTTAATTCCTTCATTTAGCTCATTTTTTATTTTGGCTTCTCCGATTATTAGCTGCATAACAGGTTCACCTTGAGCATTTTTCCTGAATTTAAAATGGATGCCGTCGCTTCCCTTGCCATAATCTTTAGCATTTGTTTTTAATTCAACTTTACTAAATAGCTTTGGCGCTTTAAGGTCTTGTTCTAAAAATAGATATAATAAGATTTCTCCCAATTCGCCACCTGCTCCATTATCTTTATCATTTTCACAGGGGCGTAAATGGCTTAGTGCATCTAATATAATGGTTGTCTGCCTTAATGGATCATTCTCAATGTCAACAAGTCTTTTGCGAGAAAAAACATATTTTACAACATTTGGAAGAATATATCGATAGAGCTCATCATAATTGAAGAGTTTATTCTCTGTATTCAGCATAAATAGTCTCAATATATTATTCTGAACACCATCTAGCTTTTCTTCAGAAACCTTTTTAAAGATACCGAATCCATTCGAGTAGGAAGTGACATTAATGTCCATCATATCTCCTTCACTATGACTTAGGTTGTTTCTGGAATCAAATGATAACAGCGTGTTTATTATTTTTATTACACCGTTTATATATTCTTCGGTTTGTTTTCTTCTATATACATGTATGTATGAAGGATGGAAAATTGGAACGTAGTAAACGCCATCTTTTTCTTTGTATAAAAAATCGTAGTTGTTCCATTTTTCAAATGAGAGACCAAGTTTTCTACCAACTGCTGAGTATACCTTTTCGCCCAACAGAAATACAATTTTAGGTGATAATTCTTGTATTTCAGAAAGTAAATGGGAGATGCAAATATCTATTTCTAATTTTTTTGGATAGCACAGTTTATTATTACTGTCTAAGGGAAGGCATTTTACTAAATTGGTCTTATACGTTTTTACTTTAGGATCGGTAAAAGCCTTTTCAATTAATTGTATTAACTCGCCGGAATCTGTATCCGGTGATAAAGGAATTTCTTCTTCCGTCTTTTTCTTTTTGGCTGAAAGTCCAACCCACATAATCTGACATTCTGTTTTCGTATCTAAAAGCGGAGTCTGATTTTTACATAACTCGCACTTTTGACATTGTTTTATCGCCTCAAACATCCAATTCACCTATTTTCTGTGTTTTAATTATATAATTATTCAGAACGTCATCAGAAGCCGAACTATAATTTCCAAAACTAAAATTGAATTGTGACCGTCCTTCAAATAAGCTGATAGATGGATTAAACTCACAGCTGTGTAATAGGCCTTCCTTTTCCATTATCTCATAATAAAGTTGCGTTCCGTGATAAGGTCTAAACTGAAATACACTTGTCCTGAATTTACCTTTTGTTTTCAATGATATTTCTTTTATGCGTACTGCTAAATCATACGTCTCTTGAAAGTCAGCTTCTGTCTCGTTAGGGAAACCATAGATAAAGTATCCCTTTAAATCAATATTATTTTTTAATATTGCATATGCAACTTTTAGAATATCATCTATTGAACCACGTTTATTAATATGCCGTCTGATTCTTTCGGATCCAGATTCAATTCCGATGAATAATTCTTTACATCGACTATTGGGGAGTGCGTCTGCCTTGCCTAAATCATTGATCAATGAAAGGACATGAACCATTCCTCTCCATGATAACTGGGGAAATTCGTGAAAAATTCGATAGGCCATCTCAACACTACGACTATTTCTTAAAAACAAATCATCAAGAATACGGATAGATGAAACATCAGGATATAGTTGAATAATATCGCCAATTTCTGTAATAATGCTTTTTTCTGACCGCATCCTTATAGGAATATCAGGGTTCAAACTTCTGGCTCCTCCACAAAAAGCACAATTATACATGCATCCTCTTGAAGTTATGATTGCGGCTTCTTTTTCACCATAATGATTGACAATTATTTCATTATCTAAAAATTCTCTATTAAGAGCAATATTGGAGATATCATTCGGAAAATAGACAGAGTCCTTATTAACTCTATAAACGAACTTATTTTGATTGTGTATTTCTGGTTCCTCTTTACATTCTCCTAGAACAATAGCAGGAATAATAAATTCACCTTCACCAATAATGATATTTATTCTGTTATCAGAGTTCCAATTAAGAATGTCTTTATATATGCTTTTTACTACTTGACCACCAATAAAACAAGTGCAAGAAAAGCTGATTTCTTCAATTATATGCTTTACTATATCATAATTCTGCGTGAAAATGTTAATCCCTATATACTCAGGAGATTCTAACTGCAACTTTGTGATAATGTCTTTCACAGATTTATTTGCTCGTACACAGTCAATGATTGTGGTTTCAATCCCGGCTTTCTCTAAGTGTGTTGCAATATAGCCTAATCCTATGGGCGGGAGATACTGTTCCTGCTCAGAGGTGGAATCCCAGAATATCGGTGAATTAAGAAGAAAGAACCTTTTCATGGAAACACCTACCTAAGATATAAGAGACTATTGTCTGAACATTTTCATTTAAATCTGAATCGTTATCTATAGATAATATATCTATACCTTCTGATTTGAGAACTTCTAACCCTTTTTTCATGAATAACAATTCACTGTTTGATTGAAAGCCCTCTTCAAATCTTGTCAACTCTGTCCTTTCAGAGAGCCTTTTTTGCAAGGTCTCTTGAGCGGCAAAAACAGCTAATTGTAAATCAGGAGCAATAATCTCAGAATTGACTCGCATAATGAATTCTGTGCTGACTTCATCCATAGCCTGAAGTATAAGCGAGGATAAAAGATATCTATCGGTAATCACAATTTTGCCATCATTTAAAGCCGGAATGATTTCATTTTGTAAGTGAGCATATCTATCTGCAGCTACCATACAAGCAAGGCTGATTCCTGTATTGCATTCAGCATATTTACGCAAGTAATTTCCAAGATCTGTTTTTGAAGGTTCTCTGGTAACGTATACATTGTAATCCTGCGCTATAAGTTCGGTGGCTATTGTTTCAATTAAAGTTGTCTTTCCTACTCCATTAGGACCGTCAACTGCGACAAAGAATCCTTTGGAATTATTCTTTTTCAGCATATAGCCTTTCTCCCTTGCAACATGTTTTAGCAAAAATCCATTGATCTATTATCATAATGGAAGTCATAAATCGTTACTCTTATTATACCTCAGAAGCCCTGAAAAAGCAACCCGTTTTTCCACATATATGCAAAAAATTCCCTCCATCAGTGAATATATGAGCCAGAACCTGGGACCAGTTCGCACACAAGGTTTTCAAATCAGGCAGTAATCAAGACGACTAATCTTCAGAGATAGCCAGGGGGAAACTCTAACATATAACAGATAATCTCGAAATAATAACCTGAGATAATAGAGCGTTTTACAATCGACCTCACTCCGCTGTTACGTTAAGTCCGCCTGATTTCGGAAAAGTGATCAGATATCTACTTCAAATTCCACGGTCGTATTGGCAAGGTCAAGTGCCATCTGTGCGCCGGCAAGCTAAAGACTCTAATTTTGATACAATGCACCCTTTGTTATTTCGGAGGGTGCATTTTTTGCCCGAAAGCTATCGTTTCTGATTGAAATGGAATTGGGTGCAATTAGCAGTATTTATGACTACCCTGCTCCATTTTTAAGTTATTTTTCGTCAGCCAGCTCATTCAATACACTAACAGCGTACTCCAGCACATCGTCCCTGGTATTTGCATCACTGAAAAGCTCAATAACGCCCTCACGGTCATACTCCAGTTTATAGTCAAGGACAACTCTTGCTTTTCTGTCGCTTTTTGCATCAGCGATCGGAACACCTTCTTCGCTAAGTGTCAGGTTTACCGGATAGGAAAACTCAAATTCGCAGTCAGTCAGAAGGCAAGTGCCGCCAATACCCTGTGCGCAGCCCCAGGGATATGTGCTGCCAACGAGCCTGACATTATCCCCTTTTGATAGCCAGTATGTAAGGCAGTCGCCTGCACTGCAGGTTCTTGAATTCACAATAACAGTTATAGGGATATTGCTGAATTCCGCTTTCCCTATTTTGGCTGGCTTTGCCAGAGATACCATTTTTCCGCTGCTTGTCAGGTATGATTTTTCCGATAAAAAATCAACGTCCGCAAAAACTGATGCGATATTCTGTGCGACCATTCCCATTCCGCCGCTATTATTGCGAAGGTCTATAACAAGCCGGTCCATGCCCTGGGCTTTAAGATCGTTCATTTTATTGATGATGTCCTGACGCATTTCTTCATATCCGTCAAAAAGCTCCGCTTTGATATAGTCCATTCCGCCATAGTAATAATACTCGCTTGTTACTCTGAAATAGCCGCAGTTATCGCTGAGCATACAAGAAAAGAAGTTTTCGTTATGCTCTATTACGTTTCCTCTGATAACGGTATCTATAGCATTATGCAAACGGCTGTAATAGCTTCCAATTCTGGGAAGCTCAGCGGTATGCTCTTTTCCGTCATCGCCGATAAAAGTTACCTCTACACTATCTCCGCCCTTGCCTGCAAGGAATATGGGTCTGAAAATGTCCTCATTTTCAATATATGAAAACGTGTAAAAGTTATCAATGCATCTGACCTGTGATGCTGCTTCATCTACGGGCTGACCGTCCCATTTTGTTATCACTGTGCCGTTTTTTATGCCATTTTCTGTCGCTTCGCTGTTTTCGTCCACAAGGACTGCAAGCACTTCACCAGCGCTGTCACGGAACATTGAAAGACCATAGTCATTTCCGGCAAGTCTCTGCGACACCTCATATGATGCCTCAAAGTCATTTACCACAACGTCCACATGACCGTCGAACAGTTCATACTTCAATTCATAAAGTGCTTCACCGAAAGCAGCCTTATCACCTGTTTCCTGTGCCTGTCTTACCTTCGGGAGAAGTTCGCTGCGTATACTGTCAAAGTCAATGTCCTTCCAGTTGCGGTTGACATATGATTTTTCAAGTCGGTCTATGGTTTTTGAGAACGATGTTTCCCAGTCGCAGGCAGTGAAGTTTCCCAGATCGTATATCATGCTGTTAAGCAAAACGCTGCCGATCGTTATTCCAACACAGCCGATAGCTGTGGAATAGGCAAATATGCTGTAAGCTACCGGACTGCCTCTGAAATAAACGGCAATACCCCACAGCAGGGTGATGATCGAGAGCGCTCCAAGTGCAGCATAGCGCTGAAATGACAGCGCCGGATCGCCGTGAACGAAATTCATACCAAAGAAGATCAGGAAAACGATCAGCGGCAGCACGCAAAGCAAAAGCCATAACTTTTTGTGACGTTCCTTCATAAAGCGGTACAGAGCCGTCAGCAGGATAAGCGCTCCTAACTGAAAGAATATCATGAATTTCAGGCTGTCATCAAGCTGTGTGAAAAGAGCAAATAGTCGTTTCAAGAAATACACCTCTTACTAATTGTTATTATATTGCCTTCAGCCTCAGCGCAAAACTATCCCCTGTTCAGCGGTGTCTCAGATGTGTTTGCTGATACACTCGTTTATTCTGTCACAGTAAGAATGTATGAAAAAGTGACCGCCCTCAAAGAACTCATATTCGGGAACATCAGTGCAGTAACTACTATACGAGTGAACGTTCTCCTCATCAGCAGAATACATCACACACACATCAACATCTATCTCAGATCTATTTGTCTTCTCTATATACTCATCTGCGTGCTGGAGAAGAACGAAGTCGTTGCGGATTATCGGAAGAAAAGCTTTGAAATTCTCCTCATCTTCCTCGTCTTCAAGCTTAGTTCCGCCCAGACTGAGGGTATACTCTTTCAGCTTTTCATTGCTGATGTGCGCATAGTCTTCCTTGTCACTGCGTGATTCCATAGACATAGCACAAAAGAAGATATTCTTCAGACGACGGAACATTGTATGCTCCTTGTACTTGCTGTAAAGCAGGTATACAAGTTTTGAACCCATGCTGTATCCGAGGAGCGCAAAGGGTGATCCATCATCTTTTTTTGTATCTGTCTGAACATATCATCAACGATATATTCAATTGAATCTGAAAGTACCTCGCCCATTCTTAAACCGTGCCCAGGATACTCCATAGGAACTATCCTGTATTTATCCGATGCTTTTTTTCTCAGTTCGGAATAAATAAACGAAGATCCTCCTGCATAAGGAAAGCAATATATATTCATTTTAACCTCTTTTCGCTTTTTTTGCAATAGTTTTTTGTATTTATTCTTAATCCAGTATATTGTGGAGGAATATATTCTCATTTTATTCTGAAGATCACTCTCTGTTTTTCAGCACCTCTGACACGTGTATCTTATTTATAACAGAATTTAGTATGAAAGTTATGATAAAATACATTACAATTACAGCACCAGTGATAATAATATAAAGGAATATCGGATAATGTGTATCATAGCCTGCTTCGATATTCTGATTTGATACAGCAAACCAGACCTTATCAACAAACAGCTTTGATATCGGCATACCAACAAAGAGCGATGCCAGTATGAGGTAGAAATTTCCGTTTATATAGAGTTTTCTGATTTCTTTCCTGTTAAAGCCGAACACCTTCATGAGGGATATATTCATCTTCGCCCTGTCTATCATCAGCTTTATCATAAGGAACGTTATTATAAAGAATACTATAGCCGCAACTGCAATGAATATGTATATTGATATCATCATTCCCGCAACATCATCTTCAGCAGCCTTGATTATTGAATCTTTTGTATAGTCGGCAAAAAGACGTTCTTTTTCAATACTGATCTTCTCCGTTGAAACGAGCGCATTGTAATAGTCATCGCTTCTGCCGAACACACGACGCATATCCTCTATATCCATGAATACATACAATCCTACAGCATAATCAACTGTACCAGCAACCTCAAAGGTGTAGTATCTGTGTCTGTCTGCTGAGTATAGGATAAAAATATCACCCTTCTTCATATTGTATTTCCTTGCTGTTCCTGTACCGATAGAAACGGAATTTCTCCTGTTTCCGGCAACGCTGAATCCGAAACACTCTGAATCTGGCTGAATACCCATGACAGAGACGCTGCAGTTTCCTATCTTTCCTTTCATGTCAAGAGACTCGATATATACGTCCTCGCAGTTTTCCGGAATATCAGACGGTGCATACTTCATTACACATAGTTCTTCAAACTTAATATCATTCTTTGCACCCTCAATAAAAGGTCTGATCGACACAGCATAGTTCAGTGCAAGCATAAGAAACATAAGCGGCAGCAGCATTCCGAAAAATACTATAATGCTCGTTCCTGCCTCGTTAAAGAACTGCTTAATTCTGAATGAGGTGATAAACGGCAGAGAATCAAGGTTTCTTACCTTTATCTTCCTTACCTTCTTTTCGTGTCTGAGCATACTCAGTGGGCTGTTTGACAGCTTTTTGTTTACGATCAGCACTGTCACAACTGCTGATATAAGTACAGGTGCAAGCACGCCCATTGCAACGATCCTGTAATCAATATGACTTACAAATTCAGGCAGAGAGTAGAAACTTTCTGTTGATGCACTCAGCAAACCTACGCCAAGAGGAGACAGACCAATGGCAGTTCCTATAATTCCGCCAGTAAGTGATATGATAGCAGGTATGATAAGGTAGTGCCTGATAAGACTCCATTTTTTTACACCCATTGAGTACATAGCACCAATTACCGAAGATTCATTGTCTATTTCATGGCTTATAAATACCGTGAAAATAAACGCTATTATCATGAATACAATAATACCACAAGTCTCAGCTGTACTCATATTTCTGTCCGCAGTATTCTGTACACCGGTATGGAATGAAAGCGGTTCAAATGTTTCAATAATATCAATATCAATATCAAAGAATTTGTCAAGTTCATCAATATTACCATTGAAATCCCCTATCGCATCGCTGAATTCATTTACACCGTCTTTCAGTTCGGCTGTATGTTCAGCAAATTCCAATGCAGCATCACGCAGCTCAGCGGCATTATCTATAAGGTCAGGCATAGAATCATGAAGTTCATCTATACCGTCATTAAGTTCACTGACACCAGTGGTATAATCCGCAACGCCGTCATAGAACTCCCTGTAATCGTCAAGTGAACTGATAAGGTCATTAACAGACCGTGATGCTGTATCAGAGACCTGACTGCTGATATTATTTCTTATATCGCTTACCGCTGATTCATAGTTATCTCTTGTAAGCGTTACACTTGTACCATATGCTGATATTCTGGATGATATATCTTCCAGAAGCATATCAAATATAAGTTCAGAACCTTCACGAAGCTGGCCGCTTCCGGCATCTATAGTACCAAGAGTACCGGAAAGTTCAGATATTCCCTCGTCTGCACCAACTACTGCACTGTTTATCATATCATAGCTGCTGTTAAGTGAATCCAGCGCTCCGCCAAATTCTGGTGCTTGTGCATACTGTCCCAAACCATAAACGAACTGCTGTGATGCACCTTTTATCTGCTCAGATGCAGTTCTCAGTTCAGCCGCACCGGAAGAAGCTTCACCTACTGCTGAGGTATACGTTCTGACACCACTGCAATACTCGTCTACCTGACGAAGTGAGGAAAGAAGCGTATCAATATTATGTGCGTATTCATTTCCTGAATCAGCAAAACTGACAGATGAAAGTACACTTGCATAGTTTTCACGGGTAAGATCTCTGTTGATGCCATACTGTGCCAGGGAACTTTCCGCATTATTCAGGAACAGATCAAATATATCGCCTGCTCCATTGTTAAGGTCATCGGAATTACCGCAAAGTTCCTCTGCACCGTCTGCAAGATCATTAATTCCACCTACAAGGTCATTATTGACAGCATCATAAAATTTCTCTGCTGCATCACACATTTCCCTTGCACTGCTATCAAACTCATCAGATGTCTCTTTAAGATCATCACAGGCATCAGTCATATCATTCATAGCATTCTCAATATCTATCTTGCTTTGAAGAATATCGTTGAGCATCTCTGTGAAAAAGCGGTTCTTTATTCGAGTCTCATCAAACTCAATATCTCTGAGATACTCTTCAAGAACAGAATCTTCAGTATCTTCGCTTAGTTTCTTGTATGCATATCTGTATATCTCCGAACCTATCATTTCACCGGTATTTCTCAGGCGCTCATAGCCATCTGCTGTAACAAAGCAGTTTCCGAACATTTTATGATCGGTAGTTTCGCCGTCAATATCGAATACATATTCTGCATCAGGAGAACCGCCTATACCACTTATAGTAAATTCCAGACCGGCAATATTTATCGTATCTCCAACATGAAGATCGTTGTATTCGCAGAAATGCTTTTCAATTACTGCCTCTGAATCAGTTTTAGCCGGCTCACCGCTGTCGCAGAATACCAGATCGACCTTTTCTCTCAGCCGGAATACTCTGAGCTTTGCATCTTCAAGAGCGGGATAGTCAAGATAGAATTCCTTTTCTATATCAAATCCCAGTTCGATTGCATTTATAAATTCATCATCATTAAGTTCGGCAAGTGCTGTGAATCGTCCGCTTCTTGCTTTATTATCACTGAAACTTTTTGCGTGATTATATCCTGCTGTGATCGCATCGCCCATATAAGCTGTGACAAGATACACGCACAGGATCACCATAAACAGTATAGCGATCCACCTTACCACATTAGCACGCAGATTTCTTGCAACACGTTTATTCAATACCCACATTTTACTCTCCTCATATCAAAGCTCAATATCTGCGGCGGGGATCATTACTGTATTCATATAATCCTCTACAATACTTCCGTCCTTTATCTTTATGACCTTATGGACCATATCCTTTATAAGTGCATTATGCGTAACGATAAACATTGTTGTACCATATTTCTTATTGACCTTTTCAAGGAGAATGAGAATCTCCTTTGATGTCTTTGAATCAAGAGCGCCAGTAGGCTCATCGCACAGAAGCAGTTCAGGATTCTTTACAAGCGCTCTTGCAATCGCACATCTCTGCTGCTGACCTCCTGACACCTGAAAAGGATACTTATGCTGATGTTCATTCAGTCCGAGAACATCTATAAGCTCATCAACATTCAAAGGGGAAGAAGATATATACTCGCATACCTTTATGTTCTCTCTCAGGGTAAGGTTCGGAACGAGGTTATAGAACTGGAATATAAATCCCAGATAATCCCGGCGATATTTCTCCATCATCTTCGGATCATAGCTGACTATATTTCTTCCGTCAACTTTAAGTATCCCTTCGTCGGCAAATTCAATGCCGCCGATAAGGTTCAGAAAGGTTGATTTTCCCGAACCACTCGGACCGAGAATAACGCACATCTGTCCCTTTTCAAGTGAAGTGCTTACGCCTTTAAGAACCTGGAACTTATTACCGTTTTCGCCATAGCTCTTTTTTAAATTCTTTACTTCAATAAACATATCTTATCCTTTTAATTCATTTCTTATTATACTCTTACTTATTTATAAATCCTACTTTTTCACAATGAGCAAGAAATCTGTTCATGACAACTGATGTCAATGCAGGCCATGTGAAGCCATATTTCTCCAGAATTCTTCTTGTAAGCTCAGAACCTACATCAGATGCTCTGTAGTTCAGATCAATATTACCACCATTCATGCCATGAACAACTATCTGATTGAACATTTCATACTTAGGATCATTGCTCTCAAACAGTTTAATACCTGTATCAAGAAATTCTTTCAGAGGAACTACATTAGCATGGATATCAAGTGTACTGTCAGAAAGGCAATCTCTCAGTTCAACAGACACGTTGTTTCCGATATGGAAGTTATTAACAGGCATACCGCTAAGTGAGACAAGAAGTGCTATCGCTTTGGCTGTATAATCAACGTATGAGAATTCATACTCAAATCCATCTACATCCGGGATCATTCCAAGTTCAAGGAAAGATTTGATTATAAGAGCTATCGCATTGTTATTTATATTCTCCTGCATGATACCACGCTCATACTCAAAAAGGATATCATCGACTCTGAAAATCCTTGCATCTGTTCCTC
>Ga0116173_1002843_pt1 | contig 13241 bp, 9 predicted proteins | sample AD_UKC085_MetaG_FD_89800 | JGI IMG/M metagenome (GOLD analysis project Ga0116173, IMG submission 89800) | Active sludge microbial communities of municipal wastewater-treating anaerobic digesters from USA - AD_UKC085_MetaG | ecosystem: Engineered > Bioreactor > Anaerobic > Digestate | place: USA...
AAGAAAAGAGGTGAACAATCTCATGTTTTTCGGCACCGCTAAGCGCTTCGTTGGCGACAGCGACATACGCTCTTAGTAACCGCGAAGCCCCGAGGAGCGTCCCGCCGAAATAGCGGACCACCACAATCAGCGTTTCATCAAACTGGCCACGCTTCAGAAGTTCGAGCAAAGGGCGCCCGGCCGTCCTGGCGGGCTCGCCATCGTCAAAACCCTTCTCTTCCGCATCGATGATATAGGCATAGCAGTAGTGTCTGGCCTTCGGATATTCCTTTTTTATAGCGCTTAAGCATCGTTTAACTTCCTCGCCGTTACGAACATGAAAAGTCACGGCGATGAAGCGTGACTTATCTTTGATAAGAGTCGAGGTTGAACTATTAAGAATTGCAAACATCACTAATAACCGCGATCGGCAATTAACGCGGCGGCGATGCTCTGCCAGTCCGCCAGCGTCGTCGGATTGGGATTGACGGCTAAACCGCGTCCGCCGGCGAAAATATTGCCGCTTAAACACGGATAAATGTCGGCCAGATAAAAGATTTTGGCAATTTCCGAATTAAACATGTTTTCGAAAGCGGTCGTAATCTCGGCTTCGGTCATCTCCGTATTATCGACAATTAGCGAATTAAGCGAGTAATAAAGAGCATTGACGGCGCCCGTCAAACCGACGCGTTCCGTGGCACTCAGCAAATCATAATAGCTATCATATAAATCAACAGGGGTATAGACAATCGCATTAGCATCCAGATAAACATATTTATTCTGCAGTATGCCGTCGAGCTGCCCGGCGACGATTTCGCTGATCAGCAAGGCGTGTCCGTAATCGTCGAGGAGATTATTATCAACTGCGCCTCGCGAGCTCGAACCGACTGCCAAATCGAGATAGTTGACGATTTCTGAACCATTGTCGAATCGGGCGATATTATAAAGATAATAATCCTGGGCTGAAACAAAAGCGGTTTTACTCGTATCGATATTGATGGCGCCTTCAAGGAAGGATATGGCAAATAAGCCATAGTCAATCGCATCGCCTTCTTTTGTGGCATCAAAGCGACCACCGTCATCTTCGTTCAAAATGTCATCGATTTTCGCAAGTTTATCGTCTTTCGATGCACCGCGGACATTATGCGCTAACTCACTATCCAAAGTGACCGGGCTTCCGCCGATATTCTGCGTCATCTCAAATGACATGATATTGTAGAGGAAGACGGCTTCGCCTTTGTAGCTTGGCGTGACCGGATCTTGGTATAAATCACTATCGACGATGAAAGCCAGAATCGGACCGGTGGAGTTGCCGTCATTGACAAAGCCGACGACGCCTTCCGGCTGGCTGAAATCATAATAGGTGCTCGATGAATCAATATAGAATTCTTCCATTAGATCAATCAGAATCGGAATGTTGGTATCGCGGTAGCTGACTTGGTTTTGCATGTAATTGCCGGTTTCGATCGCCTGAATGACGCTTAAGTCATCCATCGTAAAGTTGGTGACCGCCTCAATGCGGAAATATTGATATGCAATGCAGCTGAGGCTGATTGTATAAACGTTGCTTTCGGCAGCATCGAGGATATAGTAATTTGTCATTGGATTTACGGCGTTTCCGTAGAACACTTTAAAACTATCGATAGCGGCCGTCGTCTCGATTTGAAGGGAGCAAATATTGTCGATCGGATCGGTATTATAAAGTGAACCGCCGGCTAAGAAATCTATTTGCGAACCAGCAATGCTGGTATCGCTTTCTTTTAAGTTGATGTTACTATATGTGCCGTCTAGTCTATATAAAGCGGTATTTAAATCATAAGTGTCCTTATTATATGTTGAGAAACGATTAAAGTTGATGTTTTCGTTATAGAGAGCATCTTTAATCATAAACGGAATGGCGTCTTTGACATTGTCAAGAGCGTTAATACTCTGAAGAATCGTCTCTAGTTTGGCGGGTGTCAAGGAATCGATTGATAGACCCGAGAAGTCGCCCGACTCCATTCCCAGACCATCAAAAGCCGCGATCAAATCGCCGATGGCATCGATCTCCGTAACCCAGTTGCCGGCGTGCAGCGAATCGCCGTGCAACGGATTAGAAAAATTCGGAAAATCAACGATGCTGTCGGTAATCTTTTTAACAATTCCTTCCGATATCGAAGTGATTGATGAATCGAAATCAATGACGCGGTTATAGGATAATTCCGCTAAATAGGTGTCGGTATAAATCTTGCGCATAATCTGCTCGAAGACGGTAATTTCTCCGGGCAAATAGCTTCCGGCCCGATAGAATGTCTCCGTCTCCTGAAGGGCGACTAATGTGTCTTTAAAAAGCGTCAGTTCGCCGGCGATTAAACTAAGATCGATATCACCGGTGGCGACTAAATTGCTGAAGTCTTGAATTAATATAAAGAGATCGCTCAGTTCGCTAATTTCCCCGCTCGGAAAGCGATTCGTGAAGTTGACGCCGTTATAATGGAAGAACGGATTGGCGGCGCCTAGTTCGATATCATCGATAGCAAACGCCGCTTCATCATTAACGATGCGCGAAATCATATTCGGCACGCAGTCATAAAGGAGTTCCGAGTCATTCAAGGCGTTTAAAACCGCCTCAAAGTTAGTCGCGGTCAACGCATCAAAAGTAATGCTTAATCCATCCGGAGAATACGGGCTCGGATCGCCGACGCCCAATCCATCGTCAAGATGAATCATGACATCGACTAAATCGACCATCTCCTGAACATAACTCTTCTGGGCGGCTTCAGTCTTCACCGCATCAAAGACGAGTTCCATGCCGGCATCGACGCTCGGAGTTGGGAAATTAGTATCTAATAAATAAGTCGTCTTACTGGCCCTGTCCGTATAGTAAGCGCTGCTTACGCCATCGATATCCTTGGGGTTTTCGGGACGGAAAATGGCTTCTTCAATGACCGGACCGCGCATGAAGAAACGCGTGAATTGTTTAAACACCGTCTCATCAGCGGGCAGTGAATCGCCGTCGAGAGAATTAAAGACAACGGAAGCGACCAAGCCGCTTAAGGCATCGCGCAAGTCGTCGACCTGCTCGTCGGTCGTGGTTGCCAAATTAATGTCATAAGAATAGTCTCCGGTGCCCGGATCTTGCGTGCCCATGTTTTCGATGACGCGGTACATCTTGACGGTAACATCGATCTCATCTTGCCTTTGAGCTTTGCTCATATCGACAAGAGCGATGTTATTCATCGTCGATAAATCAATTTCGTCAGAGGCGAAAGCCGTGGCGATCTGGTTGTAGCCATTATAGATGATCATGCGCATTGTCGTCGTGTTGTTAAGCGCCGTCAGAATGCCGTGAACATTGTCGGCGGTCACTTTTCCGGTCGTTAATAATCCGAGATAATCGACGGGGTCACCCGTATCGATCGGATCACCGTATTGATCGACGTTCGCGTTTTGCAAAGCCTCAAGAGCCGCGCCGAACAAGACGATTTCATCTTGCCATTCCGGCCGCGTTTCAAGGGAATCAAAATCTTCTTTAACTTCGTTCGTCGTCGTCGCATTAGGATCATAGAAGTATTGAGCATTGCCTCCTAATGAAGTCATCAGTTGATCATAGAAGAAATCGCCGAACAAGTAGCCGTCGGGTCCGTCAAACATCTGCGAATCCGCCAGGGCGCTGAGGAGTTCGACGACATTGTCGGGATCGCTTCCGATAAAATCGATGTCAGCAAAATCAATATCGCCGAATTCATCGATGGCCAGGCACAGCCTTTCAAAAGCATCGCCTTCCAGCGACCAGTCGCTTACATTATTAAACGAAACATCACCGGGATCGTCACTCAGGGCATCGAGGACAAACATATCGAGGACATCGCCAAAAGTCGCGGAGAAGACCGCGCTTCTTTCGACGGCGTCAAACACTTCGCCGACAGCCGCGCCAAGCTCGCCATAGTCAATTGATTCGCCAGCCTCAAGATCGATGATATCGAGGAGGCCGGTGCGGCCGATTGACGAGATGAATTCGGTCATAAAACCAGTTTCGCCATCATAGATGGCATCGCCGAAGCGGTCGCGGCGGAAGTCGCCGCTTATCGTCCGTGAATTCGTCCACTTCGCGACATTATAAATATCTTTTTTATTGCTGAAACCTCTGCCTTGCAAGAGGCTATCGAAGACGAAGTCGAGCATCGCATAGAAGTTCGAATTCGTGCCATACACCATTTCACCTTTGGCGTGGAGGAGAACGCCGAAGGTATTATAAATATTTTCCTGGTATTTTTCGTTGATGATATTGGAAGTATAAAGGGTGTCGAGCATCTTGGCGAGCGGTTCGTCATTTTCGGATAACTCAAACATCAGGGGTCCGAAATTCTCCGCCGGAATATCTCCGGATTCATTTTTATACGGCTCCATGATGTCCGTCAATTCCTGAACGCTATCAAAGGCATCGATCAGCAAGGCAAACTCGCGTCCGAGGCGCGGGGTATCCCAATTGAGCTTGGCGGGGTCGATGCCGATGGCCGAGAACATACCGGCCATGTCATCGCCGCCAAAAGTCGATTCCAAAAGGCTCGGGAAAACAAGCGATAAAAAGCGCGAGTTGTCAATTTTGGGAAGAGCTATTTTAAGACCGCTAATCAAAGCGGGATCGATGCTTTCGAGACCGCCGTCATCGTTAAAAACGATGCCCGGCATATTTTCAAAATCGAGGACCAGGGCTCTCGTCGCATCATTTTCGCCCAATGCGACCATAAGGTCGAGAACGGCGCCATATTCTTTTTTGTAATTGAGCAGCTTGACGCCGGTATTTAAATCGGCGATTAAGCCATCGATGTCGGCACCTCCTAAATCAATAGTTCCGAACAGAGAATCGACGAGATATGTAATTGCCCCCGAAAGCGAATATTGTAAGAGCTGCGAATCAAAGAGAGCATAGTGGCGGTTATAGAGGCGGTTACCGTCTTCGTCAAAGACGCGGGTGACTCCGTTTTCATCGACGCCGAGGGGATTGCCGTTAGCGTCAGTCCGACCGATTAATATTTCTTTAATGGCGCCGGCATTGCGAAGAATCGGTTCGAGCGGTATACCGCCCTCTTCTTCTGGTTCTTCTTCGTCAGCTAACAGATTATTAATATCCTGCGCGGACATGTAGGGGGCGCCTTTTTTGGCGTTTTGAAGGGCGAGCTGAACAGCTGGCTCCGGTTCACCGCCTTCGGGTTCACCGCCGCCCTCTCCGCCGCCGGCGCTCATCAAAGCGTCGAGCAAGGTCTCATCAAGAGCGTTGAGTCGAAATAAAGCGTCATAGACAATGCTCAGCTCCGAGCCCCAGCGAATGGCGGCAAAATCATCCCATTCCGTCGGCAAGAAAGCTGAAAATGCTTCCATGTCCGGATTATCTTTCAGCATCGTATAAGCGACAGCCGGAATGGCGCGGCTGAGGAGCTTGCTGTCATCGATTGTTTTGAAGATGTTCATCATCCCCGAATAAGTATCGAGTTCAAAGATTTTTTTAAGGGCCTCGGCATCGAGTACCGGATTGCCTTCTTCGTCAAATAAGTCATCGAAAAGACCAGTTTCCTGGACGGCGGTGTACATCGCGCCGATATTGTTGATCTCTTGCTTCCAATCGACATCGCTGACATCGAGAAGACCGTCGCCGACATACTGCTTGACGACATCGAGATTAAGCGCCAGCTCAACCGCGACCGGAAGAATCATCAACACTAGTCCGGAATTGCCGATGGAGGATAGAAGAGAGACGACCATCTCATCATTTGCCAATAGAGTCTGGCCGATTGATGCCATGCCATTTTCGCTTAAAATGCCGGCGGAAATCAAGGTTTTGCCAATTCCGACAATATTATATATCTCATCGATAAAACTGACTTTGAGGCCGTTGACATCGGCGGAAGTAAGCGAATCCATGAGCATGACATCCCAGCTTTGTCCGCTGGAATTATCGGTCCAGTTAAATAAAACGTTCGCTAAAACACTATCTTCATAGGCATCGACAATCGTCGTCACGGTATTGATCATCTCGTTATCGATGGTGATGCCGTTATCTTCGTTTTTAAAGGCCGCCGTGACATTGTTAATCAGGGCCGAGAAAGGAAAGATGAGCATCGCGCCGACGACCAAAGTCTGCGTCGCACCCATCAGGGCGGCCACGCCTTTGACGCGCACGGCCTTGCGAATGCGCTTGCTGATAAGATGTTTAAATAAAGCGTGCCACAGGATGGTCGCGCCGAGATTGCCCAAAGACGAGATGAGAATGCCGTCCATAATGACGACAAACGTCGAAAGAATCAAATAGACGAGCCCGTGAATGACGGGTTCGACCTGCTCAGCAGAAACAGTGATTCCGTTGGCTTCGCCAAGCGCAATTAAAAGGTCGCTTAGGGTGCCGAAGATGCTCGTGACTTGAATGGTGGTCGAACCCGACCCCATCGTAATCGTCACGCCGTCCATGCCAAACAGCCTGAGAAGCGGACCCATATCGCGCCCGCCGATAAAATCGACCATCGGGCGAACTGTCGTCAGAGCGATGATGATCAGCGTGCCGATAAAAAGGAGGCGAAAGCCAGCATTAAAGATGCCGCGTTTCCAGCCGATTAATCCGGCAAAAAACAAAATGACGACGAGCAGGATCAAGAGTCCGAGACTGCCCCATTTAATTATATTAACGACGAGTTCAATTGTAGTTGCATCCATATTGTTTGTGCACCCACCTTGCTTTTATTATATTATTATTGCATAACTTCATTAAAGTTATTTACATATTTTGCTTAAACACCATAAACTCCTCATAATGTTCAAAAACAAGAAAAATCCCCGCAATTATCGAAAATGTCCCGTCTGTCAGCATCTGCACGACGGGTCTTTGGACGAATGCCCACGCTGCGGCCAGCAAAGCGATGGTCCTGTCTTGACCACGCGTTTCCCAAATGTCATCCGTGTTCACTGGATCAAACAAATTTTCCTTTTTCTGATCGGCTGGGGCGGTCTCAATGTCGTCAGCCTTATCGTTTCGGCATTTTTTGTGCTGTATGCCAATAATTATATTTTTGGCGCTATTCAGCGCGAAACTTTTCTTTCCTCTCATCACGTCGGAATCATGCTTAATTTAATTACTTATTCGACGCTTTTCGTCGGTATTTTGGGTTTGCTTTGGAAAGATTTGCTAACTATTTTAAAAACTTTCAAGCGCCTCAGAGCAATCGTTGTCGGACTTGCCTATGGCGGCGCCGTCATGGCCTCCGTCATCATTTATAATTTAATTATCATCCTGGCCGGCGTCGAGATGAGCGACAATCAAAACGAGACGGCCATCGTCACGATGATGACTTCTTATCCAATCATGTCGTTTGTCGCTTTCGTCATTCTCGGTCCGCTCGTCGAGGAAATGACTTACCGCCTGGGTTTATTCTCTTTGCTCCACCGCTTGAACCGCCCCCTAGCCTATGTCGTGACGATGCTTATCTTCGGTCTTATCCACGTGTCATTTAACGCTGAGACGATCGTTAACGAGTTAATCAATCTTCCGTCCTACATTATCGCCGGCACAATCCTTACAATCGCATATGAAAAAGAAGGATTCGCCGTCTCGACCTATGCCCATATCACGAACAACCTGATCAGCTTCTTGCTGACCGCCTTTCAAGGCTAGGAGAACCCATGGATTCCAAATTAGAAAAAGCCCAGAAGTTATCAAACTTCTGGATAAAGATCATCGCCTTTGCGACGATGGCTCTCGATCATATCGGCGTCTTCATGTGGCAACATGTCACATCGCAAAGCGATGCCTTGTATATCGTCGGCTTTATCTTCCGTTGTATCGGCCGCCTCTCTTTTCCTTTGTTTATCCTCCTGCTCGTCGAAGGCTTAATCCATTCCAAGAGCGTTGGCCGTTACTTGTTGAGGCTTGGCCTCTTGCTCGGCCTAGTTTTAGCTGTTCAGATTGTCCTCTACTACTTTATCGATCCCGATGTCGGCGTCAATCCTTTCATCGACTTAGTCATCAGCGGAACATTCATCTACTTATTAACCAAGCGGAATTGGAAGAAATACCTCGCTCTTCTGCCGCTTGCGTTCGTCATCCTTTCGACGACCGTCGACATATTGGAGAGGAGTTCGCTAAATCTGGTGATCTTCTGGTTCCCGGCTTACCTAAGGATGGGCTATTCGCTCTTCGGCTTCCTGATGAGCCTAGCGTTTTACTATGCCTATGATCTCGGCAAAAAGGTGATGTTCAGCGCGAATAGCAAAGACGAGTACGCCGTCGAGACAAAAGAACTGCTAAAAGTTCCGCAATATAGAAGCCTTGTCAACATCATCATGGCCATCGCCCTCTTCTTCCTCAATGTCTTAATCTGGTTTTTGACATATTTATCACCTTCTTTAGATTTATACTATGCCGATATCCAGACATGGTCGCTTATAGCCGGGTTAATCATCATTCTTTATAACGGCAAGCGCGGATACGACAAAAAATGGTTTCGCTATGCAAGCTATGCCTTCTTTCCGGCGCATATTGCTTTAATTGCCCTCATTTTTGCCTTAATATTTGGTATATAAACAAATTCACGAAAGGAATTGATAAATATGTTAAAACACATTGAAAACCAACAGCAGTTTGATGAAGTCTTAAAAGAAAAGAAAGTCCTCGTCGATTTCTACGCCGACTGGTGCGGGCCGTGCAAAATGCTCGGACCTGTCCTTGAAGAAGTTAGCAAGGAACTAGGCGATGCCGTTACGATCGCCAAAGTCAACGTCGATCAGCAGGAAGCGATCGCCGGCCAATACAGCATCTTCAGCATTCCGACGATGATCCTTTTTGAAAACGGTCAAATCGCCCGCAAACAGGTCGGTTTCGTTCCGAAAGCGGCCTTAATCCGCTTCATCGGCTAACGAGACAATTCTCTCTTTAATCAAGAAAGTAAATGTGCTAATATATCATTCGCGTGAAAGCGCCATTGCTAGTTAGCCATTTTCTTTTTTGCAGGCGTAGTTCAATGGTAGAACATTAGCCTTCCAAGCTAATTACGCGGGTTCGATTCCCGTCGCCTGCTCCAGTCGCAAAGTAAGCACTCAGTCGAGTGCTTTTTCATATATTAAAAAGCCGCACTTAAGCGGCTTGTTGATGGGTTTGATTAACGCGTCATTACATCGTCTCTTTGCGGCGGCGAGAAACGATTAAGAAAGCTCCGGCCGAAATGACCATGGCGGCAGTCACGACAATTATGATTAAACTTGTTGAGGTACCAATATCATAACCGATGATATCGGCAGATCCTTGATATTGCTGATTATCGGGATTGATGCTTAAAATGGACGGCTCGTCGCTGCAGCCCGCGTTAAAAGAAGTTAGAAGTGCGAGAAAGGCAAACAAGGCCGGCCAATTCTTTTTCATCATTCGTATATTCCTTCGAGTTTTTCGTATTCCAAAAAAGGATCTTCAATCAGGGCGACATGGCCTTCGGCGTCCGAAAGACCGGTGTAGAGACTGGCGGTTTTGTCGCTGTGACGAACAATACCGCCGACAAAGATGACATCAATTAAATCCTCACGCTTGTATTCGCTTACCCCAAAATCTCGCTTTTCGGCGATAATTTTCATCTCCGTCCGCTTACCGGTAGCCGGATCAAAAGCAAATGTCATACCATAGTAATGCCTTACATTCCCTTCGCTCATGATAGCGACATGTCCCAAGACACCCAGCAAGCCATTTCTCAAGATGAGAATCTGATTGGCGCCGCCCCATACTTTATCGTCAAATAAATCTTTGATAAGCGGTGATTTTTCGATTAATTCGGTCGTTATGTCTTCTAGTCTGTCCGCGGCTTGAAAACCGATTTTGCCATAGGCGGCAACTCCGCCCTGCGGACGGCTCATCACATAATATTGCCGGCCTTTGGCGATGCGCACGTCTTTCATCTTTACGGGAGCGAGGATAATTTTGCGCAGGTGATCAAAATCGGGTCCGTGATAGAAGACGGTTCGCCACGAGGTGATGAGGCCTTTTTCATCGGGGTAAATTTCCGTACCGCCCAGGAGAACCTGCCCATCGATAAGTTCGACAAACGGATCCTGAAGGTTGCTTATCTGCCACTTCGTCATTTGATAATCATATGGACCAATTTGTTCAAATATGACGCTCGTCGAGATTTCGCTATCGCGCTTTTCTACGCGACCGGCGATATACGTTTTACCTTTGAAGGTAAAAGCATGTGAAATGTTATAGATATCAAATCCCGGAAAGCCGTGAAAGCGAAGGCGTTTGGTCATGATGACGCTAGGTTTTTGACGGTGTTCGTCAATCAATTTTTGAAGGTTAATTTGACTCATGTGTTTACCCCTTGATGCCAGTACCGGCCACACTCTGCATAAACTGTTTTTGTAAAAAGGCGAAGAGCAAGACGATAAAAATAATATTTACCCGCCAAAAAATAAACTAATTAAAGTGTCGAAATAATGAGATTAAGTTGTCCTTGGAATTTCGTTTTAACCGCGTCGGAAGTCAGGATGAAACTATCGCCTTTATGAGCGGATAATTTCCCGATTTTTCCGCGGCCTTCAAGGACGGCTATCAGATAATATTTATGCTGCAAATTATAGAAGAATAACGAATCGAAAACTCGCATTGAACCGATTCGAAAATAAGGGGTTTTTAATATCGGTGCCAGCGCTTCATAATCTTTTCTTCTCGGCATAAAGATGCGTTTTGCGAAGCGGTGCGGCACATCGATCACCGCAAGCGATTTTTGAAGGTGGAGATCGCGTTTATGGCCGTCTTTATCGACGCGATCATAATCAAATAAACGGTAAGTGAGATCGGAAGATTGCTGAATTTCGATGAGCGCCGTGCCGGCGCAGATGGCGTGAATCGTTCCGCTCGGGATGTTGATGATCTCGCCCTTTGAGCATTTGCGATAAGCTAGCAGTTTATTCCATTCTCCCGCTTTAACGAGTTTTTCGAGTTCTTCGCGGCTCCTAGCACGATGGCCGATTTGAATTCTTGTTTGCGGCTGAGCATTTAAAATTATCCATGCTTCGGATTTTCCGACATCATTCTCGTTATGCAAGCATAATCATCATTGGGATGCACTTGAACGCTCAAATCCTCGCGAGCGTCGATTAACTTGACGAGCAGGGGAAATTTTTCGTGAGGGTCATCGGCGAATAAATCGCGCCGCAAAGAATATAACTCACTCAGAGTCTTTCCTTTATAAACGCTATTCGCAATTCGGCAATCGCCGCCGGGATGCGCCGAAATAAGCCAGCTTTCGCCGATATTTTTGCTTTTTGTCTTGAATTTGAATTCTTCTTTAAGCCATGTGCCGCCCCATATTTTCTCGAGGTGAACGGGCTTAAGCTTAATCACTTGCACTGATGGTTTGTCTTTATTCATTGTAAAAATCATTTTTCGCTTAAGAGTTTTTCGACGGCGGACTGAGTCTTTTCAAGCAAGTCTCTGGCGCCGGCATCACTATCGCTATGGACCGCGATATAAACTTTTAATTTCGGCTCCGTACCAGATGGCCGAAAGACGATCCAGCCATTTTCAAAGACGTATTTTAAAACATCTGACGAGGGTAGATTGATATTGTCTACACGGCCGTCACAATATGTGGCTCGAGATGAAAAATAGTCTTCGGTAACGAGAATTTTCTCTCCGCCAAACTTTTTGAACTTGGCACGGCGCATCTCGTCCATAAATGCTGCGATGTTTTTTATTCCGTCAATACCCGGAGATTTAATGTTTAAAAGTTTTTCTTTATAAAATCCGTACTCTCGATAGATGTCGTTGAGCACCATCAGCAAATTCTTATCGCGGTTTTGATAAAAAGCGGTGATTTCAGCAATCATCAGGCAAGCTTGAAAGGCGTCCTTATCACGGACCAGATCGCTGATTAGATAACCATACGACTCTTCGCAGCCGAAGAAGAAATCTTTGCGGTCCTGCTTGATGTATTCAATCTGTTCGCAAATAAATTTGAATCCGGTTAGGGTTCTGATTGTCTCAATGTTATTTCTCTTGGCCATCTCGAAGACTAAGTCACTCGTCACGATCGTCGAGATAAAGACAGGCTGGCGAATGCGAACACCGTATTTGATTAAGTAATCAAACATGATAGCCGCCATTTCGTTGCCATTCAAAAAATGATATTTGTCGCCGATTAAGATTCCGCTTCCGACGCGATCGGCATCAGGATCGGTGGCTAAGAGAAGTTGCGCGCCAACTTTGTGGCCGAGTTCGACGGCAAGAGCAAAAGCGTGCGGATCTTCAGGATTGGGTGACTTAAGAGTTGAAAAATTACCATCAGGAACCATCTGTGCATCAACGGAGTAGACGTTATATCCATTTTCGCGAAGGAGCTGGGCGCCAAAGGCGGAACCGGTACCGTGCAGCGGGGTATAGACGATTTTTAGTTCGTCTTGATCGACTTTCTGACACGAGACAAAGCGGACGGCAGTCAAATATTTATCATCGAAGTATTTTTCCAAAGTTGTGATAGCGCCGCGAGCAAGATAGTCCTGGAGAGAATCGACTTTCAACGCAAAAATATCTTTAATTTTTTCGATGGCCGCCCCGACTTTATCGGCTTTATGCGGCACGAGCTGACAACCATTTTCGTCATAAACTTTGTAGCCGTTATATTCCGGCGGATTATGGCTGGCGGTAATGACGATGCCGCCATCGGCTCTGAGATAGCGAACGGCAAAGGACAATTCGGGAGTCGGACGGAATTGTTCAAACAGCCAGACATGAATATTTTGGCTGGCGAGAACACGCGCCGTCTCCTCGGCGAATAATCGCGAATTATTCCGCGTGTCATAAGCCACGACAACATTGTGCAAACTATAGGGTCGGGTCGTCAGATTCTCTTTGATGTAATTGGCAAAACCCAGTGAGGCTTTGCGGATGGTGTAGATATTAAGGCGATTCGTGACGACGCGCATGATGCCGCGAATGCCGCCCGTACCAAAGGAGACATCGTCGCCAAAAGCTTCAAAGAGTCCTTTTTCGTCTAAACGGCTGAGTTCGTCTTTGAGCTTCGGTTCAAGATTTTGCTGTGCTCTCCAAATCGCGATATCCGTTAACATGGTTCCTCTTGCACCTCGCTATCATTAATCGAATCCATCTACCAAAAGTATAGATGTTTACCTTGATTACATCAATAAAACAGAAGAAATCATGTTCTTTTATGAGTAAACAAAAGCATGTTGACGAATAAAAGAAAAGCGGGATTACCCGCTTGTTCGTTATTATTGCTTATTAGTTAGAA
>Ga0116173_1002856_pt1 | contig 13211 bp, 16 predicted proteins | sample AD_UKC085_MetaG_FD_89800 | JGI IMG/M metagenome (GOLD analysis project Ga0116173, IMG submission 89800) | Active sludge microbial communities of municipal wastewater-treating anaerobic digesters from USA - AD_UKC085_MetaG | ecosystem: Engineered > Bioreactor > Anaerobic > Digestate | place: USA...
AACAAAGGCCTTGCTCTTTCTGATATGGGCAAATATGATGAAGCCATAGCAGCCTATGATAAAGCCATAGAGATCGATCCGCAATTAGCAGAAGCCTGGTACAACAAAGGCCTTGCTCTCGTAGACCAGGGCAAATATGATGAAGCCATTAGAGCTTATGATAAAGCTATTGAGATCAATCAAAAATTAGCAGATGCCTGGAACTGCAAAGACGTTGCTCTCTTTGATATTGGCGAATACGATGAAGCCATAGCAGCCTATGATAAAGCTATTGAGATCAATCAAAAATTAGCAGATGCCTGGAACTGCAAAGGCATTGCTCTTGGCTATCAAGGCAAATACGATGAGGCCATAGACGCTTTCGATGAAGCCATTGAGATCGAGCCAGAATATGCCGATGCCTGGAACAACAAAGGTAATGCTCTCTCTGATATTGGCGAATACGATGAAGCCATTAGAGCTTATGACAAGGCAATAGAGATCGATCCACAAAATGCAGTAGCCTGGAACAACAAAGGTAATGCTCTCTCTGATATGGGCAAATACGATGAAGCTATAGCAGCCTATGACAAAGCCATAGAGATCGATCCACAAGATGCAGTAGCCTGGAACAACAAAGGCCTTGCTCTCTCTGATATGGGCAAATACGATGAAGCTATAGCAGCCTATGACAAAGCCATAGAGATCGATCCGCAATTAGCAGAAGCCTGGTACAACAAAGGTAATGCCCTTTATCTTCAAGACAAATACGATGAAGCTATAGCAGCCTATGATAAAGCCATAGAGATCGATCCACAATATGCATACGCCTGGAACGGCAAAGGCATTGCTCTTTGCTATCAAGACAAATACGATGAAGCTATTCAAGCTTATGACAGGGCAATAGAGATCAATCCGCAATTAGCAGAAGCCTGGTTCAACAAAGGTAGTGCTCGTTATGAGCAGGGTAAATACGATGAAGCCATTAGAGCTTACGATGAAGTCATTAAGATCGATCCACAATATGCAGTAGCCTGGGGCAACAAAGGCCTTGCTCTTTCTGATATGGGCAAATACGATGTGGCCATAGCTGCTTTTGACAGAGCAATAGAGATTGACCCAGAATATGCGATGGCTTGGTATAACAAAGCAGACGCACTCAGGATGCTCCACAGAGATACCGAGGCAAAGGCAGCTTACACCAAAGCAAGGGAGCTAGGATATAGCTATGAAATGTCTATGATGGAGATGACCGTATGAAGACCTCATCATTCTCCATTTCTGGAACAGATCCCAATGCCGTCTCTATTGCCAGAATGCAGCCGCGATGGTTCCATTTCACAGGCAGGAAGTATCCAACCCTGGCACCATCACGCCCCCTGCAGAAGGCTTGGAATGCTCAGGAGATAGACGAGCAGGAGTACACCGAGATGTTCTATCGAGAGACCCTGGCAAAGGTGACTCCTGAGCAAGTTCTGGAAGACCTGGGAGAAGACGCAATTCTGTTATGCTACGAGCCTCCGGGAAAATTCTGTCACAGGCGAATCGTGGCTCGGTGGTTAGAAGAGGGCCTGGGAATTCAGGTTCCTGAAGTTGAGGACAAATGAAAGTCATCTTGAGCAGAAAAGGATTTGACTCCGAGTTTGGTGGGTATCCCAGCCCCATCCTTCCAAATGGGCAAATGATCTCGCTCCCTATTCCCGATCAAAATGAAGAGCTAAGATACTCAGATATTATGGCGGGTGATTCAACTTGTTACGATCTAATGAGAAGCCTCATGCCTAGCATAAAGTCGAGCAACAAACGAATAGATCTTAGTAATGATTTTGGGTGTCATTTGGATCCCGATATCTATAAAAATGCTATCCATCGAGAGCCAAATTGGAGACCTTTGTTTGGTCAGGCGAATGCAGCACAAGGCCACTTGCAAAAGCAAAACGTTAAAGAAGATGATCTGTTTCTATTCTTTGGAAGCTTCAGGAAAACCAGAAACGATGATGGTAAGCTGGCATACGATACCCATGAAAAAGAGCTGCACGCAATTTTCGGATATCTTCAGATAGGAGACATAATTAAGGTAGACCAGCAATTCGATGTGCCTGAGTGGATGAGTTATCATCCCCATGCCAATAATGTGAGAAAGAGCAACACCATTTACGTAGCTAGGGATCATCTAAGCTGGAATGAATCGCTTCCTGGAGCGGGAAGGTTCATTTTCAGTGATAAACTTGTTTTGACTAAGAGGGGATTCTCTAAATCAAAGTGGGATCTGCCTGATTGTTTTAAAGAAGCAAAAATCAGCTATCATAAGCATCCCTGGGAAGATGGATACTTCAAATCGGCGGGAAGGGGACAGGAATTTGTCATCATGGATAATAATGGTGTAAAAGAGTGGGCGAGGAACAAGATTGAAGAATCTCAAATTGATCGTTGAGTAGAAGGAGTGAGAAGAGTGCCAGGCCACAGCGCCTTAGCCACACCACGCCCCTAACAACATCTCCTAAGAATAGCAGGGAAGAGTTTGAGGCCGAAGGAGAAGTGATCCTCGAGGCCCACCACAATACCGTGAAGAGGTTAGCAAGGCCGCCAGAGAGCGACAGTATTCGCGATAGCCTGCCAGGATGGCCTGGGGGTGCTCACGGCCCAGTGGAGGCGATCTAGATGGACCTGCTGAGACTGATCGAGAAGAGGGCTCCGGTCTTTAGGCCGAGGAAGAGGTCATGTAAATGTCAATAAACACTATCTTATCGAAGAACAGAGAACTGCTTATTCTCTGTTTATTGGGTATATTATGTGTACCCGCGTTAGGACAGATGGCAGCAGATGATTGGATTGACAAAGGTATTGCTCTCGCTGAGCAGGAACAATACGATGAAGCTGAAGATGCTTATGATCGCGCTATAGAAATTGAACCAGACAATGCAATGGCGTGGATAGGAAAAGGCATTGCTTTCATGAATCAAAGCAAACTTGATGAAGCCATTATCGCTTTTGACAAAGCCACGGACATCGATCCACAAAATGAATATGCTTGGCTGATGAAAGGATCTGTTCTTGCTGTTCAAGGCAACTTAGATGACGCTATAATAAACCTTGACAAAGCCATCGAAATTAATCCGGAGTACAAGGAGGCTTTAATATTCAAAGGAGTTGTTCTTGGGTACCAAGAAAAATACGATGATGCCTTAGATGTGCTTGATCAGGCCATAGAAAGTGATCCTGATTGTGCCGAAACCTGGTCTTATAAGGGGCAAGTCCTTACTAATATGGGCAGGTTCGACGAAGCTAATCAGGCTTATGACAAAGCTACAGAAATCGATCCACTAGATGCAGATATCTGGTACAAGAAAGGCAGTTCTCTTCACTTTCAATACAAATTCAGTGAAGCTATAGCAGCGTACGACAAAGCTACAGACATCGACCCGAAAAATGTTGATGCATGGTATTGGAAAGGAATGGCTTTTTATTTACAAAAAGAATATGATAACGCTATCAAAGCTTACAACAAAGTAACAGAAATCGATTCAGATTATAAAGATGCCTGGTATTGGAAAGGAATCACATATTACGATGCAGGCAAATACAAGGAAGCGTTGGCAGCGTTCAATCAGGCCATAAACATTGATCCAACTAATGCATACATATGGTATCATAAAGCAAACACACTTAGAATGTTACATCACGATTCCGAAGCAAAAGAAGCTTATGCAAAAGCCCGTGAACTGGGATATAGCGGGGCCATGACACCGATGGAGATGACCGTATGAGCAGCGCCAAGCTGTATCGCGCTGCCCGGACTGTCAACGACTTGGAGACCCTGGCGTCCGGCGATCCTGAGAAGATCATGCGAAGAGCGAAGAACAAACTCGTGGGCAGGCTTCTGTCGAGGCTGAGGATCTGGCGATGAGCACTCTCCCGTTGGACAAATGGACAAATTTTGACAAAGAGCATGTGCCCTGTTCGGTCCGCGCTTTGCCTGCCGAGCCGAAACCCGTTCAGCCCTGCCAAATCCACTCGCTTCTGGAAAATTTGCTATAACACCCCGATTTGTCAAAAATTATAAGTCAATACGGGCCGACACTTTTCGAATTGAATAATCAAATGATGCGCTGAAATTGCTTATATTTAGGTCGAAATTGCATGATAATTGCATGATAATTAAGTCCTTTTCGGGCAAATTCTTGTACATTCTGAATATCCTCAGCGCCTGGATATTGAGACGGGTCGGACCTCCTCTTGGATCGAGGAGATCTCGAAGCGATTGATAATCATCCGAGGCCCTCTGAGTGGTTCAATGGTGAGGAAGTCATTCCTGGCAGAGACCAGTCGGCCTTTGATCCGTTGGCCGTCCACGGTGGCGATCACGCGCTTGCCCTCAAGATCGAGGATGGGGTCCGTGGTCATGGTGAGGCCCCCAGGATGTCAGCAGACCCCTCCTCCGAGGTCAGAATGCCAGGATGAGCTTTGACCGTACGATACCAGGCAAAGAAAGCTTCTGCAGCCTCTCTCTCATCAGGCCACGTCTCTATTCGCAAATCCTCGATCTCTGCCAGAGAGATCTTTCTGCCCCCACAAGCTGGAATGCTCCTACAAACCATATCTTGGGGTCTCCTAGCTTCAGGAAATTCTGCCAGGAATCTCTCTAGGCTAGCTTTGCCACCATCCCGCAGGAATTCTTCGACCACGGTCTCTTTGCGTGCCGGATATCCACAGCCAGGGCGTGCACAGTAGAGTTTTCCGTCCCGCTCGACGGTGCCATGCCCGGTGAGGTCCTCGCCGCACACGGCGCAGACTTTCGCCTTTGCGTGCTCAGCAGCGACTTCGGCGAAGTGCTTTTCCTTTTCTTGCCTCTGCTCTTCGACCTGGCGAAGTTCATCCCCGATTGGGTCAGCTAAGTAAGCTAAGCACGGCTTAGCATCAGCTAAGCATTCGCTATCGCCATCGGTCGCCTCTGTGCTAAGCAACTTAGCATTTTCCTCATTTTCACGAGAAAGGTCCTCACCTAAGCCCTGAGTATATCTCTTATCTCTCTCTCTCTTCTCTATCTCTCTCTCTCTCTCTACTCTCTTACTTAGGTCATCGTTATGCTTAGCGATTTCTTTGCTTAGCCCCTTGCTTAGCTCATGCTTAGCTTGCTTAGGTGGCTCGTCTGATGCTGGTTTCAATTTGACAACTGCGTCGAAGCCGGCGAATCGGTCATATTCTTTCAGTGAATAGATCGTCTTATGTACCGTGTGTCTGGTGTCGTCGGTTTCCTTGTTCCCCGTCCTCACGCTTATTGATTTCTTTTCTTCTTGGATCTGGATCTTCTGTCTGAGGCCGCCGTATCCCTTCTGACCGTTGATGATCTGTGATATCCGGTCTGGCGCCACCTTCATCCGCGCCGCGATCTCATCTCTGGTGAGCCCGTCGGAATTTGTGAGAAGCACATCGATCAGGTCCCGTTCTCTGGCAGTGAGTCTCTTCACCAGCTCTTCGGCGTCCTTGTCCGTGAACAGGGCTTTGGCTGTCCGGAAATCTTCTTCCGTTGCCAGATAGAATCCGTCGGAGTCTTTCTCTCGCTGAAACCGGTTCATGGCCGTTATCGATATTAACAGGTCCATGAAGACCGAAGGGTTGCGCCTATTCGATGTATCCAGCCACTCGATGCGATCCCCAAATGGAATTTTCACATCAATATACCCCCGATCCCTTAGTATCTGGAAGATCGCACGACTAACCAACACGGGCTCATCAACCGGCTGTTGCGGTTCGCCTTTGGCATAGCGTTCTATAATCCTGCCATTAACCTGCCTGGTCAAATCAACAGAGTCATCAACATTTATGGGCAGTTGCCGGTTAAGCACCTGGATGTCCTGCGAACTATCGACCGAAGTAATGCACCATAACTGTTCTTTACCAATGGTCAGCGTCATCGGCGCGTGATTTGCAACAGTCCGGTGAATATAGGGCTTATGGAACTCAGATGATGTCTGCTTGATTGTGGTATCCAGATCCTCGTTACCCGCCTGATAGTCATCCAGAATTCGCACTACCCGGTCTCCGTCGTCGTGATAGAACCCGGACTTTGCTGACATCGAACCTTTGATCACCATTTCGCTCGGCAGGTGACTTGCGAAGCTGTAGACCGTGATGGTTTTGCCGCCACTCGATTCGCCCGAAAGTTTTGGATGTATGCCAGCGGTTTGATTCACGTTTTGGGCAGAGACGCAACAGGTTAGCTTTTTGAAAGCTGTTTCCGCGCCCAAGACCACGCGCCCACAACTATCCGCTATGAACTGAATTGGATCGCCTGTCCTCAGGATCTTCCAGGCCTTCGCCGTTACCCGCCAGTCGAATTCTTCTTTTTTCGATCGCTCAGGTCTTGGAATGGTGAAAAGGTCATCATAATTGATTCCAAACTTTTCGAGAAATTTTTCATATTTTCCCAGGAATTTGTGGGCCTTCTCTTCGGCCTGCGCAGTCATCCAGCCCGCCTTAACCGCTCGCTCGATTTCTGACTTAAATGCTCTGTATTCCCAGGTCGATCCCTCTTTGTCGGTCTTTGCTTCGCTGTCGTGCTCGAGCATTGCTTTGAACGCATCCAACACAGTCGGGCCTTCGGCTTTCAGCTCTTTTCTTTTCTCTTCTGCCCGCATGTCACCTAGTGCATACGCGATGGCATAGTCTCCCGGCCATCTAGCGCACTCGTCTTCGGGCACGCAGCACTCAAGCCCTCTGAGGCCTAGGTGGGGATATCCTGTAGCATCGTTTTTGATCGTCTCACAAGATGGGCAACTTATTCGCCCAAAACAGCTTCCGAAAATATGATCTGCGTTCCCCAACCCATTGCGATCCGAGATTGCCCGAACGAGATCCCATGCCTCCTCTTCTTCCCAGCCCATTTGAAACAGGAAGGTGGACAGGACGGCAGAGAACCTTGTTTTGCCCTCACCCTGGTTCGCACCATCGATGATATGCCTGATGCACGGCGGAAAGTACTTCGCATCCACCCTGAAGCACGATCGCCAGATCTCTGTAAAATGCCTTTTTGCTCGCTCGGTCTCCCGGAACTGATCCAAAAGCCCGAGCAGATTCTCGCGTTCTGCGAGATCGTACGTTGAATACCAGACGCCTGCTTCCTCGATCATTTCCAATGACAGGGGCACCCGGGCTCGATCAAAGTCGATCTCGATGCGGTCCCTGTTGAGGGGTGTCACCGCATACGGCTTTTTCTTGTGAATCGATAGCACGCACTTGAAAATGCGCTTGGAATCGTTCAGGGCATCGTATTTCACCAGGCCCTTGTACTCGGGATGGATCTCAAAGAACTTCGTGGACACGTGAACTATGAATTTGTTGTATCTATCTGTCAGCTCTTCGAAGAATTCCTGCCTGTCTTTAGGTGCCGAAGACTTGGGTCTGCAAATCCCGTGATGGATCTCTACGTAAATACCGCCACCAGAAAAGAGCACCCACACGCTTTCGTGCACACCAGCATCTTGCAGTCGGCCTACAAGGAATTGAGCAGCACTTTCAACTGCTAGCTTGACCTCGGCTTCTTCGATGTCGTGACCAGGGCCCTTATCTATATCTACGCCGAGCGAGTAAGCCACAGTGTCCGCAGGCGTTCCAAGCGGATCGTCGCGCGTGATCTCCTCTTTTGGCCGGGTGACCATCCACTGGTTTTTATCGAATACATTCAGCGTAGAATATAGTACTCTATGATTATTTATCAGCTCATCGTAGTCCTCGACCACGTTCAAAAGCCTCGCATCACTCCCAGCATATCGATACCATCGCCAGAAGTCGCCGTTGATCGCCCTCCAGCTGCCATCACCGGGCATAGTGAACCGGGTAATGATCTCGCGAACCTCAGGACGCGCGTAATGTTCGCGTGTCAGGTCGGTTGCGGTGGCTGCCATCAGCATCGCCCTCCGAAAGTTTTATAAATGATCAGAGAATATATTCGCCTGTACTTTTCTGGTGTTGGTGAGCCTTCACTCACTGACATCATCTCCATCTTCCACAGCGAAAAGCAGCACCTTGTGCTTCGTCGGCACACAACGAATTAGATTTCTCAGTTCAAGCGCCCGGATTCTGTAGCGAAGCACAGTCTCCGAACGTTCTGTCAAAAACGGCCTGATTGCATCAAAAATGGAGCACCCAGGGAATTCAGTAATTCGGTTCAAAATCGCGATGTCTATCGCGTCCGGCTCTTTCATCATGGCTTTTATCACCTCATGGAAAGAGCTAACCGGTATCGGTAGACACTACGCGGTTTGCGAAGGTTTCAAATACCATTGATACCTTGTATATTCTTGTCGTAGTGCCCAGGTCGAACCTTTTTCCTTCTTGGCGGTTGGTTGAGGTCGGCCTGTAGCCCTATCCTTTTACTGCTTCTAGATATGTCACTCCAGTTTATTCCTTTTGCGCTCCGATCATCCACAAAAAAAAATGTGATAGAACTAAGGTACATACAACCCACAAGAATCCATACCGATATGCGACCACCAGATATTTTTATAAATACCTTCTTACCTCGCTCATCTAGGGTATGCGCGCTGGGAAATGGGGCCATCGGAATCGATAGCAGTGGCAGGAGTGGATCGCTATGAGTAGGTCGATCAAGCTAGATTGACCAGAATTCCATAGTCTATGGAATGGGGTGTTTGCCAGAAGAGCTTTTTGGCTGATCTCAGGGCAGGTGCGTGCAACTCGCAAGTGGTGCGGGTGATTATCTACCCCACCGCTACAGCTATATCACCATGAGCCCATGATCCCATATGCAACGATCACCCCGTATTGAGATCAAGCCCGAGGTATGGCCCGCCTTGCAGGTCGAAGCGATCTTGCGGCGGATGAGCCCCAAGGATCTAGTTAACATGCTGATCATCGAGAACATGAGCCCAAAGGCTCGCGAGTTCATCGATACCACACCCCCTGAGCCCATCGCGACAAAGAGCCCACGAGCCCACAACCACATGAGCCCGACATGCGGCGCGGCTACTGGTGCCGATAAGAGGAAACGACTCGCAGACAACCCGGACGCATTGCAGGCCATCAGGGATATGTGGCAGTCTGGCGAGCACAATGGAGCGAAGATCGCTCGGGAGATAGGGTATCCAAGAGCCACGGTCGCAGAGAATATCAAGAAGATGAAAGATAAAGGGGATCTGCCGGGCTAATGTACAAATTTGTGCATCCGTTTGTCAGATATCTGACAAACGGGTTAATCTGTGGTCGGCCCATCATCGCCAGGAAGGCGAAAGAAAATGAGAGACAAGGTGGACTCAAGAAGGGTTTGCCAATGTTGGCACCAGCTAAAAAAACAAGAAATGTGGAAGCCTATCATTGCCCGGAAGATGGAAGGGCGGGCCGATGAGATGAAGGTAGAGGCCCTAGGCGAAAAGTATTTAGGCTCACTCCCACATTTCCACCTTCATGGCAGAGGGGGAGAGCCAACAAGAACTAATACAGAGAGAGTCTAGATCTCCGCATTATAGAGAGGTCACACCAGACTACATCTTTGGTGGAGTTAAACCGGGATTTGTTGAAATGAGCGCTATTACCACGAAAGCTAGCGCGTTTGAAAAATTGGTTAATAACTGCGATGTAATTACACACACTGAAGAGGTATCTCTCAAGCTTTCCCCCATACAGGCCAAGAACTTAATCATTTGGTTGTTACAAAACATCAAAGTATATGAGGATACATTTGGTCAAATAAAGATCGTGGAGTCGGATACGTCCAAGCAAGAATTAAATAAGAAGGTGGATGAACTACTTGCTTCCCTATAGAGCCTTATCAACGCGAATCATCGTTGAGAAATTCACCAAGTTAGGGACAATTAATCAGAGGGGGCCGATCTCATCCAATACACCTATACCGCCAAACATGGCAAGTATAGTATCCGTCGCTGACGCAATGACCGGATGCTATTTCATGCCGACTGCTGATTACCCCAATACGATGTTCATAAATGCGATAGACCCATATACCATTTATACCATTAGGAGAGATATTATATCAATGGGCCATAAGGATCCGTGTAAGGTTATAGAATTATCTGAGATGGCTAAAAGTGCTATAGCCATGGCCATAAGCGAACTAGAAACGGGTGCCTGCAAGACTTTTTCCAGCATAGATGAGTTGTTTGATGATTTAGAAAGCAACTAAGTTATGCTATTCAAAGCCCGTAGGTCAGAGAAATTCAAGAGAATGTTTATTGATCTGACCAAAAAAGATACCCCGTTGAAATTGAGAATGAGAAAAAAGATGGAGCAAATTTTGGAGAATCCAGAAAATCATGATATGAAAACGGGCAATTTAAGAGGATGTTATGGTGTTCATGTTAACCCATACGTTATAATTTATAGAATAGATGGCGATGTTGTAGAGTTTTTATTAGTAGATCATCACGATAATATTTATAAATAAAAATCCATTCAAGACTCTCGTCTCGTCTATTCATCTATCAGCTTCAGATTGTATAGTTAGTGGAGGATAGACAACACACTGTCAGGGTTGTTGTTATTCCCTGCGCCCGCGAAGATTCGGAGAGTCCTTGTTGTTACTTGCTGGGCGGAATCCTTCGAGATTGGCGTCGCGTGGGATTCTGCACTGACCACGTCCTATGTAGCCCAGGTTCTTTTCATAGCGTGGGTTGAGCCTGGGCTTTCTTACTGAAAGATAGGGTGCGTGGGATAGTAAGCTATCGGTGCCCCGGAGACCACCATCTCCGGGAACATGCTCCTTTGACAGGGAGGAGACCAGGACACTCTACATACTACAGGAGAGAGCCCAAAGAAGGGAGGGGGACCAGGACCCAAAAAATAGTTGAAATTCAACTACAACTATCTGGTCAAACCAAAAGCAAGATGGTTCTTTTCTTCTTCTTTATATATATCTCACTTTATTCTTCTTCTTCTTCACAGTAAGACATATCAATCAATCTGAGGAAATCACCTCAGATTTTACTATATTCCTGATGGCTCGCTAGGGATACCGAAAATAGTAGTACTTGAAATTCAACTATTTCGGAAGCATAACGAGAGTTCTTTTCCTCTTGTCTCCGGAGGCCTTGGTAATCCCATATCTGCCAGGAGATGCGGCCATAAGTGCTGTAATGGTCTTGGACAGAAGGTCGTTGCCTATTCCCAAATGACCCTTCAAGGTCTCAAAACTCGCTTTGTGGTCCGGTCTTGCTGCCAGATACCTTTCGATCTTCTCGGCCCTGGAGGTCTCCGTCTTGCCGGGCTCTTTGGCAGGGTGCTCCAGCCTCGCGAGCCTCTGGCGATCATAGGCAATATCGCAGCAGATCCTGGTTGTGTCTTGTTCTTGCTGACTTTCCAGCGAGGTCATGGTAGCGCGCAAGGACGCGATCTCTTCACCCTGGTGGGCTACTGTGGCCCGGAGGGCGGTGACCTCGTCCTGCAAGGGCTGGATAGCCTGCTCGATAGCTCCTCTGATGAGTTCCTGTAGCTGCCCATATGTCAGGGAGATAATTTGCTCTGAAGGCGATTCGATGGCTTTGGGTGAAGGCCCAAAGGTATTTATGCTGGCTGAAGCTAGTTTAGTCATACGCTTGTGCTCCTGCAGACGGAGTTCTCCTGGTCGGGCGTTCTGAGCGCCCGGCTAGAACCTATCTCTTATATTACTATTATTTTGACAAAGATTATCTCAAATTATTATAAAGCTATGCCCTCGACGATATGGCAAATGCTATATTCTCCGATGTGATAGTATTGATTGACATTTAGTACACCATACGAAATGTCTATCAAGCCGCAACGGGGAGACCTTCAGCGTTTCCCTGTTGTTCTTCTCTTGTCTTGGTGTCTTCTTTCATCAATTGCGTCAATGCGTACACTATCGCGTGACTGCGAGTCGCAAATCTGTTCTCTGCTATTTCTCGATCCATCCACATCAGTTGATCGTCGTCCAGTGTGACCGACACCTGCACTTTCTTTTTTGTGGCCATATTGAATCCCCTTGGTGCTTATACCATATATACTTTACCCATTCAATAAGTATTTATATGATAACATCCTATAGGATAATTGGTGTACTGAAATGTCAGGAAAGAATCTCTTAGAAGACCGAACTGGGCCAATAACGCAATCTGTAGAGGCGGTTAAGAAGCTGTTAACCTTCTTAGGAAGAACAAGCGACCCGCTACCTAACGAGGTCAGCCTGGATGGTGGTCGCTTGGTGCTGGTTCTGAGCAAGAAGAAGGATGTCTATTATACCGTCACATCGCGAGCCTGCTCCTGTCCATCAGCCACATATCATCCCGGACAGAAGTGCAAACATATTAAGCAATTCTTCCCAGAGAGCAGCATGGAAGGAGATATCCGGGCTAGCTTACCAGGATGGTCGGGTGGTGCTCATGGCCCGGTGGAGGCGGTCTGAGATGGCTATAGATAAACCAACCTGCCAAGAACTTGAAAAAGCACGCGAAGAGTTTGAGGTCATCGAACCTAGAAGCATTTTCTATCGAGCAGCTACGGATTTGGTAGATCTTGCCATCCGTAATGAAACAAAATTGGATTTGGCTGAAGCTATTGCAGTTCTCCTGCAAACATGGAATGTGTCATATTACAGGTTCAGGCCGTTCACCAAAGAGCATATTTCTGATATTGAAAAACTCCTGAAAAAACACCCGGAAATTGTCAATGAGATCAGACAGCAATCAATCGAGGATTTCAGCGACAAAGATGTTGAAATTGTAAAATCAATATTTCGAGATTTTGAGTATGTTCTGGGGAAAACGGGAGCCGCGAAATGTTTGCATATATTAGCACCACGCTTTTTCCCCCTCTGGGATACCGAAATTGCAAGAGCATACAAGCTGGGAAAAGGAGAGGAAGCCGAACGTTATCTCCGCTTTATGAATATAACCAAGGGCCAAATTATAGATCTAGGCGGAGAGAAAGCAATAGGTAAAAACCCCCTCAAAGCTTTGGATGAATACAACTACTGTAAATATACTGTTCCGGAACTTGAGAAGAGGAGACGTGCTCGCCAACTACCCCGGCTGGTGAAGGGAGTGATGAGATGAGTGCTGGATTCACTCGTAACAAAAATCGAAGAGCAACAGCAATCGAAGACGATGGAAGCAAGACCGACTTCGGGCTGCACTCATGGAGGTGGATGAAATGAAAATCATGAATGTGCTCTTATTGATGATGGTATTGTGTGTGCCCGCCTTTGGGCAGACGACAGTAGATGATTGGCTCAACAAAGGTAA
>Ga0116173_1002858_pt1 | contig 13208 bp, 11 predicted proteins | sample AD_UKC085_MetaG_FD_89800 | JGI IMG/M metagenome (GOLD analysis project Ga0116173, IMG submission 89800) | Active sludge microbial communities of municipal wastewater-treating anaerobic digesters from USA - AD_UKC085_MetaG | ecosystem: Engineered > Bioreactor > Anaerobic > Digestate | place: USA...
CCGGGCCGCGATGGAGGCGCTGGACCTGCGGCTCGGCTTGGCGCAGCGCAGGCTGCGGGAGGCGGGCATTCCCGCGCTGGTGATCGTGGAGGGATGGGACGCGGCGGGCAAGGGCTCCACTCTGGGCCGGCTGCTTCAGCCGCTCGACCCGCGGGGGTTCAAGGTGCACCATGTGGGGCCCGCCACGCCGCTGGAGGGCATGTTCCCGCCCATGTGGCGGTTCTGGAACCTCCTGCCCGCGCGCGGGGCCCTGGCGGTGTACAACCACAGCTGGTACCGCCGGGTCTGGAACGAGCCGATGGAGAACGGCGCATCCCCGGAGGCCGTGCGCGCGGCGTATGAGCGCATCCGCGTGTTTGAGCGCCAGCTGGCGGACGACGGGGCGGTGATCGTGAAGTTTTTCCTGCACATCAGCCGCGAGGAGCAGGCGCGCCGGTTCAAGGCGCTGAAGAAGGATCCGGCCTTCGCCTGGAAGGTGGGCGCCGCGGAGAAGGCGCGCCACAAGCAGTACGACGCCTATCTGGCGCTGGCGGAGGACATGCTCCGCGAGACCTCCACCCCCCATGCTCCCTGGACCATGGTTCCCGCGACGGACGAGCGGCTCCGGAACGTGCGGGTCGCCGAAACGCTGGCGGCCGCCTTGGAGGGCGCCCTGGAAAGCCCCGCGCCGGCCGTTTCCCCGGCGCCCGCGCCGACACCGCGCCGCACCGGGCCGCTGGACCGCGTTGACCTGGACCAGGGCCTGGAGCGGGAGACCTACGCAAAGCGGCTCCCCAAGCTCCAGCAGGAACTGCGGCGGCTGCAGCACCTGTGCTACCTGCGGCGCCGCCCGGTGGTGCTGGCGTTCGAGGGGTGGGATGCGGCGGGCAAGGGCGGCGCGATCAAGCGCCTCACGCGCGAGCTGGACCCCCGGGGATACGAGGTGATACCGGTGGCCGCGCCGGACGGGGTGGAGAAGACGCACCACCACCTCTGGCGCTTCTGGCGGAGCCTGCCGAAGGCGGGGCATTTCACGGTGTTCGACCGCACCTGGTACGGCCGGGTGCTGGTGGAGCGGGTGGAGGGCTATGCGCGCCCGGAGGAATGGCAGCGGGCGTACCGGGAGATTAACGAGTTCGAGGCCGAGCTGGTGGAGCACGGCATGGTGGTGCTGAAGTACTGGATGCACATCAGCCGGGACGAGCAGCTGCGCCGGTTTGAGGCGCGCGAGGCCACCCCGGAGAAGCGGTGGAAGATCACGGAGGAGGACTGGCGCAACCGCGAGAAGTGGGACGCGTATGAGGCGGCGGTGTCCACGATGATCGAGCAGACCTCAAGCGCCCAGGCGCCCTGGACCATCGTTGCGGGGAACGACAAGCGGCACGCCCGGATTGCGGTGCTTCAGACGGCGGTGGACCGGATCGCGGCGGCGCTGGAAGGGTGACGCACGCCGCGCCCGCGGCTACATGGCCAGGCCCCCGTCCACGCACAGCACCGCGCCGGTGATGTACGACGCGTCGTCCGAGGCGAGGAAGAGGACCGCCCTGGCGATCTCCTCCGGAAGGGCCGCCCGCCCGAGGGGGATCCGCCCCTCGAGGAGGCGCGTGTTCTCCTCGGGCATGGGGGCGGTCATGTCGGTCCGCGTGAACCCCGGCGCGACCACGTTGGCGGTGATGTTGCGCCGGGCCAGTTCCTGGGCGATGGACTTGGTGAACGCGATGATCCCGCCCTTGGAGGCGCAGTAGCTTGACATGCCCCCCTGGCCGTGCAGCCCGAGGACGGAGCTGACGGTGACAATGCGCCCGGAGCGCTGACGGATCATGATTTCGGAGGCCGCGCGGCAGCAGAAGAACACCCCGTCGAGGTTGGTGCGCAGGACGGCGTCCCAGTGGGCGTCCTTCATGCGGGGCAGCAGCCCGTCCCCCGAAACGCCGGCGTTGCACACCAGCGCATCCAGCCCCCCGAGCCAGTCCGCCGCCTCCCCGGTCATTCGGCCGACTTCTTCCGGGTCGGCCACGTTGCAGACCCACCCCTTCGCGGATGCGCCCAGACTCTCCGCGGCGTCGCGGATGGCGTCCGGGTTCTTTCCGCAAAAGGCCACGCGCGCGCCTTCGGCGAGGAACCCCTCCACGCAGGCGCGGCCGATGCCGCGCGTTCCCCCCGTCACCAGCACCCTCTTTCCCGCGAAACGGCTCATGGCGGTCTCCTCCGCAGAGGGTCAGGACGTTTCGCCGCCCGCCTCCTCGTTCTCCCGCATCAGCATCTCGATTTCGTGCTGGCGCAGGCGCTGGATGTTCTCGCGGATGCGGCTGTTGAGCTGGTTGTCCACGGCCACCTTGGCGCCGATGAGGGCGTTTTCCACCCCGCGGGCGGTGGACGCGCCGTGGAGGATGATGACGACGCCGTTGATGCCGAGCAGGGGGGCGCCGGGGTGCTCGTTGGGGTCGACCCGCGCCTTGAGCTCGCGCAGGGCCTTGTGGGCGAGCATGGCGCCCAGCTTGCTCATGCTGGACCGCTCGAACTGCTCCCGCAGCATTTTCCCCATGAACATGGCGGCCGCCTCGCTGGTCTTCAGGAAGAGGTTGCCGATGAATCCGTCGCAGACGACCACGTCGGCCCGGCCCTCGTACAGGGCCCGGGGCTCGACATTGCCGACGAAGTTGAGGTGCTTCGCGTCGCTGAGGTTCCGGTGGACCTCCCGCATGACGGCGCCGCCCTTCTGGCCCTCCTCGCCGATGTTGAGCAGGCCCACGCGCGGGTGCTCGGTGCCGAGGGCGTAGCGGGAATAGGCCACGCCCATCTCCGCGAACTCGCACAGCTGGCGCGTGGTGCAGTCCACGTTCGCGCCGAGATCGAGCATGACGACCTTGCCCCCCGCGGTGGGGAGCGTCTGGCTGATGGCGGAACGGGCCACACCCTTGATGGGGCCGAGGACCGTGCGCGCGCCGACCATGACGGCGCCCGTGTTGCCCGCGCTGACCACGGCGGCCACCTCCCCCTCCTTGGCGAGGCGCATGGCGGACATGAGGGAACTGTCCCGCTTGTTGCGGACGGCGGACACGGGCGACTCGTGCATGCCGATCGCCTCGGAGGCGTGGTGCACGGAAATCTGCCCGCGCCTGGGGTAAGCCTTCAGACGCTCGGTGAGGAGTGCCTCGTCGCCCACCAGCACGACATGCACGTCGTCGCGCAGGCTTGCCTGGACGGCGCCTTCGACCTCGACATCGGGCGCGTTGTCCGAGCCCATCGCATCGAGCGCGATTCTCATGGCATGTCCCTCACGGGGAAGGTCAGGCGTTCTTGGGCTTTATGACGACGCGGCCCTTGTAGAACCCGGTCTTGAGGCAGACCCGGTGGGGCAGGACGGGCGCCCCGGAATCCGGGTTTTCGATCACGTTCGGGGCGGTCAGGGCGTGGTGCGAGCGCCGCATGCGCTTCTTGGCCTGTCCGGTGCGTCTTTTTGGTACGGGCATCTTGGTTACTCCTTGCGATTTTTGTCGTCGGCAAGATCGGGAAACAGGGAGGCCAGCACGCTCAACGGCGTGTTCTGCGGCGCCCCGCCGGGTTCGGCCGGGGGACACCCGCAGGGACCGCCGTTGAGGTTTGCCCCGCAGCGGGGGCAAAGCCCGAGACACGACTCCTTGCAGACTAGTTTTAACGGCGCCGAAAGCACGATCTCCTCCCACACCTGCGGGGAAAGATCAATCTCCCGGCCCGTAATCATAAGCTTCTCTCGCTCCGCGCCGCCGCCGTCCCCGTCGTCACTCTCCAACTCGGAGACCGCCTCCCCGCTTCGGCCCTCCACGTACACCCAGGCCACCTCGCTGTTCAGCGCGGCGCGGGCCTCCTCGAGGCAGCGGTCGCAGGGCTGCGCGTACTCTCCGCGCACACGGCCCCGAAAAAGGTACTCCCCGCCGCCCAGATCGGTCAGACACCCGGTGACCCGGACTTCGTCCAGGGGGACGGAGTCGGTATCGGGGGGCTGAACCTCCGCCACCGGGAGGCGGACGTCAAGGTTCAACCCGTCGTCCCCGATGGACAGCACCGGGATATGCAACTTTGCGGTCACTTGGGTCAGCCTTCCTGTGGACACAACGGGGCGGAAGTTTACCAAACGCGCGGAATTATGTCAATTTTCCTCCCCCCGCACGGGGCAAAAAGGGCAAGCGGGCCTGTAAGCCGGGTTCTGTCCGGAGGACGCGGGGCCCTCCGTGACGGTCATTCCTCTAGGATCCGCGTCGCCGCGGACCTCCAGCATCCAACCCGGGACCGGTGCGGGCCACACCATGGGTCCCCTATTTGGACTTGCTCCGGGTGGGGTTTGGCTAGCCGCCATGTCACCATGACGCTGGTGCGCTCTTACCGCACCTTTTCACCTTTACCGGCGGGGAAACCCCGCAGGCCGTATGTTTTCTGTGCCACTTTCCGTCGGATTGCTCCGCCTTCGCGTTACGAAGCACCCTGCCCTGCGGAGCCCGGACTTTCCTCGGCGCGCCGAAGCGCGACGCGACCGTCCGGCCCGCTTGCCGGGTCAAGTATACGCCAGCGCGGGCCTCTGCGGCTACTGGGCGGCGGGGGCCTCCGCAGCGGGGACGGGAGCGGCGGGCGCCTCCGCAGCCGGCGCCTCCGCGGCTGGCGCCACGGCGGGGGCATCAGCCGGAGCGGGGGTTTCCGCCGGAGCAGCGGCTTCCACGGCGGGCTCCGGGGGGAACACGTCGGGGTGGGCGGCCTTGAGCGCATCCAGCGCCTGGGACGCCTTGCCGGCGACGATGGAGTCGGGGAACATCTTGCCCTGCTGGTCGTAGGAGTCGGCCGCCTCCTTCAACTGGCCGAGCTTTTCCTGCATGCGGCCGATGTCGTAGGGCTTGCGGCGGGCGAGGAAATCCTCGGGGTGCTCGTTGGCGACCCGCTGGTAGAGCTCAAGGGCCTTCTGGTAGTCGCCCGCGCCTTCGGCGAGGAAGGCCAGCCCGTCCAGCGCCCGGCCCGCGTAGGGGGATTTCCCAAAATCCTTGCCGACGCGCTCAAAGAGTTCCCGGGCCTTGTCCAGCTGGTCGGCCTCCACCGCGGTTTCCGCGGCAAGGTAGACCGCCTCCGCCGTCCAGCGGCCGCCGTCGGACGCGAAGCCCTCGAGCAATTCCAGCCGCTTTGCGGGGTCCTCCTCGGTAAGGGCGGCGGCGTATGCGGAGGCCGTCTTTTCGGCCGCCGCCCCCGACGCGGCGTTGACGGCGAGTCCGGCGATGACGCACAGCACCACAAATAGGACGCCCCCGGCGTACATCCAGGGGTTTTCCATGACATGGGCCAGGAACTTGTCCCATTCCGATTTCGGGGTGTGGATCAGTTCCTCGTGCTCGTTGGTCTGTGTCTTTCGGGGTCTGGCCATGACTGCTTCAACACTCCTGTGCGGTGATAATCCGGCTGTCCGCCCGGGGGGGACCCCCCCCATGTCTGCGGAGAATCCGGCTCGTTTTTCATCGGTCTGGCGCCTGCGGGCCGCGTCAGCTGAGCGGCCCCCACTCCACAATTCTCCAGGCGCCCTCTTGTTTCTCCAGCAACACCGCCATCTGTCCCTGAAGGTTGATCGGCGGATATTGGTTTGCGTTGACGGGTTCGGCGGTCGTTCCGAAGGATTCAACGGCCCGCGCCTGGCTCCCCTGAACCCGTATCTTCGGGGGGGTGCGGACGATCCGGAACTCCCGGTAATTGTTCATGACCGTCGTCAGATACTCCCGGATGGCCGCGTAGTCGCGGCCCTCGCTGTCGCGGTAATTCGGCGCCACATGCGCCAGCACCTGGTACACCCGCTGGCTTTCCATTCCGTTGCGCACATCTTCCAGCACCTGCGCCACCTTCTCCTCCTCGGAAACCTGTCCGCCGAAAAAAAAGGGCACGTTGACCGGAAGACCGGCAGTCTGGCAGGACTGCGTGCCGAGCAGGCAGGCAACCGCAGCCATGGAAAGCAGAAGACGCCTCATCTCAAACGCCGCCGTCGGGGACCATGTGGAGAATCAGCCGCTGGCCCCGCCCCATGCCGAGGGGCTGAACCATGACCTCCAGCCGTTTGCCGGGCTGCTTGAAGAGCAGGTTGGCGTTTCCGTTCGCCTGCTGGACGCTTTCCAGACTCCAGCCGCTGGCCGGGCACTGGCTGATGTAGAACTGGGCGATCGCGTTCTGGTCGGCGCGGATGGTGTAGACCATGCGCCCGATCTGCAGGGTCGGGGACTCGTAGATGTACGAGCGGTCCAGATCCTCCTTGGCCTTCTCGGGAAGGGGCACATCCTTGAACCGCTGGTTGGGCGACATGGTGAGCGACGGCCCCGACTCGGCGGGCGCCGCCGGGGCGGCCTCGGAAACCGCAGGCTCCACCGGCGCGGGCTGCGACTCCTCGAGCAGCTCCACCGGGGGAAGGTCGTCGTTGCTCTGCCAGGGCATCGTCTCGCAGCCGGCCAGAAACGCGCAGCAAAGGGCAAGGGAAAGCAGTGTCCGCTTCATGATCGGAAGTCTCCTTCGGGTGTGGCTGACCGTCCGAACCCCCGCCGCGGCGCGGCGGCGCGGTCTGGACGGGCGCGGCAAACCGTGAATAGGATAGAAAAACGGAGCGTGTCCAGTCAAACCGGGGCAAAACCCCCGCCGACCGACGCCGCGCCGCGGGAAAGCGTTTGCGGCGGCGCGCCGTCCCGGCAATGCAGTATACTCCTTCACCGGAGGTGATGGTTGATGCCCCGGATTTCTGTCGTAGTGCCGTCTTTCAGGCCCCGAAAAGAACTGCTTGAGCAGCTCTTCTCCTCGCTGGCCGCCCAGTCCCTGCGGGACTTTGAGGTGGTCGTGGTGGACGACGGGTCGCCGGATCCGGACTATGTCTTTCCGGATGCGCGGTTTCGTCTGGTGCGCGGGGACAGACAGCGCGGGCCGGCCGCGTGCCGAAACGCGGGGGCCGCGGAGGCGGCGGCGGACGCCCTTTTTTTCACGGACACCGATTGCCGGCTGGAGGAAGAGACGCTGGCCAGCGCGCTGGGGGGGCTGGAGCGCGCCCCCGTGTCGGTGGGGAACACCCTCACGGACGTCAGGACGCCTTTCGGCGGCCTGGTGGCGCTGCTGGGCTTTCCGGGAGGCGGCAGCCTTGGCTTTGACCGGGTGTGGCGGGTAAATGCCGAGGGGTTCGCCCAGAGTTTCAGCAGCTGCAATGTGGCGGTTCGGAGGGCCTATTTCCTGGAGACGGGCGGGTTCGACGCCTCCTTTCCCGTGGCCGGCGGGGAGGACACCGTGCTGGCGCGGCGCATTCTTGACAGCGGCGGCGCGATTTGGTATGAAAAGGCCCAGCGCGTTTTCCATGTGGAAAAGCCGGACCTTGCCAGCTTTCTCCGGTGGCAACTCACCCGGGGACGCGGCAATTTCCACATCCGCAGGCGTGTTCCTTCGGTGCGAGGTTACTTGCGGCTGCGGGTGTGGACGTTTCGAAACAGTCTGGCCAGCGCGGGACTGGTGCGGGCACCGGCCGTCCTGGCGCTCATCGTTCTGTCTGTGGTCATGCAGACCATCGGCTATTGGCAGGAACGACGGAGGTGGGCTGAATAACGGGGCTCCACCTGTGACGGAACGGCTGAAACTGTGTATAATGGACAAATTACAGATTTTTTTCGTCCGCGCGAAACTTAGCAGGGACGCCGGACGGTCAAAACGAAGGCGTTGTGTCATAAGGCGATGACCGGGGTTGGCTAGTTGCGCTTGAAAGCGCCCCAGGACCTACTGTTTCCGGGCATCCGGTCATCGCGCGACCCAAGGAATGGACAGGGTATCATGCGCATGCACAAGAGACTGGCATTGGCCGTCTTGGCCGCCGTTGGCCTGGTGGGGGCGGGGTGTTCCAAGCCGGTGGAGGGCAAGGCGCCGGATGCGCCGGCGGCCGCCGCGCAGACGGAGCGGATACTGGTCCCCGTGGAGGTCCAAAAGCCCTTCCGCAAGGACGTGTCCTCCTATTTCGAGACGACCACCCGGGTCCAGGCAGAGCGGCGCGTGGAGGTGCTTGCGAAGGGCGCGGGCATCTGTGACCGGGTCTTCTTTGAGGAGGGGGACCGGGTGGCGGCGGACGCGATTCTGGCGGAGCTGGACAAGACGGAGCTGGACGCGCAGGTGCGCCAGGCGCGGGTGACGCTGCGCCAGCACAAGACGACCTTCGAGATCGCGGAGAAGAGCCTCGCCGAGGGGATCGGCGCCCCGGTGGAGCGCGACAACGCCCGCTTCGCCTACGAGCAGGCGCAGGCGGCGCTGGAGATGAACGAGGCGCGCCTGGCGCATCAGACGGTGAGGGCGCCCATCGGCGGCATCATCACGCGGCGCTCGCTCCAGGAGGGGATGCTGGTCTCGCCGGGAATGCCGGCGTTCACCATCATGAACCCCGACTCGTACGCCCTGCCGATCAGCGTGCCGGAGAAGGAGCTGGCCAAGCTGGCCGTCGGCCAGGAGGCCCTCGTCCGGGTGGATTCTCTGGAGGGCGAGGAGCTGAAGGCCTCCATCCGGCGCATCAACCCCAGCATGGACCCCCTGAGCGGCACGGTCAAGGTGGTGCTGGAGTTCGGGGACGCCGACCGCGCGCGCCTGCGCGACTCCGCCTTCGCCCGCGTGCGGCTGGTGATGCAGACCATCAAGGACGCGCTGGTCGTCCCCAAGGACGCGATTGTGGAGGAGAACGCCCGCAGTTTCCTCATGGTCGCCGAGCCCGCGGCGGCGGAGGCGGGCGCGGAGCCCGCCCATGTGGCGCGCCGGGTGGAGGTGGAGAAGGGGCTGGAGGACAGCGAGGTGGTGCAGATCCTTTCCGGCGTGTCCGACGACTCCCTGGTGGTGGTGATGGGGCAGCACGCGCTGAAGCCGGACGCGCAGATCTCGGTCACCACCGCGGCCCGGGAGATTGAGTCGCGGAAGGACATGGAGGTGGGCGACGCGCTGGAGGCGGCGCGGAAGAAGGCGGAGGAGGAGAAGGCCCTCAAGGAGAGTCAGAACTAGTCCCGCGCCCCGGCGGGCACGGCGTGCAAGACAGACCGGTCACCCGCCCCGGCGGGTTGACAGCGGCGGAAGGCGGCAATGACCCACCCCGAAGAGACCCCCAGCAACAACTACCGCATCGCCATCCGCCGCCCGGTGACCATGGTGATGATCTTCCTCACCATCGCCGTGTTCGGGCTGCGCTCCTACCAGCAGCTCCCGATCAACCTGATGCCGAACATCTCCTACCCGAGCCTCACGGTCCGGACGGAGTACGAGGGGGCGGCGCCGGAGGACGTGGAGAAGCTCGTCACGCGGCCGCTGGAGGAGATGCTCAGCATCGTGGGCGGGCTGGTCGAGATCAGCAGCATCTCCAAGCCGGGCCTTTCGGAGATTCTCCTGGAGTTCTCCTGGGGCACCGACATGACCATCGCCCAGACGGACGTGCGGGACCGGCTGGACGTGTTCGAGCCGCCGAAGGAGGTGTCGAAGAAGCCCGTCATCCTCCGCTACGACCCCTCGCGCGACCCGGTCATGCGCTTCGCCATCGTTCCGGACCGCACCTTTTCGGACGCGCAGGAGGAGGCTCGGACCCTGACGGGCATCCGCGACGCCGCGGAGCGCCACCTCAAGGCGGATCTGGAGGCGGAGTCCGGCATCGCCCAGGCGGCGATCAAGGGCGGGCAGAAGGAGGAGATCCAGGTTCTGGTGGACGCCGAGAAGATCAAGGGGCTCGGCGTGTCGCTGGACACCGTGGTCACGAGCCTCGCCCAGCAGAACATCAATCTCTCCGGGGGCCAGCTCCGCGAGGGGAAGACGGAGTACATGGTCCGGACGAACAACGAGTTCGAGTCCGTTGAGGACATCGCCGCGAGCCTGGTGCCCACGCCGGGCGGCCAGTTCCGCCTTTCGGACCTCGCGCAGGTGTTCATGGGCGCGAAGGACCGCGAGACCATCGTGCATGTCAACGGCCGCGAGGCGGTCGCCGTCGAGATATTCAAGGAGGGCGACGCGAACACGGTGCGCGTGTGCAACCGGGTGAAGGACCTGTTCAACATCCCCCGGAAGCTCAGCCTCAGCGAGCGCTCGGTGCAGGCGGTCCGGGAGGCGATGGACCGGGTGCAGCGGCAGGCGCGCGAGTCCCTGGTCGGGAGCAACGACGCGGAGCGCCTGACGGAGTCCATGAAGGGGAAACGGAACCTGCTGGCGCGCCTGCCGGGCGAGGTGCGCCTTTCCGTCATGAGCGACCAGTCGCGCTTCATTGTGGCCTCCATTGAGGAGGTGCAGGGGGCGACCTGGACCGGCGGCCTGCTCGCCCTCGCCATCCTGTTCCTTTTCCTGCGCGAGATGAAGTCCACCCTGATCATCGGGATCGCCATCCCCATCTCGGTGGTGGCGACGTTCGTCCCGATGTTCATCCAGGACGTCTCCCTCAACATCATGTCGCTGGGCGGCCTGGCCCTGGGCGTGGGCATGCTGGTGGACAACTCCATCGTCGTGCTGGAGAGCATCTTCCGGTGCCGCGAGGAGGGCGACGGCATACTGGACGCCTCCGAGCGGGGCACCCGCGAGGTGGCGGGAGCCGTGTTCTCGTCCACCATGACCACCGTGTGCGTCTTCCTGCCGATCACCTTTGTCGAGGGCATCGCGGGGCAGCTTTTCCGCGACCTCGCGCTCACGGTCACCTATTCCCTGCTGGCCTCCCTGCTCACGGCCCTGTACCTGGTCCCCCTGCTCGCCTCGCGTCGCCGCATGAACCTCGAGGCGACCCGGCAGGTGGTGTGGACCGTCCGCGCGTGGCGCGAAGCCCGCGACCGGCGCGGCTGGTCCCGTCCGGCGGCGCTGGCGGCGGTGATTCCCCTGGGGCTCCTGGACGCGGGCCGCGGCGTCGCGGCCATCTGGCGGGACACCGCCGGCGTTTCCCTGCGCCGCGTTGCCGCGCCGTTCACCGCCCTTCTCGCCTGGAGGGGCTTCGGGCATTTCGCGGCGTCCTGGCTGGTGTGCGCCGCCGGGCTGCTGCTTCTGCCCCTGTCGCTGCTGCTCTTCGCCTGCCAGTTCGCGCTGGCCCTCTCCTACGTGGTCTTCTCCTCCGCGCTGCACGTGTCGGCCCTGGCGCTGCTGGTGGTGATGGCGGCGGTCCGGCTTGTCGTCATGACGGCGCTCTGGCCCTTTCTCACCCTGTGGGAGTGGGGGTTCCGGGGCATGCTCGCCCTGTACCGGGTGACGATCCGCCACATGCTCCAGTTCAGCGCCGTCATCCTCCTGCTCACGCTCGGGATTGCCATCCACGCGGGCACGGTCGCCAGCCGGCTGGGCAGCGAGCTGATCCCCCCCATGAAGCAGGGCGAGTTCGGCGTGCGGGTGGAGGCGCGCGCGGGCACGCGCCTGGAGGACATGAACCAGCGCGCCCGGGTGTACGAGGAGATACTGCGCTCGGCCCCGGAGGTCGAGACCGTGACGGTGGAGATCGGCCGGGAGAAATCCAGCACCGAGTCCAACCGGGGGGAGAACATCGCGGTCTTCAACGTGCTGCTCAGGAACCCGGAGGAGACGGCGGCGCTTCAGGACCGGATTGTGGAGGAGCTCCGCGGCCGGGTCATGGCGGCGGGGGTCGAGGAGCAGGTCACCTTCACCCTTCCGAGCCTTTTCAGCTTCAACACGGCCATCGAGGTGCAGCTGGTCGGGGACGACCTGAAGGAGCTGCGCGAGGTCGGCGGCCGGGCCGTCGAGGCCGTCTCGAAAGTGCCCGGGGTGAAAGACACCGAACTGAGCATGAAGGCGGGGTACCCGGAGGTGATCATCGCCCTGGACCGCGAGCTGCTCGCGGCGCGCGGGATCACCCCCGGGCAGGTCGCCCAGCGGCTGCGCACGGAGGTGCAGGGGGACGTGGCCACGCGCTTCAGCCGGCTGGGCGAGAAGGTGGACATCCGGGTGCGCACGGACCGGGCCCTGCTGGGGAACGTGGACGACCTGCGCCGGCTGTCCGTGACGGACGGCCCGGTGCCGATCCCCCTTTCCGACATCGCCGGCATCACGATCCAGGAGGGGCCGAGCGAGGTCCGGCGGGTGGACCAGCGGCAGGTGGCCCTCATCTACGCCAACGTGGAGGGGCGCGACCTCGGTGCGGTCGCGCGGGACATTGACAACGCGCTGAAGACCGTGGACCGGCCGGAGGACTTCTACTTCTTCCAGGGCGGGCAGAACCGCGAGCTGGACACCGCGTACTCCAGCCTCCAGTTCGCCCTGCTTCTCGCCATGTTCCTGGTCTACGTGGTGATGGCGTGCCAGTTCGAGTCCATTGTGCACCCGGCGCTGGTGATGTTCAGCATCCCGCTGGCCTTCATCGGCGTGGTCTACGCCCTCCACTACACGGGCACCAGCCTGAGCGTCATGGTCTTTCTGGGGGGCATCGTGCTGGCGGGCATCGTGGTCAACAACGCGATCGTGCTGGTGGACTATGTCAACCAGCTCCGCGGGCGCGGGTACTCGAAGCGGGACGCCCTGGTGCAGGCGGGCTCCGTCCGCATGCGCCCCATCCTGATGACAACCCTGACCACCGTGCTGGGCCTGCTGCCCATGCTCACGGCCACGGGCGAGGGCGCCGAGATCCGGAGGCCCATGGCCATCACCGTGATGGCGGGGCTCTCCTCCTCGACCCTGCTCACCCTCTTCATCATTCCGATGCTGTACGAGCTGTTTGGCGGCAGAGACCGCAAATGAGATTCTCGCTGCCGAAATTCTCGCTGCGCCACCCGATCACGGTGCTGATGCTGAGCCTGAGCACCGTGGCCCTGGGGGTGATCGCGTGGAACCGGATGCCCCTGAACTTCCTGCCCCGCGTGGACCGGCCCTTCATCGGCGTCTTCATCGCCTATCCGGGGGCGTCCCCCTCCCAGGTGGAGCAGCAGATCGCCGTCCCCGTGGAGGGGGAGCTGCGCACCATCCCCGGCGTCCGGCGCATCCGGACCACCTCCACCAGCGCCGGGTGCGAGGTCGGGCTGCTCTTCAGTCTGGACACGGACATGTCCATCGCCACGGCGGACGTCCGCGACCGCCTGGAGCGGCTGAAGCTGGTTCTGCCCGAGGAGGCGGACAAGATGCTCATCCAGCGGTTCAGTTCGGGGTCCATCCCGGTGATGGCCTTCGGCATGTTCCGCGGGGGGGACCAGGAGAAGTTTGACCATCTGGTGCGCACCCTGGTGGAGCAGCGGCTCAGCCGCGTGGAAGGTGTGGCCAAAGTCGAGGTGCTC
>Ga0116173_1002868_pt1 | contig 13178 bp, 9 predicted proteins | sample AD_UKC085_MetaG_FD_89800 | JGI IMG/M metagenome (GOLD analysis project Ga0116173, IMG submission 89800) | Active sludge microbial communities of municipal wastewater-treating anaerobic digesters from USA - AD_UKC085_MetaG | ecosystem: Engineered > Bioreactor > Anaerobic > Digestate | place: USA...
CATACATTTTTTTGCAAAATCCCCTTGATTTTTCGGGGGGGTATGATATGCTAAAGGAAATTTGACGTTTTTAGAGGTGCCCATAAATAATATTATATGTATGTTTAATATTGGGTGAGATTATGAAAAAATATATCATACTCGGAATTACTCTTTTTTTAATAAACTGCAATATTTTTTCAAGTGAACAGTTAAGAGTTCTTGGGGATAAAAACTTTCCTCCATATGAATTTTTAAATGAAGACGGTCAGATTGATGGGTTTTTAGTCGATCTGATGTTTTCTTTATCTAATGAAACCGGCAGAATGTTTGATATACAACTAAAAGACTGGACTCAGGCACAGGAGGAAGTGCTTTCGGGAAAAGCCGATTTTCTAATGGGAATGAAAGTATCTGAAAACCGCCTAAGAAACTTTGATTTTGGTGATCCGTACCTGAAAATGGATATGGTGGTTTTTACACGGTATGGTTCAGCTATAAGGTCGATCAAAGACAGTACAGAGCTGATAGCTGCCGTTGAAGAGAGTACAGCTTCACATGATTGGCTTGTGAAAAACGGATATAAAAACATTTTGAAGGCTTCTGACTATAAAACGGCCCTTGAGTATCTTCTCAACGAAAGTGCCGATGTCCTCGTAGTGGGAGATTACAATGCGGCACAGTATTTTATAAATGCGCAGGATGCAGGGAAAAAGCTGGTGTTGACAGACCGCCTGGACTCAAATTACTATGCTTTTGCCGTAAAAAAGGGTAATAAAGAACTTCTTAAAGAGCTTAACCAAGCACTTTCAAGAATAAAAAAAGACGGTACCTTTGACAAAATATACAAAAAATGGTTTGGAGAAGATCTGTATAACTACTCCAGAATGAAGGATATATATAACGGCATATTTATGGCTGTATTTGCTGTTCTTTTGGTGATGATTGTGTTTCTGATGATACTTTTTATAAAGCTGCGCAGACGCACAAGAGAGATCCAGACGAAAAATATTGAACTTCAGACGGCGTACAGGCATACCGAGGACCTTACACTTAAGCTTCAGACACTTATAGATATTTCTTCCAAGACCATATTCAAGAAAGGTCTGAGTGAGCAGACTTTTTTTGACGAGCTTCTGAAGGCTTCTTTCAAAATAGTGCCTGAGGCAGATTACGGAAGCATATCCTTGGTAGATGAGGACAGATGGTGCTTTGTTTCTGCTGTGGGGCATGATATTGAAAAGCTCAGGGAACTTGATCTTAAGGCTGAATATATGATAGATGCCCGTGATATAAAAATAGTAAATCATATATTTGAGGAAAACAGAAAAATACTTCCGAAGGAACTTTTCGAAAAGATCAATGAAGCTTCCGTCAGGGTAAAAGAGTCTATGATAGTATCCATGGAGATCGAAAACAGACTTGTGGGAAATATATCTCTTGATATAGGAGAAAACAATCCCTATGTTTTCACAGAGGAATCAAAAAAAGCGCTTCGGAGCTTTGCGAATATTGCAGCTTCCTTCATGGCGTACAAGAACTTTCTGTCTATGAAGAACAGAGTTCAGGAGGAAGTGATATCGGCTGTGCTGAATATACTTGATATGCATGATCCCTATACTAAAGGTCATTCTAAGAATGTTGCAATTCTCTCCAGAAGTATTGCCGCTGAAATGGGATATGCCGAAAATGAATGCGAAAAAATATACTGGGCGGGTTTGGTTCACGATATAGGCAAAATCCTCATATCGGTGGGTATACTGAACAAGCCTGCCAAACTAACTGTTGATGAATATGATGAGATAAAAAAGCATCCTGTTTACGGATATGAATTTTTTAACAGGAATCAAGGTCTTAAAGATATTGCCGAAATTGTTCTTTATCATCACGAGCGTTATGACGGCAGAGGTTATCCAAAAGGACTTCGTGAAGGTGAGATTCCTGTATTTTCAAGAATAATAGCTGTGGCTGATGCTTTTGATGCAATGACAAACAATCGGTCCTACCGAAGAGCGGTAAGCACCGATGAAGCAGTTGCAGAGCTTAAAAAAGAATCTGCCAAACAGTTTGATCCTCATATTGTAGATATAGCTGTCAGAATAATTCGTTCTGAAGCAGGTCTCAATATTTTTTCCTGAAAACTCCGGAAAGTATTACTATTCCTACAAAAATAAGAAATGCTCCGAATACAAGCGCTCCGGGAGCGGTTGAACTCATACTCAGCATGAAAAAGAATGCGGAAATAATACTGAGGATACTTACCGGTATCATAAGAGCAGGTATTCTCATACCAAACAGATAAAGCTGGAAAAGTCCGACTGCCGGTGCCAGTATGAATACAGGCCATAAAAAAGCCATATAGGCGTAGTCAGTAAATCCCAGGAAAAGAAAGAGCAATCCTATAGTACATAAGATGCCTCCAGGAACAAGCAGTCCTGCACGTAATGGTGCGGGTCTGTGGAAAAAGCTCAGTTCAAAGGCGATACCTGGTATAAGGATAAACAGAGGCCATATTAAAGCCCATACTTTCACTTGCGGAAAGATAACCCCAAGAAGAATAGTGACTCCAAGGAAAATAAGCAGTAAAGAGATCCAAATAGAACCGTTGCGTGAGTTATACATTTTTCCCTCCCTCTTTTGATAAAAATCAAAAAATTAGAACTTTACAAAATAAAGGCCAAGAACAAAAAATGTTCCCAAGATCAATGAAACTAAAAAGGTTTTTTTGGAGTAATTCATAAACTGGCTGAAAGAAAGGCTTTTTCCGCCGTGCTTTTCCAGCAGTGACACTCCGACGATGTTTTGGACAGCACCTAAGGGGGTGAAGTTGCTTCCGAGGTTTGCCCCTACTGCGTACGCATACCATAGCTCTGCCGGTGCCCCATAGCCTATAAGTATTTTAACCACGGGTGCTAAAAGAAGGGTTCCGGGTACAGCACTTAAAAAAGGTATGACAAAAGCGGAGAGCCACATGAAGCAAAGCATGAGAATCACAGGAGCACCTATAAGTGGTTTAAATATCCAGGCTATCGACTGAGTGACACCAATTTTATCCAGAGCATATGAAATACTGAAAAGCCCTGCATAAAAGAACATCGTATCCCAGTCTATCCTAGAGGAAAAAGATGCAAAATCGTGATTAAAAACAAAAAGAAGGATTAGCCCTCCGAATACCGCTATAAGAGCAGAATTGATCTTTATGGCAGAACTGAAAATAAAACCTGTCAGAACCAATGCAAAGACTATAATTGATATTAAAAGAAGCTTCTTATTTGTTATAGCTTTCTCCGGCTTCATATTTCCCAACCGTTTGAGTTTTTCTGAGAACTCTGCTGTCTGAGCTTTCGTATATTTTTTTCTGAAAATAGTGAATGTGGAGATAAAAGTAATAAACGCTATTACCGACATTATCTTCATGAACTGCGTAAAATCAAGTTTGCTTATGCTTCCCAGAACAATATTAAGAGGACTTCCGATAAGCGTTGACATCCCGCCGATATTGTCTATGAATATAGTAAGCATGATAAAAGGTGCTGCATCTATCTCAAGCGTATCGGTAATAAGAAAGATTATAGGAGATATGAAAAGTATGGTTATGAGATTGTCAAGAAAAGCTGAAAAAAGGGCGGTAATGAGCATGAGCGAAAACAAAGCCGCCCAAAACTTTGCTTTGCTTGCTTTTATAACCCATACAGCCGAAAATGTGAAAAAACCGCTTTCCTTAAGAAATTCTACTATTATCATCATCCCGAAAAGTATGCCCAAGGTTTCAAAGCTGATGATCTTTCCGATGTTTTCCAATGTAAGGGTATTTACAGGATTGAAGATATAAAGTATAATAGACAGTAAAAGGGTGGTGACGGATTTTTTCACCTTCTTGGAAAAAATAATGAAGTAGTAGGCCACTATCGCAATTACTATGACAAGAGCGCCGTTTAACATTTGAATTCCTCCTTATAAGATCTGAAACAATTCTATCACGGAGAACAAAATAATCTTTTTAAAATAGATTAAAATATTGTGTATTATTACATAAGTAGGAGGATTACCTTGAAAAAAACTCTCAAAGGCTGGATATACCTTTTTGTAACCATCTTTTTTTTCAGCACGATCGAAGTAGCTACCAAACCATTCTCTTCTGTTTTTAATCCTTTTCAGATTACCTTTCTCAGATTTTTTTTCGGCGGACTGATACTTTTAATTTTCCCTTTCCTTACCGGTGAAATAAAAAAATTTAAACTTACTGCAGGCAGATTTTTTCTGCTGATGGGTGTTGGAGCTTTAAACTCATTGATTGCAATGGCGTTCCTGCAGCTGGCGGTAAAGTATTCAAATGCTTCTACTGCTGCCATACTGGTGAGCTCAAACCCGGTTTTTGTGGTTTTGATTGCCTGGTTAATACTGGGAGAAAAAATTACAGCTCAAAAGATTCTTTCACTTATTATAGGTGTTGCAGGACTTATCACTATAATACTTTCCAGGAGTGTTGGAGATTCTTTCAAAGGAATCATTTTCGGGTTGCTCTCTGCATTTTCATTTGGTTTCTATACAGTTATGAGCAAGAAGTATATAAAAGACATTCCTTCAACTGTATTTGCACCGCTTTCATTTCTTTTTTCATCGATACCGTATTATTTTATTCTTAAAATAGGAGGTATCAGTCCTTTTGTCTTCGAAGTGAACCTTCAGGTTATACTTATGCTTGTCTATGTGAGTCTTTTTGTTACAGGTCTGGCTTACATAACCTTTTTCAAGGCGCTTGAGATCCTTGATGCCTCGGTCAGCTCTTTTTCATACATGCTCAAGCCTGTTATTTCAAGTATCATGGCACTGGCTTTTCTTGGTGAAAAGCCAAATGCGTTGAAGATATTCGGTATGGTTCTTGTCAGTATGAGCGTGCTTGTTATGATTTTGAAAAAGGGCAAAAGTAAAACATAAAAAATATTTTTTGTAATTTAATTTTAAACAAAAAGCAACATTTTTAAGTTAAAATGATATAACAAAGTTAATAAATGATTACGGAGGAGCGGCACAGAATAGTACCCTGCACACAAACGAGTCTTATTATGCTGGGGAAAGGCAAGACCGCCGAAGGGTATAAAAAAGACTCTTTTTATACTTCTGGGTATGCAGGAAATACCTGTATAACTGTCACTTATAGTGGAGAGCCGTCAAATGGATGATTTTATAGTAAATCTATCAAATCACTCACAGAAATCTCTCCCTCGAAAAGAGGGTTTTGATTTTTATATGATAATTCTCCTCACAAGGGAGAATTTTTTAATTTAATGGGAGGTGCATCATGGAGTTTGGATATTGGTCGCTGATTCCACCGGTTTTAGCTATAGGGCTTGCTCTTATAACCAAAAAGGTATATATCTCACTTTTTGCCGGTATAGCAGTGGGGGCGCTTATCTTTACCCACGGGGATATCATTTCAGCAATAGGGAAGATTGTAACCATTTTCTGGGATAATCTTGAGCTGAAAAATTTTTCTTCGTGGGAAAATTTCAACAACAGCTGGAATCTTTTCATTCTGTTCTTCCTTATTTTTCTTGGAATACTGGTGGCACTTGTCAACAGGGCTGGCGGAGCGCTTGCTTACGGAAATTGGGTTATAAAAAAGATAAAAACCCGTGAAGGAGCTAGTTTTGCAACATTTATACTGGGAGTCCTCATTTTTTTGGATGATTACTTTAACTGTCTTACAGTAGGAACAGTCATGAAGCCTCTTACTGACAAGCATAGGATATCGCGTGCCAAGCTTGCATATATAATAGATTCTACCGCAGCGCCGGTATGCATAATAGCTCCTGTATCAAGCTGGGTTGCCAACGTTATATCGCAGCTTACCCAGTCTGGAGTGGGAAAAGATACGCTCGCCGCATTTAATCCATACAATGTTTTCCTTACTTCGGTTGTCTTTAACTCATATGCTCTTCTTACAATGTTTATGGTAGTTCTTCTGGCATTTAAGAGTTATGATTTTGGAGTGATGAGAGAACATGAGATAAGGGCAAAAAAATACGGTGATCTTTATAACGGAGGAAAAGAGGTCAGCAAAATAGTAGATAAGGAAATTACTCCTTCAAAAAACGGTAAGGTGATAGATCTTATAATTCCTATACTTTTTCTTATAGTTATGCTCATAGGTTTTATGCTATATACAGGAGGTTACAAGCTTTTAGGCGGAGAAAACAGCATGTTTGATGCTTTTCAGAATATGAACTCTGCAAAGGCTTTGTTCTACAGCGGTCTTATATCGGTTATCTTTGCGGTAGTGTACTTTGCTGCAAGAAAACTGATTCCATTGGGCGAGTATCCCAAGCTTTTCTGGGCAGGATTCAGGCTTATGCTTCCGGCTAACTGCATACTCATTCTTGCCTGGGGAATAGGCTCCATAATTAAGAATGATCTTCAGACAGGGCAGTTTATAGGAACCCTTGCTGCGCAGAACTTCCCTATAGAGCTCATGCCGGCAATTCTTTTTCTTATAGCCTGTCTGGTTGCATACTCAACCGGAACTTCCTGGGGAACTTTTGCTATTCTTATTCCGATGGCCATACCTATGGTTGTTTCGACAGGACGGACAGATCTGCTTATGGCTATGATTTCGGCAGTTCTTGGCGGAGCAGTTTATGGAGATCACGTTTCACCGATTTCAGATACAACTATTATGAGTTCGACAGGTGCCGGATGTAACCATCTTGACCATGTAAATACCCAGATGCCTTATGCTACTTTGGTTGCCGGAGTATGCTTTGTGGGCTATATAATAATGGGTTTTACGGCCAGATATGGTCTTGGGGTCAGCGGAACGGTAAATCTTTTATTCTGTGTGCCAGTACTTTATATCCTGGTGAGGGTACTGAGTAAGAAAGCTTCTCAAAAAGACGACAGTATAGAGGATAAGCAGAAAGCATAAATATACTATAGGCTGTTTCGTTTGAAACAGCCTATAGGTTTTCTATAACCTTTTCTATGAAGAAAATGCACAGTTCAGGATCAAATTGTTTTCCGGAGCAGTCAGCAAACTCTTTTATGATTTGTTTCTTAGTCATAGATTTTTTGTATGGCCTGCCTGAAACCATTGAATCATAAGCATCACAGATGCTCAGGACTCTTGAGAAAAAAGGTATCTCTTTTTCTTTAATTCCCTTAGGATAACCCTTTCCATCGTAGCGTTCATGGTGAAAAAGAACACAGTCTGCCAGAAAGGCAAGGTCATGAGTCGAGGATAGTATGTGATATCCCACTTCTGAGTGTTTCTTGACTTCCTTCCATTCAGATTCATCCAATGAGGTTTTCTTGTTTAGGATACTGTCACTTATAGTTATCTTACCTATGTCATGAATATTACCTAGTATTTCAAGTGTTGAGCAGTCTTTTTCAGTCAATCCCAGTTTTTTGCTGAAAATTTTACACAGTTTGCTTACGTTTAAGGAGTGCTGGGCATCCATAGGACTTCTCTCATGTAGAGTGGTTATTATAAGGTTCATGGTTTTACTCTTTATGCTCCTGCTTTCAAGTATTTTAGAGGTGTACATAACTTCTTCGGCTGATTTTAAAAGCTCATCCATGCTTTTTGATTCTTCGGTTTTAGTTGCATATCCTAGGGATATTGAAAGCTCTATCTTTCCTTTTTCCTGGGTTAAGCATTCTTCTTTTATCCGGCTAACAATAGGGTCAAGTGAGCTTAAAGGAGTCTGTGCAAGCAAGACTATAAACTCATCACCGCCCCAGCGGACAATGATATCGGTCTTTCTGCATCCTTTCTGAATAGCCCGTGCAGCATTTACTATTAAACGGTCTCCTTCGAGATGGCCAAAGGCATCGTTAGCAAGCTTCAGACCGTTAATATCTCCTATTATAAGTGAAAGCGGAAGGTTTTGAGCTGTGTCGATCTGATCTATTTTTTCATTGAAAAAAGTGCGGTTGTAAAGACCTGTCAGACTGTCGTGAAAAGAAGCATAAAGCAAATCATCCTGGTACTTCAGGTGTTGGGTAACGTCTTTAATTATAATATTCAGACCTATGAACTTTCCGAGGGGATCGGAGATGCTTGATATGCCGAAATTAAGTGAAAAACTTCTGTTGTTAGCTGAGAGTACATCCGTTGTAAACTCGGCGTAAAAGCTTTCTTTTTTTTCATATGCTTTGTCAATAAAAGAAAGAAAAACTTCCTTTTCTTTAATTTGTTCAAATCTGAAAAAATCTGAAATATCTTTTCCGAAAGCATCTTTTGGAAGAATAACCGAAAAAGTACCGGCTGCCATGTTAGTATACAAAATTTTTTTATGGACATCCAACGCTATAATTCCATCATTCAAAGAACATAAAAGCCTTTTGAAAAACTCCTTTTCATTGACCAGTTTATCTGCATCTGTAAAAAAAGTAATAAAAAAATACTTCTCCGGAGAAAAAACCTTTATATCGAACCACTTCTGCCATAAGCTTGAGTAATGTTGTATTTCTTTCTCACCGCCGGTTAATGCCACTTCACCATAAAAGTTTATCCAATCAAACATACTGTCATCTTTTCCATTTAAAAGCTCAGTCCTGTTTTTTCCGATGACATCACAGGCTCTGACTCCCATAATTCTTTCAAAAGCTTTATTGACATCAAGAATTATGTAATCCACAACTTTTCCTTTTTCATCGGTAAGCACCTTATGCAAAGCATATCCGACAGGTATGCGGTGAAGTATTTCTTTGAAGTCGATAGAATTTTCCATCTTTGCCTCCTGAAGAGATATTTTTAAAGTTAATATATATAAAAAGTGATTAATATTATTCTATAACTTTAAAACCTAGTATGCAAACTTATAAACAGACGAAAAAAGGCAAAGGTATTAAAAAAGCTTTTATCTATCTGATATATTAAAGGTTTGTGCACAAAAAATAAACTTAGGTATAGTATAAATTTAACATTATCTGATATAATAAACCTGAAAATAAAAAGCAGAATGAGGTGGAGGATGAAAAAAAAGTTCTTGGTTATTGTAGCTGTTTTATCTGCGATATTGGTTAGTGCATGGAGTGTTCCTGATTATTATAATTATGTCAACGATTTTATAAATGTGATTGCGCCTGCCGAAGAAGCAGAGCTGAATAGTCTTGCCCAAAAAGTTGAGCAAGAGAAGGGAGTTCAGATAGCAATCGTTACCGTAAATGTTTCTCAGGATATAACGCCCAAGGAGATGGCCACTGAGCTCTTCAACAAATGGGGCGTAGGCAGCAAAGGCAAGGATAACGGACTTGTTTTGCTTTTGGCTCTTGATCCTGACGGAACCAAAGGCGGAAATGAGATACAGATTGAGGTAGGCGTTCTTATAGGAGTTTTCTGGTGGTTCGGTACCTATAACTCCTTAGTAAGTTCAGAAGAGTCTGTTACTTCCAGTTGGTCGGAAATTGACAACCAGCTTCTGCGCAGGGCAGATCTCATTCCTAACCTTGTTAATACGGTAAAAGGTTTTGCAGCCCAGGAAAAAACAGTTATACAGAGTGTTTCAGATGCGAGGGCTAAACTTGCCGGGGCTTCAAGCGCAAAAGAAAAGATGGATGCGTCGAATGAACTTGACGGAGCACTTTCCAGACTTCTTGTTGTTGTTGAAAACTATCCGGAGCTTAAATCAGACAAGGTATTCATATCTCTCATGGATGAGCTGTCAGGTACAGAAAACAGATTGTCGGTGGCAAGAAAGAGATATAATGATTCTGTAAAGGCATTCAATATGCAGATTAAGAAGTTTCCTTCAAGTATAGTTGCCGGTGCCTCGGGGTTTGAACAGAAAGATTATTTTGAGGTTCCCGCAGAAAAGAAAGAAACTCCAGAAGTTCAGTTTTAATTTACCGGCCGTCAGGCCGGTTTTGTTTTGCTTATGGATGGTCAATTAACGAATAAAACAACTTTTTATGATATAATAATAACAAAACAGTGCGGAGGGATTATTATGCATGATTGGCTTTACTCTTTCGGCATCTGGGGAATAGTAGCTTCTTTGGGCTTATTTTTGATGTTTTTGTACATAAAAAGTCTGGATAACAAAAGCTCTGTGCGTAAGTTCATCTTCGCATGGCTTTTTTTTACTTTTAAGTGCTCAATTGATATTTTCAGTTTTCATGTAAGCTTTTCTGGCATTCCTTTTATCTCTCTTTTTTTAATTTTCATGTTTTATTTTTTAATTTTCGACGGATTATGTGATTTTTTTGATATAAAGAAGTTTAAGACTGGAATAAGTCCCGTGATATTTGTTTTAATATGGCTTATTTTAAGTTTTATATACCGTATTCCCTACTTTCTGACCTCCGGACTTGTTCATCTTATGTCCTGTATATTCTGTCTGCTGAATTCTTATATACTTGCAAAATACTTAGATAAAGGTAAATTTGAGAAAAAACTTCTTCAGCTTTTTTTATTTTGCTTTTCTTTTTTAACTTATCCTTTGTTTTTTGGGTTGATGGTTTTTCTTTATGGTCAGGGATTATTGTTCTGTTTTGCGGACTGGTGAACTTTGCAGTAGGGATTGTGATGTTCATAGTATTTATGAACAAGGTGATTTCTGCCAATGCAGGGAGTTCAGAGAACTTTATAAAGCTTTTCACGCAGAGCAGTATTCCTTTTCTTATTGTAAAAGGAAAGAACAATGAGATATATGATGCTAATAATGCTGCTGAAATTTTTTTAGGTGTAGGAAGAGAGATCTTAAAAACAATGACTCTAGGGGATGCTGAAAATGAATACAGGCAGAGAACAAAAAATCAGGATGACCTTTTTGAGGACTGTATAAGTGTTTGGTACAACGATCAGAGAATGGAAGTCGTTTCTTTGAAAAATCAAAGTTTTTTTCATCCAGATTATTCTGGTATTTCTTCACAGCAAGATCATCCTGTTGTAAATGAAGATACTATTGAAAAGTCAGTTCAGCTTGAACAAGACAGGCAAGTATCAATGAAAGCGGAGTCCATCCTTACGATGGCGGATCTGCTGGGACGTACACTTAATGATGGTGAACAGTCAGAATATATAGTCCGCATAGAAGAAAGTGCAAGAGAAATACTGGCCTGTAAAAATGAAATGTATAGGCAAGCTTGTGAAAAAACCAAAAATGACCGGCAGATCAAAACCAGATTTAATCTTAAAAATCTTTTAGACGGAGCTTACAGACAGTTTGCTGAAAATGCTGAAAATAAAGACATAAGTACAAGCATTGAATTTCTGGAAGTGGAACAGGACAGTATTTATGAAGGCGACCCAGTAAAATTAAGACTTCTGTTGTCCTGTGTTCTTGAAAAGCTTCTTTTTTACACTGAGAGTAACGAACTTTCCATAAAAGCACAAAAAATCTACCATGACAGAGAAAATTCGTACTTTGTTTTTTCAATAACCGAAGGACGGTATATTCAATCTCCTGCAAATGATGAAGCTGATCATAGGACTAACGTTAGGGACTGCTTTTCCGAATGTTTGGATCTTGCTTCTCAGGCGGGCGGCAAGATATGGACAGAGAAAACCGACGGTTTGAGAAAGTATGAAATAACCTTTGTTTTGGGGAATACTTTTCCAGTATCCCAAGCTGAAAGCTTATCTGTCGAAAGCTTCCAAGACAAGCTTAATATACTTGTGGTTGAGGATAATGAGATAAATCAGAAACTTATCTGTGCAATTTTGAAAAAAAGAGGATGGAACCCATTGGTGGCGGATAATGGTCTGAAAGCTTTGGAGGTTCTCAAAGACAAAAGTTTTGATATCATTCTTATGGATGTTCAGATGCCTTATATGGATGGATATGAGACCACACGGAGAATAAGGCAGTCTGAAAACCAGACCGTTGCAAAGATTCCCATTGTGGCAATGACGGCCTATGCCATGACGGAGTACAGGCAAAGCTGTATAAAAAGCGGAATGAACGATTATATAACTAAACCTGTCAACATGAGTGATCTGTATACTATAATCGAAAGGAATTTATCAAAAAGATGAGGTATAAAAACTTATTTTTTCTATTCTTTCTTTTATTAACAGTTTCGGTATGTTTCTCTCAGAAAAAAAATATTCTTGTCCTTTTTTCATATCATCCTGAGCTTGGCTGGAATCAGGAAATTTTTTCAGAGCTTGAAAAAGAGCTTAATACTTCGAAGTATCCCGTTGATATTTTTTACGAGTATATGGATACCAAGAATATAATAAGCAAAGAGTATTTTGCCAAGCTTGCCGAAGTATACGCTATGAAATATGCAAAAAAGGTTATAGATGTTATTGTCTGCGTTGATAATGATGCACTTGACTTTCTTCTTGAGTACAGGGACGTTCTTTTTGGCGAAAAGCCGGTTGTTTTTCTTGGAATAAATGAGTTTTATCCTGAAATGCTTAAAGGAAAAAAAGGTTTCACCGGAGTAGTTGAGAGCATTGATTTTAAGAAAACCATTGATATTGCACTTAAACTTACACCGCAGATCAAGAGGTTCCTTGTTTATGGAGACAACAGCTCAATCTACTATATGAATAAAAGTCAGATAGAGAAAGAATCAATTTCTTTTCCTGAAATCAACTTTATTATCCGCAATGATATGAGTATAGAGCAGGTAATACAGGATGTCCGCCAGGCAGGTCCGCAGAGTGCGCTTATTATAATTTCTACTCTGCGCAGCGAAACCGGAGAGCTTGTCAATTACGAGGATATCGCGCCTACAATATCTACATACTCGGATATTCCTATATACGTTCCATGGGAGTTCCTTATAAAAGGAAATGTTGTGGGAGGTTATGTCATATCAGGCTATGACCGTGCATATGAGGCTGCCCAGATGGTTCTTCTGATCCTTCAGGGCAAAGATGTAGGAGAGATACCTGTTTTGACCAATACGCTCAACAGATATATTTTTGATTACAATATGCTTGTAAAATATTCCGTGGATATGGGAAGCATTCCTGAAAATGCTGTTTTGATAAGTAAGCCCAGAAGGTTTATTGATGAGTACAGGGACGTTTTTTTGATCTTTTTGGTTATATTTGCCGCAGCATGTATTTTAATAGTAATAATTCTTTTTTATGGCTTCAAAAAGCGTCAGTTAAGTATTAAGCTTGAAAATGAGAAAAAAATAAAAGAAAGCATAATAGAGAGTGCTTCGATAATGATAATAGCTATAGATGAGCAGCGTAGAATACAGATTTTTAACAAGTATGCCCAAAAGGTAAG
>Ga0116173_1002882_pt1 | contig 13137 bp, 13 predicted proteins | sample AD_UKC085_MetaG_FD_89800 | JGI IMG/M metagenome (GOLD analysis project Ga0116173, IMG submission 89800) | Active sludge microbial communities of municipal wastewater-treating anaerobic digesters from USA - AD_UKC085_MetaG | ecosystem: Engineered > Bioreactor > Anaerobic > Digestate | place: USA...
GGTTGGTCGGATATTCTATCATAACTTAATGTCTTAGTAACCATAAAGTTACGAAAATAAAATCGATTAACCAACTGATATTCAATATATTATAAGTAAATTTAAAAATTCAAAACAGCTTCTCAGAATATTTAGATTTAATATTATGTGCAATATCAAATCCGTTACCAATAATGTATAGTATTTCGGATTCGTAAATCTCAGGCGGAAACAATGAGAATTCTAAATTGTCCATAGTTTATATATCGGGGTTGAACACTTTGTCGATTTCTGCTTTCGGCACAAATACATATTTCCCCTTTTGACAAGTGGGAATGCCAATCTTGCGGATGGTTTTGTAAACGGTGGAATCGGAAACGCCATATTTCTTTGACACCTCGCCAATAGTGTATGAATCGGAAGCATCAAAATTGTATGATTTCGCAGGTTGAGGTGTTGGCGTTGCTTGCTGTTTTTGCTCTACCAACGGAAACATACTTTCGATATGGGCGCGGCTGATGCGTGTAAGTCGTTCACCCAAATTTACGGCTGGCAGATTGCCATTTCTGATTAGCCTATAAATGGTATCGCGTGAGATACCAAACAAGGCAACGGCTTCGGCAATGGAAATGTATGGGCGTTCTTGCGGAACTTTTTCAGCAAGTTCCTGCCTGTGCTGCTCTTTTTTCTCTTCGCGTTTTTTTGCTCTATATGCAGCCTCACTACAATGGCGAGAGCAGTATTTAGAGTAAACCGTTTTGGCAAGAAATGTACTCCCGCACATTTCGCATTTTCGTTCTAATTTGTACTTGCTTGCAGGCATATATCGTATGTTTTTAGTCGAATTAAGTAGCTTTAAGTACTGATAAGTCGCACTCTATCGCTAATTAAGTCGCGTTACAAATATGTTGCAAATATACAATAAAAATACTATATATAAGCACAAATAACGAAAAATATTTATCAACAAAAACGGGTGTAACACATTGTGCTACACCCGTTTGGTTATTTTTGATAAACTGTTGTTTATCTACATTATTTTACCTCTTCGAAATCAACATCGGTAATGTTATCGCCGTTGTTGCCGCCGTTAGCGTTACCAGCATTTGGGTTGCCTTGAGGTCCCTCTTGCTGTTGTGCCTGAGCCTGAGCATTATACATGTCTTGGCTAGCAGCTTGGAATGCATCGTTAACCTCTTTGATTCCAGCATCGATTCCATCTACATCTTGTGCCTTGTGAGCATCTTTCAACTTGTTCAAAGCTGACTCGATAGCTGTCTTTTTGTCTGCTGGCAATTTGTCGCCATACTCCTTCAAATTCTTCTCTGTCTGGAATATAACGCTATCAGCTTGGTTGATCTTGTCGATACGTTCCTTCTCTTTCTTATCTGCATCTGCATTAGCTTCAGCCTCAGATTTCATACGTTTGATGTCTTCGTCGCTCAAACCGCTTGAAGCTTCAATTCTGATCTTCTGCTCTTTGCCAGTAGCCTTATCTTTAGCAGATACGTTCAAGATACCGTTGGCATCGATATCGAATGTAACCTCGATTTGAGGTACACCACGTGGTGATGGCATAATACCGTCCAAGTGGAAACGACCGATAGTCTTGTTGTCTTTCGCCATTGAACGCTCTCCTTGCAATACGTGGATCTCAACAGATGGCTGATTGTCTACTGCAGTAGTAAATGTTTCAGACTTCTTAGTTGGGATTGTAGTGTTAGACTCAATCAACTTAGTCATGACACCACCCATTGTCTCAATACCTAAAGAAAGTGGAGTAACATCCAACAAAAGCACGTCTTTAACCTCACCTGTCAATACACCACCTTGGATGGAAGCACCGATAGCAACAACCTCATCTGGGTTAACACCCTTAGAAGGAGCTTTGCCGAAGAAATTCTCAACAGCACTTTGGATTGCAGGGATACGAGTAGATCCACCTACAAGGATTACCTCGTTAATATCGTTGATTGATAAATTAGCATTTTTAAGAGCTGTCTTACAAGGCTCAATTGTACGTTTAATCAAGTCGTCAACCAACTGCTCGAATTTAGCACGAGTCAAAGTCTTAACCAAGTGCTTTGGAACATTGTTGATCGGCATGATGTAAGGCAAGTTGATCTCTGTTGAAGTTGTGTTAGAAAGCTCAATCTTTGCTTTCTCAGCAGCCTCTTTCAAACGTTGCAATGCCATTGGGTCTTTGCTCAAGTCAGCACCTTCGTTCTCGCTCTTGAATTCATCAACCAACCAGTCAATGATACGGTGGTCAAAGTCATCACCACCTAGGTGAGTATCACCTGCTGTTGACATAACCTCGAATACGCCATCGCCCAATTCCAAGATAGATACATCGTGCGTACCACCACCACAGTCGAACACAACGATCTTCATGTCTGCGTTCTTCTTGTCAAGACCATAAGCCAAAGCTGCTGCTGTAGGCTCGTTTACGATACGTCTAACGTTCAAACCAGCAATCTCACCGGCCTCTTTGGTAGCCTGACGTTGTGCGTCGTTGAAATATGCTGGAACTGTGATAACAGCATCCGTAACTTCCTGACCCAAGTAATCCTCAGCAGTCTTCTTCATCTTTTGAAGAATCATGGCTGAAATCTCTTGTGGTGTATATAAACGATTGTCAATGTCAACACGTGGAGTGTTGTTGTCGCCCCTTACAACTTTGTAAGGTACACGGTTAATCTCTTTAATGACGTTGTCATAGCTTTCGCCCATGAAACGTTTGATAGAGAAGACAGTCTTAGTTGGGTTAGTGATAGCCTGTCTTTTTGCAGGATCTCCGATCTTACGTTCGCCACCATCAATAAAACCAATTACAGAAGGAGTGGTGCGTTTTCCTTCACTGTTAGCTATTACGATAGGCTCGTTACCCTCCATAACAGCAACACAAGAGTTGGTTGTTCCTAAGTCGATACCAATAATTTTTCCCATGTCTATATTTTTTTATGTTGTTTATTTTCTTAATTAGTAAAACATGCATCATGCGTGTTTGTTTCACTTTAACACACTACATATTAGTCAAAGGTTATGCCATTTGCTCAAAGCCCTGTTTTTTTTGATTATTGGCAGAATTGCATCTGTTTTGTCTAAATTTTTGTCAGAAACGGCTGACGATTTGGCAGACTTTGGAGAAATAAGCCCCAACGAAAGGGCTGGAGGGCTGACATTGACAGGATGGTGTGGCATGGCTTAGACGCTGGCGTATACTATAGATAGGTATATCATTTTTATATTTCCATTTGATTCTATAACTTTAAGGTCTGAAGATGGCCTTGAGGCAGTAGTTTTGCCATTCAACATAAAACCATCTTTAACTTAATAAATACACAACAAAATGCAGATTAAACAATTTACATTCAATCCATTTCAAGAGAATACGTATCTTTTAATTAATGATCAGAAGGAGTGTATTATAATTGATCCGGGATGCTTATTTGTAGAAGAAAAGGAGAAACTGGCAAATTATATAACGAACAACGGGCTTACGCTAAAAAGACTTATTGTAACACATTTACATTTGGACCACTCGTTCGGAATCCATTTTATCTCCGAAAAATTTGGTGTTAAGGCAGAGGCCAGTCAGAAGGACGAATTCCTTTTGGCTGACATGAAAAAACAAGCTTCGCTTTTTGGCCTTTGCGATGATGTGGAGGGTGGTGAACTTGGCGGTTACCTGAAAGAGGGTGACATTATCCAATTGGGCGAGATTGAGCTTCATGTGCGTGAGGTTCCTGGCCATTCTCCTGGCGGACTGCTCTATTATGCGCCTAAAAACGGATTTGCTTTTGTGGGCGATACCATCTTTCAGGGCAGTATAGGCCGAACAGACTTGGCAGGCGGCAGTTATAGTGAACTGATCAAAAATATTCATGAAAAAATCATGTTATTGCCGCCAGAGACCGTTCTCTATGCAGGTCATGGCCCTCGCACAACGGTAGACAAGGAGTTGGAGAGTAATCCGTATTGCTAAAAAAGGATTAAGAGAAAAAGTGTTTGCTCAGTTTTTTAACAACGAGTTGCTATTCGCTACGAATAAAAAGAAGTTTTCAAGAAGCCTTTGTTCAATGTTGAGTTCAGATCCTGTCAGGTTAACGTTCTTATTTCTTTTTTTTTCTCGCATATCATAAAGGCTGAGAAATGTGCCAATACGCCTTGAGGGTTCGCCAAAAGTGGCCTGCTGGATGGCGTTTAAAACTGTTTAGCCAGACAGTGCGTCACTTTTGGAAGATGAGCACTCGCAGCGGCGGCTCTTTTGATTTCATCGAAATTTCTCGGTCTCGGCATAATAGGAGCATGCTCCTTTCTGCGCTCAACCTTACGAAATTTTTGATTACTTTTTACAGCTGCAAGGAAAAAGTAAAGCCCGTCCGGCGAGGACATTATTTATCTGGAAGTATTGGACATGCTGAACGAAAAACGATAATTTGTAGTACACCCAGAGAACTCCTCAATAAAAACAGCATCAGAAAATCAGGTTATTAACCCTCTTTAATTGGCAACATGGTTTAAATACTGGACCCAGCCTTTCTGGCTTTTAAATAATTGCTTACCAACATATAAATGGCCTGAGGTAACATGAAAAAGGTCATTCCTGATTTTGGAATCATATAACAACCTATAAGTACAACAATAAAATAGGATATTGTAAAGCTATGAGGAAGAGTCTTTTTGCTTTTTTCAATTGAATGTACTAACAAGCCTAATGGCATAATTAAAATACCAAAATAGAAAAACCAAAAGGTTGCAAAGGTCTCAAAATCTGTTTTGCCAACCTCTGCTGGTAATTGATCCAAACCGCTACTTATTTTAAAAAAATACGATTCTGAAAATTTAAAAAACTGTTTACCACAACCATCTGGTGACACAACCAATTGTGTGTGCAGTATGCCTATGATAATGAGTAATATGCCGTTTGTTACTTTCCGTAATATTTTCATAAAAATAGATTTTAAAAGTTATATGCCAGTTTTTAAAACAACTATTCATTATTAATTGATGAACCACAAAAAAATAAAATCCGTTCTGATCTTTAATTATAGTTTCTCCGTTCCTCTCAGCATGGGTACGAACGCGCAAGCACCACAGTCTTTGCGCTCAAATTCGGTTTCGTTGAGGCGCTCAATGCGGTACATTCTCTTTTTGTTGCCCGTTCCGTAAGGTAAAACCATGTAGCCGCCTACCTTCAATTGCCTAAGCAGCTTCTCTGGTATCTCTGAAGCTCCGGCTGTGACGATGATTTTATCGAAAGGAGCCTCGTTGGGCAACCCTTCGAAACCGTCGCCGAAGAAACACTTCAACTCATAGCCTAGCTCCTTCAATTTCCTTTTGGTAATTAAATGTAGGTCTTCCTGACGCTCAATGCTGAATAGGTTAGCGCCGGCTGCAACTAGGACGACCGACTGATATCCGGAACCTGTGCCGATTTCCAAAACCTTGTCGCCCGGTTTAAGATCCAAAAGCTCTGTCTGACGGGCCACCGTGTAGGGTTGGGAGATGGTTTGTCCTGCACCAATCGGGTAGGCCTTGTCTTGGTAGGCAAACTCAATTAGCGCATCTGTTATGAAATATTGTCTGGGAACTTGTTTAATGGCCTCCAAAACAGAAGAACTTTGGATTCCTTTGCCCTTCAACTCTTCAACTAATCTTTTTCTTCTCGTTATGTATTTTAACTCTTCGTTCACAGGAATAAAATCAGAAATGGCTGTCTTATCTTTTAACGAACGCATCATATCATTAACCCAACTCATTTTTTGTTCCGTTTCTTATATAGATAAAAAAGAGGTCTTGCGGGCCTCCTTTATCTTCTGTCAAAGTTTGTTTTATTATAAAGGTAAATAAACTGCTTTTTTAGTTTCGAAATACTCCTCTTCGAAAAAATCGTTCAAATTGTAGATGAACGCTTTTTTACGGTATGGCTTCACCTCTTCAGTCAACTCGCCGCCCTTGAGACAGATGAGGCCGTTGGGCAGACTGTTCTTGGGATCTTTGTAGTTTACATTTTTCTGGATGAGCCTTACCAAGTCGGGTAGTGGCATCACGGCACGGCTCACAATGAAATCGAAGTGCTCTTTTTCCTCCTCAACTCGGCAGTGTCTGAAGGTTGTGTTTTCCAATCCGATGGCATTAGATACTTCGGTTGCAACTTTGATCTTCTTCCCGATGGAATCAACTAAATGGAAAGTTACATTGGGGAACATGATGGCCAATGGAATGCCAGGAAATCCGCCGCCGGTACCAACGTCCATGATTTTTGTGCCATCCCTGAAGTTGATGATTTTGGCAATAGCCATAGAGTGGAGAACGTGTCGCTCGTACAGATTCTCGATGTCTTTTCTGGAAATGACGTTTATTTTGCTGTTCCAATCTAAATAGAGGTCGTAAAGAGCCTTGAATTGCTCCATTTGAGTCTCCGAAAGATTTTTGAAATATTTAAGAATGATATCCATTTTCTTTTTTTTGAGTGTTGTGTGTGAAGTCCTTGGAGGTATTGTTTGTATCCCCCATGAGAAAGGACCGTTTTATCTGATTTTATAAGTATTTCTTAATCCTGCTGTTGTCCAAGATTAGGAAGGACAAGTCGCTGTAAGGGATGAAAACTTTGATCTGTCCCATGGCGTAGCACGCGATGTCGTACTGGTTGTATACAAAAGTGATACCAATTTCGTCGAGATAAAAGTTCTCTGTTGGCTTGATTTCAGAAACATCAATGAATCCGTTTTGTTCCAAATCTGTTGGCTGTTGTACTTTGTTATCTTGAACTAGTTTTCCTAAAATAATAGGAGTCAACAAGTTGCTGTAGTCATCAGCAAAGAGGTCAGACAATCTGATTTTCTGCCCGTTTCTTAAATCGTAGTTGGCATATTGCATAATGGTCATTCCGTGAGCGCCACCTGAGAAACTGTATGTGTTTGTGAAGATAGTAAGGATGGAGTCTTGGTTGAAAGTGACCTCTTGCGATACGTTTTGTTCGGCAACGTAAGTGACGTCATCATCTGTCAACGTATCGTTTTTATATATCTTCTCAAGCTTTTTGTAGTCGGCAATAAGATTCTCTACGTATTTTGCGATGTCCTGCTTAGGGTCGTTGGTTGTTTCTAAATTCAACGCATCCTTGATCATCTGTCTTTTGATCGATAGATAAATTCTGTCGTTTCCGAAATTGACAGGGAAAATAATCTTAGAATCAATGGAGATTGCAGGCTTTGTCGTGTCGTTGAAAAGATGATAAGTGCTGTCTACTTTTATACTATCGAATTCGATTTTGTTCTCTTCCGCCTTTTTCTCTTTAGACGAAGAACATGAACAGACTGCAAATATCATAGATAGAACGACGAATAGTATTGTGTTTTTATTCATACGTGTTTGTTTTTTTCAGTTATCAAAGATAATTATAAAATTCAAAAATAAGAGCAACTCGCCTGCTTTGCAAGTGAATAGTTTCCCTTAAGTGCGTAATGTGTTGAATATATGATTTGTATGTGTAGCGTATTCTTTTTTTTGATTTAGAAAGGCACGTCATTTCTTGCTTGGAATGGCGATGCACCTTGAGCGTTAGGTGCGGGTGCTATAGCAGCTCCCTCTTTTTCGAAATTGTCTTCGTTGTTGTTTACCTTCGATTCGAATGTCGTTTGACCGCCTCCGGCAAATCCTTTTTCGAAATCGTCAGTCACGTTCATGAACTTAGCCAATTCACTTTTGAATCGTAGACGAACATCACCCACGGCACCATTACGGTGTTTGGAGATGATGATTTCAGCGATACCTAGAAGTGAGTTCCCTTGACCATCTTCTGTTATCTTATAGTATTCCGGACGGTGGATGAAGAGTACCATATCGGCATCCTGCTCAATGGCTCCAGATTCACGCAAGTCGGCCAACTGAGGTCGCTTGTCGGCTCCGGTACGACCTTCGACACCACGGTTCAACTGAGACAAGGCTATGATTGGGATGTTCAGCTCCTTAGACAACTGTTTCAACGAACGGGATATCATACTGACCTCCTGCTCACGGCTACCGAAGTTCATTCCGCTCGCGTTCATCAACTGAAGGTAGTCGATGATGATACAGGTCACTTTGTGCTCCTTTACCAGTCGTCTGGCCTTTGTGTTTAGCTCAAAGATGGACAAACTTGGCGTATCGTCGACGAAGATAGGCATGTCGTATAGGTTTCTTACCCTATGGTGCAGCTGTTCCCATTCGTAGGGCGCCAAGTTACCGTTCTTGATTTTCTCACCCGGAATTTCGCATACGTTGACGAGCAGACGGTTAACCAACTGCACGTTCGACATTTCCAGGGAGAACAACGCTACAGGGTAACCGGCCTCAGCCATGTTCTTGGCCATGGAGAGCACGAAGGCTGTTTTACCCATGGCAGGACGGGCAGCTATAATAATAAGGTCAGAACGTTGCCATCCGGAGGTCATCTTGTCCAAATCGTGGAAACCGCTGGTCACACCACTAAGTCCGTCTGGACGGTTGGCTGCGATTTCGATCTGTTGAAGAGCCTCTTCAATGACTGGATTGATCTGTGTATAGTCTTTCTTTACGTTTCGTTGAGAAATTTCGAATAGAGAACCTTCGGCTTCTTGCATCAAGTCGTCCACATCCGTCTTTTCGTCGAAGGCCTTGTTCTGGATCTCGGTAGAGAAGCGTATGAGCTCACGTGCGAGATATTTCTGGGCCAAGATGCGGGCGTGGTAGTCGATATGTACGGACGAAGTAACTTTGGAAGTAAGTTGTGCAATGTAATAAGGTCCGCCTACTTCGTCTATCTTTCCCTCCTTGCGGAGTTGCTCGGTTACGGTAATCATGTCGATAGGGTCCTGTTTGGACGCTAAGTTCATGATGGCCGTATAGATAGTCTTGTGGGCATCTTTGTAGAAACAATCGGGTTTCAGGTAATCGCATACTTGGCTGTAGGCGTCCTTTTCAAGCATAAGAGCACCGAGAACAGCCTCCTCAAGTTCTGGAGCTTGGGGTGGCAATTTGCCGTATTCATTGATGATAGGTGACGAGTAAGTCGTCTTTTTCGTATTACGATTACCTTTTTTTACAACTTCCATTTTTTGTTTCTTTCTTTTTTTCGACGGAATGCAAAGTTAGTAAAATTAGTAAAAATAGCGTGATGAAGAAAATAATATTTGGTTTAGATTTTCGATTTTCCGTTAATTTATTTTTAATGCTATTTTATTGAAAAATAATATGTTATGTTGATATTTGAATCAATGTCTTTTGATAATCTATTGCGAATTAGAAGCTTAGGGGAGTGGGGGAATGCTTGTTTAATATATTATAATTTGTAAGGTCTAGAGAAAAATACTTATTGTGTATGAACAAGCTGTGTTTCACTAACAGGCAGAGGCCTAGCCTGAAGGGTAGGGTGCTCAAAAGATGAGTCTGGAAAAATCTCTATCTTATGTGTTCCCCAAAAAGATGCTGTTCATAAATGTGCTACAGCCGACCCCGAAGGTGGTCGAATATTTGTAGCTTTAGGTTGATTGGTTGACCCCCGACCCTTCAGGGTCCTGCCGCGGAGAATTGCTCATATTTCGTTGGTTATAAGTGCAATAAAAAGGGTATTGCATAGATAGTCAACAAACTTCAAGATTGAAATCTAGCCTTGAGGGCTCGTCGAAAATGGTATGCTGCACAGCGTCACGAACAATTTTGCCGTTCAAGCGAAGCACGAGCGCGTTTGAAATGGTTTGACTAGAAAGAACTTCACTTTCCTGGTATGAACACTCTCTTCGGCTTCTCATTTTACTTTCTTTTTTCAGCTGAAATGAAAAAATAGGAACCGCTCAGCAAGGACAATTGTTAATCGTGTTTGTTTTTCTTAGAAAACTTTTGTTCCAAATTGCTTAAAATTTGTTCATAACATTTTGAATAATGAATAGGATATTAATGTAAAAATATTATCTTTAATTGGAAACTTTGAAAGCTGTATTTTTATACGAAATTTCTGTTTTGGGAAACATTTTTAGTAATTGAAAAATTTAACTTTTTGATATTGAATAGTTTATAAAAATTTTCGGGAAACTTTTTAAAATTGTTGATAAGATTTCTTTTCGAAAATTTGTCATTCATGAAAAGGTGTGTAATATTGCAAAGTGAAATGACGATATGTTGTTTCCAAAAAACGAAAAGATATTTTTATTGTCATTTGTAATTTGTGGGCTATGGATTAATTTAATTTCTAACCCTATGTTGTTTAAGTTTAACTGAGTTCAAATTTGTTCGATATGAGAGACAAAACGTATTCACATGAGGAAGCCTATGAGGCTACGCTTAATTATTTCAATGGCGACGAATTGGCAGCTCGTGTATGGGTCAACAAATATGCGCTGAAAGATTCTTTCGGAAATATTTACGAAAAGACTCCGAATGATATGCATTGGAGATTGGCTAACGAAATTGCCAGAATTGAGAGTAAATACAACAATCCTTTGTCAGCACAGGATTTGTTTGATTTATTCAAGCATTTCTGTTACATAGTTCCGCAAGGAAGCCCTATGTCAGGAATTGGTAATAAATACCAGGTGGCTTCTTTATCTAATTGCTTCGTTATCGGAATGAATGGCTGCGCCGACTCTTACGGTGCCATCATGAAGATAGACGAGGAGCAGGTGCAGTTGATGAAACGTCGTGGTGGAGTAGGTCATGATTTGTCTCACATTCGTCCGAAGGGTTCTCCTGTTAAGAATTCAGCTTTGACTTCTACAGGTTTGGTTCCTTTTATGGAGCGTTACTCAAACTCAACCCGTGAAGTGGCTCAGGATGGCCGTCGTGGTGCTTTGATGTTGAGTGTCTCCATCAAACACCCGGATTCTGAGTCGTTTATCGACGCTAAGATGACAGAGGGTAAAGTAACTGGAGCCAACGTGTCTGTTAAGATTGATGATGACTTTATGAAGGCTGCTATTTCTAAACAGCCTTATACTCAACAATATCCAATAGATTCTTCAAATCCAGTCGTAAAGAAAGAGGTGGATGCAGAGGCTATTTGGAAGAAAATCGTTCACAACGCTTGGAAATCAGCAGAGCCAGGAATCTTGTTCTGGGATACTATCATCAGAGAGTCTGTTCCTGATTCGTACGCTGACTTAGGTTTCCGTACCATCTCTACCAACCCTTGTGGTGAGATTCCTCTTTGCCCATACGATAGTTGCCGTCTGTTGGCTATCAACCTATATTCGTACGTTGAAAACCCATTCACAAGAAATGCTACTTTCAACAATGAGCTTTTCAAGAAACACGTAGGAATTGCTCAACGTATCATGGATGATATTATCGACTTGGAGTTGGAGATGATTGACAGAATCTTGGACAAGATTCAGTCTGACCCAGAGAACCATGACATTAAACTGACAGAGATTGAACTTTGGCAGAAGATTAAAAGCAAGTCTGCAATGGGTCGTAGAACTGGAGTTGGAACTACAGCAGAGGGCGATATGGTTGCCGCTATGGGACTCACTTACGGAACTCCAGAGGCTATCTATTTCTCAGAGCAGGTTCACAAGACATTGGCTTTGGAGGCTTACCGTTCTTCTGTTAATATGGCAAAAGAGCGTGGTGCCTTCGAAATTTACAATGCAGATAAGGAGAAAAACAATCCATTCATCAACCGTTTGAAAGAGGCTGATCCTTCTCTATACGAAGAAATGGTGAAGTATGGACGTAGAAATATCGCTTGTCTTACTATCGCACCTACAGGTACGACCAGTTTGATGACACAGACAACTTCTGGTATCGAGCCAGTGTTCCTTCCTGTTTACAAACGTCGTCGTAAGGTAAACCCTAACGATACCAATGCTCACATAGATTTCGTCGATGAAATGGGCGACTCTTTTGAGGAGTACTTAGTATTCCACCACAAGTTCCTTACTTGGATGGAGGTGAATGGTTACGATACAAACAAGAAATATACACAGGAAGAGATTGACGAGTTGGTTCGCAAATCACCTTATTATAAGGCAACAACTCAGGATGTAAACTGGTTGGAGAAGGTTCACATGCAGGGCCGTATCCAAAAATGGGTAGACCACTCTATCAGTGTAACCATTAACGTTCCGGAGGATGTTTCAGAGGAGCTGGTCGGAACGCTTTACGAAGAGGCTTGGAAGAGCGGATGTAAGGGCGTTACCGTTTACCGCGAGGGTTCTCGTTCAGGTGTGTTGATCTCTACTTCTAAGAAAGATAAGAAGGTTGAACCGATAGCAGAGGCTGTTGCTGCAGTTCCACGTCCAAAAGAGTTGGAGGCAGACGTTGTTCGTTTCCAAAATAATAAAGAGAAGTGGATCGCATTCGTAGGTTTGCTGAACGGTCTGCCATACGAGATCTTTACAGGTTTGGCCGACGACGAGGATGGACTTTTGATTCCGAAGACAGTTACCAACGGTACGATTATCAAAAATATAGATCCAGATACAGGCAGAAGCCGTTACGACTTCCAGTACTCTAACCGTAGAGGTTACAAGACTACAATCGAAGGTTTGTCTTACAAATTCGATCCTGAGTATTGGAACTACGCTAAGTTGATTTCTGGTGTGCTTCGTTATGGAATGCCAATCGACCAGGTTATCAAGTTGGTTAGCGGACTTCAGTTGGGTAGCGAGTCTATCAACAACTGGAAGAACGGTGTTGAGCGTGCGTTGAAGAAGTACATACCAGATGGAACAATGGCAACTGGTGCTGTTTGTCCTAACTGCGGACAGAAGACCTTGAAATATCAGGAAGGTTGCTTGATCTGTACCAATTGCGGTGCTTCAAGATGCGGATAAATTATACATGATTATATTTTTCTCATATATAATGTTTCATAATTTTTAATATGTTTTTTTGATTTGCTGTGTAAAAGCCTCTCGATGTGAATCGGTGAGGCTTTTTCTTTTCTTGCAGATTGTTATACAGAGGCAACAGATAGATATTTGTGTTGTAAATCAAAGCTATATAGATATGATGATTACGCGTTGGTGTAATTACAAAGTTACTATAACGCTCTTTCACAAGTTGAGCATCCCATTGATTTGTAGTATATTAGAGTCATCTAACACTTTAATATTCAATCTCTGTATGCACAACTTATATGTAATATTCGGCAAATTTCTTGATATATGCAAGCAATTTGCCGATAACTTGGTA
>Ga0116173_1002892_pt1 | contig 13120 bp, 9 predicted proteins | sample AD_UKC085_MetaG_FD_89800 | JGI IMG/M metagenome (GOLD analysis project Ga0116173, IMG submission 89800) | Active sludge microbial communities of municipal wastewater-treating anaerobic digesters from USA - AD_UKC085_MetaG | ecosystem: Engineered > Bioreactor > Anaerobic > Digestate | place: USA...
GGAGTCACGATGATAGGCTCTGGCTCTCTCAAATGGGACTTCAAGCAGAAGCGCGTTACCAGCATCTTCGTGGGCGTGGGCGGGCAGATGGGCGCTGGCGCTGTGAGCGTCGGATCGAAATGGGGTACGCAGATCACATTCGACACCGATGGCTCAGTATCCGACTTCACTGCGGATTGGTCGACCTCGGTAGGGGTTGGCCCTGCTTCGGCAGAGATAGGCATCGACTCTGGGCTGGTGGTGGGAGGGCCCGGGATGCAGGTGACCATTGCGCCGTGAGCACACCCACCATTGATGCACATGCTGAAGACGATCAGTAGGCCCATCTGAATCTCAGAAAGCAATCGTAGTGTCAGAAAAACCCAAGTGAATACTCTCGTATTATCGCTGTTGCTATATCCTTCGTCTCAAAAGGGGATTTGTCCTTGCCGAAGAATAACTCACCTGGCATCATCCACCTCACCCTACGCAGTCGGCTCGACCTCGTCCGGAACCGGCAAGCACGGGCGGACTGGCCGGAGGACATAATGGGGGCAGTGCCCTGCAGACCTAGTGTACATTGGCAGTTGAGCCTGGGGTCACGAAGTATGCAACGGCGCAGGACAACGTCTAGTCGGGGGCAGCAGCAAGGAAGAATCGTGAATCGATCCGTTCTCCGACTCACTTCATGATAGGAGGTGGATTGCCATGTCCAGCAAGAAGAAACCCCGCGTATTCTTGCTTAAGCTTATGTACGCGCTAACCATCGTGATCGCCGGAAGCCTTGGCATCGGAATGCTGGTCGCATCCGATGTGACGCGATGGGTATTTGGCGTCGACTGCCCGCACATTCTCTCCGGCCTGATCGGAAGCGTCTTTCTGGCGTTCGCGCTTGTGTCTGTGCTAGGTCTGAGGGAGCCGGTGAAGTTTGCGCCTCTTCTGTTCATGCAGCTGCTATATAAGTCGGCATGGCTCTGCTTCGTCGCCCTCCTCTTTCTGATTACCGGAAGGATTTCAGCAGATGTGATACCGGTGATTGCGGTCTTCCTGGCGGCTGTCATCGGAGATTTGATTGCTATCCCATTCGGGGATATTTTCAAGGGCACACCGGAGGGAAGCCATAAGCCCAAGTCGCCTAATCGAATGTGATTCTTTTGAACGGCGTCACTCCCGATAACGACGCCTCCATTTCTCATACCAGAGACAAGCGAGCTAAGGGGGTGCGAGTATGAGTCCGTTTCCTGAGTTTCACCAATACGATGGGCTTGGTCTCGCGGAGCTCGTGCGCAAGAAAGAGGTAACACCCCTCGAACTGGTAGAAGAGGTCATCTCTCGCATCGAAACGTATAACCCAGAGATCAACGCGGTCATCTACAAAATGTACGACAAGGCAAGAGAGCGCGCGAAAGCTGAGTTACCCGAGGGCAGTTTCACGGGCGTGCCCTTCCTGATCAAAGACGCTCTAGATACCCTGGAGGGCGAGCCGACAAGCTCGGGAACGAGTATTCTGAGGAACGTTCTCCGGTCGAACGACACTGAAACGGTTCGTCGTTTCCGCGCCGCGGGGCTGATATTCATCGGGAAAACGAACCTCTCCGAATTGTGTCTGCTGCCATATACGGAACCCCGGGCCTTCGGGCCTACGCGCAACCCGTGGAGCCTGACTCGCACGCCCGGCGGTTCGAGTGGCGGTTCGGCCGCGGCAGTCGCAGCCTGTATAGTACCCGTCGCGGGAGGGGCCGATGGCGGCGGCTCGATCCGCATACCCGCGTCGTGTTGCGGAGTGTTTGGCCTTAAGCCTACGAGGGGCCGTGTCCCGACGGGTCCCGATATCGCCGATCCGTGGCGCGGCTTCGCGCAGGAAAACGTCATTTCCCGCTCCGTGAGGGACAGCGCCGCCATGCTGGACGCGATCGAAGGGCCGGACGTCGGCGCACCGTATTGGGCGCCGCCCGTCGAACGGTCGTATCGCGAGGAAGTGACGAGGGAGCCCGGGCGGCTTCGCGTAGCCTTCACGTCCGCCCCCTTGATGGGGAAGGACGTGCACGAGGACTGCGTCGAGGGACTCAATAACACCGCACGGCTGCTGGAGCAGCTCGGACACGAAGTTGTCGAAGCGGCGCCGGACGTAGACAAAGAGCCTTTTTCGCTATCGTATCTGACCGTGATCGCTGCCGAGACGTGCGCGGAGGCAAATGCGATCATCAAGCTCGTCGGGCAGAAAGCATCCGTCCTGGATTTCGAGCCGGGGACGCAGGCGCTCGCCGCACTCGGCAAGGTCATCAGCGCGGGCGATTACGCGAATGCGCTGAACTACCTGTCCGCTTCGTCGAGGAGAATAGCCAGGTTCTTTGAGGATTACGACATACTGCTCACGCCGACACTTGCACAGCCGCCCATACCCATAGGCTCGCTTCAGATGTCGGAAGCTGAAAGCTGGATAGTGCGCATACAGAGCAGGCTCAACGCAGCATGGATCATGAAGGCGCTTCACGTCATCGATATTCTTGCGAAGAAGACATTCGACTTCATGCCGTACACTGCGGTATTCAACGTGACCGGCCAGCCGGCGATGTCCGTTCCGCTTCACTGGAACGAGGAGATGCTCCCCATCGGGATGCAGTTCGCGGCGCGTTTTGGCGCAGAGGCGACTCTCTTCCGCCTTGCGGGGCAGCTCGAACGTGCGCAGCCGTGGTTCGACAAGCTTCCACCAGGGCTGCCTTACTAGACACGAAGCCCAGGGCAACAAGACCCAGAAAGCGCCAAATGCTGATCCGAAATGCATAGCGGTTTGGTGGTAGTGGGCACTACACGGGTTACCTTGCGATTATGCCAAGACAGCTCATGACTTAGGTCTGCCTTTACCTCTTATCGATTAGGTGCTCGGTAAGTTCAATATCAGCTCGCAACCTCTCAAGTTGAGATTCCCTAGATCGGCCTAATCTGAAGCTCATACCAAAATTGCACATCAAGCTGCCGGCGCTGCTTGCATTGGCGCCAGCGGCAAGCGCTCCGGAGCCGAAAGACGAGCTATCGTCGCCAAGGGCCTGCGCGCCTTCTCACCCGATTTCACGTGCACTTCCATCGACGGCCGTACTGTTTTCACCCATGGCTTCGGCTAAAGAACCAATCGCAGCACCATGATGGCCTTCCGCCGCAGCATCTGACCCTATAGCAGCGCTCTGATTACCGCAAGCACAAGAAGACGCGCCGAATGCTGCCCCGCGCAACCCGGTAGCCTGGGCCAAATGCCCAACATCAGTTCCCTGCTTCGAACCGGATTTGGGGAGATCTCCAATTGCTGTGTCGTCCGTTCCACCTGGCCAAGTAGAAGCATGCCATCCGATTATGATATTCTCGCCCACCGATAGAACTGAGGCGTCAATGCTTAGGCAGTATCTCAGACGCAGCGCGCGCACCGAAGGAACCAGGAAGAGTCATTAGGTCGAGGGAGATTCGGAAGTCCGGATCCGAGGAGAATCAGAGCAGCAATTCACACCACTTGACAAGACGCGACCGATCATAATGGTCTTTCCATGCGCACATAGACATCATATGAGCTTCCGAACACTCTGGCGAGTTGTGGTGTCGCAATGGAACCGACGCGCTTGAACCCTAGCTTGTCCCACAAATTGATCGCAGGATTCTTGGCAAAAACGAACAGCTTCACTTTACAGTCGGCATTCTTTGTCAATTCGCGCTCGTACTTCGAACGGAGTGTCTTCAGAACATGTGTGATTAACGTCGTTCCAATGCCTTTTCCTCGGCATGATTCACTGGTTGAGGCCAGGTATATCTCGGCCTTTATGCTTTCCGGGTTGTCTTCCTTGTTTATATTGTCCAGTGCCAGAAAGTTGAACGCTATTCTTAAGGACTTCTTTAGGCCAATAGTTCGAATGACGCTCATCAAGCAGCAAGCGGAGTCCAGCAGGTTTGGTTTGTGGAAGTTGTTCAGCAGTAGAATCGCGAGGACTTCTTCCGTATTCACATCAATGGCACAGAAAGTCTCGTCCATCGGGAGAAACCCGTACTTGATCCATATGTCGATAATTGACAGAATGCTATCCGCATCATCCTGAAGTGTACTGATGAACTTGCCCTTCAGCCCTTCCACTATCACCCGTCTGAATTGCAGCTGTTGTGCTTCTGAGAGAGCAACATAGTCACTGACAAACCTGATGTTCTTTTCAGTGCCACCTACTACGGTAACCTCCGGCATGCCGGTTTCGCCTCCTTTGCAGTAAGGCAGTCCCAGTGGAAGCCTGTCGACCATGGCTGTGCGCATTCGAGCTGCCACGCAAGGCTGACGAGGGTCGACTACGCGTGGAAGCGCGCCGCAGACTGCATCCCGACGGGGAGCATCTCTTGGTTCCAGTAGAGCGGAACCGACATCGCCAGCTGGCCGGTCGTGTTGAACACTGCAGTGAACGGTGTGAGACCGAAGGTCTTCTCTGCCCGATATCGAGCATCGCCGCGGCCTCACTAGGCCCCTGGCCCCCGTTTGAGCAAGCGGACGATGACTGTCCGCAGACTACCTGTGTATAGAAATATAATGAAACAGAGTATATGTCAACAGCAAAGGCAAATGTTATTCAGTGCCAGGCAGGCTGGTGGCAGACGGCATCTTGCCCCCGGTAGGGGGAGTCCATGAGATCTTGCCTTATGGCTTCTAGTGAGTGACGGAATTTAGGAATAGTCAGTAGGACTATCCTGTAGATCCCGGGATGAGAATCCATCTATCCCATCACTGCTCAGACAGATTCTGCGCAGTCCTAATGGAGTCTGTGCGCCCATCCCTCCACAGAAGACCGGAGGTGTGTCTAGTTAGGCGGCTGTCATGGCCATTATTGATCTTGCTCTGCCCGCTCATAGTTGGGTGTTACGGCACGGACTTCGATATTGAAGCAGGAGGTTCGTACACAGTCTCTGGGCGAGTAAGTAGGCGTCGGAACAGGCGTGCGGGCCGCGGGTGCAATGGGAAGTGCCGCGGTCCGCACCCAGCGCCTACCCATACTGCATTCCCTGACGCGGAGATGATCAGGCACATGAGAGCCTATCTTGTCATAGCTCAATCCACCAAAGGAGTGAGCCAGATGGCCTCATGTCCCACCCAAACAGGCAGTTGCCAACTCAACAACCTCATGAGAATGCTCCGGGAGCAGCACGCAACCTGGACAAGGATGACCATCATCAGTATCGCCGAGGCCCTGCCCGCCGAGGCGCAGACCACCACGCGCCCACTCGAGTTGTCTGCGGAGTGATAGATGGTAGCGGCGGCATGAGGAGGCGGCGCCCATTGCAGTGGCCATAGCTTGGTGCCTTGTCGCCCGAACACCCCCGGTTGTGCAAGGGCTTCGGGGTGCGCCCCCCCGGGGCTACTCAGTCCATCGAAGAGAGTAGCTGTGTGGAAGGCATGGGAAAACCATGAGAGAATCGAGAACCATCATGGCCATATCTGTCATGGTGATGATTGTGCTTTTGTGTGTCGTGTGCACATTCGTCGACGGCAGCCGAAGGCCGATGGAGACACCGAACAATAGTCAGAACCAAGTAGCATGCGATTCACCTTGCGTAATGGGATTCGTCTGTTCACCCATGACTTGCAGGAGATTCTGGCCCGATACTGACACGTGCTCGACATGCTGCCAGAGGCATCACCCTCAGTACCTACAGCCGCCTCCTGCTTGATCGGCAGGAAGAAGCTGACGGTGGTTTGCAGATCCGTTTGCAGAACGCGGAAATCGGCCATTTGGAACTATCTTACTATCGCCTGAATGCCTGATGCTGAAGGGTATGATATGGCGCGCCTGGCAGGAATCGAACCTGCGGCCCACGGATTAGAAGTCCGTTGCTCTATCCCCTGAGCTACAGGCGCGCGATTGGAAGGTGTCTTTGCAAGCAGTATTATAGCATCACCGAAAAGGCGCGTCAAAAAACCCTTCCGAGCCCTTCCGAACCCTTGGAGATCCCTCGGAGATAGGGTGCGCGCAGGGATTGTGGCCCTTGGCAGCTCGATGCGCTGCATTCGCCTTCAGCCGTTTTGATGCCCCGCGGCCCGCCATGCGAGGATCATCGCGCATAGGGGTATCGCGTGCCGCAGTGCCATCAACACCTATGCCTTCCACACCCTTGCGCTCATGGGGGCAAGCTCTGAGCGGCCACCGGTTCCGACGGTCCACACCGTTCGCATGGGCCGATCGGCCCAGCGCGCGAGCACACCTGTCTGCCGCATCCTCGCCGCTATGAGCCCCCAATCGACTGATGCCGGCACGTCAGTGTTGTTCATGGCCACGACCATGCATGAGCGAGCATTGCCTCGGCTGTTCCATCTGGCGTACACGAACGGGCTGTGTGCTGAATCGGCCATGAGCACCGTGAACTCGCCGCGCCGGAGGGCGCGGTGTCGCCGTCTGAGGCGCGCCAAGCCCGCATAGTGGGTGGGCAGTTGCTCATCCCACTTCTGCTTGTCCCACACCATGCATTGCCTGCAGTCGGGATCATCGTCGCCTTCCATCCCGATCTCGTCTCCATAAAAGATGTAGGGAGTGCCGGGGTAGGTGAACTGGAATGTCGAAGCCAGAAGTGTACGCCTCACATCGCCGTTGCACAGGGTCAAAAACCTCGGGCGGTCGTGCGAGCCCAGTAGGTTCCACATGGCGTACTGCACCTGCCGCCTGTATCGCATTTGCAGGGCGGTCAGGGCGCATGCGAATGCGTCGGTTCCTATGGTGCGGTCGGCGAAGTACTGGAGGCATAGCTCTCGCCAGGGGTAATTCATCACTGAGTCCATCTGGTCGCCACGCAGGAACGGAGTCGCATCATGCAATATCTCGCCTACGATCAGGGCCTCGGGCTTGATAGCGCGGATTCGCGCGCGGAACTCACGCCACAGCCCTGGGTCGACATCGTCCGCAACATCGAGACGCCAGCCATCTATGTCCAGCGTGCGCGTCCAGTATTCCGCTGCGCCGATCAGGTAGTCGCGCACCTCGCAGTTGTCGGTGCGCAGCTTGGGCATGTCAGGCACGTCCATGGCGAATGTCTCGTAGTTCGGCCGAGGGCGCGCTCGCACGGGCAGCTCATGGATGTTGAACCATTTGTAGTAAGACGATTCTGCGCCTCGGGCCATTACGTCCTGGAATGGGCCGAAGCTGAATCCACAGTGGTTGAACACCGCATCGAGCATCACTCGGATGCCCCGGGCGTGGCTTTCGTCCACCAGGCGACGGGCAGTGGCCTCATCGCCGAAACGCGGGTCAATTTTGTAGTAGTCCGTGGTGTCGTATTTGTGGTTGGACGGCGCCAGGAATACGGGGGTGAGGTAGATGCATGACACGCCCAGGCCGGCCAGGTGATCGAGTCGGTCGATGATGCCGGCCAGGTCGCCGCCGGAGAATGAGCGACTAGTCGGGCGAGTTCCCCACGGGTCGATGCCGGGGGGATCATTCGTCTCATCGCCATTGGCGAATCTATCCACGAAGATCTGATACACCACGGAGTCGGCGGCCCAGGCGGGCGGGTTGTCCGCTCCATGGCGGCGCCAGGTGTACGGGTAATGAAAACACCATGCCCACGGGTTGCATACCTCGGGCGCAACAGGCTCGGCCGACAGGCCGCCCTCGCCATAGTACATCTCGGACTCGCCATCGCTTAAGGCAAAGTGATACATGAACCGACCGTATCTCAGCTTCATCCGCCCCGACCAGTAGTCGAACAGGGAGTCACTTCCGACTCGGCGGAGGCCGGTCTCTTTGGCATGCTGGCCAATGCCGTACCTGTCGACGTAGAGGAGGCCGGCCGACTTCAGGTCACCTCTGGCCGCCCGGAGGACGACTTCGACCTCGTCTTCTCCCACTGGATATGCCATGGGGTCGTATGGCAGATGCAGCAGCGCGTGTTTGAGCAATGTCTCTTCGACTCCTTTGCCGCTCCTTGACTGCTCTGCCGGCAGAGCCTGGGCTGAGTCAGTCTAGTACACAATTCTCCCTGGTTGGAGCAACTCCTCCATATCGCAGTTCGGGCAACCGCGACTGACGGCATGTGCTTTTAGTCGATAGGCAATCCCATGCCGGGGTGCATATGGTGCACTAGACTCATTCCAGGGAGAGTGATCGGCTATGCCAGATGAGGAGAAGGAAGACGTGCAAACGCGTCAGGCGCCGCCGTGCCCCGGCGGGTTCTTGTATGAGATCAAGGCAGGCGACACGTTCTACGCTCTGGCTCGGCGTTTCGGAACCACAGTTGAGGCGATCATGGCAGCTAATCCCGGCGTAGACCCGAGGAGACTTCAGATCGGCCAGCTGGTGTGTATACCGGTGGCCGTGCCGGTGCCGCCAGTTCCGCCTCCCCTCGTGTGCCCAGGGGGTACACCATACGTCATACAGGCGGGCGATACGTTCTACAGGATCGCGCTCCGGTACGGGACGACGGTCGATGCGTTGATCAGGGCCAACCCGGGTGTTGATCCGCGCAACCTCCAGATAGGCCAGGTAATCTGTGTGCCGGTGCCGATTCCGATTCCGCCTCCGGCTGTGTGCCCTGGCGGTGTATTCTACACGATCCGTGCCGGAGACACCCTGTACACCATCGCGCTTAGCTTCGGCACTACCGTGAACGCCATTATCGCAGCCAATCCGGGGATCGATCCATTCCGCCTACGTGTGGGGCAGACCATATGCGTTCCGCTGGCCCCAATCGTGCCCAGGACTTGCGTGATGGCGTTGTCGCCGTCGGTCACCGGCCCGGCGCCCACGGCGGGCGGGGCAGTGTGGATGCGGACGGATGTGACTGGGCAGACTCAGATACTGGTCGAAGCGACGAATGTGACCCCGCCGGCGCAGCTTGGAGCCAATTGGTACACGGCGCTGTTCGCCTGGGACCGGACTTCGTTCGAAGTGCCGCTGGTGGAAGCGCCAGGAACGGGCGTGTGGGCAGCCACTACAGTCCAGTCGCTTCCTGCCCAGTTCTTTGCTGTCGGCAGTGTGAACGTGTTCCCCGGTCCCGTTCTTGGAGGGCTAGTAGCTAACTGCAGGTAGTAGGCAAGCGGCGTAGGCAAGTGGGGTACGCAAGAGGCTGACACGCAAAGGGAGCCGCTCCGTCGGCTCCCTTTGATCTGATTCATCCTATGAGTATGCGCTCTTCTGCAAGATGCACTGTAGCCGGCTGCCTTCTGTGCTGGGCAAGGGCGATCACGACCGTAAGCGGTCCGACCCGGCCCATGAACATCGTGGCCATTATGAGGACTCGACCGATGTCCGATAGGTTCGGGGTGATTCCCATGGTGAGCCCCACTGTGCCGAAGGCGGAAGTAGTCTCAAATAGCACCTCCAGGAAACGGGCGCTTTCGGTGATCGACAGGACCAGCGTGACCCCGGTCACCAGCCCCATGGCCAGTGTAGCTATGGTCATGGCTTTCAGGATCTCATCATGAGGCAGGCGCCTTTCGTGCATTTCCACGTCGTATCGTCCTCTTGCGGTGCTAATGACTGAAGCGATGAGCACCCCAAAAGTCGTTGTCTTTATGCCGCCCCCCGTAGAACTGGGAGAGGCGCCGATGAACATCATGATGATCATGACGAAAAGCGTTCCATCTCTGAGGCTGCCGATATCCAGAGTGTTGTAGCCGGCTGTGCGCGGAGTGATCGACTGGAAAACCGCTCCCAGCACCTTGCCCGTCCAGGTGAGGGGCTTAAGCGAACGAGAATTCGAAAACTCCAGCGCGAATACGGCAAGCGCAGCGGTGACAAGCAGAATCGCCGTGACCTGAAGCACCAGCCTGGTATTAAGAGAGAGCCTGTTCCCTCGGTGATGCCCGATCAGTTCGATGATTACCGGGAACCCGAGGCCGCCCGTGACTATGAGCGCGCCGATGGTGAGCACGATGATGGGATCGGATTGCCAGCCAGTAAGGCTGGTGAAGGGCCCAGTCACTGTGCCGAACAGGTCGAACCCCGCGTTGCAGAAGGCCGAGACTGAGTGGAATATCCCATAGTATATGGACCTGCCCAGCGGGAACTGGGCCGAGAAGCGCAGGCACAGAATGAACGCTCCAACGCCCTCAACGATAGCCGTTGTGAGGAACAAGTACCTCGTCAGCCGCACAAGCCCCGCCAGCGTAAACTGGTTGAGCGATTCCTGCAGCACAAGTCGGCCTCGAAGGGTGATTCGCCTACCGAGTACAAGGGCCATCATAGTGGCCATGGCCATGAAGCCGAGCCCGCCCACTTGAATCAGCATAAGCACTACAACCTGCCCGAAGAGCGAGTATGTCGTTGCAGTATCCACCACTACCAGGCCTGTGACGCAGGTGGCCGATGTCGCCGTGAATAACGCGTCGATGTAGCGCACGCCTTCACCGCTCGCAGATGCGACCGGCAGCGACAGAAGGAAGGAGCCCAACAGTATCACGGCTCCAAAGCCCATTACCAGGAGCTGAGACGGGTTGAGCCTCACGCTTCGCTTCCTGCCGGTAAGCCCATTAGCGCCAGTCATCGGATATCCTTCCTTCAGTACGTCAAGCCGCCTTGCCCGCTTGCGCTTGAACGCACACAATGCTATCATTCGCCAAAACGCATGTCAATTTGCCTTGACCATCGTGCTTAGGCCGTGTTAGAATCGGAAGGCAGTGTGGTGGATGTAGCTCAGTTGGCTAGAGCATCAGATTGTGGCTCTGAGGGCCGTGGGTTCAAGTCCCATCATCCACCCCATACAGTTTGGGCCCCGGGCGTTCCGGGGCGCTTTTTCTTTACACCCATTTTCAGTTGTGCTATACTTTGACGCGGCAATTGAGCGCGCGCCCGTAGCTCAGCCGGATAGAGCGATGGACTTCGAATCCATAGGCCGCAGGTTCGAGCCCTGCCGGGCGCGCCACTATTGATTGCCGGTATCGGTTGTCGGCGGGCTTGCGGTGGGTAGCATGCAGCGTACTGTGGCTGTTTCGCCCCGGTTATCGCCGTGAGAGGCGCGTGCCGGGGCATACTATTTCGAAGCGCTTTTTGCAGAGGAATCGTCTGGCGGACCGTCGAATAGGTTACCCGAAGGACGCTCGGGGGAACGAGGTGTACCATGTATAAGGCTAGTGTGGTCGGAGTTGACGACGAACGTACCATCCTGGAGATAACCGTTGATGAATCGCGTGTTAGCGAAGCTGTGGCGCGCGCTTTGCGCCGAGTTGGGGCGCGGGTGTCGATACCCGGGTTCCGAAAAGGCAGGGCCCCTCGCGCGTTGCTGGAGCGGTTCGTGAGCCGGGAAGCCATATATGACGAGGCTATCCAGGATTTCGCTCCCGAGGCGTATGAGGCGGCTCTTAGTGAAACGGGCCTGAGGCCTGTTGATGAGCCAGAGTTTGATGGGCTAAGCGATGCCGACCTGGAAACCGGCGACCCGCTGGTGTTCAAGGTGAAGTTCACGGCGAGCCCAGAGGTGAAATTGGGCGACTATACTGCCATCAAGCTCGATCGTGAACAGCGTGAAGTCACCGATCTGGATGTGGATCGGACGATCCAGAACCTGCGCGAGCAGAGAGCCGAGTACGTACCGACTGAGCGCGCAACGGTGGAGACGGACGATCTGGTCACTGTCGACATTGATGGATATGTCGACGGGGAACTGGCGGACTCCTTCTCCGCGCACGATGTCGAAGTCGTAGTGGGATCCGGTCAGCTGATTCCGGGCCTCGACGAGAAGATCGTGGGCATGAACGTGGGCCAACCTCAGGAGTTTGTGGTGAGCCTGCCCGAAACCTCGGAAGAGGGCCAGAAGGTCGACCGTGATGTGACGTTCAAGGTATCAGTCAGGGACATCAAGGCCAAGCAACTTCCCGATCTCGACGACGATTTCGCCAAAGATATGGGCGGCGCCGATACCCTGGCCGGGTTGCGCGACAAGATAATGCATTCGTTGCGCCACCGTGCGCTGGATGAGGCGGTCATGGATCTTGCAAGGCGTGCTCTCTCATCTTTGGTGACGACATCGGAAGTTGAGATCCCCAGGCTGATGATCGACCGTGAGGCCGATGAAGAGCTGGATAGGCTGCAGCGGAGGCTTGCCGAGCAGGGCCTTGAATGGGAGCAGTATCTTGCGGCCAAGGGCAAGTCGGAAGACGAGATTCGCGGAGAGCTTCGAGAGGCTGCCCCGGGATCGGTCAAGGCCAAGCTTGTAGTGGATGCGCTGGGCGAGAAGCAAGAGCTCATGCCCACCTCCGATGAGGTGAGCATGGCGATATACCGGATGAGCTTCGATACGCTGGGCGATGATCAGGCCAGGCTGCGCAAGCTGATGCTGGACCCAGATATGCGCCGCGCGGCAACTGACATGCTGGTAAACGCGAAAGTCCTGGCGTTTTTGGGCCGCTCATGCGACGCTGATCCCGACAGCGCCCGATGCGACGAGTGTACGTCGGAGGCCGGGGAGCCCCGGGCGAATGATTCTGAGGGAGAAGCACAAGAATAACGTGGATTGCGTCATGGGCTACGGGAGACGCGAACCGGAACGAATGTTGCTTGCGGGAGGTGACGGCGATGACCTTGATACCCATAGTTGTCGAGCAAACCAGCCGCGGTGAGCGGGCCTACGACATATATTCCAGGCTTCTTAAAGACAGGATCGTCTTCATCGGAGGGCCGATCGACGATAGCATGGCGAACCTGGTCATTGCGCAGATGCTGTTTCTCCAGGGCGAGGACCCTGACAAGGACATCAACCTTTACGTCAATAGCCCGGGCGGGTCTGTAACCTCAGGGCTTGCGATATACGATACGATGCAGTACGTGAAACCTCAGGTCTCCACGGTGTGTGTTGGTCTTGCAGCCAGCATGGCAGCTGTGTTGCTGGCGGCCGGCGCGAGGGGCAAGCGTTATGCTCTTCCGTATTCGCGCGTCATGATACACCAGCCTGCCGGCGGAACATCTGGTCAGGCCACGGATATCGAAATCCAGGCGAGGGAGATCCTGCGGATCAAGAGAATCACCCATGAGATTCTTGCGCGCCACACAGGGCAGCCTGTTGATCGCATTGAGCAGGATACCGAGCGCGATTACTACATGTCCGCCCAGGAGGCCAAGGACTACGGCATCATCGACAACATCTTCGAGGGCAAGGCCGGCAAGCCCTAGCCGAGAGGTGGTCACATGTTCAAGTACAC
>Ga0116173_1002893_pt1 | contig 13116 bp, 11 predicted proteins | sample AD_UKC085_MetaG_FD_89800 | JGI IMG/M metagenome (GOLD analysis project Ga0116173, IMG submission 89800) | Active sludge microbial communities of municipal wastewater-treating anaerobic digesters from USA - AD_UKC085_MetaG | ecosystem: Engineered > Bioreactor > Anaerobic > Digestate | place: USA...
TCTGCTCTTCTTGCCTCCTGCCTGGGCAAAAATCTTTACTATTTCATTTATATCCTCCAGGGTGGTAATTTCATCAGTGCTGATACTGACAATTTTATGATCGGGATAGAAAAAGTTATAACCCTTAGACTCAGCAAAATTCTTCAGTTTCATCAAGGGAAGAGCCGGAGGAAGTTCGATCCTGAGGGTATCAAAGAAAGTAGTATTTAGCTGCCTCAATCCCATGTTCTTCAATGCCTTATTCAAAGTGCCCGATGCCCTGCGAATATGACGGGCAATCTCTTTCAGTCCCTCCGGCCCATGATACTGTGCATACATGCCGCTCATTATTGCAAGAAGGGCTTGTGCCGTGCAAATATTGGATGTTGCCCTTTCCCTCCTGATATGTTGCTCTCTTGTCTGAAGGGCCATCCGAAGGGCCGTATTCCCGTGAGAATCTACAGACACGCCTATTATACGTCCGGGCATATTCCTCTTAAGCTCATCCTTTGTGGCAAAGAATCCTGCATGAGGTCCGCCGTAACTCATTGGTAAACCGAAGCGTTGATTTGAACCTACAACAACATCGGCTCCCCATTCTCCGGGAGGCCTGAGCAATGAGAGACTCATAAGATCGACAGCTACGCCCACAAGACAGCCGGCAGCATGCGCCTTTGATGCAAACTCCTCATAATCTTTTATCTGCCCGCTTGCAGCCGGATATTGTACAAAAACACCAAAGAATTTATCATCAAGCACGGCTTCAGAATATTTCCCAATAACAACCTCTATACCAAGCGGTTCCGACCTTGTTTCAATGACATCCAGAGTCTGAATAAAAACATCCTCATCGACAAAAAACTTGTTGGCACCGGCTTTTATGGCAGTGCGGGATCGCGCATTGAACATCATTATCATAGCTTCAGCAGCAGCTGTTGCTTCATCGAGAAGAGAGGCATTTGCAATCTCCATCCCGGTCAGTTCGATAACCATTGTCTGAAAATTCAACAAAGCTTCCAGTCTGCCCTGAGATATCTCGGCCTGGTAAGGAGTATAGGAAGTGTACCATGAAGGGTTCTCAAGTACATTCCTTATGATAACAGATAATGGCGCTGAACCATAATATCCCTGCCCGATGAATGAACGGCACACCTTGTTCCTTGCTCCCAGCTTCCTGAGATGACTGAGGTACTCAGATTCACTTACAGAATCAGGAACATTTAGCGGATAATTAAGTCTGATGCGTTGAGGAACAGTTTTGTCAATAAGTTCATCGAGAGACTCTACTCCGATCACTTTCAGCATTGCCGGGATCTCTTCTTCTCTCGGGCCGATATGACGACTCACAAATTCGTTGTATGACATCGCTATGAAATTAGTGGTTGTTGTCTGATTCTTTAAATTTTCCCTTTATGTATTGAAATTTATTCCCCGTTATTAAAATACGGATTTGTTTCTATCTCTTTTCCTATTGTTGTAGCTCTTCCATGGCCCGGATAAACAAGCGTTTCGGGAGGAAGCACAAACAGTTTTTTCCTTATGCTCTCAATTATTGTCTGGTAATCTCCTCCGGGGAGATCTGTCCGTCCTATGCTTCCGGCAAACAGTGTATCGCCTGTAAAGATCATGTTTCCCTTCTCATAATGGAAGGCAAGGCAGCCCGGGCTATGGCCCGGCACATGCAGAACCTTTAATATTACCGATCCAAATGACACGGAATCAACATCATCAATCAATCCGGCAGGTTCCGGAGGAGCCTCCATCTCAAGACCAAAAAGACGTGCTGTAGCCACAGCTTTTTTCCAGTTCCTTTCCTCCTGGGAATGGCAAAGAGTGCCTATCCCATATTTTTCAAGGAACATCCCGTTCCCGAAAATATGATCGAGATGACAATGAGTATTCAGAAGCATCACAGGTTCTAAGTTCTTTTCCTCAAGAAAATCAGTAAGCTGCCCGAACTCTTTACTTGTGTAGCAACTACAGTCTATAACAGCACACTTGCCTGAACTGTCAGCAAGTATATATGTGTTGACCTCAAACGGGGAAAAAATGAGATTGTATACTTCCATTTATTTATCGTTTACTGTACCTTTTAACATAGGAACAAACATAAAAAGTCCATGAGTGGAATATTCAAAAGAATCCTCGTCCTGTCTTATAACAAGTGTCATTACCTGTCCATCGTTTTTACCGACCGGAGCTACAAGTCTGCCTCCGGTTCTAAGTTGTTTTAGCAATGACTCCGGGATATCATCTATCGCAGCAGTTATTATAATGCCGTCAAAGGGGCCGTACTGAGGTTTGCCGCAATAGCCATCGCCATAAAAAAAATCCACACTGTAGCCAAGGGCAGTCAATGTGGCCTGAGCCTTAAGATAGAGTTCCCTGAAACGTTCTATTGTGTAAACCTTTGCCCCCATTTCGGCAAGCACAGCTGCCTGATATCCTGAACCAGTACCGATCTCAAGAATTTTGCTTCTTCTTTCAACCTTAAGCAGGGATGTCTGGATTGCAACAGTGTATGGCTGGGAAATTGTCTGTCCGGAGGATATTGGAAAAGCCTTATCGACATATGCGTGAATAAGAAATGCCGGATCCATGAAAACATGCCTTGGCACCTTACCAATAGCCCTCAACACCTCCTCATCATCAATACCTTTATGCCGGAGATCCTCAACAAGTTTTTTTCTTTTGCCTTTTGCTTCGAAATCGTCAATCATTAGAAAAGAGTGAAGTCAAATTCATTATCACAAATTTAAAAAAATTGTCAGACCTCAGCCGGGTAATGATATCAGACGTTGATAAGTTTTTATATCTATCCGGAGAGAAGCAGGGGACAGGGAAATCTGCATTATGCTGCAGGAAATAAAAAACCCGGAACTCTGAAACTATAAGACCGTTCCGGCTCAACTTCTTCCCTGGTTCAGGCTGAATGTCTCAATCGCCTTGTATATCGGACCTTCCGGCCTCAGAACACTCTGATACAGGATTAGCTCTTCAACTATGACATCCTGGATAAAGGTATCTCCATACATCTCAAGTGCTGACTTAAGCGACTCCGCATTCTTCAGATGCTTTATCCGTCCCAGTGTTACATGAGGCTTAAAAGGACGATCTTCAACCGGGAACCCGGTATCATTCAAGCCTGTTTTAACAAGATCGTTAAGCTCTGAAAGTTTTTCGTATCCTTCTATTCCTATCCATAACACCCGGGGATCGCGTAAGTTTTTAAAAACCCCAGTTGAGCAAAGCCTGAAGCTGAATTCCCCAAAACCGGTACAGGCTTGTTTAAGCATAATGCTTAGTATCTTAATCCTCTCTTCTTCAGTCTCGCCAATGAAAGCAAGAGTAAGGTGGATATTTTCCGGATCTACCCATTTAATTTTCTCGCCGGCAAGAACTGTTTTTAATGAATTAATTGTTTTCAGGAGTACTGGTCCCGCAATGATTTTAACACCAATAAAGACCCTTTTCAATTTTCAGATGAATTTAAGAATTTATAAAAGTCCTGCCTCTATATCAAGGAGTATTATTTCAGTGATGGCATCTTCACCATAGGGATCATATTCGGCTTTCAGATTTGTACCGAAAATCCTTGCTATGCCTTGCCAGAATGCTGCAGAGAAAGCACCCCTGTAATCTTTAATAAGCTGATATGAGGTGTTCTGCGTTTCCCTGTCAACAAGCTTTATAAGCAGTTTACCCTGAGTAATGGTGAGCCTTCGCATGTCATCCTCATATTCATTAAAAACACTTCTTTCAAGCTCTTTCAGATATTTCCTTCTTGCCTTTTCATCGGGGAGATCCGTCAGTTCAAGATTTGCCAGGTAAAGCCTGTCTCTTACAATAAGTGCATACGGATATACTTTCTTGAGGTTGTAGACAAGCCTTTCGTAGCGCTTTAAAAAATTTCTTTGCTGCCGGGCGTCTTTGCCTTTCTGATTTGCCAGTATTGTAACTTCTTTTATCTCAATCTCCGGAAGCTCCTCTCCATTGCGGTTCACCTTGTTCAGAACATGTAAACGCCCCGGCAGTGTGTCATTTTTTTGCAAAGCACTGTCGATCTGACATCTTGCATTGTCAGACAGAAATAAAAGAGACAATATTAAAATAGATACCGCAAATCTTTATAAAGCAATTACTACAAAGTTATAAAATAAGGTGCCAATATGCTTTCACGTCAGTTAGCTGTATATATTATTATACGTAAAAAGCCGGGCTTTAGTTTTCTTACATAGTCTGATTATCTTACTGATCCGGCTTCACTTCAGAGATTGGCAGCCTAAGGATATAAAAATTTTTCGCCTCAACTCATTTGTTTTCTTTTTTTTAAAAAGCTAGCTTTGAGAAAAGGCTTATAAATGACATTACAGGTAGAGGATCTTGAAGATCAATCAAAGTACAGACAAATACTAAAAGTACCCTATGATGAACTGATAACTTTTATCCTTGAATATCTGAAGCGTAAAACAAGCCTGATGGTTTTCTTCTGGTCGGTGTGCATTGTCATTATCGGACTTGCATTGACTGTCAGAATAAGCATTGCCGGGTATTTTCCCTTAAAGAATATTATGATTCACAGCCTCCTGGGACTAATTGTTTTCCCCCTAATCATTATACCGGTTCATGAATTCCTTCATATCATTCCCTTCTGGATAATCGGCGCTAAAAGGATAAGGATTGGCATGGATCTGAAACAGTATATGTTCTATGTGACGGCTCATAGACACGTTGTTTCTGCCAGTCAGTTCAGGCTAGTAGGTTTTTTCCCTTTCATTATCATCAGTGCCTGCCTGATTGTTCTTATACTTTTCCTTCCGGGTTTATGGAAATGGAGCCTTTCTCTTCTTCTTTTCGTGCATACCACAATGTGCGCCGGCGATTTTGCCATGATGAATTTCTTAACGATAAACAGAAGAAAGAAACTTTACACCTGGGATGATGCGGATAATAAGATCGCTTATTTTTATGAGGAAATATGATTGGAAGCTGAAGCGTTGAAGAGGATTTAGCTTGTCAACGCTTCAAACTTCTTCAGAATTCCTGCTTTGTCAGCATCAGCACATCATCCTCTCTGCTTATCGGACGCATCCTGAATGAATATACATAGCCTCTTTCAAGCAGCCTGTACTCAGGGTGTATTGGTGAACCCCAGCTGTCATCACCGCCCACACCCATCTGGCCAAGATCGACATTCAGATTGACAAAATCACGGGGAATAACATCATTTGTGTGCGTGTTTGCACTTTTTGCATCCTTACGGTATTGCGATAATTTCCCCGGCGATTCGAAATCGTCATGAGTGTTATTGAGAGCTGAAAAACAAATAAGGGGATCTCCTGTTATGAGCAATCCTGAACCGTCATCATTTGTAAGAGCCAGCCACCTGGTATCGGTTTTATAGCCGTTCTCCTGGGGCCTGATGTAGGGAACATATTGCCCTGCAACCGTACTCTCATAAAGACCGACCAGAGCGGATGTTTTTCTGTCGGAGTAGTTCTCATGAGGACCTCTGCCAAACCATTTCAGATTGCTGAATTCCTCAGGAAGCTGCATCTGCATTCCCATCCGCGGTATCTCGGGAATAAGGGCAGACACCTTCTCTAATGAATTAGTAATCAGAACATCCCCCGATCCCAAAATGGTATAAACAGATGAATATCCGGCAATTTTCTTAGCATCAGTGTCTGTGATATCATAGCGGAACACGATTACAACCTTCCCAAGTTCAGGCTGTCTTATATCAACCTTTGTTATAGTACTTCGTTCGCCTGCTTTTTTCCATACAGCCAATCGTCTGTCCATCCCATATCCGTAATCATTATCTGTCGGAGGACGCCAGAAATCCGGTTCAGGGCCTTTCAGAACGAGATCTTTGCCCCCGAAAGAATAAGATGTCATCCTCCCCTTTTCAAGATCAAAGACCACATTCAGATCTGCCCCTCCTATTTCAAGGTTGTTTCCGTTTGTAGTTGTCTGAAGCATTGGCAATGCACCTGTAACTAAGGGTGTTTTAATCTTCTCAAGCGGAAGCCTGAACTGAGAATAAGCATAAAGATGGCCTTCAGGGACCAGGTTCCATTCGTCGCTCCTTGTAACTCTCAGATTAAGAAAATACTCCGTACCCGGCTCAGGAAGCATCTTTGTCATGGGAATTGAAATATCCATTTCTTCTCCCGGCTTAATATCAGGCAGCGGAATATTGCCCGATTGTAAAGCATGTCCATCTGCAGCCACTTCCCATTCAAGATTGAAAAATGAAAGGCTTGTAAAATCATATTTATTTCTGATCCTGATCAACCCGTTACTGAGATCAATCGGGTCAAAACCGACATATTGATATACTTTCTTAACCTCAATCAGACCAGGCTTTAGAGTTCTGTCAGGCCAGGTAAGCCCGTTAATGCAGAAGTTTCCGTCACTTGGTACTCCCTCTTCGCCGAAATCGCCTCCGTAAGCCCAGTATTTTTCTCCATTTTCGTCCGTTGTCAAAATTCCCTGATCAACCCAGTCCCAGACAAAAGCTCCCTGCAGCTTCGGATATTTCTCAATAACATCCCAGTAATCCTGAAGGTTACCTGTGGAATTACCCATTGAATGAGCATATTCACACAATATAAGAGGCCTGTCATTTTTTTCATCCCTGGCATAAGCTTCTATTTGCCCGATCTTCGCATACATAGGACATACTATGTCTGTATGTCTTTCAGTAGTATTTGTCGATTTCTCAGCTCTTTCATATTGTACAGGACGGGTAGCATCCCTTTCCTTTGTCCATTTGTAGTTATTAAGAAAATTATTGCCGTCGCCGGCCTCATTGCCAAGCGACCATATTATAACCGAGGGATGGTTCTTATCCCTTTCAACCACAGCCTTCATGCGCGCAAAATGAGCATCTGCCCACTCAGGCTTATCAGCAAGAGTGATATCCTTGTTGTATCCGATTCCATGAGACTCTATATTAGCTTCATCGACAAGGTATAGGCCGTATTTGTCGCACATATCATACCACAGCTCCTGTTGGGGATAATGAGAAGTACGCACTGCGTTTATATTATGACTTTTCATAACCCGTATGTCTTTAAGGATCGTGGCTTCATCAATCACATGACCATCGACATCATGATGTTCATGAAGATTTGTTCCTTTCAGATAGACAGCGACACCGTTCACCAGTAATTGTGAATCCTTTATTTCCACTTTCCGGAATCCGATTTTCGAACTTAAGCATTCCAGAATTTCACCGTCAGCTTTCTGCAATGTAATAAGCAGGGTGTACAGATCCGGTGTTTCTGCCGACCATTTCTTTATGTCAGCAAAGCTCTTCTCAAAATCAATTTCAGCCTTGCCTTCGGAAAGAGTTATTTTCCGTGATTCGGAAAACATAGTCTGCCGGTCGTCAAACAGGGAAGCGTTTAAAAGCATCTCATCAGTTTTCTCAGTTGCACTTTTCAGCCTGACATTCAGCTTCAGTAATCCATCCCTGTAATTATTCTCAAGATCCCCTATTGCAAAGAAATCCTCAACATATACTTTCGGACGTGCGTGAAGAAACACACTTCTCTGAATCCCGCTTAAACGCCAGAAATCCTGATCTTCCAGGTAACTTCCATCACACCATCTGTAAACTTCAACTGCTATCGAATTATTTCCTCTTTTAATATATTCAGTTATATTGAACTCGGCAGGAGTCTTACTATCCTCGCTGTATCCCACAAGCTGTTCATTCACCCATACATAGAACGCCGAAGATACCGCTCCGAAGTGAAGGAAGACTTCTTTGTTTTTCCACCCGGAAGGGACTTTGAAAAACCTTTTATAGGAACCGACAGGGTTATAATCATGTTTTATAAAAGGAGGATTATTTTCATGAGGATATGTAATATTAACATAAATCGGAACATCATAGCCTTTCATTTCCCAGTTTGAAGGAACTTCAATCTCATCCCAGTCGCGGGTATCAAAATCATCCATAAAAAACCAGTGCGGTCTTTGATCAGGTGATTTCACAAGATTGAATTTCCAGACTCCGTCAAGGGAAAGGATATTCGGAGAACTCGTTCTGTTTCCCTCAAGAGCTGATTGCTGGTCACCAAAACTGATAAATGATGCATGCGGTTCCTCCTTGTTCAGGCTTATCATCTCAGGATTTTCCCAGTCACGCGGTTCCTTTTCATTAAATATTACATCCTTATAATCGCCGTAATGTTTGCAGCCCGAAAAAACAAGTACTGCAATTGAAAAATAAATAATATGTCTTTTCATTTCACTGATAATTAATCTTTCTTAAACTTACTGGATCTGCCATGTTGTCAGAACAGTCCGGATATCTTTCCTGAGCCATCAATATCGATCTTTTCAGCAGACGGACTGCCCGGCAGTCCCGGCATTCTCATTATTGTTCCGGCAATTGGCACAATAAATCCGGCGCCTGAAGAGAGTTCAATTTCCCTGATCTTGATTGTAAAACCTTTAGGGCAGCCTCTCAGGTTGGGATCGTCTGAGAGGGATTTTTGTGTTTTGGCAATGCAAACCGCAAGCTTACCCAGACCCAGTTTTTCTATTCTCTTCATCCCGTTTTTTGCCTTTACCGTGTATTCGACATGATCAGCCCCGTACATTTTTTTGCATATAGTATCAATTTTTTCTTCAAAAGACCATGAGAGGTCATAGAGGGGTTTGAAGCAATCAGGACAATCTGAAACAGATTCAAGAACTTTCTCTGCAAGATCAAGTGCTCCTTCACCTCCTTTAGCCCACGACTCATTAAGGGCAACCTTTACATTTTGTGATTTGCAATGTCTTATAAGCAGGTCAAGCTCTGCTTCAGTATCAGAACTGAACCTGTTAACTGAAATAACCGGATTGAATCCGAAATATTTCATATTTTCTATGTGCTTATCAAGATTACCGAAGCCTTTCTGCAAGGCATCAGTATCTTCAGTCTGGAGATCGGATAGTTTTGCTCCTCCGTGATATTTCAAAGCCCTGATAGTAGCCACAATGACAACAGCATGGGTTTTCAGGTTGCCGAACCGGGATTTTATATCGAAATATTTTTCGGCCCCAAGCTCACTTGCAAAACCTGCTTCAGTAATAACAATCTCACTTAATGAAAGGCCTGTTTTTGTAGCGATTATCGAATTGGTTCCCTGGGCAATGTTTGCAAATGGCCCCCCGTGTATCAATGCAGGTGTGCCTTCAAGTGTCTGGATAAGGTTTGGTTTAATAGCATCCTTAAGCAGAGCAGCCATTGCTCCCTGCGCTTTAAGATCACGTGCAAACACCGGCTTGTTATCATAGGTATAGCCCACAAAGATATTTCCGAGTCTGTTCTTAAGATCCGTCAGATCCTTAGCCATACATAGCGTTGCCATAACCTCAGATGCTGCAGTTATCTCAAATCCCGACTGTCTGGGAACACCTTCAGTTGTTCCGCCAAGACCGATCACAATATCCCTGAGTGATCTTTCATTCATATCCATAACCCTTTTCCACTCTATCGTTCTCGGATCGATGCCAAGATTACCTTCCTTCAGCTGAATGTTATTGTCTATAAGTGCCGCAAGAAGATTATGCGCCTTCTCTACGGCAGCGATATCACCGGTAAAATGGAGATTGATATCCTCCATCGGAATCACCTGGGAATAGCCACCGCCTGTCGCACCACCCTTTATTCCAAATACAGGTCCGAGCGAAGGTTCACGAAGTACTACAGTTGCTTTTCTACCTATACGATTAAGAGCCTGGGCAAGACCGATGGAAGTTGTTGTCTTACCTTCACCTGCAGGAGTAGGAGTAATTGCTGTAACAAGGATGAGTTTCGCCTTTTTTATCTTTTCTTCATCAATGAAATGCAGGGGTATCTTGGCTTTAAACTTTCCATACAGCTCAAGCTCGTCGTGTGGAATGCCCAGTTTATCTGCAACCTTAAGAATAGGCTGGATCTTAGCTTCCTGCGCAATTTCAATATCAGTTTTCATAACCAGAGCACAATTACAAATTATATAAATAAATTATCCTCTACTAATGTTTAAATTTAATGAGTTTTATTGCTTTTTTACTAAATTAGTCAGATATAAAATTTAAAAATGAAATAATCACGGAAATATGGAGAAAAAAATTAGAGATCTTTATTCTGAATACAGAAAAGGAGAATTAGGCCGCCGCGAATTCCTGAAAAAGCTCTCACTCATTGCAGGAAGTACGGCTGCTGCTTCAATGCTTTTGCCAATTCTGGAAGAAAATGAAAAATTAGCTCCAGGATTGCAGACCACAGATCCTGACCTTATTACTGAAATCATTAAGTATCCTGCAGCAACGGGTGATATGAGAGCTTACCTTGCAAGACCTAAAAAGGGGAATAAATTTCCGGCTGTGATCGTGATCCATGAGAACAGAGGCCTGGTTCCTCATATACAGGATGTTACAAGAAGAATGGCTAAAGAGGGATTTCTTTCGCTGGCGCCGGATGCCCTTTCTCCCGTTGGCGGGACTCCTTCCGATGTAAGTAATGTTGGTGAGCTCTTCAAAAAGCTGAATTCAGAAGAAACGACAAAAAATTTCGTAGCTGCCGTTAAATATCTGAAGAGCCATCCAAATTCAAACGGGAAAGTCGGATGCACAGGATTTTGCTGGGGCGGAGCGATGACTAACCAGGTTGCAGTCAATTCCCCTGATCTTAACGCTGCCGTACCCTATTATGGAAGACAACCCTCAGCAGATGATGTTGCAAAGATAAAAGCCCCCGTTATGGCCCACTATGCTGAGAACGACCAGGGAATAAATGCAGGAATTCCCGCATTCGAAGAGGCCCTTAAAAAGAATGGAATTGAATACCAGATATTCAGCTATCCGGGTACGGATCATGCCTTTAACAATGATTCCAACCCTTCACGCTATAACGAAAAGGCTGCAAAACTGGCATGGCAAAGAACTGTAGGGTTCTTTAAAGAGAAACTAAAATAAATTGTAATAGTCAGTACCTGATCTGATTGATTATTGCAAACTGAAAAAAGAGATCCGCGAAAAGATCTCTTTTTTCAGTCCGGCTTGTATCAGCAGTCTGCATTCAGGCTAATACCGTCTCCAGAATTTCATATCCTTCATTGGATCTTCCGGTATATATCTCTTTTTAACTTCTCCTGTTGAGACGTCAAAGCAAACTACCTCGAACTTGGAATTGACTGCGATATACCAGTTGTTTTCCCTGTCATAGCCTGCAATATTGGCCTGATAGCCACCACCTGATTCAATAAGGTTATTGCTGATCACGGCTCCCGTTTCATGGTTTATTACCGTTAAATAAGTTCGTATGTAATCATCTGTTGAATAAGATAAGCTATCGGCTGAATAGGCTTGTGACATATCAGCTGTTGAAAAACTTAAGCAGATAAGCGTATTATTAACAGGATTGTACACTGAATTTGACAGTGTTTTTCCTATATATAATTCCTTAATGATTTCGGCTGTCGCCGGATTGATTGTAATTAAATATTTATCTGCCCGGTACAAAACGTAGTGTTTTTCTTTTTCATTATAATAGTAGGTGGTTGCATATGCTCCATCCCCTAGATCTATTTCGTTATTTGAAACAATGGCACCTGTTGACAGATTGACCCTTATAATATAATGTGTATAAATCGGCGGTCCTGCTTTAGCCGATTTTGTGTCTATTGTATCGGGGTCTTCTTCATAAATCATAGTTGCATATCTGCCAATCAATAAATTATCTTTAGCATCAATTACCGCATGTGTAACATTTCCGGGGAGTTTGATAGACTTAATCAGTTTTCCTGATTCCGGGTTAATCAGGTTAAATGTTGTATGACAATCTACAAATCCATAGCCTTTAGTTGTAGGATCATAAACAGTGGAACCGAACAGATAACAATCGATGGGAGTAGTATTCATCACTGCTCCCGAATCAATATCAACGCAAACAATTTCTGTACCTTTTGCTACTGATATCCCGGTTGCAATCAGTGCGCTATGCCTGTCTGCCGGTTGTTCGGTGCATGACAAAACAACCAGGGCAAGTAATCCGGAGAAAACAGCTAAATTCTTCATGATGATGATGATTTTATGTGATAGTCTAACAAAGAAAATTAAGCAATTTAAACTGATTTACCAAAAATATTTAGCTACTCTTTTATATTTTATTTCTGTATTCATTTCCTATATGTATGACTTCATTTATCATGACTGCTACAGAGAACAGGGTTTCATTTTATCTTGCATACCTGTGCTGCAACCTTAAGCCTTGTATGAAGTTCCTCTTCGTCAGTCCGGGACTTGCACTTTATTAAGATTTCATCCCCTACGGGATTAAATGCATAAATATAAAGGCTTGACTTAATATCTTGCTGCCATTTGTCATTGTTGTAAATCAAATTTTAAAGGTTTTATTTTATACGTTTAGATAGTGTATATTTACAAAAACAAGCAATAATTAGTCCAATACAATACTTTTAGGTATGACACTTGGCGAACATATAATGCTTTTACGCAAGCAAAAGGAACTTTCTCAGGCAGCTTTGGGTAAAGCAATCGGAACATCAGGCGATATTATCGGAAGGTGCGAACGCAATATTATGACACCCTCTATTGATGTGATTGTAAAGATTGCTGATACTTTAGAGGTTTCGATTGATTACCTGGTAGGGAAAACCAATATTGAACTGGACAGGAACACATTAAAGAGGCTCGAAGATATTGCCACGCTTTCAGACGAAAACAAATCGTTTATATTCCGTATGATTGATATGGCTTTGCGGGATTTAAAAACCGGGCAGTCTTACGCAACAAAATAAAAAATTAAAACTATGAACTTACAATATATTACAGATACAAAAGGGCATAAAAGTGCAGTGCTGCTTCCCTTAAAGGATTGGGAACAGATACAAAAAAACCTCGGGGAACTGAAGCGTTTAAGGAACAAAAAACTGTTCATGACCGAGCTGGCCGAAGCTGTTGAAGAAATGAAGCTGATTAAAAAAGGTAAAAAACAAGCCCGGAACGCTGAAGATTTTCTCAATGAGCTTTAATGTTAAAACCATATCCGTTTTTGAACGCCAGGCCAAACGCCTGATGAAAAAATTCCCGTCGCTCAAAAAGGAAATACAGGAACTTATTAAA
>Ga0116173_1002902_pt1 | contig 13100 bp, 11 predicted proteins | sample AD_UKC085_MetaG_FD_89800 | JGI IMG/M metagenome (GOLD analysis project Ga0116173, IMG submission 89800) | Active sludge microbial communities of municipal wastewater-treating anaerobic digesters from USA - AD_UKC085_MetaG | ecosystem: Engineered > Bioreactor > Anaerobic > Digestate | place: USA...
ATGGTTCAGCGCCATTTATCTCTGTTGGGAATAAGCGAAAATTAATTGTTGATTGGTCAAGGAATGAATATTCTTTTCATTTTCGGCACAGGTTCAGAAGTAAGGCAATTTTTGCATTCTGGAATTATTTCTCAACTCGTCAAATTGGGCAATAAAGTATTCATTTCGGCCAAGCTGTCTATAGCGGATGAAGCTAGGAAGGCTGACGTAAGTGTAATAGAATTGCCCTGGTATGATATGAGCTACCCAGCGGGTATTTTATCACATATATCCAAGGCGCTTGATCTTTCGTTTGAAAGAAAATACCAATACAAAGCATGGACATATAACAATAAAACAAAAGAAAAAAAGCGACTTGATTTGCTGATTGGCATATTTGCATCTTTTAAACCAGTCAGATACGTGTTATCAGTTCTTGAAAGAAGGCTTCAGAAGTCCTCAAAAGTGTTATCCCAGCCGTTGGTTAGGCTCTTAGCGGAGCAGAACATTCAAAAGGTCATTGTAAATGCTGCGAGAAATTATCCGGCAGTATTATTTGCAGCGCAGAGCCTGAACATACCGGCAATCATCCTATACCATACGAATAAAGACATTTACGCTCAGGGAAGACTGAATTTCAGATTTACCAGATATGGAGTCTGGAATAAAGAGATGGCTCAGGAATTAATGTTCTACAATCCATTTATAAAGTCAGATGCAGTTGAAATAATCGGATGTTCGCATTTTTCCTATTTGTTAAACAATAAGTTTGAAGCATCCAGAGACATTTTATTGAAAGAGTATAATCTTGACCATGACGGAGATTTTCTTGTCTTATATACAGCAGCAGGGCCTGGTGTCATTCTAAATGAACCTGAATATATAAACGATATCTATGAATCACTTGAAGATACAGGAATAAAGAATTTTAAAATAATCATCAGAACAAATCCCATGGATTTCACAAACCTATGGGATTCTATACAAAGCGATAAAATTATTGTTATAAGGCCCAAATGGTTTTATGATCCGATTGTATTCTTTAACTATACAAAATATGAAGATCTTAAAGATTATGTATCGCTTTTGAGGTCGTGTAATGTTTGTATTAATATTCCTTCCACGGTTACTGTTGAGTGTGCTATTTTTAAAATACCCGTAATAAATATTTGTTATAACAACAAGTTAAACGCCGGATCAGATATTTTAAAATTCTGGAATGCTCCATTTTATAAAAATGCTGTCAAATATAAGGCGGCGATACCGGCCTTCTCAGCCCAGGAATTAAAGGATAGTTTAAGGTATATAAAAAATGGCAGTCACATATCTGACAATCAGAGATTGTTCTTGAAAAATGAGCTTGGAATCGAAATTGGAGAAATGATACAGGCAGGATGCAAGTGCATTATTAGTTGACTTTTGCTCATCAGATGAACCCCAAGATATCAATAATTGTACCTGTTTATAATTCTGCCGAATACCTTGAGGAATGTATTAGTTCTCTTATATGTCAGTCCCTTCCGGAAATTGAAATATTAATTGTTGATGATGGATCTACTGATAATTCATGGGATATCTTAGTCAGCATTGCAGCAGAAATAGTAAAAATAAAACTCTACAGGCAGAAAAATCAGGGTCAGGGAGCAGCACGAAACCTGGCATTGACACATGCTGCCGGAGAATATATTCTATTTGTTGATTCGGATGATTGGATTGATAAAGAAACATGTGAGATTCTTTATAATTCCATTCAATTATCAAACAGTAATATCCTATGTTTCAATTATATCCTGAACTATTCAGAAACTGAAAGAATTATAACAAGCTATCCCAGTTCAACACTCTGGGAAGATGAAAAATGTTTGGAAGCTTTGTTTGATGCCAAGATCACCGGTCATGCATGTAATAAACTCTATAAACGCTCAATGTTGCATGATTATGGACTTTTCTTTCCGGACGAAGGTGTATATGAAGATCTCCTGTTCAGTATTAAGGTTCTATATTACGCAAAAAGGGTTCAGTACATTACCGATGCCTATTACCACTATAGAATAAGGGAGCACTCCTCCTCTCGATCGGAAGACATACGGTTGGTAGATCAATTGAAAATGCTTAATCATGGAATCGAATTCTTAAAGGAGCATAACAGCTATGGGTTTTATCAAAAAAAAATAAAGAGACTTTTTTCTGTGTCATTTATCGGGATTCTGAAACGAATATTTGATAAGAAACATGAGAGAGAAGTCCTGGAGGCCCTTAAACAATGGCAAGATTATGTGTCTCTAGGATCTTTAAGAGGGTATGAGTTTTTCATTTACTTGTTATTCAAACTAGATTACCGTCTTTCAAGACTTTTCTATAAGAGATGCGTCTTGAAGGTTTACCCAATAATAAAGAAAGCGTTTTCAGCAGAGAGATGAGATTAGTACAGATTGACGGAGGGCTTGGAAACCAGATGTTTCAATATGCATTTTATTGTTCATTAAAAGCTCTCTATTCAGATGTAAATTTAAACACCTGCTTTGCTCGAAATAGTAAGCAGCATAATGGCCTAGAGCTTGAAAGAGTATTCAATTTTACAAACAAGAATGGAGTCAGGGTTGAGTTTTTATCCCTTCTATATTATTACTTTGAAAGATTAAATCGCAGAATTCATAATAAGAAATCCTTTACGAGGAGCCTGGGACGATTGATACCTTTTCAACTAATAAATGAAGAAGAGTTCTCAGTGTATTCAAGTCATTATTTGATGGCTCAGGGTCGAATGCTATATTTTAAAGGTTATTGGCAATCAGAAAAATACTTCAAAGACTTAATCTATCCGAATGAAATCTTTAGGTTTCCTATTACAAATTGCAATTTCAAAACTGAAGAATTAGTAGCTTTCATAAAATCAACAGAAAACTGTGTTTCAATACATATCAGAGGAGGTGACTATAATGCTCCTGCAAACTACTCTAGTTTCGGGAATATATGTAATCAGGAATACTATAGAAAGGCAATTGAGACGATAGGGTCAAAAGTCTACAAACCCACCTTTATCATCCTTTCCGATGACAATGAGTTGACAAACAGGAGTATGCCAACAGATAATTCAATTTTTGTGGATTGGAACAGAGGCACAGAAAGTTGGCAGGATATGTTTATAATGAGTAAATGTAAGCATAACATTGTCGCAAACAGTTCATTTTCATGGTGGGGAGCATACCTGAATGATAATCCAAATAAAATAGTAATAGCTCCCAGGAAATGGCATAATCTGCATGAAGCACCTGATATATGCCCTCCGACATGGATAAGAATTTAACATTATGCTTTTGGCGCCTTACTGAATAAGAAGCAATTCTCTCAACATGCAATTCTATAAAAGTGCTTACCTGATACGAATTCATTTATCCGCTATCTATCGCGGACCTCAGCATTAATATTGGTTATTTTAAGAGTCAAATGATCTCATTAATAATATGCACCTTTAAGAGGCCTGAGGCTCTAAAAAAATTGCTGGAATCAATACTTAATTGCTCCACAAAACCCGATGAAATATTAATCATAGACTCATCGCCTGATAATCAGACGCAAAATATGATTGTGGAGTTTGAAGAGAAGGGACTTGGAATAAGATACTTTCTTGTTGAAAAGGAGTATCGTGGACTCACAAGGCAACGCAATTTCGGAGTGGGTAGAGTTGATGTGAAATCTGATATTATAGCCTTTTTGGACGATGACTTGACTGTTGATTCTGAATATTTTAAACATTTGGTAGAAACTTATACTTTATATCCGGATGCGATAGGTATAGGTGGAATTGACGTGAATGATAATGGATATTTCAGGAAGCCAGATGGATTCAGAGAAAGCAGATTTGATTTTTATGAACTGGATAATTGGATCATAAAAGAGCCTGGACGTTATAAACTCCGAAAAATATTAGGCCTAATGTCTGATCTTCCTCCTGGTTTGATACCAGAATTCTCGCATGGGCGCTCGGTGCTTCCCCCCACAGGCCGTATTTATATGGTTGAGCATTTTACTGGCATGAGTATGTCTTTTAAAAAAGACATTTTTGATAGAATAAAGTTCTCTTCGTTTTTTGAAGGTTATGGTCTTTATGAAGATTTTGATTTCTGTGTTCGAGCATTGAAATATGGGAACCTCTATGTCAACACAAATGCCAAAGTATGGCATTACCATGAACCTTCTGGTAGACCTGATTTTTATAAATATGGGAAAATGGTCGTCAAAAACGGCTGGTACGTATGGAGAGTAAGACATCCTTTTCCTTCACTTAAGGCAAAATTGAAATGGCATGCCATAAGTTTGCTGTTGGCAAATATCAGGCTCGTTAATGCAATCTCAGGCCCAGATAGGAAAAATGCACTACTGGATTACTTTGGACGTATGATTGCGTGGATTGGAATAATTTTAAAACCACCAATACTCCAAAATCATTAATATAAGGTGAAGTTTGTTATCATCACTCATGTCGTCCATAAAAAAATAGGCAATACTTATTATGCTTATGGGCCATATATAAGGGAGATGAACATTTGGCTGAAGTATGTTGGGAATGTGATTTTGGTAGCTCCATTTGATCAAACCTCTCCCCCGGAAGCCAATGAGTTGCCTTATGAAACATACAGGATTGAATTCCTCAGGGTACCTCAATTTGAAATTACGAACTTTCACTCTACACTAAAAACAGTATTATTTCTACCGTTAATTATTGCACAGATTGTCCGAGGCATTAAATCTGCCGATCATATCCACATCAGATGTCCGGGGAATGTGGGTTTGATAGGTTGCCTAGTACAGATATTTTTCCCAAGAAAGAGAAAGACCGCCAAGTATGCAGGTAACTGGGACTGGGCCAATAAACAGCCATGGAGCTATAGGTTGCAGCAACGTATCCTGAGAAACACATTCCTGACCAGGAATATGACAGCTCTGGTATATGGCGAATGGTCTGACAATTCCAGAAACTTAAAACCTTTCTTTACCGCCTCATTTTCTGAAAATGAACGATTGCCGATATATAAGACTTCCCTTATTGAAGGGGTAAAACTGGCATTTGCCGGTACTCTTACCGAAAATAAGAATCCTCTTGCCTGTGCAGAGGTTCTACACGCTCTTACGGAAAGTGGAATAAAGGCAACGTTAACTTATTGTGGCGATGGTCCGGAAAGAGTCAAAATTGAAGAATTCATTATTAGCCATCACCTTCTTGACAGAGTGAAATTATTGGGTAATGTGGATTCAGGTACCATCAAGCATATTATGCAGGAGGCCCACTTCCTTATATTACTCTCAAGATCTGAAGGTTGGCCCAAAGCTGTATCAGAAGCAATGTGGTGGGGCTGCATACCAATAGCATCTCCGGTAAGTTGTATACCCCAAATGCTTGGGGACGGAGCAAGAGGGGAGCTAGTTAAAAATAGCAAAGAAATTCTTGGCGCAATTAGTAATTATATGAGGGATCCCAATTTGTTTGAATTAAAGAGCAAAAAAGCGGTTTCATGGAGCCGGGAATATACATTGGAAAGGTTCTCCAATGAAATTATGCATTTGATAGAAGCCTAGAAAGTGTTTTGAAAAAATGGATTGTGTTTGTATAGTTCATAATTTTACAAAGGAGTCATATTCCGGGATGAGTTTTGAGCTTGCGCATCATCTTGCTAAGAAGGGTGTTGATGTTTTATTTATTTCACATAGACCATATTTTGAAAAGCCTTTGTTTATAAATGACTACAAAGGATTCATTCATGTTTATTCATGGCCTACCAAAAAAAGACCGACAGACGCGAAGTCTTTCTTTTGGTTTGCCCGAATTTTTCTTAAATATCACCCTTCAAAACTTATTGGTCATTTCGTGGGGAGCAATATATCTGCAATTGCAGCTAAAATACTTTCCAGTTGGAGGACTCAGACATTAATATATTACCACACACTCTCACATGCAATAAAACTTGATTACAAAGGGAGTGATATGTCCTTAAACATAAAGAGACTTAGAAAGAAGTTCTTTTATAACATATTCTGTGATATCATTGTATGTCCTTCGGATTTAGCCAAGAAGGATTTCATCGGAGTTTATGGATCAAAGCGCAAGTCAGGGAAGTGTCAAGTGGTAATAAATCCTATAATAGACAGATTCAAAGGATTTGCTCAACCTGGAAATATGAACACAATAAAGATTTCATATTTAGGGCGTCTAGAACCAACCAAAGGAGTCAATGAAATGCTTGACGGGTTTATTAATCATAGATCTGAAGATTCTTCAAGGATAATTCTTCATATTGCAGGGGCTGGCCCTTTAGAGGATAAAATCAAAGATACATGCTCAAAACATCCACAAATAATTTTTGAGGGATATAAAAATTACGATGAAGTTGACGATTACATACGAAAATCTGATTTTATGATACTACCATCTTTATCTGATAACCTACCTACCGTTGGTCTGGAAAGTCTGATGAATGGTGTTCCCATTTTGCTCTCTGAAAAAACTGGTCTTGCGGATTATATCCTTGATGGTGAAGAAGGATATTTATTTCAGCCTTCAGTAAAAGGAATCTCTGATGTGTTGGAGCGAGCAAAGTCTTATATTTATAAAAGGGAGGCCATGGCCATTATGGCCCGCCAAAAATACCTGAATAAATTTGGAGTGAATACTTACCTCGACCGAATGAATGAGGTACTTCAGTTACATAGAAAGTGATAATAACAAATTGAATCGATAGTTATTAATAGTATGGTTTTCAATCCACTGGTTATTGCAAATAAGATCATCAAGAGGTATTTAATACTGGTTTTGCGAGATCTGGTGATGAAGACATAAATTCTTTTTTAGTAGCACTTATCTTCAACATCAAAGTGTCCCTATACGTTCATTAAGTTACCTAATGGCTATCCTACAATTAATTGACAGCCTACGTTCCGGAGGGGCCGAGAGAATGTGTGTCAACATTTCCAATATCCTCAAGATAAACGGCTATGATGTAATACTCTGCTCAACCCGCGACGGTGGACCTCTGGAGAAGACGATCAGCCCGGGTATTAAATTCTATGTCCTTCACAAAATGCATTGCTTTGACTTTCCCGCATTCACCAAACTCCTAAGACTTGTTGGAGAAAACGGCATTAAGGTCATACATGCACATTCAAGCTCCGTTTTTTGGGCAATTGCGGTAAAATATCGGTTGCCAGAAGTCAAGGTCATATGGCATGATCACCTGGGGATTAAAATTGAATATCGAAAGAAGATTTTTTTTTATAAACTAATCTCAAAAAAAATAGATGCAATCATTGCTGTAAACAATGATCTCGCTGACTGGTCGCGAAGGAACATGAAAGTTCCCCAAGGGAATGTCTTGATGATAAACAACTTTCCACTGCTTAATGTGATGGAACGTAATCCCAATCCGGAATATTTTACTATAGTTTGTCTCGCTAACCTGCGCCCACAGAAGGATCATGGTACATTAATCAAGGCTATTGCATTGTTGGTAAAAAAGCGTCTTCAAAAGAAAATAAAAGTAGTTTTAGCTGGTTCGGTTGATCATTCAGAATACACTGGCAAAATAAAATCACTGATAAGTGAACTAGGTCTGCGGGATATAATTGAGATACGCGGCTCTGTAGAGGACACTGCTTCTCTCCTTGCCTCTGCAAATTGCGGGGTTCTTACATCTGTTTCGGAAGGTCTGCCGATTGCACTCCTGGAATATGGCATGGCCAGGCTGCCTGTAATTGTGACTGATGTTGGTGAATGCGCAAAGGTTGTTGGACATGGTGATTATGGTCATATAGTTCAGACAGGAGATTCGGAGGGAATTGCTAATGAACTTTTGTGGGTATATAATAACAAAGATGAAGCCTGCAGACTTGGACAATCTTTGCGTGAAAATGTAATGGGAAATTATGGACCTAATCAATTCATAAACAGCTATCAGTCCCTACTAAAAAGAATTTCGGGAAATGATTAGTTATTTAGTTAACAAAGGTTCTCCACTCTTCTGGTTGTCATTTCATGTGGCCTTGGGGGTGATATGTACAATTACGCCGTGGGTTCTGATAGGATGGTTTTATATTGTTTTTTTGAGCTCTTTGTTTTTATATGTAAGCAAGAATCAAATCCCCGTGATTTATTTGATTTTTCTGATTGCATATTCTACCTCATTTGAGTTGTTGGCACGAATGTCTGGCACCTCTCCGTATATTCCTTATGAACTTGGGAAATATATTCTTTTTGCATTATTAATAGTTGGAATATTAAGAGGTTACAGAAGCGGGCATATTGGTTGGATAATGCTTGTATTATTACTACCGGCTCTATTAATTGACGAGGCAGGCACCGCAACATTAAAGAATATTATATTTAATCTTGTTGGTCCTATAAACGTTGCATTGGCGGTAATTTTCTTCAGGCAACTGAACCTTGGAGAGAAAGACCTCTTCTCATTAGTAAGATTATTAATTTATCCCCTTGTCTCTGTACTGGCATATACTATTATCAAAACTCCTGATCTTGATAATGTAGAATATACTTTAAACGCAAACTTTGCCGCATCAGGTGGATTTGGGACTAATCAGGTTTCCACTGCTCTTGGATTAGGTGCTTTTTTAGTTTTTCTATTCTTTCGATATAAATACAAGCTAACAGGTTATCGATGGCTGGACTTGATCTTGTTGTTTGCATTTGTGTTCAGGGGTCTAATGACTTTTTCAAGAGGTGGAATGATTGGTGGAGCTTTAGGAATAATTACAGTATTTCTTTTGTCCTTAATTTATTACCCACAAAATCACGTCTATAATAAAGCTAAAACTATCTTCTTTGTCCTTATTATTAGCACAATGCTTACTGCTACTTTCTTTTATGCAAATCGCATGACTGGAGGATTACTTTTATTGAGGTACCAGGGTGAAACGCCTGGAACTTTAAGAGGCACAAGGGAAAAAACACTGAACACAATTACTGCAAATAGATTGAAGATATTTTTGGATGATATTGCACTTTGGAGACAGTTCCCATTTTTAGGAACCGGGGTTGGCGCTTCGAGCTATTTAAGGGAATCATCAAGAGGATATAATAGCCATACTGAAATTAGTAGATTATTAGCCGAACATGGTATTTTTGGTCTGGTCTATGTAATCCTCCTTTTCAGGTTAGGCATATATATTTTTCGAAATCAATGCAGAATTCCCATTGGGGCAGTTTTTATTGCATTTTACGTGATTGCGCTATTTACCACATTTCATGCTGCTACCAGAACATATATCAGTCCCTTGCTTTTTGGATTGTCTCTACTTACAATAAATTCTGATCCAGGAGGTGACGTTACAATTGATAATGACTAGGATCCTTTATGTTGGTAACAAATTAAGCCCCTCGGGTTTCTCTCAAAGTGTGATTGAAACTCTGGGGCATCAGCTTTCCAGAGAAGGATTTGTTGTTTATTATGCCGGAACTTATAAGAATAAAGTCCTCCGTGTTGCTGAAATTCTTGTTAAGACCTTCATTATAGGGCGTAGAGCGGATTATATTTTGATTGACACATACAGCACAATGGCTTTCTGGTCGGCTTTTATAACCGGAATGACCTCAAGATTAGTTGGGACCAAATATATTCCCATACTTCACGGAGGTAACCTGCCTTCCAGATTGAAGAGATCAAAGAGAGCCTGTGATATTATGTTTAAGAACTCTTTTAAAAACGTTGCCGTCTCAGGTTATCTCAGACATGAGTTTGAAATGGCCGGATATGATACCATAACAATTCCAAATAGCATTGATATTTCATTGTATCCTTTCAGGTTACGTGAGTATCCGCGTCCAAAACTGCTGTGGGTACGTTCATTCCATAAACAGTATAATCCAAATATGGCAGCTGATGTGCTGAATGAGTTATTGAAAACCAATCCGGAGGCGGAACTTTGCATGGTTGGTCCGGATAAAGACGGAAGCATGGAGCGATTCAGGAATTATTTGAAGGTGTTAGGAATATCCAGTCAAGTCAAGATCACAGGATTACTTAAAAAAGAGGAGTGGATAAATCTATCAAAAGATTATGATTTCTTTATAAATACTACTAATGTAGATAACACTCCGGTAAGTGTAATTGAAGCGTTGAGCCTGGGTTTAACTGTAATTTCGACCAATCCCGGAGGCATTCCATATCTTTTGAAATCTGATGAAAATTCAGTTCTTGTAAATTGTGGTGACTATAAGCAGATGGCCACTCAGATTATAAGACTGGTAAATGATTATTCCACCTCCCAAAGACTTGCCTTAAACGGAAGGAAGCTTGCTGAAAAATTTGACTGGACTTCAGTAAAGCCACTTTGGTTTAACCTGTTTTCATAGATAAATACTCACTCTAAGGCTATGAATAGGAAATTTGCTGAGAAAGTAATTTTACAGACGGGAGATTTCATTTCAGGGACAGAAATTATCAAACAACTGAGATACTTTAAAAGTATCGCACAATTACCTGAGTATAACCTTAACAAAATTTCAAGTCTAAATCTGAATATAATATTAGACTATTCCATTCAGGTCATTCCTTATTATTCAAGAATTAAAATTGACAATACATCAAGTCCAGAAGAAAGACTATTATCATTCCCGATAATGCAGAAATCGGATATTAAAAACAACATTGATAACCTTCTTTCTGCACCTAAGTCAAAATTGATTGAATATTCAAGCAGTGGTTCTTCTGGTATTCAGGGCACTGTATATATGGATAAAAGGGAACAGTCGATCATCAGGGCAATCATGCTCCTATGGTGGGAGTGGGCTGGATATACATTTGACAAAAAAACAATTCAAACCGGAATTACACCAGAAAGAGGATTTATCAAGAGCCTGAAGGATCTCTTTCTAAATGTTGAGTATGTCTCTGCATTTAAGATTTCAGAAGGTGAGATTCTTAATCTTCTTTCTAAATATCAAAATAGGAGGAATTTATTTCTGGCAGGTTATCCTTCCAGCCTGAATGTATTTGCAGAAATTGCCCTTAAAAATAACCTGAATGACATAAAGATAGACGGTGCTGTATGTTGGGGGGATAAACTGTTTGAACATTATAAAGCCAATATAAATGAGGCATTTGGCTGTAGTGTCAAGGAAACCTATAGCTGCAACGAAGGCTTTCTGGTCGGCGCCAAGAAGGACCTTGATTATTTCTACATAATGTCGCCTCATGTCTATGTTGAAATAGTTGACAAGGATTTCAACCCGGTGCCTGATGGAACACTTGGTTATGTGCTTTTAACAAGACTTGACTGCTTCTCAATGCCCCTCATCAGATATTATGTTGGTGATCTTGCCGTTAAACTGCCACGAGAGAAGTATCCCGATAATCGTGAAATGTTCTTTCCATTGCTGGAAAGAGTAATCGGTCGAGATACCGATGTAGTAATCACACCCTCCGGTAAAAAACTAATTGTTCACTTCTTTACAGGCATTTTTGAGTTTATTCCTGAGATACGGCAGTTTATGGTTATTCAACGAGAAATCAACGTAATTGAAATACATTATATCCCCGGTTCAGGATTTAATGGTTCCATCCTTGAAAGGCTTGAGAAAATATTCTTTGATAAACTTCAGGAACATCTTATTATTAACTGGAAAAAAGTTGACATTATCCCCCCTACGGCTTCTGGTAAACCGCAACTTATCCAGTCTTTTATCGGCCGGTCGTGAAGATCTTGTATTTCTATCAATATTTTACTACACCACGCGGTTCCTATGGTACCAGGGTGTATGAATTTGCAAAACGATGGGTGGAAAAAGGCCATCAAGTTACCGTGGTGACAAGCGTCTATGCCAAATCAGACATCAGGGCTTCTGGATTTGTTGACAGGCAACTCCATGATGGAATTGACGTCAGGGTAATTAATGTTACAATTGATAACCGTCAGAGTATCCTGAGAAGGATCGGGTCCTTCATTCAGTATATGTGCGTCTCCTGCTGGTTCGCACTGACATTGCCGGCAGATGTGGTTATTGCTTCATCAGGCCCTCTTACAGCAGGTGTCCCCGGATTGGTGGCCAGGTACCTGCGGGGACGAAAATTTGTTTTTGAAGTACGCGATCTATGGCCGGAGGTTGCAGTAGAACTTGGCATAATCAAAAACAGACTCCTGATAAAACTGGCATACTGGTTCGAGAAAAGGTGCTACCGGGCATCCTCACATATTATCGCACTTTCCCCGGGAATGAAAGCTGATATCAACGAGCGATTCGGGCTTGACAATATAACTTCGGTCACAAACTCGGCCAACATTTCACTTTTTGGTGAACCGGTTGCAAATCCGGACCTGAAAGGACTCAGACCCTATACATATGCAATATATAACGGCAATATCGGGGAGGTAAATAATTCTCTTTGGTTATATGAGGCAGCCTCAATACTTGCTTCAAGAAACAGGCAGGATATCGGTATTGTACTTGCCGGTGACGGGCAGCAAAAGGAAGTACTGGTAAAAAGAGCCGCAGAAGAAGGGACTTCAAATTTCATTCTGCTCGGCCTTGTGCCGAAGAACCAGCTGGTTGGCCTGATCCAGAATGCATTGGTTTCAACGGTGCCACTGAAAGGAGCAAAGATTCTGGATACATCTTCCCCTAACAAGTTTTTTGAATCGCTTGCCGCAGGCGTTCCGGTGGTCCAGAATACAAATGGCTGGATGAAAGACTACCTTGAGGTTAACAGAGTCGGTTACACTCTTGATCCTGATGACCCGGTTGCACTTTCAGATCTGCTGATTCAGCTTGCTGACAATCCTGCATTAGCAAGAGAAATGGGTGATAGGGCCAAAGTACTTGCAGCAAGAGATTTTGATAAGGATATTCTGGCAGATAAGATGCTGGATGCACTTCTTGAGGCTGCAGAGTAAAATGTTAATTAGTTGCGTGCTAACGTGATAAGAAACAAAATACTTTTTCTCCTCTTATTAATAATCGTAATCGTAATATGCATAGGCGGCTGCCACAAAGCTGGCAGGTTTTTGGTAAAAGAAGAACTTCCTCCCCGTGCCGATGCTCTGGTCATACTCATGGGCAACTTCCCGGAACGGGTGTTGCAGGCCTTTGATCTTTATCGTGATGGCAGAGCTGACAG
>Ga0116173_1002917_pt1 | contig 13040 bp, 7 predicted proteins | sample AD_UKC085_MetaG_FD_89800 | JGI IMG/M metagenome (GOLD analysis project Ga0116173, IMG submission 89800) | Active sludge microbial communities of municipal wastewater-treating anaerobic digesters from USA - AD_UKC085_MetaG | ecosystem: Engineered > Bioreactor > Anaerobic > Digestate | place: USA...
CCTCGCAAATAGTCAGCAATGTGCCTTTTGCCGTTTTGATGCTGCCCTTGCTGCAAGCAGCCCAGAGTGATATGCTGTGGCTGGGACTGGCTTCGGCCTCAACACTGGCGGGCAACGCCACTATTATCGGCGCCATGGCCAATCTTATTGTTATTGAATCGGCCGAAAAATACGGTGTCCGTTTGGGATTCATGCGTTTTTTCAGAGTGGGAATTGTTGTGACTCTGTTGAGTCTGGTTCTTTCGTTTGTGTTGCTATACGCCGAGTATCTCTTTTTCTAAACTCAGGCCGTTCCAATAAACATCTCCTAATATCGAAGGTTTTATTTACCTTTGTTACAAATAAACACTGAGTTATGGCTCTAAAACGTTTTGGTGTTTCTCTCGACGAACAGCTACTCCAATCGTTGGATCAATTCGTTACTGAATTTGGTTTTGCTAATCGGTCACAGGCTATTCGTTTTTTGGTGGAGAAAAATATTGCCGAGAAAAAATGGAAATGCAACAACATAGTTGCCGGAACAGTGGTTTTAATGTTCGAAAACGAAAAAAAAGAAATAGTTGCCCTTATTGATGCCATACAAGAAGAATACCAAGATATTGTACTTTCTTCTTCTCATTATTACTTAAACAGCGCCATCCACTTGGTGGTGGTTACGATCAAAGGCAAAGCCGTGAGGCTGACTGAGTTTTCCGATAAACTCATTACCATAAAGGGAATAAAACACGGAAAATTGGCCATGAGCCGCGCCGAGTAGACCATATTCTTTCTTTCCTTAACATTTTTCACGCCGGTATTTTTGCGGTTACAGCTTTTTTGTCTTCCTTTGTGACACTTTTTACTTAAATCGTGTCACTTTTTATTCTTAACTTATTGCTCTATGAGGAAATTTTTGTTTTTTTCTGCTCTGTTTTTTGTGTCGTCTTTTGTGTCACTGGCCGAGAGTAATACCAGCGTTAAAAACGACACCACTTTAGAAATCAGCCCTGTAACCATAGTATCCAACAAACCGGCAGACTTGACCAATGTAAGCCGTGTCGGAATTCAAACCATAGAAAACCGCTACGAACCCTCGGTGTTATCGCTCTTGTCCGAAGAAGTTCCGGGCTTATTCACAACGCAACGGGGAGTAATGGGTTACGGTGTGGCGGGGGGCGCAGCCGGCACCATCAATATCCGGGGACTGGGTGGCAATCCCACTTCGCAGGTGTTGATGCTGATCGACGGACAACCTCAATACATGGGTCTCATGGGGCATCCACTGGCAGACACTTATTTGTGTGCGATGGCCGAACAAATCACCGTCAATAGGGGGCCGGCTTCGGTACTTTACGGTTCCAACGCTCTAGGCGGCACAGTCAATATCAACACGGCTATCCCCCGTCAGGGCATTCACGGCAAGGCACAAGTGATGTACGGCAGCTACAACAGCCTGAATACTCTGGTAAGCAACAGCATCCGCAAAGGAAAATTTCATTCCTTTGCATCACTGAGTTACGACCGAACCGACGGACATCGTGAAAACTCAGACTTTGAACGCTATGCCGGTTTTGTCAAACTGGGTTACGAACTGAATTCCAACTGGAGGATATCGTCCGACTTGAACCTTACCCGGTTCGAAGCTTCCAACCCCGGCACCACAGCAGACCCCATGATCGAAAACGATGCTTCCATTTTCAGGGGCATGTTCAATCTGAACCTGGGAAACAACTTTCGCAAGAGCTCAGGCACGGTACAGGCCTATCTCAATTTCGGCAAGCATTTTATTAACGACGGATACATAGACGGTTTCGGAGCTCCCCGGCCTTCCCGTTTTAACTCAAAAGACCGGCTGGCGGGATTATCGGCTCATCAGAATTTTAGTTTGTTCGATGGCAACAGCCTAAGTACCGGTCTGGACTTACAACAATACGGAGGCGAAGCCTGGAATACTGCGGCAGCCGACGGCAGCCGGCTGGCAGAATTGGCCGACACTACTCTCTACAACCTTGCGGTGTACCTGACCACCCGTCAACAGTTGGGCGATCACATATCCATACACGCCGGTTTGCGAGCCGACAAAAATCAATTATTCGGCGTGGAATGGATACCCCAGGCAGGCATAGACTTTAAACTGAATACGGGAACCCAACTGAAAGCCCTGTTTGGCAAAGGTTTTCGCAATCCCACCATTAGGGAACTTTTTATGTTCGTTCCCAAAAATCCCGACTTGCAGCCGGAACGCATCCTTCATTATGAATTGGCCGTGTCTCAAACCTTGCTGGAACAAAAAATCAACATGGAACTGAATCTGTTTTATATGACAGGCGACAACAGCATACAAATGGTTTACCAGCCGGACGAAAGCCGCATGAAATACGTCAACACCGGTGAAATCGAAAACTGGGGTCTGGAATTGTCGGCCCATTATGCCCTAAACCGGCGCTTGAGCTTTAATGGAAATTACAGCTGGCTACACATGGAAAATCCCGTAACCGGCAGTCCTAAACACAAACTCTATCTGGCGGCGCTCTACCGGCAAAAATCCTGGAGTATATCAACCGGGCTGCAATATATTAACGGCCTTTACACTCAAACAGGAAACAGTCCCGAAACGCAAAATTTCGCTCTTTGGAATGTCCGGGGCAGTTACCGGCTCTTATCCTGGATGGAAATCTTTCTTAAGGGCGAGAACCTGCTCAATCAATCGTACGAGATCAACAAGGACTTTCCCATGCCCGGTATCACGGTGTTCGGAGGCTTTAGACTGAATTTTTGATTCCGGAGTTCCGACTCTGAAAATTACAAAACAGTTGTTCAATCAAACAGAAAGCAAGGTGTCTTAGAAGCAGTTGGGTGCTTCTAAGACATCGACTTACCATTGAAATTTTATTCGGCTGACCCTATTGAGAGCATCCCTGGTTGTCAATATATAAACTCCTCTTTTTATAGAATACAAAGAAGCCTCCCTGACGTTCTGTTGAGTCTTGATCAATTGCCCGTCCAGCGAATGAATCCAATAACCGGTGGGAGCTGCAAAACTCAATACTCCGTTTTGCAGGGAAATACTTGCCGTAAAATCCGGATAGAACAGGGCATCGGGCTCTTGGGGAGCCACGGGATTCAATAAGCTGTCGAGCAAGGCTACCGTGACCGTATCGCTTTGTCCGGCCGGCAAGCCCAACTGCCCCTGAGCTCCCAGGGCTCTCACCGTATAGTTTTTTGCTCCGCTTCGGTAAACCATGTCGGCATACAGCGTGGTATCGCTGAAGCCTATTAAGTCGGAATTCAGATAGACGGCATAAGCCGCTGCATTTTCTACAGCAGACCAGCTGAGCAGATTGTTGCTCACCCGGAGGTTTTGAACCGCGGCGGGAGTTATGACCAAGGGCAAAGGTTGGTAAGCAGTTTGCATATTAAAGATTTTGTTCAATCCCAGGTGGTCGTAATAATCCTTGTCGCTCAACTGAATGCTCCATTCTGCCCGTCCCGAAACATCGGCCTCGGCCGTGCCCTCTGCATTCAGGTTACGGTATTCGGCAAAAGAGCTGCTCAGGTGGTTATCTCCGCTCCAGGTGGACCAGCCGGCCGGATTAATGTGGCTGCCAAGGCGGCATTGCAGATACACGGCTCCGCTGTTTTCCTGCCAGGGCCGGCCCAGATACACGGAACCGGCAGGCACTCCCTCTTCGGCCTGAAGTTGACAATCTTTGAAAATAAAGCCGTAATACAGGTTTTTTCCGGTAGAAAGTCTTACCGAATGGGTAATATCTTCGGGAGCGGTAATATAATATCCTCCCTTCAGGCTCTTGATGACGCACTGATAATAATAAGCGGTGCCACCTGCGCAAATAAAGTCGGTGCCGCCTTCGATCAGGCAATTATAATAAAAGGAACGTCTGCCCTTTTTGAGGTATTGGGTATCTTGAAAACCTTTAAACCGGCAATTTTTGAACGTCTGGCGATCGCCCACATGGTAAATGGCTACCGCCTGGGCAGAAGTATAGGTGTTTTGCACCGTTACGTTCTCCATGTAGAAATCGGAAGCATTGACGGTCATGGTCGCCGACTGCGGTGTTCCGGCTATCGTCGGTGTGCTGCTGCCGTAATAATAAATTTCTTTGCCGTTGTAATCGTTCCAGCTTATGATTACGCTGTCGCGATGCTCGCCCACGATACTGATTACTTTGTTCAGGGAAACGGAATGCGAACCGATGTACACTTTTTCCTCGTAAAGGCCTTTTTTTACGTAAATCAAACGGCGTTCATCCCCTTCGGGCAAGGCATCAATGGCGGCAGACAGAGTCTCGAAGTCACCGGAACCATCTTTGGCCACAATAATATCGTAATAACGGTAATCGTTGGTATCGAAAGGAATCTGTTCGCCCACCAGACCATTTATATATGCTTCCAATACAGTATAACCACTGCTTAATTTAAGATTGCGATCCTCGGGATTGAGCGGATCCAATCCGTGTTCCAGTTCCCAGAGATCGTCCATGCCGTCCTGATCCATGTCGACGATGGTATCGTAGGTTTGGTATTCCGGGTAACCGCCCACGTCCGAAGGCCGGTCGATGATGCCTTTGCCGGCTCCTATGGTTTGGCCTCCGTAATAAGCGATTCCTTTGCGTGCCTCATCCACAATTCGGCTGTCTACCGTATCGCGAGGGAAGGCTCCGGCCCCGGCCAGCACACTTTGGTAAGCCTGCTGGGCTGTTTCCGTAATCACGGCATAGGGTACGTCGAAGGGGGTAGCCGAAATAATGGAGGTTTTGGCAATCCCTTTGGCTATATATTCATCGGCATTCAGGCCGTTGTAGTTGTTCGTATTGCAGTTGCTGTTGGCCGAACCTTCCATATAATTGCCGTTCATATACCACAGGGGTATTTGCCAGGTTTGCTGATTGCCGTTAAAGGAGGCCCGCACAAAATTGGAAGATCTATTACCGGGACGAGCAGGGCCCGGTTTATAGTAATTATTGATCATATTCACATAATGGGAGCGACCCTCCACCATATCTCCGCCATAACACGAATTTTCGCCTCCCCAGTTGTAGTTGACGTTGTTCACATAATCGATCAGCACCCGGATATCGTTGCTGCGGGCACCGTTGAAACGCGGACTTCGACTCTGGTTGTGGGCCAACAGATTATGGTGGTAGGTGGCGGTTTGTCCGCCCCATTGGGCGCCGTATCCGCGATTGCCCTTGCCATGTCCTGAGTTGTACAAACCCTCGTGTACCAGGCACCATTGAACTGTTGTATAGGTGTTGTCGTAAATGGTCATATTTTCTTCGCCCGACCAACCGAATGTGCAATGATCCAGGATCCAGTTGCTGGCGTTTTCTATACCTATGGAGCCCCCTTCGATAAAGGCGGTGCTGTCGGTGCCTTCGAATTCTTTAAGGCCGATACGGAATCGCAAATGCCTGATGATCAGGTTTTGAGAGCCCCCAAAATTACATTTGGCCCCGCGTATACAGATGCCGTCGCCCGGAGCCGTTTGTCCGGCAATGGTGGTGCCGGCTGTTCGTTTGGCCCTGAGCTGGGTGACCAGGTTAATCACTCCGGAAGTTTTGAAAACAATGGTCAGGGGCTCATTGGGATATTGTCTGAGCGCCCAGCGAAAACTACCCGGAATGCTGCCCTGAGCGTCGTCCAGCAAATTGGTGACGGCCACCACCTTGCCTCCCCTGCCCCCGGTGGCATACATGCCGTAGCCTTCGGCCGTGGGAAAAGCAGGAGGCCCTGCTGCAAACAAGGGAATGCTCAGAAATAAACCGGCTAATACAATAATACAGACAGAAGTCAGAAGGTTTTTCATAATACTTACTATAAGAACGGCCTGTTTTCTCTCCATACTACTCTCAAAGCAGGGAGCAGTATTTTAAAAAGAACCGGCATTGGTAATGATATAAATAATCCACAAAGGAAATAAAAAAACAACTATTCATCCCAACTATTGAGGAATTTTAACAAGCCCCCTGAGCATACAGAACGTATCTGAAGCCGGCCGTGTTGCCGGCTTTGCTCTAATTTCAACGAATCCTCGAATTTACGGAACCCCAATTGCCGGATAAACGCACAACATACATATTTTGAGGCAGAAAATCCAAAAGAATTTGCACTAAGACAAGTTCTTCCATTCCATTGTTCAACAGAATTCCCCCCTCGATTTCCTGTATAAACACCCTGACACCCTGAATATTAAACACCTCGAGACAGCTTCGAGGAGGAGCCTGCACATACAGTTGCCGGACGGTACTCAGGTAGCGCAGTGCGGGTTTGTCGGTACCCAGATCGGGCATCGTGGCGTGCAAATCCTCCAAACCGGAAATTTCGGTAGAAATTTCGCCCAACCAACCCAATTGATCTTGTACGGCAGTATGGATGCGGACAAAATGTATTTCATCCAGATAAAACGGCTGCCCCTGCTCGTCCACTGCCCAATCGATATCAAAATCTGACCCGGAGTGGTTGTTGGGCCAATTATCCGCGTAACCCCAGGCGTAAGGAGGAGAAATCCAGGAAGTGCCCCCTCCGCTCGCCTTTGAAACCAGCCGGCTGCCGCTGAAAACCAAACTGTCTTCGCTTACCCATAAAGGATAATAGGAGGCCTGCGAATGATAAACATCATTCCTGAGCACATAACCACTATCTCCCAAATTATCTTTCCACAAAACGTTCCCATTTGCCGGCGAAGGCCGGTAATAAGTACAGGCGTAATTTTTAATGGTGGAATCGGAATAATACCCCGAACCGGCCAATTCATACCAGGGGTCGTCGGGTAAAGCGTTTCCGTTTAAATCTTTGCTGACGCACACTATACCGGGTTCGGCGCTGTTGTTGTGCGCGTTGCCATACACTTTAAAATCGACGGTATCGGTTTTATTCTGGACGGCATGATCAAAACCCAGCACAATATAACCGCCCCAACTGCCCAAACAAACGATACCGCTTTCTTTGCGTCCAACCAGCACCTTAGTTACCTTTTTCAAAATATCCTCGTATGTTTCTCCGGCTTCATAAGCAGGATAAGCCTTATTTATAAATTGACCGGGAGCCGGACAATACTCAAAAACCCGGTGAGCATAAGGCGAAAGAGCCTGTACGCACAAAGTACTGCACAACAGCCAGACAAACAGAAATCGTTTTGTATTAAAATCGTACATCTAAATACAACATTCGGCATCAATGCCAAGCATGGCCAAAATCAGCCAAACAACAAAGCTAGACGGTACACGACAAAGGCCAGACACCAGGCAAGCAAAATGGTATAAATCACGGCAAAAACAGCCCATTTCCAGCTGCCGGTTTCGGATCGTATAGCCGCCAACGTGGCCACACAGGGGAAATAAATAAGCACAAAGACCATCAAACTTAAAGCTACGGCGGCATTGATTACCGGGCTGCCGTCGGCATAACTTGCCGTCTGCAGGCGCTCGGACAAAACAGCGGCTTCCTCGTTGGGATCGCCCGCATAGAGCACACCCAAAGTGCTGATGATAATTTCTTTGGCAGCGACACCTGTCAACAGCGAAACACTTATTTTCCAGTCGAATCCCAGGGGACGAAACACCGGCTCCATCCATATTCCCATACGACCTATATAGGATTGTTCCTGCTGTTCCATTCTTTGCCGTTCCAAGCTGCTCAATCCTTCCCATTGCGCTTTTTCGGCGGCTCCCGCGGTCTGACTGCCCTCCCGGTTCAGCACTTGTATCTGCGCCTGCTCCGTTTGCTCCTGCGCCGTTATTTGCTCCATCTGTACAAGTTGCTCATTACCGGGCAAATCAAGACGAGGAAAATAGCCCAGGAACCAAATCAAAATGGAAGCTACCAGTATAACTGTCCCCATTTTTTTAAGATACTGATGTGCTTTTTCCCACATATGAAGCAAGATAGCCTTGAAACCGGGTAGGCGATAAGGCGGCAATTCCATGGCAAAAGGCATCTCTTCTTCGGGAAAGAAAGCTTTTTTAAACACTTTGGCCATCACTATAGCCAGCAAAATTCCCAACATATATAAGCCAAAAAGCACGAGGCCGGCGTAGTTGGGGAAAAAAACTCCGGCAAAAAGTAAATATACCGGCAAACGTGCACTGCAAGACATCAGGGGAATCACCAGAATGGTGATCATTCTGCTGTTGCGGTTTTCTATGGATCGGGTGGCCATAATGGCCGGCACACTGCAACCGAAACCCATAATCAAGGGAATAAAGGACCGGCCGTGCAGACCTATTTTATGCATCAATTTATCCATTATAAAGACGGCCCTGGCCATATAGCCGGAATCTTCCATAAAGGAGATAAAAAAGTACAAGATCAGAATATTGGGCAAAAACACGATGACACCTCCCACGCCGCCAATCACTCCATCAATAAGTAAATCCCTCAATGGCCCGGGATCCATCCACTTGCCTATGGCCGAGCCCAGCCACCCCACTCCCGATTCTATCCATTCCATAGGATATTTGCCCAAGACAAAGGTAGCCTGAAACATCAGGAACAAAAAGAGCAAAAAAATAGGATAACCCCAATAACGATGAGTAAATACCGCATCCAGGGAATGAGTCTTGGGTAATTGTTGCTTCTTATCGGCGGGGGTCATTACTTCTTTGAGAGCTCCGTGTATTACGGCGTATTTTGCGTTAGTAATTGCCGATTCGGCATCTTCATCGAGGTATTGCTGTATTTTTTTGTAAGACAAGGATCTCAGCTCAAATATCTTAGCGGCATTGGGCAACTGCCTGACCAGTTCTTCCACCAGGGCATCTCCTTCCAGGAGCTTAATGGACAAAAAGCGCATTGAATAACGATTGCACAAGTCTTCGTTCAAAGCCAGCGCCGCCTTGATCTTTTCAATACTTTTTTCGATAACGGGACCCTGGTATATATGAATATGGCGTACCACTTCGCCTATGCGGTACTCGTGTTCGTGCTTGTGTTCCCTGTGGTGATTCCTGAAATGAAACCGGCCGTGCAAATGACGGCGTTTTCTTCTGCAGTTCCTAAAGCCTTGCCCGAAAGTTTTGTAATGCTCATCCTCTTCCAATTCTTCGAGCGTATCGTGCGACAAGTCGTGCCGGTGGTGATAATCGTGCAGCTCTCTGAGACTATCGCGATCCAAACCCTCGGAAGCAAAAAGATCCGCGCCTTCGTATACCTTGATTACGATCCGAAACAAACGATCCAAACCCTGATTGTTACGAGCTACGATAGGCACGAACGGAACTCCCAGCAAGCGGCCCAGTTGCATGTAATCCAGCTTCGCTCCGCTCTGCTGCAATTCATCGTACATATTCAGCGCTACCACCATACGCACATTCATGTCAATGAGCTGTGTGGTCAGAAAAAGATTGCGCTCCAGATTGCCTGCATCCACCACATTGATCACTACATCGGGAAACTCCTGATCGAGGTGTTTGCGCACATACACCTCTTCGGGGGTGTAAGCCGACAATGAATAGGTGCCGGGCAAATCGACCAAACTGAAACTATAATCCTCGAAATCCATAAATCCCGTAGAGGCCGAAACCGTCACTCCACCGTAGTTTCCCACATGTTTACGTTCGCCCGAAACTTGATTGAATAATGTAGTTTTACCGGAATTGGGATTCCCCACCAAGGCTACACGAATGTGCTTACGTTTTTTCAAGGCTACGACTCTCAGGTCGTCTTCTTCGATGGTAGCACGAAACTTTTCCTGATGATCCGACTGCAACACTTCTTCCCGGCCTACGACTTCGATCATGGCGGCTTCGCTTCGACGCAAAGAAATATGATAACCCATAATCTTGTAGTCGACGGGGTCGTTCAGCGGAGCATTCATAACACACTCCACTACCTTACCCCTGACAAAGCCCAGCTCAACTATGCGCCGGCGAAAACCACCGTGCCCATAGACCTTGACAATAACCGCTTTTTCTCCGGTTTTCAGTTCGGACAGTCTCATATCACCCTCATTCTGACGAAAAAAAGCCGCCTAAAAATCTATAGACAGCTTCCTTTTCACCGCAAAGTCGTTTCGATGCCTCGACCAGGCAGGAATCGCTTTATTTGTCGAGATGGATGGCCTCGGTCGGACAAACGTCCGCGCAAGCCCCACACTCTGTACACAACTCCGGATCTATTTTATAGATATCACCTTCGGAGATAGCGTCAACAGGACATTCGTCTATGCAAGTCCCGCATGCGATGCAATCGTCATTAATTACGTAAGCCATAGTTTGATTAAGTTTTTAAACAAATTCGAGGCAAAAGTAATTCTTTTTTGAGCAGTATACCAAACTATTTGGCAATAATTGACGAGATTTATCGTTTTATCCCCCGAATGTCCTTTGTTTGAACCCGTGCTCAAGATGGTAAAAAAAGTTTATCCAATCGTACTGCTTTTCCTACTGCTGGCTTCTCCCGGGCAGATTATCGCCGGGAGTCCGGTCCGCTACCTCCCTTACGAAGATCTTAAACTCTACCATTTTGGATTTTTTATCGGCATGCACACTCAGGACCTGCACATAGATCATTCAGGCATGCCCGACAACAACGGAGCCGTCTGGTACGGCAGCGTTCCTTCCTATGCTCCGGGGTTCAGTGTGGGCGTGTTGGGAGATTACCGCATAGCCGATTTCCTGAGTTTGCGGCTAAGCCCCGCCATACATTTCGGAACCAAAGACCTGGCTTTGGTATCGGACCAACCCGGCTCCGAAATTATTACCACCTCCATTCGTTCCAACTACATAATGGTTCCTCTGAGCATTCGTTACCGGGGAGCTCGCAGCGATAATTTCCGACCTTACCTGATGAGCGGGCTCAGCCTGGGGCTGGATGCCGGCCGGCGAAAACGCCAGGAGGTGTTGCTCAAAGCCATAAACTATTACTGGGAATTCGGTTTCGGTTGCGACCTGTATCTGCCCTATTTTCGGCTGGTTCCCGAAATCAAGTTTTGCCTGGGACTGGGCGATGTGTTTGAGCATAAACGCTCCGATCAGGGCAGCGATGCTTACGAACAATTCACCAATGCCTTCGACCGGATGACTTCCCGGCTGATAGTATTATCGTTCCAGTTTGAATAGCCTCACAACATACCCAGGTAGCTGTCGATAATCTCCATCAGCCTTTCACCGTATTTTTCCAAGGTTTTGGGCCCTATGCCCCGAATTTTTTTCAATTCCCTGGTATTCACCGGAGGCTGGCGGCAAATGCCCAACAAGGCTGCCTGTGAGAGTACGGTGTATGCCGGACGCCCCAGTTCGCGGGCTTCTTGTCGCCTCCAGGCTGTCAGTTGCCCGTAAAGGATAGGATGAGTTATATCGCTGCCGACAGTAACGACGGACTCTGTATAAGCTTCGTCGGAGTAGCTGTTCCGAGAGGCATCCATTTCATTGTTGTCACCGTAGTAATGGACCTCAGCACTCTCTTTTTTGGGTTTTTTCTCCTTTTTACTCCCACTCTTCTTTTTGGGTTCTTCGGATTTGAGCAAAAGTTTGGCTCTGAGGTTAAGATAATCTCCTACCGAAAAAGCTCTCAGCGAAAACTCCCTCATCAGACCCGCTTTGTAATCGAATTCTTGTTCCAGGCGGTTAAAGGCGTTTTCGAGCGATTGCCTGCTCTCTTTATTGTCCATCTCAGGCAAGTTTTCCGCTAACACAGTTCCGATTATGCCCTGCAATTTTTCGGAGAAATAAAGACCGGCTTTTTGGACACGCTCCTGTAATTGTGGCTCTTGTTCCGGCTCGGCACATGCTTCGGATATTCGACTGATTTGGTTTCCAAAAGCAAGGCCAACGCCGGTTATTTCGTTAACACAGGCAGAACAAGCCTTGCCTACATCTGCTGCGTAGGACGGGTATAAAGCTTCCAAATGATCGCGACATTGCCGGTTAAATAAACGCAGGGCCAGCAAAAGCTCCTGAAAATCGAATAAATCGAGCAAACGATCAACGAAATACCTCCGCTTGGCTTGGAGCAAGTGTTGCGGGTCGGCCGGATGGTTCAGAATCTCTCTGCTGAAAGCGCTCACCACGGCATCGTCCTTGAGCGCCCAAGGGTTCAGGGGGCGATTGAGCACTATTCCCTCGAGGGTTTTGCATCGGCTCAAGGCCACATAGACCTGGCCATGGGCAAATGCAGAAGCGGCATCTATAATTGCCTTTTCAAAAGTCAGACCCTGGCTTTTGTGTATGGTGATGGCCCAGGCCAGTTTGAGCGGGTATTGTTCAAAAACGCCTTCGACTGTTTCTTCGATATCTTTAGTTTCGGGATCCAGGGTGTATTTGGTGTTGAACCATTGCTCACGCTGAACCACGACTTCCCGGGCATCGCCTTCGCATTGCACACATATATAATCCTCGCACAGATCTGTAACCCGGCCTATTTTCCCGTTGAAATACAACCTTTCGGGAGAGGAATCGTTTTTGACAAACATCACCTGAGCTCCCTTTTTGAGCAGCAATTCCTGATTGGTGGGAAAAGATGATTCGGGGAACAAACCCTGCAATCTGGCCTTGTAGCAAAATTCGGGCTGGGCAATGGCTGCCAGTTTGACTTCGTTGATCGATTGGGCCTGGTAATTGTGCGTGGTCAGGGTGATGTAACCCTCGTTATCGTCGGGATTGAAACCACTTATATACCTACTGTTGAGAGCTTTCAAACCGGCTTCGTCGAGCTTGTTTTCGCGCACTTTGTTGAGCAGATCCAGAAAAAAGGCATCCGATTGCCTGAATACTTCGGTAAGGGCTATGGTGGTGTAAGGCATTTTCGACAAAGCCTGACTACTGAAAAAATAGGGAGAATCGTACACCGTACGTAAGAGAGCCCATTCGTCGTCTTTGACCACCGGGGCCAACTGCTGCACATCGCCTATCATCAGCAGTTGCAAGCCGCCAAAAGGCCGGCTGTCTCTGCGGTAACGGCAAAGGTTGTCGCTGACGGCATCCAGCAGGTCGGCACGTACCATACTTATTTCGTCGATAATCAAAAGGTCGAGGCTGCGGATAAGATTGATTTTATCCTTGCGCAACTTATGAATTTGTCGTCTGCCCTCGCCCGATTTTTCC
>Ga0116173_1002934_pt1 | contig 12994 bp, 20 predicted proteins | sample AD_UKC085_MetaG_FD_89800 | JGI IMG/M metagenome (GOLD analysis project Ga0116173, IMG submission 89800) | Active sludge microbial communities of municipal wastewater-treating anaerobic digesters from USA - AD_UKC085_MetaG | ecosystem: Engineered > Bioreactor > Anaerobic > Digestate | place: USA...
ATATGTCGTAAGTTATTGAAATTATTCAAGACTGGTAACCCATACGAATATACAGGTCTTGCGAAAACTTTTGAACCTCGTCAATTATACGCTGAAATTTTATAACGCAAGATATTTATTAAAGATTTTTTAATGTATTGAATGGTGGTTTTTCGAGACAAAAATTATTCAGAAAACGGCCCAGTAAATGTGTATAAAAATTTCCCTTTACTTTCTTAAAGAAAAGGTTTAAGGTTTCCTTAAAGAATCCGATACGAATTAAAGATCAACCCACGGAGGTTAAGCGATGAAGATTGGTGATGTTGGAGTTATTCAAAAAAGTAAGCATCCTTGGAACAACGGTAAGAAGGTCACGATCACCGACAACGGCAGATTTGAAACCGGGTATAATCGGAAAGGCAACCCCATCCAGATTAAGGTTTTCACGGCGGCTGACGACCAGGGCAACCTCTTCCTTCTCGGTGAGAGCAATTTCAAACCTTCTATCTAAGGAGACCACGATGACGACTATCAACCTCAAAGCGATGATCCAGGAGTGGAACAAGCTTGACTCCCTTTATTACCAGTGGGACGGTATTTGCCGGAGGGATTGGTTGAAGAAATTATACAACCAGGCGAACGATCTGTACCGCCAGATTGGGCTCCGGACCAAGTCTGAATTCGAATTCATATATGAAGCGGCTTGCCGCGCAAGGAGGAACGTATGACTTCCGATATTAGAGATATCAGCGACAAGGGACGTAAACAGAACAAGAGGCTCCGGTATGAGGTTCTGATGTGTGTTACTCCTCATCCGGATGAGGAGAGGGCTGACCTGATAGCCAAATTCCGGAATTGGTTGGATGCTAAGAGGTTTGCGGAGAATCTGGCCACCACCCCGGATGCTACCCTGGTGATCATCCGATCTTAAAGGAGGCACAGATGAAAAAACAATACACACTCAATCAGCTGAAAGATGATATGTTCCGGTTGGCCTACTGCCCGGACAGGCTCCTCTGGCCTCGTGATTATATCCCGGTGGCCATTGTAGAGATCGAGACCACGGGAGACGTGGAGTGGGATCTGGAGGAAGTATTCCGGCTGACCAACTCGATAGACTTCTATTGGGGGGACAGTGCTCAGGTGGTTTGGAAGTCTTCCTCAAAGCCGGGTTTCCGGAGCACTTCGGTGGGAGACGTTATCATTGTGGACCGGGAGACGGTGTACAGGTGTGCCCCTTGCGGGTTCGAGAAGATCAACCTGGGCCCGGATTTTAAGGAGACCAAAAATGGGTAAGCTGAACCGGAGAGAGACACCGAAGGCTTCCCGATTGAATAGGAGGGCCAAGCCCTCCGTCACCAATAACGGATCAAGGCGGTGGTTCTATTGCGATAACAATACGCACAAGACCACCATAGAAGTTTGCCGGGGAAAAAGGAAGCAGGGAGACTCAATCTGTCTTACCTGCGCACAGTACGCAAAGGAGGAAGCAAATGAGATTAAATAGAAGTGCAGCAAGAATGTTACGGGACAATGGGCGTCATATCTTTGACCCTCTCCCAGTCATCCCGGTGGAGGAAAGGGAAGTCAAGGTGGGGGAGATCATCCAGCCCAATCGCAAGGGAATCGTCAACCCCAATACGGGTTTCCTGTACTCAATCGCGTCTAATCGATACAAGCTGGTCCGACACGAGGATGCCATATCGTCTATCGAGGGAGTGATTCAGGACAACGCCAGCGGGGTTATTGACCGGAGGATATCTGTCATCGGAACCGGAAGCCGGGTGGAGGCCACTTGGAAATTTAGGGACATGAAATACGATGATGGAACGGGGCACATGATGAATCCTCTCATCCGTGTTCTCTCCTCCTATGACCTTCAGTGGGCTCTCACCCTTGAGTTTGGGGCGTGGATGTTGATCTGTTCGAACGGGGCCGTGGTTGGGGAAATATTTGCTAGTTATAAGAGGAGGCACACGGAGGCTCTTTCTTTCAAAGACATTGCTCAGACTATTCAGAACGGGTTCAACAGGTTTGATGACGTGGAACGGATGATGGTGGATATGGGCAAACGTGAGGTGAGTATAGACTACCGGACCAAGCTGATCGAATCTCTTCAGCTAGGCAAACGGGAGACCCAAACATTATACGATACACGTGAGGTTCGTTCCGGACTCACCCTGAGTGAAATAGATGAAACGGGGACACAGAACGCGATGGTCAGCCTTCTGACTTTCTACAACCTCTTGACTCAGTTCATAACTCACTCAGTTGGATCACGTCTGCGTCAGATGGAACTTGCTCGCAAGGTTAGGCTTTTCAATTTCAGGAACGTATAAGGAGACGGTCATGCCGAAGAAGAAGACAATCAATCCGGTTATCAAGCGTCAGGTTTCAGGGTGGGTGCCTCCGGGCATCCACTCCTTTCTTCAGGAGACGTACGCAAGAGAAGGGGCACATTCTCTATCCGATCTGGTAGCCCAGATTCTGAAGGAGTATGTGGAGAGGAAAAAGGCTGAGAAAGGGGAGTGAAATGAAACATAGTGGTCGTCAGTTCGATGATGAGGGCTGGTTGAGGGGTTATACCCTTTTGAAAGAGGGATGTACTTGTTTTGAGGAAGATCAGGATCACACCCGTTCTGCCCTGTGGGGGCACGATCCAATCCAAAAGAGTTTTGAGGAAGAGATCGTCAACCGGGATTTATTCCTGAAGCTCACGAAGGAGACAAGGGAAGTTATCGAAACACTGTTGTTTACTCCGGAGGAGATATTGAAGAGCTTCCGCAGGGGTGGTTGCGGAATACCCAAAAATCTGATTCTCTATCTGGCTCAGGAAACCCACATTCGAAGGCCCAGGCTGTATCGTTGTGCTAGGGAGATCAAACGCTTTCTGAGGAGGAGAGTTGAATATGATTACTAGGCTGAGAGGGCTCCGGATAAAAAAGAATCTTGGAGCCGTTGTCAAACATATCCACTATTTCGCAGACTCTAGTGGTCATGAGATAGACGTCATTGGGTATTGGGCTGAGGGAAGACCTCCTGAAGAATATCGTTTTCCAGTAGCCAAGCGGGAAGCGATAGGCATGGTCAAGCAAGAGATCGAGATGCTGAAAGGCACTCTCAGGTATCTTCGAAGGCTCCGCAAGGATCAAGTGGAAATATTAAATATGGGTGAAGGCCCGGAGGAGGATTGAGATGGCGGTTTGGCCTACTTGTATGATCAAGGGTTTTAAGAAGAGGGAAAAGGTGGTGGAGAGCTATGTGAGTGATATACGATCCACCGCAAGATTCAACGTGGCTCAGCGGATATCAGAACAACACCGTTGTTCTCTCGAACGGGCTATGGATATCATTGACTGTTGCGAATATCGGCCACTGATAGAGGAAGAGATGGTCAGATTACACAAAGGAGGGAAGTGATGCGTTGGAAGGATGGAATTGCAAATTTGAGGGACAAGAAATACCGGGACAGCCGGGAGTTTGTAACGTGGGTTCAGGATATGTCTGACGGGAAATTGACGCTGAATACCCGCAAGGCCTATTCCCTACGGAGGGAATGTACATTGTATTACTATGATTCCAACTCGTCAGTAACAACGGACACGAACAAGCTGATGGCTAAGCACATCGTGAGGGACGAGGACACCATCTTGAAAAAGCTGTGCGATATAGAAGATAAGCAGATCAAGAACGTGGTCTGCGATATGCAGAAGAGTCAAGGGATATTCTCGGACAGTAACCTCTTTCTCGAAAGAGCCAGAGGGATTTATTTTGAGTGTAAGAAAAATGTGGACGGGAAGTGGGACAACTACGATATTGAGTACAAGGCATCCTTGTTCATGGTCTATCCGGATCGTTTCCCGGAAGGCCAATTGAAGATCGACTACAGCTCACTAGATATAGACAAACGTTCAGACGAGTATCGGAAAGTGTTGACGGTGGTCAACCTTGTCAACTGTATGATGGAGACGGTTTGGGAGATGTGTTCAATAATCCGGCCTGTGGAGACTATCCGGTTTGATCTCAAAGGCGTGGGAAAACGGAAGGAGCTTGTATGGCCAGCCCTCTTTTGAGACGGTACACTTGGGGTGAATTCGTGAAAGACATGATAGTGCTCTTCCTCTTCTTCCTCGTTCTATATGGGATGCTGTGTGTTGTCGAACGATACGAGAACAAACAGCTTCCTCTCAAAACGGAACAGGAGTATAATGAGAAGGCGAAAGAGAACCTGGGGAGGGTTTGGCTGTGTCCATGACTGGGGAAATTGTTTACAAGAATCCTGTATATGTAAGAGCAAAGGGGGAAGAGTTTATTGCGGCGTTGAGGGAATTCCTTCAGATGCCTTATACCCTTCACCGGAAGGCTTGGCATGGGCACCACGTGGCTGAGCAAAAGTTCAAGAAGATGGTTCACGCTGACGGGACGTTTCTGGCCGGGTTTGTTAATCGGGTAGAGACTTATTTCACCAAGCTGGGATATGATATCCAAATGAAGGGTAACAATAAACTGCCCCTGATATCAGATGAGGCTATCCTACCGGGGATTAAGTTGAGAGAAGATCAGAAACGGCTCATCAAACGAGCCGTCACGGAACAGCGGGGCCTGATTGTATCTCCTACGGGCTCCGGGAAGACCGTTATGATAGCTGGGGTTCTCTCTTGTCTTAATTGGTCTGAATTGCTAACTGTCCTTGTGTTGTGTCACAATACGAGTCTTCAATCCCAACTTCAAGAGGAGTTGGAAACCCGATTCAACTATGCCTGTACTCTTTTAGGAGGAGGCCACAAGCTCAAGTATGGTGCGGAGGAGTACCGGGGGAAGGTGATCATATCCACGGTGCAGTCCGCAGCGAGAACCGACTTCAGCAAGTTCGATTTCGTAGATGTGGTCATCGTAGATGAAGCCCACCACGTCCACGATATCAAGAGTCAATACTTTGAGGTTCTCTCCCGGATACCTGCGAGGATGAGATTGGGGTTCACGGCTACCCCAAGGACGGAGGACGGGCCTCAGATGGTAGCCGAAGGCCTCTTGGGACCAATACTCGATCAGGTCACGGTAGAGGAAGGGATTGAGACAGGTATTCTGGCCAAACCGAAGATCAAGTTGATCAAGATTCCCTTCAATCAGAACATCCGAGACATCCGGGTGTATCCGGCTGTATACGAACACGGGGTGGTACATAACCTACGCAGGAATAGGATTATAGGCAAAACGGTGATGGAGTTTGTAAAGGAAGGCAAGACAGTTTTAATATATGTCAATCAGATAGACCACGGCCACAACCTTCTACTCACCTTGGAAGGTATGGGCTACAATGATGCGGTATTTATACGGGGAGAGACGGAGACGGACAAGCGGGATTTTGTCAAAAGGAATCTCAACGACAAAGTGGTCAACGTAGTCATAGCAACTACGATCTGGAAAGAGGGCATCAACATTCCCACCCTCAATGTGATTGTAAATGCCGCAGGTAGCAAATCGGAGATAGCTGTTCTGCAAACTATTGGCCGGGGATTTCGCAAGGCTGAGGGAAAAGACGAAGTCACCATTGTAGATTTCTTCGATCCTTCGCATCCTTACCTCATATCACACTTCGGGGAACGAATTACACTGTATATGGACAAGGGTTGGCTGTGAGATTGTAGGGTGTTATAAAAAACCACACTCGATTCTGACGAGGTTCAACGTTTAGAGGAGGGGCTGTATCTTTATATGGCACATAGATTGATCAACTTCCTTGAGGATAATAGGATCAATTACATAACACAGGGCAAGAATGTTACTCCGGGGTGGGTAGAGATTCAATGCCCCTATCGCTGGTGTTCCGATAAAAGCAAACATTTGGGTATCAATCTTAATTCCGGGATGCACTCTTGCTGGGTCTGCGGAGCAAAAGGAGGAATGGAGAAATTGATATCCATCCTCTTGAAAGTACCGTATGGACAAGCTGAAGAGATTGCGGAAGAGTACGGCTTGCGGAGTAGTTCTTTTGCTCATCCGGTAGAGGAGAAGGTCAGAGCCCATGAAGTGAGTCTACCGAAGCGGATGAAATACGTTCTTCCGGAGTTACACCGCAAGTACCTGTGGCAGCGCAACTACGATCCTGATTTCATAGCAAACCGATACGGTGTTGGCGCAACACTAGTTGATCGGGAGTGGGGCTGGCGTTTGATTATCCCGGTAGAGTTGGATGGCCATATTGTGACCTTTGTAGGTAGAGATGTTACAGGACGGCAAACCTTGCGATATAAGGGATATTCAGATGAGCTGTCGATAAGGACTACCAAGGAGACGTTATACAATATTGACTCCGTGGATGATAGCCTTATTATTGTAGAGGGTGTATTTGATATGTGGAGAATAGGAGATCCAGCCGTTGCTATATTTGGTACAGCGTTGACTCCGTATCAGATAGAGTTATTGAAAGGAAGACGTTTGAAGAAAGTACTGATATGGTTGGATAAGACTGCGAAACGAGAAGCAAAAAAGATAGAGGGTGCCCTTCAAAATATTGTCGATCCAAATATGGTATTTACTTATCAATACGAGAGTAGAGATCCAAAAGATCCAGACCTGTTTTCTCAAGATAGAGTACGCAATATTGTAGAGGATTTCCTTGCTTTATAGTGTAGGAAATTATAGCAAAATAGGAGTTAAATATTCAATATTTTTATTGCGAATTTACATTCACTTTCGCATGAAAAACTTCGGAGCTAACTTTTTCGAACAGTAATTTTAATATAGTATCTCATGCGTTTTTACTCTTTACTATATTTATTTACTTCTTTCTTAAAAAATTTTAATATCGGTAAAAAGGAAAAAGGAAAAATAATATCGGAAATTATAGCGTAGAAAGGAGGAATAAACTTTGTCTATGGAACCAGGGAGAAATTTGGGACTGGAGCCAAAAAAGCCTACGAAAGAATTTGTACAACTACCGGATACTGGAAAGGATAATAAGCAAGAGCGTATTAATAGACATCTTTCAGAAAGGTTGCCTTTCCGAGTTCAACAACTAATGAGGCTTTGGATCAGTTTGGGTTTTCGTATAGGTGGGATCAAAACGAAGCAATACCAAAGAGACGTTAAAGCACTGGTCAATGTTCTATCAACTGTAGACTATATACCGCATCAAAAAAGAAAATTGGAACTACAGGAAATAGCAAAAGGTATGAGGACATTCAAGTTGTGGTTGGATGATCCTGAAAATCTTATTTTTTTGGATAGATCGGATGACATCATTTACAAAAAGGGATTGAAGCGCTGTTATTTGGATTCATTTATATACAATCCGATAGGAAGGAGTATGTATACAAAGTCTTGGTTGATGACGTGTATTTCGGGCGTGAAACCTCCTATGGGTTATAAGGGGAGACGAAGCAACCCAAAAGTGAAAGGAGATGAAGAGTTGTTGAAGATAGCTTCAAGGATCAACCGGGTGTTTAACGTATACTGTTTGAGAGAGATGAACAAGAAGATGTTATTGCTTAATGAGGACAAACTCCACAAATCAGCCTATTATCGGGCCGCAGTTATATTGACCAACTTTTTTAATAGGCATCCCGGATTAAAAGACACCCCCACTTATCAATTCAAAGAACAGTATATGGTACAGGCTTTGTTTGAGATGAATAACGATAAATGGGAGCAATTCCACCCCGGTTGGTTGGGTACATGGATGATGGAAGAGACTCTTGAAAAATTCTACGAGATGAATGGAGGAGCTTTATAATGCCGATAGTGAGAACGGGAGACAAGAGGGAAGAGAGGCTGATATTTGGGATGATAATGAGCAAGAAGGTTTGCGGACGTTTCTACAGTATTGTCCGTAAACGGAGAGAGGTTATCAAGAGCCCATACTATCAACAGGTGGCCGTTTGGTGCTCGAATTATTATCAGAAGTACAGGCGCAATCCGGGGCCGGAGATACGAAACATATTTGAGATCGAACGGCATGAGTTCAAGCCGGAAGACCGGGATATGATCGAGGACATCCTGGTCGATCTTGACCGGAGATCGGCAGATTGGGCTCTCAACGAGGAATCCCTGATTGACGACAGTATGAACTATATCAGGAAACGTCTGGTGCAGGAGATAACTGATTTGGCCTCTGTGCAACTTTCTACCGGAAGGGTGGAAGATGCGATAACAGAGATGACGAAGGAAGTGGAGGTGTTGAAGGGGCTGTCGAGTGAGTTTGATACTGGCTTCAATATGCTTGCTCAAGAGACACTACAGCATTGGATAGATAACCAGGACGATGAAAGCGATATCCTCTTTCAGTTTCCCGGAGCCGTGGGGGAGATAATCGGACCACTCAAGCGGGGATGGGTTCTTGGAGTTATGGGCCCAGCGAAAAGGGGGAAGTCATTCTGGCTGCTTGAGATAGCTCTTCAGGCCTTCTTGGAAAAGAAACGGGTGTTGTTCGTCTCTCTTGAAATGAATCGGTTGGAAGTGGAGGAGAGGTTCTACAAGAGGATAACGGGGATGGGGGACGGTCAGTCAATAAATTTCCCGGTGTGGGATTGCGAATCCAATCAGGATAATTCCTGTAAGAAGAAAGCCCGTGCTGGCCTTCTTGGATTATGGGAATATGGTGAGGATGGAGATTTGATAAGAGAGCCGATAGATTGGACTATCAACCCCAAGGGATATGTACCTTGTTCGGTATGTAGGGAAACGTCAAAGAAGGATTGGAAGATGGCCACCTGGTTCGAGAAGAGACGCATCCCAGCTATAACGGCCAAGGCTATCCGGAGGAAGTTGAAGGGAATAAACCTACAGTGGGGCTCCGGGTTTGTATCGGTGGTTTATCCGGCTTTCAGTGCTAATATCGGAAACATTCGGGCATACCTTGATTATTTGAAAGAGGAAAGGGACTTTGAGCCGGATGTGATAGTTATCGATTATGCGGACATCCTTGCCCCGGAGGATTCCCGGATGGATACAAGGGATCGGATGGATGAGACTTGGAAGATGTTGAAGAACCTAGCCGCCAGCCGCCACTGTCTCGTAGTAACCGCCAGCCAGACGAATCGTCAGAGCTTTGCGCGTCAGAACGTTCAGGATACTGATGCCGCTGAAGACATACGGAAGATAGCCAACTGTGACGTGATGCTGGCGTTGAATCAATATGGTTTGGAAAAAGATCGGAATATAATGCGCGTTGGAATAGTAGCACATCGACACAGAAATTTCTCGAAGAGTGTCCAAGCCCTTGTTCTTCAAAACTTCAGTACAGCCGCGGCTCTTCTTGATAGTGAGCGGTGGGTATCGAAGGGTGGTAAATGACTTGAAAAATAAATTCTTTACTTTGTGTCTTCAAAAGGGTATATAATAATTGTAAAGCAAAACCGTTCTTGAACCGATAAGGACGATAACAAAATTTGAAAGGAGTTTGACGATGGGTAAGGACAGCAAAAAGAAAACAGCGGAAAAGAGTTTGAAGGATCGGATTCTGGAAGTGGTCAAGATTCTCAACGAGGCAAACCTTCTCGAAGAGGAACTGGAAGTCAGCAAGAAGATGGATGAGGACGATCTCCGTGAGGCCTTCCTGGCAGCTTGCGAATCTGTGGATGAGGACAAGGAGGATGATCTGCCTTCCGAGGTTGTGGACCTCTACAATGAGCTGACGACTCCTCCGGAGGAAACCCCGGAGAAGAAGGAACCGGAGCCCAAGAAGGCCGCACCCAAGGGCAAGAAGGAACCGGAGCCCAAAGAGGAACCCAAGGCTGCACCCAAGGGCAAGAAGGAACCGGAGCCCAAAGAGGAACCCAAGAAGGCCACACCCAAGAAGGCCGCAAAGAAGGACGAGCCCAAGATGACCCGGTTCATCGCCACCGCCATGGTCCTGAAGAACGGCAAGCCTATCTCCCCGGAAGACCTCGCAGTCAAGGCCAACGAGATTTATGCGGAGGCAGGCAAGGGGGACAACCTGAAGGAGTCCAAGGCTATCGTGGGCGTGGGCCTCACTTTCCTGGAGGAGCTTGGAGTGATTGAGCGCACCGATAAGGGCCTGGTCAAGTTCACGGCATAAGGACGATGATCTGCCCGGCCACCTACAAACGGCCAGGGAAAATCCCGCTCAGGTTTTGGGCGGGATTTCCCATTGTTAAGGGAAGGCAAATTTTTATCAAGCCCAACCTTGTCATGCCCCCTACCAAATACGAATCCGCAAGTTGTACTCGCATAGAAGTTGTCCGGCTGGTTATCGAGAAGTGTCTCAACGAAGGGGCCAAACCGGGAGACATCATTGTAGGGGATTGCGGGTTCAAGGATCAGTGGGAACTGACGATGGAATGCTCCGGGTATCGGAGCCTTGAAACTGACTACGGGGTGAAGGTCATTTGCGTCCAAGAGGGAGAGAACTATCACAAGTACACTCTCCACCGCATCCCCGGATACATGTCCCTGTTCGGCATCAAGATATCGGATTTTGTACTGAATGCGGATGTGGTGATAGACGTTCCCAAGATGAAGATCCATAACACAGCGGGAATAACGGGAGCAATCAAGAATATGATGGGTGTGATCTCCCCCAAGGGATCGATGCACCCTAACGGAAGTGCGGTCATCCTCCACAAGCGGCTCCGGGACTTGTACACCCTTATGCGGAGCCGGGTTGGTTTCATCGTGGTGGACGCCATCGAGGGATCGGAATATGCGGAGTGCGGGGGAATCCCGGTTGTATCGAACGTCTTGGTGTCTGGTACGGATATGTGGGAGGTTGATTGTATCCTAGCCCAACTAATGGGCATTAATCCTGTCGAGATACAATACCTCGAATACATCCGGACGAAGGACAAGGGGGGTGTAGCGTTCCCGAAAGTACCTGTGGTAAATAAACCAGCTATAATAACATACGAACGGAGGTGATATGGACCTGTTCTTTGATAATGACTTGAAACTCCGTCTGCCGAAGGTTACAGGCAAAGTCAAACTCGACAAGTCCACTCCCAGCTACAAGTACCTCAGCAACAAGTTTTATCTCCGGGAGACTTCGAACCATTCCGGGTGCTGGAAGGCTATTTGCTTGTGGCTGAAGGACAAGGCGGGGGAGATGCCTGTTGTAGTAGACGCGATGTGTGGGATGGGTTTGGGATCGAAGATTATGGAGAAGTATCTTGAGCCCCAAACTCTTATCTGTAATGACTTGAGCCCGGAGTGCTGTGATATTATCCGGGAGAACCTACCCAAGGCTGAAGTTTGGAATGAGAACATATTTGATGTTCCATCTTTGCTTCGGAAACGGGGCCGGGTGAGTTTGGTGGCAGTTGATTTCAATACCTACTCGCTCAAGTCGGTAGACTGGGTTGGAGTCTTACAAGGCCTTGCGGAAGAGACTGACTGGCTTGCCTTTGCGGATACGGCCATATATGGCTTCTCCCGTTTCTCGAAGAATTTTGCCGTATATGGAGTGGTGGACGCTGATCAGTACTATCGCAAGCTTGCGAGGACGATCTCCGGTTTTCATTATCTACAAGCGGTGTCGTCACACCATAATGCGGCCATAGTCCTGTTAGGCCGGAGAAAGACTATCAGGGTGGCCAATCTTAAAGGCTTTGATTTGGGCCTTACGGTGGGCCGGACGGTTTTCACGGCTGGGTAGGAAGGGAATGGTGTATAACTTTCCTTTGATTCTTCAACGAGGTTGACGGTATGGTGTGTCAAGGGGCTGGACCTGTATCCTTACCTGGCCCTGTTTCTTGACCAAACATAACGAGGAGATTAACAATGGATGAAAGAGATCGTCAATTTTTGCCGGAGTTGGTGTATTGGTATTACCGGACGATAGAGTTGAAAAGAAGGGCCTGGGATAGGGTCTGTTTCTCGATAGCTTGGAAATTTCCCAAGCGGTTGATCTATTGGGCTGCTGTCCGACTGTTCTCAAGTTCTACAGGTTGCCCCTACGAGGGGGAAGATGTAACGAAGGTCACTTGCATTCAGGCGATGAAGCGATGGTCAGATCGTTATAATTTGGACTATCATAACAGATGAAGAGAGATATCAGGCAACTTAACTTTCGATCAATCGCAGGATGGCGCGGAGATAGTCTGGTTTGTCCTCAGGCTTTCGGGGGAGATATCTATGCCGGGTGCTCGATGGGGTGCTGGTGGTGTTTTATACGAGAGATGGAAGAAGAGATGTTTTCCAAATATTATACAGGGTGGTCTCGTGAACTCGTGCGACCTTGTGACCCGGAAGACTTCCGAAGGCTCTTTGATCGGGCCTTCGGATCGGATAAGGGCAATGATTGGATATTGAGGTGTCTCCGGGAAGGACTACCCTTCAACATGGGGAGCAAAGCAGAGACGTTTTGCGTGGAAGACCTTGATCACCGGATAACGGAGAAGGTGCTGGCTATATTTCAAGAATATGACGTGCCCCTCATCCTAGAAACAAAATCTCACTATGTGGGTCTACGAAGGTATGTGGATATTCTCCGGGAGATGAAGGTGGCTGTTATTGTAGCAATTATGGGAGGCTCCGATACCTTGAACTACAAGCTGGAGCCCAACGCCCCAAGCCCTACGATGAGGTGGCAACTAGTGGAGGCCTTGAACCGGGTAGGGATATGGACTGCGGTGCGGTGGGAACCGATAATGGCCGGGATAAATAGCAAGCCGGAGATGTTCGAGGATTATGCCAAGCTTGCGAAGAAGCATGGGGCCAAACACGTATCCTTTTTCAACTACCGGACGAGCAATTACAAGATAGCCATGAGGGAGTTTGAAGCTCGTGGCTATAACTACCCCAAGATGTTAGAGGGGAATCTGGATGAGAACTGGAAGCCTGTTGGAAAGATATTCAAAGAGTCGATGAACCGCCATGGGGTTCTCTCCTCCTCTCCGGACGTGATCAATTTTCCATTTGATTCAGATCGGATAAGTTGTTGTGGGGTGGACAGCCTTTTCAAGCCCTACAAGTTCACTTTACAATACGCTTGTCACTTGATAAAAGAACGGGGACATGTTAAATGGGATGATATGGAAGAGGTTGAATTCAAGGAGCC
>Ga0116173_1002936_pt1 | contig 12991 bp, 9 predicted proteins | sample AD_UKC085_MetaG_FD_89800 | JGI IMG/M metagenome (GOLD analysis project Ga0116173, IMG submission 89800) | Active sludge microbial communities of municipal wastewater-treating anaerobic digesters from USA - AD_UKC085_MetaG | ecosystem: Engineered > Bioreactor > Anaerobic > Digestate | place: USA...
CTACCGCCATGGCAATCAGAACCGCAATTAGCATGGCTACGGTTCTCTTCATGTGTTCTTACCCCCCTTGGCTTTGTTGATAATTCTCAACCTAAAACCCTCAAGCCCGTGAAGTGGCCTAGTTTCCTTCACAAACATCGGGTTTTACGCCCCTACGCACCGTTTTTGCGATGTATGTGCATAAGGGCTCGGTTACCTTGCTGGTTCTTCCTTTATAACTTCGATAATAAGTGCGGTAATCCTTCTTCATTTATACATCTTATTGCGGTTATTTAGCAAGATTGCCGACAATTTCCCCGATATTACGGCACCACCACAAGGGACATGCTGGGCTGCCCTTCGCTCCTTCGGATGTCCGTATCGGCGATTACCTGCACGTTGACCTTCCTGCCGGTCTGGAGCACGTCGATTATGGCCTCTGTGAACTGCAGCGCCTTAATGAAGGTGCCGATCCTTCCTTCTTCGTCGCTGACCATGCCCTTGGCAAGGCCGATTGTGTTGACGTCCTCGATGAGCCTGAGTATCTCATACTGCACCTTGTCCGGGGAAAGCGCTCCGTCGACGACCCTCGAAGAGACCACCTGGCCCTTGAAGAAGACTATCTCGTCCTCGAAGGTATGCAGAGAGATCCACAAGGGTTCTCCCGGCCAGCTGTTAACCGGCGACACAGCCCTCATGATAACCAGCTTGCCCTGGGAAGAATACAGCTTCTGGAATGCCGCCAGCACGTTGTCCTCGTCGAAGTTCAAAGCCGATCCGTCCTGCCTGCCGGCGACCTCGCCCGCCCCTTTGGCCTTCGCTATTTCGTTCACCTTGATCAGGAAGTCGTTTATCTGCTGGTGTATGCCTCCTACCGGCTGAGAGCAGTCTATCACCGAGCCCAGGATTATCTGGTCGGCGTAGAATATCACCTGCGTCGTCATCGACGCCTCCTTGCTCTCTATCAGCAGCATGCTGGTCTGTATCAGGTTATCAAGCCGCTTTTCGAGGGAGGCGACCTCTTCTGTCAGCGCGTTCCTCGTCCCCTGGAGCTCAGAAATGTTGCGCTCGAGGTCCTTCCTCTCCTCTGAGAGGGTGGTTATCTCGCCCTGCTGCTCTTTGAGCAGTATGCCGGATTTCTGCACTTCCCTGCTCGCGTCGGTTAGCTCTCTTTCCGTTTCGGAAAGCTTCCTCTGGATGTCCTGGAGGCCTTTCTTGAGCTCGTCGAGCTGCCTTGCGGTCACTGTCTTCTCGGAGTTCACCTTGCTGAGTTCCGCCGAAATCGCGCTGTAGTCGGATTTCAGCTCTTCGTATTGCCCTCCGATGGTCGCCACCCTTGCGGTTAGCTCGTCTGCCTCGCGCATCTTGGCTGTCAGCTCGGACTTCGTGGCCTCGAGGGCCTCCCCGGTCTGTTTCAGGTCCTGTCTCAGCTGCTCTATCCTGAAGAGCGCTATGCGCACGTTCTCGGAGATGAGCGACAGGGCGCCGACAGTCAGTGCGACGACCAGCACCCCGGTTATGAAGGTAATCACTATGGAAGTGTACTTGGGCCTCAGTCCGAAAAGCGTTATCTTCTTCCTGCCGATGCGCATGCCGATGCGGTCGCCCACTATGGCGAGCACTCCACCTAATATCCCCAGGAACACTATCAGCAACGCACCGTTCAAATGTGCCTCCGTTACAGGTCGAACTCCTCGCCCAGATAGAACCTCCTGGCCAGCGGGTCCGCAGCCAGCTGCTCAGGTGAGCCCGATACGAGTATTTTCCCTGAATACATTATATACCCTCTGTCGGTTATCGCCATCGTGTCGCGGACGTTGTGGTCGGTTATCAGCACTCCCAGGCCCGCGGCCTTCAGCTTCCTCACTATGCCCTGTATCTCCAGCACTGCCAGGGGGTCGACACCGGTGAAAGGCTCGTCTAAAAGCAGGTAAGACGGAGACGTGGCAACGGCCCTGGCTATCTCTACCCTCCTGCGCTCGCCGCCTGAGAGCGTATATCCCATCTGCCTTGCGACTTTTCCCAGGTTGAACGACTGCATAAGGTTGTCGGCCCTCTCCTTGATGCTCTGCCTCGGCAGCTTCATGGTCTCCAGGATGGCGAGGATGTTCGCCTCGACGCTCATGCGCCTGAATATTGACGGCTCCTGGGCGAGGTAACCTATGCCCAGCTGGGCTCTCATGTGCACCGGCATATTTGTCGCATCCCTGCCGTCCACCTCGATCCTGCCGGAATCCGGCGGCTCCAGCCCCAGGAGCATATAGAAGGTTGTGGTCTTGCCTGCCCCGTTCGGGCCGAACAGGCCGACTACCTCCCCCTTTTCCAGCTTGAAATCCACGCCGTCCACCACCTTGCGGCCTGAGAACGACTTGGTCAGACCGGATGCCGAGATGCCCATCGCCTACCTCCGCATGGTTCCTATACAGTGAAGTTGATCTCTATCTTCTCGCCTTCTGCCTCGAAGGTCTCCTTGTCGGTGTAGATAATCGCGCTGTCAGACTTCACAGTGTCTCCGTCCACTGTGGTGATTACTACGCCCTTCGTCAAGGTCATCTTGCTCTCCGCATCGATGTACCTGGCTTCTGCGGCCTGAGCTTTCTGCTTGTCCTTCGTAATTGTGACGCCACCGGTCGCCGTGAAGTCGTTGGTGTTGATGTCTATCTCCATCCTCTGCGTAAGCAGTACGATGACGTCTTTGAGGGGTTTGCCTGCCGCGTCCTTTTCGGCCAGCTCCTCTGTCAGCTCTAGCTTCACATTGCCTGTGACGGTCATCTTCTCCGTCTTGAAGTCGGCGGTCATCACGTTTGCCGTGATTACGATGTCGTCCTGGACGATCCTGACCCCTGTGTCTATCTTCGCAATCTTGGTGTCGCTGTTGAAAAGGAGCTTCTCCGCATAGATGAACGTGGTCCCGTATTCGATCTTGACGTTGCCCTCGACCATGGCATCGCCCTTCTGGCCCTGGTAGTTCAGCTTCTTGGTCGCGGTTATGATGACCTGTTTGGCCGCCAGAGCCCCTGACGCGACAACAAGCACTAGTATAGCTGCCAATATCATTGTCCCGGTCTTCGTCCTATACATTTCACTGCCCCTTTCTAGAGGTCGATGACAATCCTCAAGGGTCCGATGATCTCCATCTCGCGCCTTGTTACCGAATACCTCATGTTCCCTGCCGTTATGCTGACATTGTCGCCCTGCTTTGCTATGATGTCCGCCGTCGTATATATGTATTCGTCGTTAAGGTCCACGACCAGGTCCTTCGCCTTGACGGTGCCGCCGTCGGCAGTCACTTCCGCATAGCCGGGGATGTGCACCTTCTGGGTGGCAGGGTCCCATGACATGGATTCTGTGGTCATGAGAGTTTTCCCTTCGGATGAGACGACCACCCCTTCGGTAAACTGCATGCGGTTCCTTCCGTCCACGCTGGCCCTGCCTGCCTTGAAACCTAGGTAGGGGCCCTGCTGCCTGTAGATTACCCCTTTTGTGATATTGTTCAGCACGGCGTTCCTTCCGAACCTCGGAAGCTCCATGCTTTCGACCTCCATCTCCCAGACCTTCTCGCCGTCGGCCCAGCTGGACATCGAAAGGCCCTTGATGAGGACCTCGGGCATCCCTTCCTGCCCGGGCGGCGCTTCTGTGGCCTGCAGGGGGTCTGTCGATTCCCTCACGAAGCCGTAGTAATACATGGCCGCAAACGCTACGGCCAGAACTGCGAATGCCGCGATGCCCGCCTTAAGGTTCAAGGTTCACCTTGCCTCCTGCCTGCGTCAGTTGAACAGCGTCCAGTCCCCGGTGCCTATGCCGAGAGGGACATCGGGGAAAGCCTTGATCTTGAGGTTTACGAAGAACCTCTGCTCCACTGCCTGGTATCCTGCCGTTATCTCCCTGCAGTGCAAGTCCTTGGTTATGGCGAAGTCCGCCTTCCTAAGCCCTTCCCGCGCAACGTCGTAGATGAGCGCCCATACCAGGCGCCATTCCTCAAGGAACTTGAGGTCCCCGCTGGTCTCCACCTTGCTTATCTTCCCTGTCGACCCGTTGTATTCGGCCCCGAACTTCAATGCCACCTCCGGCACAGGCTTCAGGGTAAGGCGCGCGGTGAGAGTCGACAGTCTGAACAACGGAAGCGAGAACCTGGTCGTCACATCGGCCTGGTACTTGTCCTCATACTTGTAACCTACCGAAGCTGCGAAGCTGTCGTACGTGGACTTCAGGAAATCATAGCCTGTGGAAGCGGCCAGCGTCACTCCGTAGAAAGTGGCTGAAGTCGAGCCTGTTATCTTGTTCCTGTCTCCGGCGCTGTCGAACCTGAAAGGCGTGCTCCCAAACCCTTTCGCATAGTCGTAGGACAGCTTTATGTCCCAGCCCTTCACGGGTTTGACTGTCAACGATGTGGAAACTCCCAGCCTGGTCCTGGCGTTTCCCGTTGTGTACAGGCTGCCAAGGAATGACCCGGACAGGTCGAAGAATCCATATCCCCAGAGGTTCATCCGGTCCAGGGACAGCGAGATGTCGGCCTCGCCCTTGCCTGCGTCAAGGAACTCTACCGGATCGGTGTTCAATATCCTTTCGACGTACCTGCCGGCCGTCACCTTGACAGCGATCCCTGCAGGCAGCGAGCCCAGTTGCGTCCTGAACATCTCCATCTGCAGCTCCGGAAGCCTTTTCAGCGATGAGAGCACCACAGTCTGCTTCTCGTCCATCGTCTCGGCGGACTGCAGGTTCAAGGTCAGCCTCCCCGACTTCTGCGAATGGACGAGGCTTGCCTTGTAGTTGATGCTCTCCATGCTCTTCGCCCCGTCTATCCCGGTCAGGCGGTAGCTGACATTCCCGCTCAGCTTAAGGCCCTCTGCCAGGTCGGAGCTGTGGTTCGCCGAGATGCTCAGCGTGGATGTGTCCTGCGCCGCATCCCTGAACCTGTATGATAACTGCGCCGAAGTCCTGTCCTTGGCAGCGCTCCTGTCGAGCTTCAGCTCAGCGTATTGCTCGTCTGTGAGAATCCCGGCGCCGTCGGAGGACCCCTTGATGGAATACTTGACCGATGCGGTTATGCCCAAGGGTAGCCTGACGGCCTGGGAGATCTCGGCGTTCCAGCTTGCTGCAGTGGAAGTCAGGCTCTTGAGACCATAAAGGCTGTAGTATCCGTCGCCTTTCCCCTCTATCGTGTAATCATGCCGCAATCCGGCGCCTATGCCGCTTATCTGGAAGAAGTCGAGCCTGATCGTAAGCTTGCCGGCGTCATCCAGAGACCTTCTGAAGGTGTTCTTCACGTAAACGCCGTCGGCGCTGCTCCAGCCAAATTCGGGGAGCGTGATCCTCTCCTGCTCCTTCAGGGGTATGGTGAGCACGGGCAGCTTCAGCAGCCTCATGTTCGCCTCGAAATAGGACACGTTCCTGGCGATGATGTAGTCGCCCTCCACGAACTCTATGCTCTCAGCCTCTATCCGGTAGTGGGGCTGAGGTAGTTCGCAGGTCGTGAGATACCCTTCACCCAGCTTGTACGACCCGTCCTTCTGGGTGAACTCCGCGCCGTTGAGGTATATGTATCCTTTGACCCTGTCGTCGCTGATCCTGCCCTCGAAGTTCTCGAAAGAGACCTCTCCTGTCCTTATGTCGACGTACGCCTTTTCGGAGGATACGACGCTGTCCCCCGTCTCTACGGTGACTATCCCTTTGAGCTCGGCCATGCCTGTCGTGACATCTATCTGCGCGCTCCCTGCCTTGATGAGATAGCCCTCGAAGGAGATGACGACGTCTCCCTCCGCCCTCCAGACGTCCCCTCCGTCGTAGTAAATCCTTCTGGCGCTGACTTTGACGTTGGTCCCTGCGGCGGACGCCCCCCATGGGGCTGAAAGGACAAGCGCCGCTGAGAGCAACAACGCCAAGGCCGGCAGCCTGGGCTTGAACCTGGGCTTACGGCCCATCCTCCTTGAATCAGCCCTTATCAACAGGATTACGGCTGCGAGGGCGAACGCGATGTCCGCCGACCAGGCCGCCAGCCAGGGCTGGATCCTGGTCGCCTGCAGCATTCCGTAGGACCTGACCACCGATTCGAACACGAAGTACAGCGTCACTATTACAAGCCCGGCTCCTATGCTGTAGACGGCTCCACCTCTTCTCGGACTCCTCAGCGCAAGTGGCACGGCAAGCACCGCGAAGATGAGCGATGAGAGCGGCTGTGCGAGCTTGAGGTAATAGTCTATCATCAGGTTCTTGGCCTTGATACCGCTCTTTGTGAATAGGGCTATGCTCTCCCTGAGGTCCTTCATGGACATCTCGGACGTAGTCCTTCCCGAGTTCGTATACTCGGTGACGGCCCTTTCCATCCTGATTTCCAGAACGTCGAAGTGCGCCGTCGATACGACCCTTCCGTCCTGGCCGCATTCGTGGATGTTGCCGTTCTCGAAGGCCCAGACGCCGGAATCGGCCTTGCCCTTGGCTGCGGTGATCAGCTGGGGATACCTTCCGTAGCCGATGTCGTATATCATCACGTCCTGGACCGTGGCCCGGTCATCGCTTATCCGGCCGATGTAGAAGAACTTATTGTCCGGCCCCCTGAAGAAGACGTTGTTTTCTATGCTTGGGATGCTGTCGCCCAGGATCATCCTGTTGACGATGTTCCTGGATTCGAGGTTGGCCTTCGGCGCCACCTGGTCTCCCATGTAGAAGCCGAAGAGGCTGATTGCCGCCGAAAGGATTATAAGGGGAAGGGCGATCCTCGACAACCTGAGGCCCGCCGCCCTCATGATCGAAAGTTCGCTGTCCTTGGATAACCTGCCCAGGCTGAGCAGTACGCCGAAGAGGGTGGCAAAGGGAAGCACCTGAACGATTGCCGCAGGCATGTTGTAGATGACGAGCTTCATGACAGTCCCGATGGGCGTTCGCTTGACCACGACCATCTCTGCCAGCCAGTATAGCTGGACGCTGAGGGATATGACTATGAACGCGGTTATCGCCGCCAGGAAGGGGCCGAGGAACTCCCGCGTTACATAACGGTCAAGCTTCCTCATGGCTGAACTGCCTTTCGATTATGTGAATAGAGGGGCGCAGTCAATTGCGCCCCTCTTCAAAGGAAACTGCAGCCTGCTACTTCGTTGCACCCTTGGCGAGGACGGCTGCGGTCATGTCCATTCCGCCTTCGATGACTATCGAGCTGTTGAGTATCACAGTGACGCCCATTTCCTTTGCGACTGCCTTGACTGCCTCTTCCAGCTTTGCGTATGCCGGATCGAGGGTCTTCTTTGCATAGTCGTTGTAGCTGGCGTTGTACTGCTCTACGAGCTTGTTCTTGGTGTCGGCGTCCTGGCCCTCCGCCTTCTTGTTCAACTCCGTCTCAAGGGCCGCCTTCTTGCTGGCGACCGCCGCCCATGCCGTCTTCAGGGCCGGGAACTCCGAGTTGAGCTTGTCGGTATCGATATGGCCGATGACTGCATATTCCGGGGCCGCGCCTGCCTTTCCGGTGGTTACGTTGCTGATCGTGGCGGCTATGGCGACCAGGGCAATGGCCATGACAATCGCCGTGGTGTTCCTGAAAAGGTTCTTCATTCGGGTTTGACCTGCCTCTCATTAGTTAATTTCATACAACAAATTTTATTATAGAACTTAGGGCCCCTATTGTCATTCACATATTAGAACGTATGCCCGAAGCCGAAATACACCCGGCCCTCTCCGTTGGACACTCCGTAGTCCAGCCTCACCATCCCGAGTATCGGTATGTTCACCCTCGCGCCTATGCCCACACCGTACTTCAGGTTGTCCCATGTGAACTTATCGCCCTTGCTCCAGGTCTCCCCGAGGTCGAAGAACACGACGCCTCCGATCACGTCCTCATAGATCCTGAACCTGTACTCCGCGTTGGCGAACGCAATGTAGTCTCCGCTTAAAGGCACTTTGAGCCCCCTTAGGTTGGTGCCGCCTCCGAGAAGGAAGGCCGCATGCTCTGGAAGCGTAGGGAAACCGCCGCCGATGCCTATCCTGCCCGCTATTACGTGCCCGTCCTTGAACTCATAGTACCCGGTGGTCTGCGCATAGAGCTTCGTGAAGTTGTCGTCGCCCCCGAGTATCCCGCCTGCGAACTCGGTCGACGCGAATACTGTGTAACCTTTGGTGGGGCTTATGAAATCGTCCCTCGTGTCGCGCGTCAACGACAGGGTAAAGCTCCTGGTGGAGGAGTCCTGTGGAACCGCAGGGTCGGGCACTTCGGTGTCGTTGCTTATGAAATCGAGCCTGAAGGATGCGTTGGCCTTAGTGTACAGGTCGAAATAGTAGCCGATCCATGCGTTGCCGCCGGTGCGATACTGCTTGTATGTCAGGTCGCCCTCAGGGCCTTCAGGGTCATACTCGATGGTCTTGTTGGCCATCCTACGGTATATGTCCAGGCCGGCTTCCAGCTTGTCGGTGAAAAGGTAGGGCGTAGATACGCTGAACTCCCCCGTGACGAGCTTCTCCTTGCCGCCTGCCTCGAGCCTTCCTGACACTTTTATACCGTAGCCGAATATGTTCTTGTCGGAGATCTCGACGTAGCCTATGAGGCCTTCGGACGAGTTATATGTGGCCCCCACGTTGAATAGGCCTGTCTGGCTCTCCTTCACCACGAATACGACGTCGGCGTATGGCCCCTCTTCCACGGGTTTGAGCTCCACTCCGACCTCGTCGAATATGCCTGTGTTGTAGATCCTCCTGCTGTCGTCCGAGATGACGCCCATGTTTATGAACTCGCCCTCTGTGAGCCTGATGTTCCTCCTTATGATCTCTTCCTTCGTCTTTGAGTTCCCTGAGATCACTACAGAGCCGACCTTCCACTCCAAGACTTTGACGACGACGGAGCCGTCCATGCTGATCTCCGGCTCAAGGCTCGCTATGTATCCCTTTTCCTTATACAGCCCTACTATCCCGTCGAGGTCAGCCCTCAATGTGTTTGCATTGATCATCTTTCCGACCACGGATTTCATCCTTGAGAGAAGTTCGTCCGTGCTCATAAGGGTGTTGCCGGTAACCTCTATGCTTTTCAGGTCGGGGAACTCGAGCACCGTTATGATGAGCTTTATCCCGCCCAGGAATACCTGGGAGCGGGCCCCCAGGTCCGCGAAGTGCCCGCTTGCCTGAAGAGCGGCGAACGCCTTGTCGAGGTCCTGCTGGGTCAGTTCCATACCGATGGTCAGCGGCACGAGGCCCTTTATGTAGGCTGAATCCAGCTTCTTGTTCCCCTCTATCTCTATGCCGGCAAGCCTGCCGTAAGACTGCTCAGCTGCAGCAGCCGGCAGGGCCAGCGCCAGTGCCAGTGCCAATCCTAGTGTCAGCAGGGCCAACGTCCTGCCCTTGCGGCTTTTAAACATCGAAGTACCTCCTGATGGTCGAGCTTCGTGGGGTGTACGCCCCTGTCTGCGCCAGAATGTCCGCACTGCTGTTATTATCTAACGCACTGCCCGCAGAACACGTTCCCGCGCCTACTTTATATATTTTACTTCACTTCCGACTCTTCGGAAACGAAACCTTTCACGACGCTCTGTATTATTACGCTGGTCCTATACAAGGGCTCTCCGTCATATGGCTCGCCTTCGGCCCCCTGATCGTACGGAAGGGCCTCATCCTGGGCCCCTTCGCGCTCATAGTAGATCTCGAGCACGACTTCGTTGTTCTGGTCGGCGGACCCTATGTCTTCGAGCAATTCGGAAACGGACCTTCCGCCAGTGTCCCCGACCTTGTCTCCGATTGTGTAGGCTTCGTCCTCGTCCTCGGAGGCGCCGCCGAAGGCTGATACCGACACCGTTCCCGGGTCCGTACCTGCGGGAAGCATGACCTCGATCTGCTTTGTGTACTCCTCGCCCCTGAAAGGCCTTATCCTCACGCCGACAGACTGCGGAGTCCCCGGCACGAAGCCCCCCTCCGGAAGCTCTATGCCAGTGATTACGGATGTCAGCCTTACTGGGGCGATGTCGACGGTCACTTGAATGCCGGATACTGCCGCCTCTTCAACGTCGTTTCCGAGTATCAGGGCGATGATGTCGGAGACTTCCCCCGTCACCGATGTCCCTATGTCGTTGCCCGACCAGACCATGTCCTCCCTTATTAGCTGCCCGGAGCCTGTCTTTATGAGCACCGATATGTAGGCGGTGCCTTCCCCGACCCTCATTATCGAGCCGTCTATGGTGGACAGCACGGCCGAGGCTACGAGGTCCTCCATCAGCCTTTCATCCCGCACGCATTTCAGGCTGGACGATTTCCTCCTGCCCGTTTGCATGTCGTTCGCCCTGACGGAAACGTCAGCCATGGAAGCTGTAGTGCCTATCGTGCCGGCCAGCCCATACGACCGGTCCTGCGTCACCACGGCCGACGGGGCTTCGAAAGTGCCGAGCTTGAACGGGAAGGAATCTGAGGGCAGCACTGCAAGCACCGTAGACTTCGACATGGGAAGCTCCACGGAGCCTATGTTCAGCATCGGATGCCCGAAGGCGAGGAAGCTCCTGCCGTCGGTCCATGTGAGTGTTCCTATGGCGCCGGCCTCGACGTCCCCGTTGCACATCTGGACTGCGATCGACGAGCCTGCCACGTAGCCTCCGTCCCTGTCCTCGTCGCTTGAAGATGCCCCTATCGCCATGACCGGGCTGACCTTGTAACCCTTCGACCTGAAGCCCTCCTTCAGCTCGTCAAGGGCCCTTCCGGCAAGGCCGCTCACCCATACTGGCGTCGAGGCTGGCTTGAAGCACCCCCATCCGTCGATTTCGATCCTGTCTCCGGCAGATGCCAGCTTTCCTGCCTCAAGTAGCCTGACCATCGCGCTCATCGGCGTTATTATGCCGATAAACGGGTCGGGACCTTCTAGCACATGCGAGAGCGCGCCGATCAGCTTGCCTGAAAGATAGCAGGGGCTTCCGCTCATGCCCGCAGCTATGCCGCCTATCTCGTCTATGCTGGGGCCGGACACCCTGGCTATTATGAGGTAGTCTGAGCTGTCTTCGCCCTTCGTTACTGCCAGCACCTTGAAATCGAAGCTGGAAGGCTCGCTGCCCGCGAACACGGTGAGACCGTATCCCGACACGCCCGGCTTGATATCCTTCGGTTCCAGATAGATCGGGGCGCCAAGGGCCGCGGCTGCAAGGAAGGCGATTGACAGCAGCGCCGATGCCGCAATCCATGGGATGGCGCGTCTTCTTTGCATGGCCTACTCCCTTCTCATCCTGGCGCCGCACCTGGAAAGGCGCCCCTCGAAGTTCTCATAACCCCTGTCAAGATGGGAAACGTTGTGGATGTGGGTCTCACCTTCGGCGGAAAGCGCAGCCGTCACGAGGGCCGCCGACGCCCTGAGGTCCGTGGCGTTGACATGCGCTCCGGTGAGCCTGGGCACCCCTTCGATGATGGCGGTCCTGCCGCTGATCTTCACGTCGGCCCCCATCCTGGCAAGCTCCGGCGCGTGCATGAACCTGTTCTCGAATACGTTCTCCGTAACCTGCGAAGTGCCCTCTGCCGTACAGAGCGCGGCCATGAGCTGGGCCTGCATGTCGGTCGGGAAGCCTGGGTAGGGCATCGTGGTGACATCGACCGCCTTGAGGCGCCTTTCAGCGCTGACCTTTATCGCCCCCTCGAAAGCCTCTATGCTGGCCCCGGCCTCGGACAGCTTCGCCTCCAGCGGCTTTACGTGTTCTACCACGACGTTGTCGATGAAGAGAGACCCTCCGGTCGCCGCCGCGATTATCATGAAGGTCCCAGCCTCTATCCTGTCGGGTATCACGGTATGGGAAGATGCCCCCAGCTGCTCGGTGCCGTCGATCCTGAGCACAGGCGTGCCGGCGCCTCTTACCTTGGCTCCCATCTTGTTGAGGAAGTTCGCAAGGTCAACTATCTCAGGCTCCCTCGCAGCGTTCTCTATGATAGTCCTTCCTTCGGCCGTGGCTGCGGCCATCATTATGTTCTCTGTCGCCCCTACGCTCGGGAAGTCCAAGTATACCCTGTCGCCCTTGAGCCTTCCGTCGACGCTGGCCTTTACGACGCCGCCGCTCATGTCGATCTTCGCCCCCAGCGCCACGAAGCCCTTGAGGTGCAAGTCGATCGGCCTTGCGCCTATGGCGCAGCCGCCCGGCTGGTAGATATGCGCGCTGCCCAACCTGGCAAGCAGGGGCCCCATGACGAGAAACGACGCCCTCATGGCCCTGACCATCTCATAAGGCGGTTCGTTGCCGTCGAGGGCGGTGGAATCGACGGTCAGGACGTTGCCCTCCATGATCACATGGGCGCCCAGCGCCTCCACCACGCCCCGCATCGTCTCGATGTCCTTGAGCCTCGGGACGTCCTCTATCGTCGATATGCCTGAGGGAAGCAGGGCAGCGGCTATCAGGGGCAGGGACGAGTTCTTCGCCCCTCCCACCCTTACGGTTCCGTCTATCTTCCTGCCGCCTTCTACTACAAGCGTGTTTAGATCCATTTCGTTACCTCCGGAACCTATGCGTAATCCTCTGGCCTTGATGAAAGGCCGAAGGAGTATTTCACGGCTTCTGTTATCCTCGACGACGCCTTGCCGTCCCCGAAAGGGTTGCGGCTGCCGGACATCCTCTTGTATTCCTTCTCGTCCTCGAGCAGCTCCCCTGCCATCCGCCTTATGACGCGCGGGTCTGTGCCTGCGAGCTTAAGCGTGCCGGCATCCAGCCCCTCGGCCCTTTCGGTCACGTTCCTCAGGACGAGCACCGGCTTTCCGAGCGAAGGGGCCTCCTCCTGTATGCCGCCCGAATCGCTCATGCAGAAGTAGGAGTTCTTCATGGCCAGCACCATGTCCGGATAAGACATCGGCCGGGTAAGATGGCATCTGTCGACGCCGTCCAGCAGGCCTCGGACCGTCGATGCGACACGCGGGTTCGGATGCACCGGCAGCAGGACCTTCACGTCAGGGTAGTCTTGAAGGATGCCCTTTACGGCCGCGCAGATGTTCTCTATCCCTTCGCCGATGCTCTCCCTCCTGTGGGCGGTCACGAGGATCAGGCGCCCCGGTCCGAACACCGCCTCGGCCAGGTCGCCGTCCTCAAGC
>Ga0116173_1002944_pt1 | contig 12977 bp, 11 predicted proteins | sample AD_UKC085_MetaG_FD_89800 | JGI IMG/M metagenome (GOLD analysis project Ga0116173, IMG submission 89800) | Active sludge microbial communities of municipal wastewater-treating anaerobic digesters from USA - AD_UKC085_MetaG | ecosystem: Engineered > Bioreactor > Anaerobic > Digestate | place: USA...
ATCCTCGCTCGTCGCCGATTCCGCCGACACCCCCCCCGCCTCCCCCGCCACCATCTCGTCAATCGTGTCGCCCCCGACCCCATAGTGCGCCTTGATCAGCTTGTCGATCTCCTCCGCCGCCGCAAGCACCGGGCGCACCTCGAGCCCGGTCAGCAGTCGCGCCTCGTCCAGCGCGCTCATGTCAAACGCGTCGCTGGTCGCCACCTCGATCGCCCCGTCCGCCTGGCCGATTGGAAACACACGCTTGCGAAACACGAGCTTCGCGGGGAGCAGCCGCAGCACCTCCTGGCCGACGCTCAACTGCGACAGGTCCGCCACCTTGAGCTTGAGATGTTCTCCCAACGCACCCAGAAGCTCCCGCTCGCTCAGGTACTCGAGCCGCACGATCGCCCGGTCCAGACGCAATCCCTCCGCCTGCTGCAAACGCAGCACGTCGGCCATTTGCTCGGCCGTCAGCAGCCCGTTTCGCACGAGGACGTCGGTGATTCGCATGGTCTCTCCCGGGCGCACGGGGCCAAGCCGCCCCGGTGAGCCTGCACTCTGAGCGCGCCGCGGACAGTAATGTTGACGCATCCAGCAACGGCGCGATTCATCTAGGACGCCATGAACCAGACCCTTATCTCGTCCAGGGTGCGGGGAAATCGTCCGTGTGCGCGGAAGAACAGCAACAGAACAGCACGGCGAACGGCAATCTGTTCGACTGGCTCTTGGCCGCGATGAGAGGCTCATCCGTCGCTGGCCACGGAAGTGGGCTTGTGTGGTTCCTGCCCATAGCACGATGAGGAGGCTGGCCAACCAGTCGCTGAACCGCCGCTCAGTCTCTCCGTTTCGGGCGCGCCGGTTTAATCGGACGCCAGATTCGATGCCGGTGCTCCCGCGCCTGTGGGACGGCGGTCGGTGAGCTCGTTCGCCATGTTCACACCTGGGGCGGGCATGGGCGTGGTGGAACGGATTTGGCGATTGTCATCGAGCGGGGCCGGAACTAGCGTAACTGCATGATTTGGCGTTAGCATGGGCAACACCGTGCGGATCGAATTGCTGCCGTTGGGCCGAAGATTGACGGTCGCTCCGGGCACATCGCTGCAGGATGCGCTCTTCCCGCAAGGGGTCGAGTTCCCGTGCGGCGGTCGCGGCCGCTGCAAGGGCTGCCGTGTCCGAGTGCTCGAAGGGGGTCTGCCGGTGACGCCGGAAGACAAGCGCGTGCTGACGTCCAAAGAACTGGCTGAAGGATGGCGGCTCGCCTGCCGGGCGCATGCCCGCAGCGATTTGCGCATCGAGCTGGCTCAGTGGGAACTCTCGATCCTCAGTGACAACTCGACATTCGCCTTCACGCCGCACGACGGGTTGGGCGCAGCCGTGGACCTCGGGACGACCACCATCGTCGCGCAGTTGGTGGATCGGCGCACGGGCAACGTGCTGGGCGTGCGCATGGGGCTGAATCAGCAGGCCAAGCACGGCGCCGACATCATGAGTCGCATCGATTTCGCGATGTCGGCCGGGGGCCAGACCACCTTGCAGACGCTCGTGCGCGAACAGATCGGAGGCTTGCTCGCGGAGTTGATGTCCGAGGCCCCGCCCGGGGCGCCGCTCGAACGCGTTGTCCTGGTCGGAAACACCGTGATGCATCACCTGTTCTGCGGCTTGAGCGTCGAACCTCTATCCCATCACCCGTTCGATCCGCCCGAAGACGCATTGAAGACCTTTTCCGCGCCGGATTTGGGCTGGCACGGACTTGGCAATGCGACGGTTTGTTTCCTGCCGTGTCTGGGCGGTTTCGTGGGCAGCGACGTCTTGGCGGGCATTGTGGCGACGCAGGTGAATGAAAGCGATCGCTTGGTGGGCCTGGTCGATCTGGGCACGAACGGAGAGATTGTCATTGGGAACCGCGTCCGCCTCCTCTGCGCCTCGACCGCTGCGGGCCCGGCGTTTGAAGGCGCGCGAATTTCCATGGGCATGCGAGCCGCCACCGGGGCGATCGCCGAGGTCGCGTTGCGGGACAGCGCAATGCAGTGCCGGGTGCTCGGAGGCGGCGCTCCGCGCGGCATCTGTGGAAGCGGCCTGGTGGACGCCGTGGCATGCGGCCTCGACCTCGGACTGGTCCGCCCGACGGGGCGGTTGGCATCGGGCGATCGATGGACGTTGGCGCCGCCCGTGGTGTTAACGCAGACGGATGTTCGCGAGTTGCAACTGGCGAAAGGGGCTATCGCCGCCGGTTTTCGATTGCTGTTGGCCCAATGGGGAGCCGGGCTCGAGGATTTGGAATGTCTGCACCTGGCAGGCGCTTTCGGCAACTACATCAACCGCGCCAGCGCCCGGCGCATCGGCTTGCTTCCATTGCCGCCCGATCGGGTGCGTCCGGCGGGAAACACGGCGCTGCTCGGAGCGAAGCTGGCGTTGTTCCGGGAATCCGGCGACGGCTTCGAGTATGAGGCGTTGCGCCGGAAGATTCGCCATGTTCCGCTCAACGAAGACCCTGACTTCCACGAGACCTACGTCGCCGAAATGCAGTTTTCATGATCCGAACCGTGGAGGGGGGACGCCTGCCTGCCGGCAGGCAGGCGTCGCCGCTCCGCACCGGTTCATGGTCATCGTGTACATTAAGTCGTTGAATGTCAATGCTATCTATAAATTCCGCTCGAAATCTCCGTTTCTTCACGCTGACTTGCCTCCTTTGTTGCAGCCTGGCTTTCGCGCTCAGGACTCCGCAGGGCCAGGCGGCCCAGGCTCCGGACGCCCCGGCCGGGCTTGCCGAACGGTTTGTTCAACCGCCCGCGCAGACCCGCATTCTCAAGATCATTCACGGCTGGCCCGATGAGCCGGGCCGGCAGGACGACCTCATCGGCAGACTGCAGAACCAGGGCTTCGGCGGAGTGGTCTGCAATGTCGCATTCGAGAATTATCTCGAGAGCGAGGCGAAGTGGGCTGCTTTCACGCGGGCTGTTGAAGCGGCCAGGCAAGCCGGGATGGCGTTGTGGCTGTACGACGAAAAGGGCTATCCCTCGGCCAACGCCGGCGGGCTCGTGTTGCGGGACCATCCCGAGTGGGAAGCGCGGGGGTTATTGGCGAAGGACGCCGAGACGGGCGCCGGTCCGGCGACACTCGAACTGCCCCCCGGACGTCTCTTTCTGGCGGCGGCCTACCCGGTGCGGGATGGAGATGTCGACTTCGACGGGCGCGTCGATCTGAGCGCCCATGTGCGAGACGGACGGGTGTCATGGACGGCGCCCGAGGGGCGTTGGAGACTCCTGGGCGTCACGGAAGCGCCTCTCTACGAAGGCACCCATGCCGACGGCAATCTGTGGCGGAAGATGCCGTATCCGAACCTGCTCGAGGCGGCCCCGACCGCCCGTTTTCTCGAACTGACTCACGCCCGCTACGCGAAGGAAATGGGGCCTGACCTGGGCCGTCACTTCGTCGCCACCTTCACCGATGAACCGTCGTTGATGAGCCTGTTCCTGCGGCGGATGCCATATCGGCCGCTGCCCTGGTCGACGGGGCTGAGCGCCGAGTTTCGCAAGCGGCACGGATACGCGCTCGAGGATGCCATCCCGTCGTTGCTGGTGGGAGCGGGACCTCGAGTGGAGCGGCATCGCCACGATTTCTGGCAGACGGTCGGCGAGTTGGTGGCGGAGAACTTCTTTGGGCAAATCCAGGACTGGTGCCGGCGCCACGGCGTGCAGTCGGGCGGCCATCTGCTGGCCGAGGAAGGGCTCACCGCGCACGTGGCGCTCTATGGCGATTTCTTCGCCTGCCTGCGCCGCCTCGATGCGCCCGGCATTGACTGTCTGACAAGCCTTCCGCCCGAGGTCCCGTGGCACATCGCGCGGCTGGCGGGCAGCGCGGCCGAGCTTGACCGCCGCCCGTTTGTCATGTGCGAAACATCCGATCACGGCCAGGTCTACCGTCCGGCGGGCGACGCGCGTGCCAAGCGCGTCGTGACCGAGGCCGAAATCCGCGGGACGTGCAATCGGCTCTTCACGGGCGGTGTCAACGTAATCACCAGCTACTACTCGTTCACAGGGATGGATGACGCCGCCCTGCGCCGACTGAACGAATGGGTTGGGCGGTGTGCAACGCTGCTTGCGGGCGGCCATCAAGTGGCGGATGTGGCGGTTGTCTATCCGATCGAGAGCCTTTGGACGCGCTTCATTCCGGCGGAGCACTGGGCCAATGCATCGCCTGGCGCCAATCGGATCGAGCATCTCTATCGCAACGCGCTGGAAAGTCTGTTCGCGTCGCGCCGCGACCTGACAGTGATCGACAGCCGCACGCTCATCGAGGCGCGGGTTCTGGAAGGCGAGTTGGCGCACAACGCCCTCCGGTGGCAGGTGGTGGTGTTGCCGGGAATCGACACCCTGCCCGAAGCTGCCTGGGATCGGCTCGATGATTTCATGCGCCAGGGCGGGACCGTGATTGCCCTGGGCGCGCGCCCCGCCAATACGGAGTCCGAGTTCCCCGACCGCCGCATCCGGGCCTGGGGCGAGCGTGCGTTCGGAGAGACGGGTGACGGCCCGATCGCGCGCACAGCCGTCGGGCGCGGCACAGGCGTCTTTCTGTCGGCGGGCATCGAGGCTCTGTTGCCCCGGGTGCTTGATCAGATCATCGAGCCGGATTTGGCGGTGCCGAACCCGCGCGCGCCGTTGCGTCTGACGCATCGGCGAGTCGACGGCCACGAAGTCTACTTTGTCATCAACGACAGCCCCGTGCCCTGGCAGGGAGCCATCGAGTGCCGGGCTTCAGGCGCGGCCGAACAGTGGGACCCCGCCACCGGACAGCGTTCGGTGTGGCCGGGCAAGACCGCCACCGAACTGGTCTTGCCGCCGTATGGGGCGACCTTCCTGCGGTTCGACGGTCCGCCGCTACCGGCGAGGAAGCTGAATCCGGGCGTCTCCCCCTCGATGACATTCAAGGAGCTTCCCGCCGCCCAAGCAGCGGTGGCTCGGGGCGAGTTCGTGCGCGAGACAATGTCGGCGGACAGCGAGGCGACTCGACCTGGCCGCCCGGGATGGCGAGTCGAGGGCACTCTGACCCGAAGCGATGTTGACACATTCCTGTTTGTGCGTTTGCCATTTGAGGATTCCTTGGACTTGAGCGCCGCCGATCTCCTCGAGATCGAGAGTTGGGTGCCCGAGGGACAACACACGCCGACACAATTGCTCGTCATACTGCACGAACGCGGCGGCGGGGATTTCTTGGCAAGCACACCGCGCTCGCTCTCCGCGGCGGGCTACGACCGTTGTTATCTCCCCCTGGATCGCCTGCAACTCGCAGGCTGGTCAAGCGACAACGACGCGACACTGGACCGGCGCCGCATCGATGAAATCCGCGTCGGCTGGGGCGGGTACGTGGGCCGCGAAGGCGAGCGGATCGAGTTCAGCCTGCGGATGCCGCGCGCCGGCGCGATTGGCGCCGGCACGGGCGCCGATGTGCGATAGTCCAGCCTAACCCGGAAATCTCACCAGTGGGGCGATCGCGGCATTCCGGAGTGTCTGCGGGTGAGATTTCCGGGACTGAGAGCCTGCATTGCAGATGAAACGTGACTGTGACCGGTCAGATGACTTCAGCAGTTGGCGAGAAATGCAGGCTAACGCAGACGGATGAGGACGGTGCTGTCGCCCGGAACCGGAATGGCAATACCCTCGCCCGTCAGTCTGCCCACGTCCAGGGCGCTTCCAACCGTGGGGTCCGAATCGGTCGGACTCGAGAGTCCGGACGCGACGAGCGTGGCGCTGGTTGGGGCGGGCAGGGCGTGAGGGAGTTGGTCCAATCGGACTGCGCAGCGGACCTGTTTAGGGACGGGATCGAGATTGGCCACGAGCAGGTAGCATTGGCCGGGGCGGCTGTAGACCGCTGAGGCGCAGCGATCACCTTCGAGGCGGACGGCTGTGTTGCGCCAATCGGCAAAGCGATGCGAGGCGATGTCCTCGATTTGTCCCAGGGGGGCGAAGAGCGTGAACGTCTCGGGGCTGGCCGGCCAGGGTGTGACGCCGCTGACCAGGGCATACAGAGCGAACAACCGGTGGAGATGCCTGTCCGCATTGGCGTCGATCTGACCGTAGCTGATCACGCCGCGGGACCGGGCTCCGACCAGGGACCATTCAAGGGGAAGGTCCTTGAGTTCCGGCGCCTTCTTGGACCAACTGCCGTAGCCCCATTCATTGGCCACCACATAATCGGCGAAGTTCTCCGTCACGAACATCGGAGTCGTTGTGTTGTGGACGATGACCAGGCCGTCGGGCCCGACGCGTCGGCGAGTCCATTCCATCAAATCGAGCAGTTCTTCGATGTCCCAATGGCCCGCCGCGACGGCGCCGGGCTCCTTGCCCTCGTGTCTCGGGTTGGAGCAGAACAGGGCGACATTCCAATCGTAATAGACCCCGTCGAGCGGGTGTTTGTCGAGCACGCGGTCGATCGAGTGCTTGAGGAAGTCGATCCAGCCGGAGCGCAGGCACATCTGCACCCCGAACTCGCTCTTCTCCTTGAAGAAATTGTGTTGGAGATTGCCTTTGCGGTCGTTCCGACCCCATTCGGTTCCTCGCTCTTGAAACTCTCTGGTGCTCGAATGGAGTTCCTTGTTCGAAAAGTAGGTCGCGACGCGAATCCCGTTCTTGCGGCACGCGTCGAGCACCTGGTCGTAACGGTCCATGTCGGGGTAGGGCGGATAGGACCCATCGCGCCAGAAGAGGCCGTCGCCGTAATAATCGCCGTCATTGTGGCAGTGGACCGTCTGAATGCCCGAGTCCTTCCAGCGCTGGATTTGATCCGGACTCACCCAGTCGCCCCGGTTGCGATTGAACGAGGTGTGAAGCCACGGCTTGAGAGCGCGGCCTTCGAGCAGAGGCAGGCCAATGTAGAAGTCAAAAACCAGGCGCCCCGGCAACGTCACGGGCGCATCCGCCATCCAGAGTGGCGAGATCGACACCGCCATCCCGTCCGGTTCCGTGCCGCGGGCGAGATGACACCGGCCCTGGCCGCGGCGTCCTGTGCACTGGGTCTCCCATTGCGAGAGGTCGGAGCCCACAAACCACTCGAGCCCTTCGACGCCCGGATCGGCAAACATCATCGAGCGCGGCGCGTAAGGCGTCTCGACGGGCTTGTCGGCCGGAACGCCTTTGCGCAGTTTGCCCCACCGGTTGCTGCCAAATGAAAAAGGCGGCGCACCTTCCTCCTCGGTCGTGCCTTCGCGATAGCCGTATTCGCACAGGTTCGGCGCCAAACGCGTGAAGAACGGCGTAAGCTCGCGCGCGCGAACGGCTCCGCCCGAACTCGTGAGTTCCTTGCGCACCTTGATGTATCCCCAGTGGTATTCGAAGACCGTGCGTGTGCGCACGTCCGAGGGGCGCCCCTTCTCGTCCGCCAAAAAGCCGTCCACGGTCACGATCTCGGTCGTCCCTTCCCGGCGATGCGTCACGCGGGGCGCCCGGTCATGCACGTCGGCAAACACCGCATCGCGGTCAGTGCGGACGCGGGTCTCGATGGGGGCCATCAGGAGGTTGGTCGCCTTGCCGTGCGTGAGGGTGATCTGGCAGATGGCGCCGCCTTGCCGCAGGTCGTGGCGCACTGTGTAGAAGGGCGTGGTCAGTACCAGAGCGCCCGAATCGTCATCGCGCCGGACCGAGTAGTCCTGTGGCCACGTGCTCGATGGCTTCGCCCCGGCCGCGGCTGCCGCCAGAAGGGTCGAACCGACGATCAGGGCTAGAAACAGACTGGCTGTTGAAAAACGAAGGCCGAACGAGAAGCGCGGGGCATTGCCGCGCTGAATGCGTGGTTTTTGGTTCATAAGATCGTTCAGATTCAAGCGCGTCGGCGGGATCGGCCCTCCGAGAGAGATGGTCCATTGGAGACCTCAGACCCGGCGTTGCCGCCTCCCAGGAAGTCGATATCCAGGGCGATTGTCAGAGTCTTGCCGCTGGCCGATCGCACCAGCAGGCCCTCCCCCGCCCTCGGGCTGCGATCCACAGCCGCCACGCGATCGAATCCGGACGGGATGCTCGAGACCGCCATGATGTAATTGACTTCGAGCGGGCGATCCGGGTTGAGCCGAATCGAGGTCGCGTAGCCTCGCCGGGACAAGGTGTTCTTGCGGGCCGACTCGGCCAGCCCATAGTGGAAATAGGACGTCACCTCCTCGAGTCCCATCACATTGACATGGCGCCCGCTCCAGGGCGGGTAGTGGCGTCCGCAATTCGAGAACCAGAATAGCGTCGAGCGCAACACACGCGGGTCTTTCAACCCGATCCACACATAGCGCTCGCGCGGAAATGTCACAGCCGTCCAGGCAAATGGCGCCGCCGAGTCGCTGACAATCAAGGCGAGGTCCTCGAAGCCCCGGCGCGCCGGGTAGCGGCTCAAATCGGCCGTCTCTCCGGTGATGGTGGGCACGTTCTCGAGGGAGGCGAACTCCGCCCCCGGTTTCAACAGGGAATAACCGCGCTGCTCGGGACGTTCGGTAGGTTCAGGCAGCACCTGCCCGAGCAGGAAGGGGCTGGTCGATACCGTGCCGCTGCCTGCATGGTCGGGGAACCGCAGCATTGCGTGGTGCCCGAGGCACATGGGGCCTTTCATGCCGCTGATCCGATGCCGCGCATAGACGGCCTGATGGCCGTCCACCAGCGTGATGAACTTGTCGACTCGACCGCGGCGAGCTTTGGTGCTGAGACTCAGATGGAGGATCGAGGCCGCGCCTTTCTTCTCGAGCGATTCCAAAGTCCACGACGCATTGGCCGTCTCGCCATGAAGCGGATGGCGCTCCTTCCCGAATGGCTTGGCATTGCCGCCAAATGGCAGGCAGAAGAAATCGCCTCGCAACGCGCGCAGAATCGGCGGCAGCGCAGCCGCCTCTTCCTCCTCGGCCCAGGGAGCGACGGCGAAGGGTTGCACCCGGCGCCCGCGGCGGTCGAAGGTGACCGGTCCGATCTGGCCCCCCATCCGAGTGACGAAGGCTTCGACATCCGCCGAGGCCACCCGCCATGAAGGCTGGCCCCGCACAACGCGCAGGATTGGTTTCATGAAAGTCTGTTTGTCAGGCCCGCTCAGTTCGGAGCCGCCGCGTCGAGACTCGGCCTCGGGCCGTTGACGGCCGGAGGCGCCGGCTTCGAATCGATCGACTCTGGGCCTGGCAGGAAAACGCGACGCGAGTTTACGACCCGCGGGCGGTCATGGTCAACGCGCGATTGTCTCCGCGCAACGAGCTGGCCTTTACACACCCAAGGCCGGTGTTACAGTGCGTCTATGACGTCGCCGTTCGAAGAGACCGACTTTGTGGATCGTGATGTGGAGATCGGGCGAGCCGCGCGGATGAGTCCGGCGGGCGCGCCGCCCATCGCCGGGTCTCCCGTGCCGACTCGTCCGCCCACGCGGGAGGAACTCGAAGTGCAGGTCGGCGAGACACAGAGCCGCATCGCCGAACTCAAGCGGGCCCAGGAGGAATTGGAACGGCAACGCTCAGCCCTCGAAGAGGCGCGGCGGCGGCGGGTGGAGTTCGAAGTTGGGCGGACCGAGACGACCGGGCATTTGACGCGCGGCATTGGGCTGCTCGAGAAGGCGGAGTTCGAGGCGCGTCGCGACGCCGAGCAACTGGCCAAGACGCTGTCCGGCTTTCGGGAAGCGCTGGCCAGGATCGAATCGATCAACGAAAAAGCCTGGACAACGGAGACCTGGAGCAACGAACTCACGCGCGCCCTCACCAGCATCGAGAACGCGCGCATGGAGTATAACGCCGCGCGGTTGAAATGGACCCTCCTCGACGACTCCGCCGCGCCGAAGGGCGAGGCGTCCGCCGCCGCATCGGCCGACGATCCGCTCAGCGGCTGGACCCGGCGTCCTCTGCGCGAACTCTGTCGTGTCGGCCTGGCCCTGACCTGGCCGCTGGCGGTGGTCGGGGTGATCGCGCTGATCACGTTTTGCGTGCTGCTGCTGCGCCAGTAATCCTTGCACCCGACACGCCTTCGAGTCCCAGCGACCATGCGGTTCTTCCGCAAGAAACCGGATCCGATTGCCGAGAGTGAGCGCCAACTCAACGCGAGGATTGAGGCGCTCCAGGGTGAACTGCGCCTGCTCAACGAGCGGCTCAGCGCCCCGCCCACCGCATCTCGACCTGGCAGCCCCACCGCGCAATCCGCATCTTTCGCAGCTCGCATCCCGGCGGGGTCGCGCGAGCCCAGATTCGAGGCGATCGACCATCTCGGTGTTCAAGGGGCGGCGGACCGCGACTCGACTCCCGACCACTTCAACCAACTGGGCGTGCGCAAGTACGATCCCATGACCACGCTCCGCAAGTGGCTGTCACAGATTCGCGGCACTCCGACGTCGAATCCGAAACTCGTCAACTATCTCGCCGCGGGCAGCATTCACGGGTTGCGTCCGTTGCGGTACGAAAAGCGCGTGGCGCGCAACCGTTTTTTGGCACTGCTGGCGTTCTTCGTGGCCATCCTCTGGGGCCTCATCTACATCTACATGAAGAACCGCTAACCCGCTTGTTCTACACCCCGTCGGTGCACAGGGCGGCCCGATCTCGCAGGATGACTGCCATGCGGATCAAAGCCCGGTAGGATGATCCACGAATGACCAGGGCAGACGAAACTTCCTGCCCAGGTGCGCCGCGAGCGCCTTGACCCCGAATGTCTCGGTCGCATAATGGCCGGCGTAGAGCACGTTGATCCCCAGCTCCTCCGCCAGCCCATACGTCCAGTGCGGGCCTTCTCCGGTGATGAACGTGTCGACACCACCGGCGGCCGCGAGGCTTAACTCGGCGCCGACGCCGCCGCTGACAACCCCAATGCGCCGGCAGATCGCCGGGCCGCCGGGCACCACACGCACGGGCCCCCCAACCGCCCCGCGCAACCGTTCGGCCAGTTCCGCCCGTCCGATGCGTCCGCGCGCGGCACAACCAATCGTCCGGCCCTTGCATTCGAAGAACGGCTCGATGCGTTTGAATCCGAGCGCGGCACAGAGTCGCGCGTTGTTTCCAAGGCGCGGATGCGCATCGAGGGGCAGATGCGCGCTGTACACGGCCAGGTCGTGATCGAGCAGCAGCCGCAGCAGTTCGTAGTGCCGGCCGGTCCAAGGATGGCGCGCAGACCAGAACAAACCGTGATGCACGAGGAGCAGGTCGGCACGCGTCTCGATGGCCAGTCGCACCGTGACGCGTGTGGCATCCACCGCGGCGGCGATTCGCGTCACGCCCCCGCGATTCTCGACCTGAAGCCCGTTCTGCGCTCCGTCCCAGTCCTGGAACCGGTCAGGCTGCAACAGGCGATCGCACTCGAACACAATCGCAGCGAGAGGAGTCTTCGGCATGCGGCCATGCTAACCCGCATTCGCCGGCTTGTGAAGCGGCCTGATCTTTCGCACTACACACTGAACAGAATGGCGCTTTTGTTGGTGCTTGTGACCTTTGAGGTAATCCAGGAGCGCGCCACTGGTCAGGTTCAAGACGCCGACCAGCTTGAGGAGCGGGGAACCGCAGCTCGGCTTCTGGGAACGGGACTGCGGGTAGAGGTGCAGATTCTTGAGCGTGTCGGGGGCAAATAAAATGACAGGCTTTTTATCCGATACGGACACCGGGGCGACGAGCTTCGCGAAAATACGTAGCGCAAATTACTAAGCCACTGGTGGCTGGGCCCGGTGCACGCGGCCCAACGGTTCACGGGGTGCTTGTGGTGGCTGCGCGAACGCAGCGCCGATTGGGTGGCGCGCAACACGGTGAAAGCAGTGGCAGTGGGTGTAGGCCTGCTTTGGAACTCTGCGTGGTACCGCGCCTGGGTGTACGCATGAAGTCGGCCTCCGACAATCATGTAACGAAGACTTACACTAAAGCTGCATCGACGTTCGCGGGCGGGCATCCGTGCCGGACCTTAAGCAGGCTGCGATTATCATGGCGACGTTCGTTTATCAGACGGCTATGCTCGACGAGAAGCTCCCGCGCAACCCGATGCAAGAGTGACGCACATCCTCGCCCGCTGCGCTGGCTGCGAACACGTCGCGCTTGCGGTTGTGACGTCTCACTCCATAGTCTCCCCGATCGAATCGAACTGGAAGATCGATAGAAGTGCTACGGCATGATCTATGCCGGACTGCCGTATTCATGTCCCGACCTGAGCGATGTTGGCGAGATGAAAGGCGGTTCGCCCTTGGGCGCCGGCACAATCGCCGGATCGGACGGGACGCGTCAGCCCAGCGTCAGGGAACTGGCTCAAGCGCGCTTCCAGGGCGCCCATGTCGCCGGAATCGCGGCGAAGCTGAAGGGCTGATTTGCGGCGCAGGCGGGGCATGCGGCCTGCAGGGGGGGGAGTCTTCATCCGTTGTAGGCGCGTTGCCCGACCGGGCGACCGAATACCGACGACCGTCCGATGCACCGTTTCCATTCGACGCCAATTCATGAAGCCGCAAAGGCCGGAGTGGGGACGGCTCGTCCCCGGCCAACGCGAGTGAAGACGGTATTTGCCGGCGACGGGGCCCTGTCTGCCGCGCCACTTGATGAATTGGCTCTGGTTTCCATTGGCCTGCGCGATGGGAACCTTGATTCGCCGGTCGAGGCCCCGTACTTTGCGAGCAATCTATGAGACATCGTTCGTCTGCTGGGTTGGCTGTCGGGTGTGTGATGGCGGCGCTGGTCGTTTTGGGGAGTGGTTGTCAGACCGTATACAACAAGACACTCGAAAACGTGTTTGGCTATGAGAAGCGGGAGTTGCTGAAGAAATCGGTTGCCGCCTTGCAGGAGGAGCAGCAGCAGACTCAGAAGGAGTTCAAGGACGCCATGACCCGGCTGAAGGAGCTGTACGCCTTTGACGGGGGCGATCTCGAGAAGGTGTATGACAAGCTGAAATCATCGCGCGAAGCCTGCTATGCCCAAGCGTCTCGTCAGCAGAATCTGTGGGTGAGTGGCGGTTCGGGTAGTCGTCCAAGATTGTGGTAGAGAGCGGTTTCCATCGCATGATACGTGCGGAATCCATAGGATCTTCTGGTCACCACTCGGA
>Ga0116173_1002947_pt1 | contig 12967 bp, 9 predicted proteins | sample AD_UKC085_MetaG_FD_89800 | JGI IMG/M metagenome (GOLD analysis project Ga0116173, IMG submission 89800) | Active sludge microbial communities of municipal wastewater-treating anaerobic digesters from USA - AD_UKC085_MetaG | ecosystem: Engineered > Bioreactor > Anaerobic > Digestate | place: USA...
ACTCCAGCTGCTGGAGCACCGGGGCCACGTTGCGCCGCGCGAAGATGTCGCCCGGCATGAGCAGCACGGGCAGGCGGTTGACCGTGGCGCCGGCCGCGCCGGTGACCATGTTGGTCGCGCCGGGGCCGATGGAGGACACGCACGCGAAGGTCTGCATGCGGTTCTTCATCTTGGCGTAGCCCGCCGCGGCGTGGACCATCGCCTGCTCGTTGCGGATCTGGTAGTAGCGGAAGTCGGGGTTCTGCTGGAGCGCCTGCCCGATCCCCGCCACGCACCCGTGGCCGAAGATGCCGAAGCACCCCGCGAACAGCGGCTGCTCGACGCCGTCGCGCTCCGTGTACTGGTTCTTGAGGAACCGGATCACCGCCTGAGCCATCGTCATTCGCATGGAACGACCTCCCAATGGGTTGAAAACACGCCCTCTCACAGGAAAACCACCGGCACGACAAGGCGCCATAATACCAGATTGGCGGGAAAAACCGGCAACGCGGCGGGCGCGGGATTTCTCGAAATCCACGAATCGTGGGCAAAACCTGTTGACCGCGAACGGCAAAGTGCGATATGCTTTAGACATGCACGCGCGGCCCCAAAGATGGACGGGGCGGCGTTCCGTTGGGTCATCGGAATGCACAGGGGGTTTGTAGCGGTGTTGCGCGGCGGGGTTACCCACAGGTTTCAGTGAGCACTTCGAAACTGACAGGACTGGAAATCATCGGCGACGTCATCCGGGAGCACTACGATCTCGGGGAGGTCGCCGTGCCGCGCCAGCTCGAGACGACCCACCAGCGGCGTCACCGCAAGATGATCGTGGAGACGTCCCAGGGCGTTTTTCTGGCCAAAACCTACCGCAACGACCCCGCCTCGGTGGACTCCCTGTACTTCCAGCACCGGCTTTCCGGCTTCCTCGCGGAGAACGGGCTGCCGGTGGCCAGGATCCAGGGGACGCGGGACGGCCGGACCTTTGTGGTGCAGGACACATGGTGCCTGGAGCTGCAGCAGTTCGTTTTCGGGCACAGCATGACCGTGAACGAGGCGACGCTGCGGGTGTCGGGGTCGGCGCTGGGCCGCCTGCACCAGGTCTGCCAGGGGATGCCGGTGCCCCCGCGCGACGCGCGCAAATGGCGGTTCAGCGAGGTGCCCCAGGAGACCTTCCAGAAGTTCTACGAGATGGCCCTGAAGGAGCGGGCGGACCAGAAGATACAGGGGCACTGCAACAACATCGTCCTCTTTCTCCAGCAGGCGAAGGAGGTGCTCAACATCGACAAGCGCTACGCCTTCGAGATGGGCCTCATCCACGGGGACTGGCACGGGGGCAACCTGCTTTTCGACGGGGACACGCTGAAGGCGATCATCGACCTGGAGTTTGCGGGCGACGGGTGCTATCTGGAGGACATCTCCTACGCCGTGTCCAACCTGTGCATCCGCACGACGACGAGCCCGGAGAAGATGGCGTTCCGCACGGAGACCCTGCTGGGGGCCTACGAACTGCACCGGGCGCTTTCCTACGCGGAGCGGGTGGCGCTTTACTACGCCGTGGGGGTGAAGCACGTGACCACGGTGTGCTACCAGACGCCCCAGCAGGGCGGCCGCGTGGCGGGGTATTCCCCCGCGCAGTGGATGGGCATCCTGGACGCCCAGACGCGCTGGCTCGGCGAGCAGTCGCGCCGGGCGCGCTGGGGCGAGTGACCGCCGCCCCCTCCCCCTTTCCCGCCCTCACCGGATCCGCGAGTTCTCCGCCGTCTGCCACATGTCGCAGTTCGGGCCGAGGGCGCGCTTCAGGGGATAGGTGAGCTCGTTGAGCTGGGCCACGGCCGCGGGGCCGATGTCCTCGACGGCGCGCAGGTTGTCCAGCAGCTGGGCCGGGTTGCGCGCGCCCAGGATGACGGACGAGACCCCGGGCTGGGCGGCGAGCCAGGAAAGGGCCATGCCCTCCACGGTGAGCCCCACGGCGGCCGCGAAATCGCGCAGGTCGGCCACCGTGTCCATGAGCAGGTTCTCATGCCCGTCCTCCCCGTGCCTTGTGCCGTCGCGGTGGCGGGAGAAGTGCCGGGTGCGCCTGCGCAGCATGGGGATGTCCTCGATGGAGGCGTAGCGCCCCGTGAGGAGCCCCTGCATGAGGGGCATGTAGGCGAGGACCGCGACTCCGCGCTCGCGGCAGGCGGGGATCGCCTCGTACTCGGCGGCGCGGAAGAGGAGGTTGTACCCCACCTGGTCCGAGGCCGCCCCCCCCGCCCCGCACCACTGCGCCAGGTCCCGCGCGCCGAAGTTGGACACGCCGATCTCGCGGATCTTCCCCTCGTCGCGCAGGGCGGACAAAGCGGCGTGGGTGTCCTCGAAGGGGACCGTCCGGCTGGGCCAGTGCACCTGGTAGAGGTCTATCCAGTCGGTTCCAAGGCGGCGCAGGCTGGCCTCGCAGGCGGCGCGCACCCGGTCGGGGGCGCAGTTTTCCGGGGAGACCTTGTCCGCGATGTGGACGTCCCTGCGGCGGGCGCCCAGCGCCTTTCCGAGGGCCTCCTCCGACGCGCCGCCCCCGTACATCTCCGCGGTGTCAAAAAGGTTGACGCCCTCGTCGAGGGCCACCTGCACCGCCTCTTCGGCGTTTGCTGCGTCGTCCTTCCCCCAGAACTCCGGATCGCCGATCTGCCAGGCCCCGAAAGACACGACTGACACCCTCCAGTCGGTCCGGCCAAGGCGGCGGTATTCCATGGGATCGGCTCCTTGCGGCTTGTGCGCCCGGGCTGATTCTAAATAATCGCGCGGCCGGTTCACAAGAACGCGGCGCGGCATTCCCCGGGGAATGCCGCGCCGCGGGCGGCCGGGGCCGCCGTCAGTCCTTGGGCACCCGGATGACCGTGATGTCCGGGTCGTTGTTGCCGCGCACGAAGCGGACCAGCACCGACTTGCCGGGCACGGCGTGCTTTTCGAGGGTGGAGCGGAACTCCGCGGGCGAAGTCACGGACTGCTGTCCGACCTCGGTGATGACGTCGCCCTGCATGAGGCGGGCCTCCTCCGCCGGGCTTCCGGGCTCCACGTCGGTGACGACCACGCCGCGCAGGGCGGCGTCCATGCCCATGCGCTCCAGGAGCTGGGGGGTGAGTTCCTGCACGCGGACGCCGAGGACATCCTTGTCCGGCGCGGCGCCGCCGTCGGCCACATTGCGCTCGGTGAGGGTGATTTCCACGGCCGTGGGGGCCTTGTCCCGCCACACCTCGAGGACGACCTTGGTGCCCGGGGAGAAGGAGGAAATCCGGCGGACCAGCTCGCTGGCGGTCTTGACGGGCTCCCCGTTGACCTTGCGCACCACGTCGTAGGTCTTGATGCCGGCGGTGTCGGCCGGGGTGCCGGGCTGCACCTGGCGCACGACCGCGCCGTCGCTGTCCGGCAGGCCGAGGGAGTCGACATCGGCGTAGTTTTTCGCGTCGTCAATGGAGACGCCGAGGTACCCGCGCGACACCTTGCCCTTGGAGATGAGCATGGGGACGGCCTCCTTGGCGGTGTTGATGGGGATGGCGAAGCCGATGGAGTTCGCGCCGAGGATGATCGCGGTGTTGATGCCGATCACCTCGCCCCGGATGTTGCACAGGGGGCCGCCGCTGTTGCCGAGGTTGATGGCGGCGTCGGTCTGGATCAGGTTTTGGAAGGTGAGGCCCTGCGCGGCGAGCTCGGCGAGCCCCTCGCGCCCGAGGGCGCTGATGTGGCCCACGGACATGGAGCCCTCGAGCCCCCGGGGGCTGCCGATGGCGATGGCGAACTCGCCCACCTTCAGCGCGTCCGAGTCGCCCAGCGGGATGGCGCGCAGCGGCTCGTCGGCCTCGATCTTGATCACCGCGAGGTCGGTTTCCGGGTCGGTGCCCGAGACGACGGCCTCGTACTCCTTGCCGTTGGAGAGGCGGACGGTGATCTCGTCGGCGTTCTCAACGACATGGTTGTTGGTGATGATGTAGCCCTCGGGGTCGTAGATGAACCCGGAGCCGGTGCCCCTGGGGCGGGAAGGCATGCGGCGGCGGTCCTCCGGGGAGGGCATGGGCAGGTTGAAGAAGCGGTAGAGCTCCTCCATCTGGCCCATTTCCATGCCCTGGTCCTTGCCCTTCACGTCAATGTTGACCACGGAGGGCCGGAGCTGGTCGTGCAGCTGGACAAAGCCGTCCTCCAGCTGCTGCAGGATGGGGGGCTGCGCCGGCGCGGTGCCCGGCACCGCCAGGGCGGCCGTGGCCGCCAGGGCGATCAGGAAGATATGGTGTTTCATGGGGTTCTCCTTTGTTGTTGATGCTTCAGGTCCCGGGATGTCCGAAGATCGCCTCACGAAGGCTTGTCCGGACGGATTCCAGGACGCGTTTGTCCTCAATTTTCTGGCCGTCCCTCCGCACGTAGAACGAGTCTCGGACCCTGCCGACATCGGTCATGATGTGCGCCGCCGTCACGTCCACGCCCATGCGGGCGAGGGTGCGCGCGATGTCGTGCAGGAGGCCGGTTCGGTCTCCGGTGACCACGTCCACCACCGTGTCCGTGCGGGAGGCCCGGTTGTCTATCTCAACGACGGTTCTCACCGGAACCGCTGACGTGCGCAGGGCGAAAAGCCGCGAACGGGCGCCCTCCACGAGGCGCTCGGCCTCCTCCCCGCCCCCGAGCACCTCGCGCAGGAGCCCCTCCAGCTCCGCGAACTCGTTCTCCGTGAGCGGTCGCCGCGAAACGGAGTCCTCCACCAGGAAACAGTCCACCACCCAGCCGTCATTCCGGGTGAAGAGGGCGGCGTTCTGGATGCTCACCAGCCGGGACGCCATGACGCCCGCGATGTCGGCGAAGAGGCCGCGCCGGTCGCGCGTGCAGACGATGACCTCGCTGGGGCCCGCGTCCCCGCTTCCCAGGCACCTGACCCCGAGGCCCGACCGGGCGGCGTCCTCCAGGCAGGCCAGATGGGCGGCCACCTGCGCGGGGGAGAAGGTGAACACATAGCGGTCGCCCATGCCTTCCAGATGCGCGAGCACCCCGTCCCGGGGGCGGTCCTGCAGGCCGCCGGCGATGAGGTCCGCCTTGGCCCCGCGCAGGTCCTGTTCCCCGGGGGTTTCGCGCCCCGTCAGCAGGCGCTCAGTCTGGAAGTGGAGCTTCATGAGCAGGGAGCCCTTCCACTCGTTCCAGACATTGGGCGCGACGGCGAAGAGGTCGGCGTAGGTGACCAGCAGGAGCATCCGGAGCATGTCGGGCGACCGCACCAGCCCGGCGAACCCCTGGACGACGTCGAGATCCTCCGTGTCCCGGTAGAACGCGATGTCCGACATGGTCATGTGGTGCTCGACGAGGAAGAGCACGCGGAGGGCGTCATGCTCGGGCAGGGCCAGCCGGTCGCAGACGGCGCGGGCGACGCGGACGCCCTCGGCGACATGAATCTCCCCGGCGGCCTTTCCCAGGTCGTGCAGCAGAATGGACAGCACGAGCAGGTGGGGCTCCCCGATCCTTCCGAGGACCTCGTTCAGGAAGCGGCCGACGGGCCCCTTCATGGCGGGGATCTCCGCGAGGGCCTCGACGGCGCGGAGGGTGTGCTCGTCGACGGGGAAGCTGTGGAAGTCCTCGTAGCGGACCAGCCCGCGGACGGCGGCGAACTCCGGGAGGTAGGCGCCGAGGACGCCGGTCCGGGCGGCCTCGCGCAGGGCGACGCCCGCGCCGGAGAAGCGCCCGCAGACGGCGAGGAAGAAGCGGCGGACCACGTCGCTCTCGCGGAATTCCTGGCCCGCGAGGCGGGCGTTGAGGGAGACCCAGTGGGCGGTGCCCGGGCTGAGGGGCGCGACCCTGCGCGCGCACTCCCAGAAAATCTCCATGAGGCGCGCGGGGTTCTCGGCGAACCAGTTCTTGTCCGACGGGTCGGCGCAGAGCTGGCCGTTGTGCAGGGTCATGCGGGCGCGGTTCTGCGCGCGGTCGGCGAAGAGCGAGGCGATGCCGGCCTGGTCGCAGACGCGTGCGGCGGCTTGCATGAACTCGCGCAGGCGCGCGGCGCTCTGGTAGTAGTCCTCCATGAAGCGGCCGACGGCGCCCGCGCTGCCCGTTCCGTAGCCGAAGACGGAGGCGATGTGGGCCTGCATCGGGAAGAGCAGGCGGTTGTCGCAGCGGCCGGCGTGGAAGTGCATCTCGTTGCGTATCCGCCAGAGGAAGTCTAGGCTCTCCATCAGCTCCAGGTGCTCCGTCGGCGTGATGAGCCCCTCGCGCTCCATGTCGTCGAGGGAGAAGACGCCCCTGCCGAGCATGACCATCCACAGGGCGGCGTGGAAATCCCGGAGCCCGCCGGCGTTCTCCTTGATGTCCGGCTCCGGGGCGTACAGGTCGCGGTGCTCCGCCGGGAGGGACTCCAGGCGCTCGCGCCGCCGGATGTGCGCCAGGATGCCCTCCTTGGTCCGGGGGGGCAGGTCCGTGAGCAGGAGCTTCAGCCTCCCGAGGGTGGTCGCGTCGCCGCCCACCAGCCGCGCCTGGAGATAGGTGGTGCAGACCTGCGGGTCCGTGGCGGCCAACGCGGCCGCCTCGCCCACGCTGTGCAGGGTGAACCCCGCGGAGAAGCCGATGTCCCAGAACAGCGGGTGCAGGAAGCTGGCCAGCCGCTCGATTTCCCCGTCCAGCTCCGAGTCGAAGAGCAGGGAGACGTCCAGGTCGGAGAAGGGGCTCATTTCCGCCCGTCCGTAGCCGCCAAGCGCGCACAGGGCCACGCGGTTCAGCACGACCCCGGAGTTGCGGCTCCAGGCGAGGCCGAACTCCAGGGCGGCCCGCACCACGTCGTCGCAGAGCACGGTGAGCTGGTGCAGCGTGTTCGCCCCGGACTCCCCGGCGGCATGGCGGTTCCGGATGGCACGCCGGCTTTCCAGCACGTGCATGCGGATCGCCTGCAGGCAGGCGGCGTGCGGCACCTCCCGGAACCGGTGGGGCTCCGAGCGCGCCAGTTCGCGCAGGGCCTGGAAACTCGGCGCGGCCGTCGTCATGGGGCCTGCTCCGCCGTTCCGGCTGCGGGCGCGCTGTCGCCGCGCAGGAACGCCGCGGGCGCATCCACGGGCACGATGGCCGAGCGCGCGAGCCATCCGCGCTCGCCGCCGACAGTGGAGACCAGGGCCCAGTTCTGGGCGGTGCGCTCCACGACGACCCGGTCCCCCTCGTACAGCATAAAGCGCGGCGTGTCCTCGGTGCTCCGGGAGAAATAGACGGGGACCTCGGTTTCCGCCGCCACGGCGAGGGGCACGGGGTGGGCCTTGGACCAGGCGGCCCCCGCAGTCAGGGCCAGGAGCGCCGCGCAGACCCCGGACAGGGTTTTCCAGTAGGGAATCCGCCGGATCTGGGCCGCCGTGAGGAGGGTCAGGAGCGCCCACCAGAGGAAGAGGGCGAGTCCGGTCACCGTGGCGGGCCGGAACCCCTCGGCCCAGAAGAAGAGCGCCTGCCGCCAGTCGGCGGGCAGGGGGCGCGCCAGGTTGCGCTGGGTCCGCTCGAGAACTTTTTCCAAATTGATGCGGGCCGCCTCCAGGTCCGGGTCCAGGCGGAGGGCGCGCTCGTAGCACGCCACCGCCTCGCCCAGCTCCCCGGCCTGGAAGAGCGCGTTGCCCAGGTTGTAGAAGACGGCGGCGTTGCCGGGGCGTGCCCCGGCGACGGCGGCGAACCGTTCTGCGGCCAGGGCGTGGTTGCCCTGCCGGTAGGCGTCCTTCGCCGCGGAGAAGTCCTCAAGGATTCCCGGGGCGGCGAAAAGCATCACGGCGGCGGCGGCCAGGTTCATCATGACGACGGTCCCTCCGTCAGCGCCCGGCGCAGGGGTTCCAGCAGCGCGTCGGCGCGCTCCTTGAGGGCCGCCACCTCTCCGGGCGCGGGCGCCCTGCCCGCGTAGCGCGCCCGTTCACACGCGCGCAGGATGTCCGTGGTTTCCTTCACCAGCGCCAAGTCGCACCCGCGGCCGCCGAGCAGGTCGGCCACGTCGGAGGCGGTGAGTCCGGCGGCGTTAACGTTCACCAGGTCGGCGACAAACCCGGCCAGGGCCAGCTGGACGGGCTCGGCGGAGTCCCCGCCGGCGGTGCCGAGGGCTTTCCGGGCGCGTTTCAGGGCGTTCTGCCGGCGGGCGTAGGGGATGTCCGTGCCCATCCGCCGCCGCCGGTGGAGCCATCCCCAGAGCCCGCCGTAAAGCGGCAGGGGGAGCAGGGCGGCCAGCCAGGCCAGCAGGCCGCCCGAGGCGCGCTCCTCCAGTCCGGCGTCCTCGATGAGCGGCAGCGGCTCGTCGCTGACGGGAAGCACCACGGAGCGCTGCTCCTCCCGGGCGCCGCCCGCGGTGACCAGCTCCTGGGATCCCTGCGCCGACACGGCGACAGTCACTTTGCGCGCCGGGACGCTTTCGGTCTTGTAGTTCTTCAGCACGGGGGCGAAGAAGACGTACCGCACCTCCGGCAGCTCATGCTCGCCGGGTTCCAGGGGGGTGACGGCATACCGGAACTGCTTGGTGGTGTTTTCGGCGGACTGGTTGTCCTGGGCCGTCTCCACCTCCGGCCCGGCCGCATGGGCCCAGGGGATGGACGGAAGGGTCGGGGCGCCCACGGAATCCGGGTTGCCCTCGCCGGTCACGGAGATGACCCACTGCGCGGGCACGCCCTGTGCCAGGATGCCCGAGGGGAACTCGGCGGCGACGCGGTACTTGCCCACCGCGCCCGAGAAGCCGTCGGGCGGCGCCGGGAGCGGTTTGACGGTCACGGGGATTTCCGGCGTGGCGAAGGCGCGCGCCGCGGACCCTGGCCGCCAGCCGTCGGACCAGACCACCTGTCCCTGCCAGCGCCAGGCGCCGATGGTCAGGGCCCCGGTGGTGGTGGGATACAGCACCTGCGAAATTTCGGTGACCCGGTAGGAAAGGCCGCCCCGCTTTTCCTGCATCTGCCGGGTGTTCTGAGGGCCGGAATAGAACCCCGGGGTTTCCGGGAGGGGCAGATTCTGCGCGGAGCGCAGGTCAACGCTGAAATTTCCGGCGTCCAGGATGAGAACCCTCAGGAGCAGGGTCACCGCCTCCCCCTGGAAAATCTCGTTCTTGTCCGTCCGCGCCTCCACCATCGCCATCTCTTCGATGGAAAGGCCCCCGTCGCGCGCGCCCGCCTGCCGTCCGTCGGAAACCGATTTCACCACCTCAATCGTGAGGGGCTGGGTGAGGTACTCGCGGCCGTCCACGACCATTTTGACCGGCGGGATGCGGTAGGTCCCCTCCTTTTCCGCCCAGCCGCGGTAGCGCCACGTGCGTTTCTGCGAGGAGGTGGACCGGCCGTTGACGATGGTGAAACTGGAGGCGGAGCTCACCTCGGGGGCGTCCAGGAACAGCCCCGTGTCCGTGACCGGGGTCACGTCCGGGTTGCGGACATCGCCGCCGGAGGCCTGGAGGGTGAGCAGGAAGACCTCCCCCACCGCAACCTTTTCGGCGGAGAGGGACGCGCTGACCGGGCTTTGCTGGGCCCGGGCCGCCAGCGCCGACAGGAGCGCCGCGAGGAATGCCGCTGTCCACAGCCGTCCGCGCATCACCACCACCCCCCTTTGAAGTCGATCCGCTGGCGAACGTTGCGGATTTCCTTCTGTTCGCGCTTGTCCGTCTCCTCCAGGGACTCCAGAAGGGCGTGCAGGCTTTCGTTCTCCATTTCTTTCGCTTCCTCCTCCGCTCCGTCCCCCTGCTCCTCCTCTGCGGGCTGCGCCTCCTGACTTTCGGCCTCCTGGGGTTTCTCCTGCTCCTTCTCCTTCTCCTTTTCCTCCTGCTGTTCCTGCTCCTTCTGCTCTGCCTCCTGGGGCTGCTTCTGCTCCTGCTCCTGCTGGTCCTGCTCACCGCTCTTGGACTGGTCGGACGACTGCTCGGAGGGCCTTGCCAAGAGTACCACAAGTTCACCGGGGGCCAGGGGCATCCCCCGGAAGACAACCGTGTCGCCCGGCCGGGCCTGCACGGTGCCCGCGAGGGCGTTGACGATCTTTCCGTCAAGCAGGGCGTCTATCCGCACCTCCATGGACGCGGCGTCCCCCTCCTGCTGGGGGAGCAGCGTGACGGCGGCGGAGTAGGTGGCGTTGATGGGGAAACGGGTTTCCTGCCCCGGGGCCAGTTCCCGCGCGGTCGTGCCGATGAACTCGTACCCGGCGAAGCCGAGCGGCTTGAGCACCCCCTCCAGCGCTGCCAAACGGTCGTCGGCGGGGGGGGCGGCCACGGGGGGATTGACGCCGCAGACGGCCGTCACCGCGCAGAGAACCGGCGGGGGCGCCCCGCCGGGGTCCTGGGGCGCGGCGGGCGGCAGCAGTTGTGCTGCTGCGGAGACGCCGCCCGCGGCGGCGAGGATCACGAGGAGCCGTCGGAGGAACGGGGTCATTTTCTCTCCCCCTCCGCCGGTTCGGGCACCACAAGGCGGGCCGCGTTGCCCTCGCTCTCCACGCGGGCGCCGGGCCACTGGGTGCCGACGTTCAGAAAATAGGAGCGGGGCTGCTGGTCCTGGTTTTCGGGCGGTTGCTGCTGCTGGCCGTCCTGCTTTTCCGGTGGTTTCTGGAGGAGCTCCTTGAGGCGCAGCCTGAGGTGGTCGAGATTGGTCTGGGCGCCCGGATGCTCGGGATGCTCCTCCAGGAACTTGTCAAACGCCGCGATGGCGCCCCGCAGGGCGGCGACGGCCTCCTGGTGCTGCTCCTTTTCGGCGGGGTGCGCCAGGGCGGCCCGCGCCAGCGCCGCGGCCCGGGCAAAGGCGGCCCGGGGCTTCCACGCGGGATCCGCGGCCGATTCCGCCGCGCCGAACATGCGCTCCGCCTCGGCGTACATTTCCCGGGCGGCCGCCGGGTCCGCCTCGGCGCGGGCCGTTCCGGCGGCGTAGAGGGCCTCGCCGAGGGCGTACTTCAATTCAACGGCGTCGGGATGGTCCACCTGGGCTTCCCGGAGGGCCTCCACCGCCTGGTCGGGCTGTCCGGAGACGGTGAGTTCCCGGGCGTTCTCCAGCACGGCGCCGACGCCCGCCGCGTGGGCGGCGGCGGACACCGCGAGGGCCGCCAGGAGGGCGCAGATTCCTGTGGGGACGCGTCTATGCATGTTCGGCGATCCTCCCCGCGGCGCGCAGGCGGCGCGCCCGGACCACGGGGATCAGGGCGAGCCACACCGCCTCGGCGGCGAAACAGAGCATGGCGGCGGCCAGGGGCCACCGGTAGCGGTTGACCCGGTTGAACCGGAGCTCGCTGGAGAGGGCCCGGGCGCGCACCTGCTCCCATTCCCCGTGGAGGAAGGCCACGTCGGCGTTGTCGGCGGTGGCGCGGGCGTAGGCCCCGCCGTTCTCCTTCGCCAGGCGCGACAGGTTCTCCTCGTCGAGCTTCGAGAGCCGGGTCCGCTGGTCCTCCGGCACGCGGGCGTAGCGCTGCATCCACGCGGGGTAGGTGATCTGCGCGCCGTCGGGCGTGCCGATGCCCAGCACATAGATGCCGGCGTAGTCCCGCATCTCGGCGGCCGTGGCCAGCGCGTCGCCCGAGGTCTGCTCGCCGTCCGTGACCACCAGGACGACCCGGGCGTGGCGCTGGTCGCCGCCCGATTTCTGGACGTCCTCGTCGAACATGCGCCGGGCCTCGCGCAGGGCGGCGGCGAGGTCGCTGCCCTCAATGCTCAGGGTGTCGGTGGACACGGCGTCGAGCACCGTGCGGAAGTAGTTGTGGTCCAGGGTGAGGGGCACCTGGCAGGCCGCCTCCCCCGCGAAGGCGACGAGCCCAAAACGGTCGCCGGGGGACAGGTCCAGCAGGGACTGTATCTTCTGGCGGGCCTTCTCCATCCGCGTGGGGAGCGGGTTCTGGGCGTTCATGCTCTCCGAGGTGTCCAGCAGCACAAGCACGTCGCGTCCGGACCGGGCGGTCTTGCGCCACGCGCTGCCCCACTTGGGCTGGGCCAGCGCCAGCAGCAGGAAGGCCACGCCCAGCACGGTGAGCACCGCCAGGGGAAGCCGGAGCCGGTCGGTGTAGCCCTCCAGCAGGCGGGGGGCCAGCCCCGCGTCCACGAGCAGGGAGAGCCGGCGGCGGCGGCGGCGCTCGCTGTGGAACAGCAGCAGCGCCGCGGCGGCCGTCACCAGAAGGCCGGCGGAGATCCACAGCGGCGCCTGCGCCGCGGGAAAGGCAAACTGTATGTCCGTCACGCCCATGAGGTTTCCATTCACGGGAGAGGGTCCAGCCAGGTACGGCGGGTGAAAAGCGACGCGAGCACAAGCGCCGCCCCCGCAAGCATCCACGGCAGGAACCCCTCGTGGTATTCGTAGTAGTCGCCCAGGTCTATCTCGGTGGTTTCCAGGGCGCCGATCTCGTCGTAGGCCCCCATCAGGGCCTCCGTGTTCGTCGCCAGGTAATAGCGGCCGCCGGTCCCCTCCGCCACCTCGCGGAGCATTTTCTCGTCAATGGCCTCGCTGCGCACGGGGAAGAACCCGCCGTTGAGCACCTGCTCCTCCGGCGAGCCCGCGCCGATGGTGTACACCCGGATCCCCATCTCCTTCGCGATCTGGGCGGCGGAGAGCGGGTCGAGCTCGCCCCGGTTGTTGCGTCCGTCGGAGAGCAGGATCACGACCTTTGATTTCGCCTCGGTCTGGCTCAGGCGGCGCAGGGCGAGCCCCAGGGCGGAGCCGATGGCGGTGCCCTGCTTGGAGTCGGGGGCCACCTCCGCGTTCTGCACCTCCCGCTCCAGCACGTCGTAGTCGAGGGTCAGGGGGCACTGCGTCCACGCGATGCCGGAGAAGCACACCAGCCCCACGCGGTCCATGCCGTAGCGGCTGCCGCGCGCCTCGCGGCGGCTGTCAATGAATTTTGAGACCGCCTGCTTGGCCACGTGCATCCGGTCACGGGGCCGCCCGTCCATCATGAAGTCGGCCTGGCGCATGCTTCCCGAGACGTCCATGCAGAGCATGATGTCAATCACGCCGGCGCGGTCGCGGCTGAGCTGGTGGCCCGTCATCGGGCCCGCCAGCGCCACGACCAGCAGCGCAAATCCCGCCGCTCTTAG
>Ga0116173_1002999_pt1 | contig 12849 bp, 14 predicted proteins | sample AD_UKC085_MetaG_FD_89800 | JGI IMG/M metagenome (GOLD analysis project Ga0116173, IMG submission 89800) | Active sludge microbial communities of municipal wastewater-treating anaerobic digesters from USA - AD_UKC085_MetaG | ecosystem: Engineered > Bioreactor > Anaerobic > Digestate | place: USA...
GTTCAAGGACAACGGCATGACCGCCGCGTTCAGCCACGCGATGATGGTCGGCGCGACCTCGTGCGCGTGCGCCTCGACGGGCAACACGTCGGCGTCGGTGGCGCTGTACGCCCACAGTTGCGGGCTGAAGTGCACCGTCTTCATCGGCTCGGGGCGGATCGCGTTCGGCAAGCTCAGCCAGGCGATGGACTACGGGGCCCAGACGATCCAGATCCAGGGCGACTTCGACGATTGCATGAGGCAGGTTCAGGCGGTCTGCACCGAGCTGGGGCTATATCTGCTCAACTCGCTGAACCCGTTCCGGCTGGAAGGCCAGAAGACGATCATGTACCGCATCATCGAGGCCCTCGGCTGGGAGGTGCCCGACTGGATCGTCGTGCCCGGCGGCAACCTCGGCAACTCCAGCGCGTTCGGCAAGGCGTTCCTCGAACTGAAGCAGCTTGGCTTGATCGACCGCGTCCCACGCATGGCGATTATCAACGCCACCGGCGCCGACACGCTCACCGACCTGGTCAACAACAAGAAGCTCGTCTGGAACGGCGGGCATGTGAACCAGAAGACCATCGATGACTATTACGCCGATCTGACGGCGCGGCACTTCTCGCCGCACACCTGCGCATCCGCCATCGAAATCTCCCGGCCGGTGAACCTCAAGAAGTGCCTCCGCGCGATCGACGTCTGCAATGGCGTCGTCCTGGCGGTCACCGACGAGGAGATCTGTGACGCCAAGGCTCTGATCGGCAAATACGGGCTCGGCTGCGAGCCGGCCTCAGCCGCCACCATCGCGGGGCTCAAGCACCTGCTGGCCGACGGCACCGTCGCCAAGAGTGACCGCGTCGCCTGCGTCCTGACCGGCCACGCCCTGAAGGACCCGAACGTCACCGTCAACTACCACAAGGATAGGCAGGGCCAGTTCAGCAACGCCCCCGTCGAGGCCCCCAACGACCTGGCTGAAATCATCAAGCTGATCCGCTGATCGGTCCTCGCGATTGCTATGGCTGACCGCGCAGCCCCGCAAACAGGCGCTGCTGCTCCACCAGGCCCGAGGTGGTTGGCGATTGCCAGTGAAGCCGGGCGGATTCGAACGCGTCGGAAAGCTGCTCGATTACCGTGGCGATGTCTGTTTCTTGGATGGCTCTGGCGCGGGCCTGCTCCAGCATGGCGCCCGCCGCCTCCCAGTTCCGGACCCATTCTCGGACACGTTGTCGTTCCATCCTATCCATGACACTATTCTATCACGATCGGCGCTCATCGCGCAGGGTAAACCGGCCATCTGCCGGTGTGCATCGCGGGCGAAGACCGGAAGGTGTCGGAAGCCTCCTGGCGCACTCCTGGCGAGCGGACTGGTTTTGGCTGGTCTTGTAGTAGCGGCGGGCGGTGTGGCGGCGGTTGAGGGTCGCCTCGAAGCGTTCGATGCGGCGGACCAGGGTCTGCCGGCTGGCGCCGTCGAGGTCTGCAAAGTACGTGTCGAGCAGCAACTGCCGATCGTTTTCGTCGAAGTACTGCGGGCGCATGCTCCAGAGAAGCCGATTTTTGCATGGTGGATAGCGCGTTCCGATGGCATGCATTGTCCTTCTTGGACGAACCGCTGCCTATCGATCCAGCGATGTATCTGCAAGAATTTCGCAGAATGGAGGCGCCGCGAGCACCTTTTGGGTGAGTCTGTAGCATTTCCGAACCGTCTTGTCACGCAGGCGGAACTGGTCGGGATTGAATGCCTGGGTGGCATGGGCGAGATGGACAAGGGATTTTGACATCGTATGCGGCGGTAGCTCCACGGTCTGGTATCCACGGTCCAGGAGCTCGAAATACAGTTTCTTTCCGGGTGTCAGACCTTGGTCCTGGCCCATTTCGAACGAGAGTCTTTCCCGCCTCAAGACCTCTGTGCGATAGGCGCAACAAATCGTACGGTTGTAATAGCGATAAATGCCCAGTGGGTCCGGCTCCTTGAGCAACCTGCGCTTAAAGGTGCGAACATCTGTAGTCTCTTTGAGCCATTGACGCCAACGTGGGCGCAACTCGATTTTGCCTGAGCCGACACACGCCAAGCCCGGATTGTGTGCGAAATGCCCGAGGATATCACGGAGCCAGTTCTCCTTTTGCACGAACGTGTCGGAGTGCATGGCGACGAAGAATTCCGTGTTGCAGTGCTTCAAGGCGAGGTCCAATCCCCTGGCGTGGGCGCGTGCACCAGATTCGCCGTCTTCGCTCTGCCTCTCGACCAGGCGGATCCAGGGCAGGCCCTTGAGGTAGGCCAGCGAGGCATCCCGTGAGTCGTTGTCGACGACGATTACCTCATGGGGATACGTTGTGAACCTACGAATGCTCCGCAGACACAAGCGGATGCATTCCAAAGTCCTGTAGTTCACGATGCCTATTGTTGCTTGATCTGGTCTCAATCCATTCATGTTGCGCTCCGGTGCCATGAGGTGGAGATGCGACGTTCGTCTCTGGCCCCTCGCCCAGGGTGAGCTTGAGGACATCCCGCTTCCGGTTTCGGTTGACGGTGACGGTCTCGGGATAGCGGTAAAGGTCGTCGAAGCGGCGCAGGTTCCGATCAGCGAAGTACGACTCCCAGGATTCTGCGAAGACCATTCTGTCCATGATTCAGCCAATCTCCAAGCAGCGGCCCCTGGTCTGCGGTTGTAAGCATTCTGTTCGTATTCCGTTATTATGACGCTAGAAGGCGGCTGGAAACAAGCTTCCACTGGAATGGCGAGGTAGCAGCAGGTCGGTTTTGGCTGCCAGGGTGGCAGGGGGTTGGGGGCGGGCTGCAATTTTGCCAGAGGGGGTGTGCGTGGGAGGGGTTTTCGTAAGGTCTTTTGGGGGAAAGGATTACGGTTGATCTGGTGGAAGGCGGGGGTGTTGGCACGGCATTTGCAATTTGGGGCAGCGGTGGAATGACTATGATGGCAGAACGATCCCAACTTGCGGATGTCAACGTGGTGGCCAGTGCGGCGAACTGGGCCTGGCCGGAGGCGCTGCGCAGCCTCTTCAAGCCTCGGGGCATCAACCTGATGGTGGCCGAGAATACGGGGGATTTCGTACATATCCTCGGGCGGACCCGCGTGCACGCGACCATCGTGGACATGGATTCGGAGCGGTCCAGCGCCCTGGCGACGATCCGGATCATCCGCATGGACCATCCGCTGCTGCCGTGCATCCTGCTGACCAGCCGGGTGGACCAGGATGTGCTGGGCAAGGCGCTCCAGCTCGACGTCTTCGGCGTCATCGGCAAGCCGGTGAACATGGAGGTGCTCCATCAGCTTCTCAACCGGCTTTTCCTGAAGAAGTACAACAGCGACATTTTTGCATCGTGATTGCTAAGTGCCCCAGAGATTGGATGTTACGCGAAAACGCGAATATGGATACGAGAATACGGTCAACCCCATGCAACGGAACTGGAAAGGAGTAAGGACAGATGAACATTCGACCATTGGCGGATAAGGTGCTGGTTGAGCGCGTGGAGGCGGAGTCCAAGACGGCCGGCGGGATCGTGCTGCCGGACACGGCCAAGGAGAAGCCCCAGAGAGGCAAAATCGTCAACGTGGGCGAAGGCAGATTGCTCGAAGACGGCACCCGGCGAGAGGTCCAGCTCAAAAAGGGCGATCTGGTGCTGTTCACCAGCTACGCCGGCACCGAGATCAAGGTCGACGGCAAGGAGTACCTGATCATGGACGAGTCGGACGTCATGGCCGTGATCGAGAAGTAAACCGCCGAAGGCAACGAAACGAAGCATCACGCACTCGGATCGACGACAAATGAAGGAGAAAGCAAGATATGGCAGCTAAGAAGATCGCATACGGCACCGACGCACGCGGCGCCATTCGGGAAGGCGTCCGAAAGCTCGCCGGCGCCGTCAAGATTACACTCGGCCCGTGCGGCAGAAACGTGATTCTCGAAAAATCGTTCGGCTCGCCCACCGTCACCAAGGACGGCGTCAGCGTCGCCAAAGAGATCGAGCTGGAAGACGCCTACGAGAACATGGGCGCCCAGATGGTCAAGGAAGTGGCCTCGAAGACCTCCAGCGTGGCCGGCGACGGGACCACCACCGCCACGATCCTGGCCGAGAGCATCTTCGAGGAGGGTCTCAAGAACATCACCGCCGGCGCCAACCCGATGCAGGTCAAGCGCGGGATCGAGACGGCCGTCGAGACCATCGTGGACGAGCTGGGCAAGATGGCCATGCCGGTCGAGTCGACCAAGCAGATCGAACAGGTGGCCACCTGCTCGGCCAACCAGGACGCCGAGATCGGCAAGAAGCTGGCCGAGGCGATGGAGAAGGTCGGCAAAGATGGCGTGATCACCGTAGAGGAGGGCCAGTCGCTGGAGACGACGGTCGAGCTGGTCGAGGGCATGCAGTTCGACAAGGGGTATCTGAGCCCGCATTTCGTCAACAACGTCGAGAGCATGTCGGTTGTCCTGGACAAGCCGTACATTCTGGTCCACGAGAAGAAGATCAGCTCGATCAAATCGCTGGTCCCGCTGCTGGAGAAGGTGGCCAAGCAGGGCAAGCCGCTGCTGGTGATCGCCGAGGACGTCGAGGGCGAAGCGCTGGCGACGCTGGTGGTCAACAAGCTGCGCGGCGTGCTCCAGGTCGCGGCGGTGAAGGCCCCCGGTTTCGGCGACCGGCGCAAGGCCCTGCTCAGCGACATCGCCGTGCTGACGGGCGCCGAGGCGATCTTCGAAGACCTCGGTCTGAACCTTGAGAATATCGAGCTCCAGCAGCTCGGCCGGGCCAAGCAGATCAAGATCGACAAGGACGCCACGACGATCATTGAGGGCGCCGGCAGCACCGAGGCGATCAAGGCCCGCATCGAGCAGATCAAGGCCGAGATCGACAACTCCACCAGCGATTACGACATCGAGAAGCTCCAGGAGCGTCTGGCCAAGCTGTCCGGCGGCGTCGCCCAGATCAACGTCGGCGCCGCGACCGAGGCCGAGATGAAGGAGAAGAAGGCCCGCGTCGAGGATGCGCTTCACGCCTGCCGCGCTGCGGCCGAAGAAGGCATTCTCCCCGGCGGCGGCGTCGCCATGTTGCGGGTCCTGCCGGCCCTGGACAAGCTCAAGACCAAGGGCGACGAGAGCATCGGTGTGGACATCGTGCGGCGCGCCGTGGTCGCTCCGATCAAGCAGATCGCCACGAACGCGGGCCTGGACGGTTCGATCGTGGCCCAGAAGGTCATGGAGTCCTCGGAGAAGAACTTCGGCTACGACGCCCTGCGCAAGCAGTACGGCGACATGGTCAAGTTCGGCGTGATCGTGCCGACCAAGGTCGAGCGGACTGCCCTTCAGAACGGCGCCTCGATCGCGGCGCTGCTGCTGACGACCGATGCGGTGGTCAGCGAGATTCCTGAGAAGAAGAAGCAACCTGCGATGCCTCCGGGCGGCGATATGTATTGACCGAGAGACGAGTGCCGAGCGGGTCCCGAACGGGACCCGCTCCTTTTTCGTACACTTCGCAGGAAGGAGTACCGAAAATGCCGTTCCGTTTCTACTCGAACGCCTTGTCTGGAGCGTCGCGCAGCGTCGCCAGCGCGATCATGATCGTGGGGCTGCTGCTGATCGGATTTGGCGTCCTGATTGCGGCTCTCCCGGAGTTCTTTGCGTATCTGGCGGCCGGTGTATTCTTCGTGTCAGGTCTCGGCTGCGGCGTCATCGCCATCCGGATCTTCTGGGCCCAGAGCCGGATCGACCGAGGCGCGCAAGACGAAACCGAGGTCTACCGGCAGAACGTTCGCATCCACGTCCGTCAGCCGGACGAGCTGTAGGCCGGAACAGTCCCTGCGGCCTGCTATCCCCCCACCTTCCGCATCCGTGCTCATCCCTGTGCGACGCCGCCCTCCCTCGGTGCAGACGGTCTTCAGCTTCTCCAGCGCAGGCGAGTGGTCTGGCCGTTCAGCCGTGTGTTGCCCTCAAGCGCATGCAGGGTGAACAGACCTTCGTCTTTCGCCAGACGAGCTTCGACCCATCCGACGGGCTGGCTGCTGTACCCGGTGAAGCCGGTGGCCGGAAGGTTGATCAGGTGAATGCCTTCGTACTCGGAGAAGGCAAACCGGTGCGAATGTCCGTACACGATGGCCTTGACCTTCGCCATCGGCTTGACGATCTTGAGGAGCGACTTGGCGTCCCAGAGCGCGTCCATGCCGAGAACCGGATGGTGCAGCATCAGGACCACCGGCGCCTCGTCGCAGGCGTGGAGATACATCTCCAGCCACCTGCGCTGCCCTTTGCCCAGACGGCCCCAGGGCAGGTCCACGAAGAGAAGTGAATCGAGGACGATCAGCTTCACCGGGCCGGCGTCGACGGTGAGCATGTGCTTGCCGTTGACGGTCCAGGTGGGGTAGTTGGGTTTCTGGAACGCGTGCAGGAGGTTCTCGCGGTCGTCGTGATTGCCCGTGGCCAGGTGGATCGGGCGTTTCTGGGCGATGGGCGCGACCAGCTCGCGCAGGTTCTTGTAGTCCTCCGCATGGCCCCTCAATCGGGCGAGGTCACCGGTGACCACGAGGCCGTCCGGCGGACGGGCCTCGATCTGATGGCAGATCTCCCGCAGGTTCTGATAGGGGCAGAAGCCTAAGAACTTGTGGTCGGGATCGCCCGCGATGTGGGTATCCGAGAGAAACGCCCAATGCGCCGGCTCCTGGCCGGCACCGGCGAAGCTCGGATTGACCCCGAATGTGGTGATCCCTCCGGCTACGGCCAGCGCCGTCTTGAGAAACTGCCTTCTGTCAAGCCGCTGCTCGAACTGATTCGTCATAAGGTGCTGCCTTTCCATGCGTTCCGATCGCGCAGTCTTCAGGGAGGCTGGCGGCGCCGAACCGTTTCCGCGCCGTGCTTCAGGGCTGTCACCCGCCTCCTGCTGTCCCGACGTTCGTCGGGGTTGTGATGGCCTTGTCTTTGTGCCCCCAGGCAACCCTCCACGGTTGCCGCCATGGAAGTCCTATCGGCACGCACATGCGACAACTCCATCCGGATTGAACCTCCTTTTGACTGGGGTGGTGTTGCGCCCGCGCCAATGCGGCTCGGTTGTCGGGGAGAAGGGATCGATCGGCAGATCGACGTATTTTACCGGTCGTAAATCGGCGACGGCGCGGAAGTGCACCGGCTCGTAGCCGGCCACCGGGCGGCCCGATGTGCTTTATCATTGAGACCGAATCGCCAGACCCTATAATGGCGTCACGTATGTCCCGAGACCGGCTTTTTGGATGGGCTGACGCATGGATCTGAATCCCTTCGATATCGGTGTCTTTCTGGCGTTCATCGGCGTGGTCGTCGCCTTCAGCATGTTCAAGAGCCGGCGAGAGAAGACCAGCGAGGATTACTTCCTGGCCGGTCGCGGTCTGACCTGGCCGCTCATCGGGCTTTCCATCGTCGCAGCCAACATCTCCACCGAGCAGTTCGTCGGCATGGCCGGCCAGGGCGCCGGCAGCATCGGTCTGGCGGTGAGCAACTGGCAGTTGTTCGGAAGCATCGGCATCGTCGTGATCGCCTTCACGCTTCTGCCCCGCTTCCTCAAGGCGGGCATCTACACCATGCCCGAGTACCTGGAGTACCGCTACAACTCGGCGGCGCGGGCGCTCATGGCGCTGACCACCGTGGTGATCTATGTCGCGGTGCTGCTGGCGGCGGTGCTCTATTCGGGCGGCCTGACTTTGAACAAGATCTTCGGCGTCGGTCTGATCAAGAGCATCTGGCTGATCGGCTCGATCGCCGCGATCTACACCGTCTGGGGCGGGCTCAAGGCGGTGGCCTGGGCGGATCTGTTCCAGGGCGGCGCACTATTGATCGGCGGAATCATCACGTTCTTCCTGGGCCTGCGTGCCTGTGGCGGCTGGGAGCAGTTCTCAACCGTCAACGCCGACAAGCTGCACATGGTCCTGCCGGCGAGCCACGAGGGGCTGCCCTGGACGGGTGTGCTTTCCGGTATGTGGATCGTAGAGATCTATTATTGCGGCCTGAATCAGTTCATCGTGCAACGGAACCTGGCGGCCAAGACCCTCCGGGACGGGCAGCTCGGGGTGATCTTCGCCGGTGCGCTGTGGCTGCTGATTCCGTTCGCCATCGTGCTGCCGGGCATCATGTCGTATCAGCTGTACGGCAATCAGATGGCGGCGGCCGACGAGGCGTTTCCGACGCTCATCCGCAACCTGATTCCGGCGGGCCTGCGCGGGTTCATGCTCGCGGCCATCGCCGGCGCGGTCATCAGCTCGCTGGCGTCCATGCTGAACTCCGCTTCCACGATTTTCACGATGGACGTCTACCGGAGGATGCTCGATCCGCAGGCCTCACAGAGACGACTGCTCGTCCTGGGTCGCGTGGCGACGGCTGTCTTCCTGGTCGCCGGCTGCCTGCTGGCGCCGGTCCTGGCCAGCCCGAGATTCGGTGGCGTGTTCCAGTTCATCCAGAACAACCAGGGTTACATCTGGCCCGGCGTGGTGGCCGCTTTCCTCTTCGGCATGGTGGTTCCGAAGGCGCCCGGCCCGGCAGGCGTGGCAGCGCTGATCTCGGGTCCGATCGTCTACAGGCTGTTCCAGAAATATGCGGGCGGACTGCACTTCCTGATCCAGGTCGCTCTGACCTTCGTGATCGTCGTGGCGATCATGGCGCTGATCACACTACTCAAGCCGCTGGACAAGCCGAGGGCGCTGCCTGTCCGCGAAGACCTGGACACGCGGACGGCGCCCGAGGTGAAGATCGCGGCGTTCATCGTGCTGGCGGCGGTCGCGGTCTTCTACGTCATCTTCTGGTAGAAAGTCCTGTAGGTCCCATTCGTCCTATCGGTCCTGCGTGCACTCACCAGCCGCCGGGGCTGAGCATGTCACTGACCGGCGTATTCCACCAGGCGGGATCGCGGAAGTACTGCTTCAATTGCATCGCGGCGTTGACGCCGTCGGCGACCGCGGTGACGAGCTGCATCGCGGCGCCGATGCGGCAGTCGCCGGCCGCAAAGACACCGGGCACGCTCGTCCGCAGGTACGCGCAGTCGCATCGGATGAAACCCGCGTCCGCCAGCTCCACGAAGCCCTTGAGGAAGTCCGTGTTGGGGATCATGCCGACGAAGATGAAGACGCCGTCGCAGGGATACGATTCCTCTGCGTTCGTCTTGACGTTCTTGAGCTTGACCGACTGGACCTTGCCCTGGCCTTCGATGGCGGTGGCGACGGTGTCGTACTTGATCACGAGATTCGAGTCTGGCTCATTGGCCTTCGCGAGCAACTCCTCGACGAGGATCTTCTCGGCGCGGAATTCGTTGCGCCGGTGAATCAGCGTCACCTTGTTCGCATACTTGGTCAGGTGCAGCGTTTCCTCGAGCGCGGTGTTGCCTCCGCCGACCGAGACGACTTCCCGGTCGCGAAAGAACGGCGCATCGCAGGTGCCGCAGTAGCTGACGCCCGCTCCGGCGTTGCGGAACTCCTCCTCGCCGGGCACGCCCAGCTTGCGGTAGCTGCTTCCCGGCGAGAGAATCACCGCGCGCGCGACGTAGGTGTTCTTACCCGCGTGAACGGCGATATGTCCGTTCTGGAGCTTTTCCAGGCGCTCGACGTCGGCGCCGTTTTCGATCCGGGCGCCGAAGCTCTCGACCTGTTTCTGCATGCTCTCGATCAAACCCGGCCCGTCGATCTTCTCGATGCCTGGATAGTTCTCGATGCGGTCGGTGTTATTGATCTGGCCGCCCGGCATGAACTTCTCAAGAATCAGCGTGTCCAGCCGATCCCGGGCGGTGTACAGGCCGGCGCCAAGGCCCGCCGGCCCGGCGCCGATGATGATTACGTCGTGAGTCGTTTGAGCCATGGTATCTCCACGGGGGGTCCTGCGGGACCTGTAGCCTCTATCTGGCCGCGATCGCGGCGTCGATCTTCCTCTTCAAATCGGTTTCGAAACTCGGGGTGACCCCTGTGATCTGGTCGACGATCTGCCCGCTGTCGAACACGAACATCGTGGGGATACTCATGATGCCGAACTGGGTCGCCACTTCGCGCTGGTCGTCGATGTTGACCTTGCAGACCTTCAGTTGTCCCTCGTATTCTTCGGCGATCTTCTCCAGCACGGGGGCCGCCATCCGGCACGGGCCACACCACGGCGCCCAGAAATCCACGATCACGGGGACGTCGGAATCCAGGACCTCGCTGGCGAAATCGGCATCGGTCACTTCAATCGTCTTGCCTGTAGCCATCCTTGTTCTCCTCGAAGATAACGCGTCTGTCGAATCGGTGGTCGAGCCGCGATAGTATGGGGTAAGCCAACAGGTGTCAACCCGCTTTGGGCTGACTGTTGATGCGTTCGATCAGGGCGGGCAGTTCGGACAGATGGCGAATCCGGTGCGCTCCGACGGGGGTCGGCTTGCCCCGGTTGGTGCGCGCGTCTTTCAGCGCGGCGGCCATGCCGCAATCGAGTGCGGGCCGGACATCCATGTCGACGCGGTCCCCGATGAAGAGAATGCGCGCCGGAGCTTCGCCGATCTGCTCGGACGCGATGCGAAACAGACGCGGATCGGGTTTGCGCATCGCCAGCTCATACGAGTACAATCGCATGGGAAAGAAATCGAGAAGACCGAGACCCTCCAGTTGTCTGTCGAGCGAGGCGCGGCTCACGAAGGTGTTCGAGACGATGCCCAGTTTCAGACCCGCTCTCTTGAGGCGCGCCAGCGTTTCGTGCAGGTCGGGCTCCGTCTCGGCCAGGACGCTCAGCGGCTCGTACCAGCGCCAGATCACCTCCTCCCACTGCTCGCGGGGCAAATCGATGCCCTCCCTGCGTCCGATCCGCTGGAGCAGGGCCAGCGAATCGAAGTCTTTGCCCCGGAATTCGGCCAGGAAGTAGCGTACGCGCAGCCGCACAAGATAACGCAGGAAATACCCCGCGAAACTCCCAACGGGCTGGTCCTGCTCCCTCAGGTAGTCGTACGACGACCGCGCCCCCTGCAGGATCAACCTGGTCTTGCTGAACTTGCCGAAGCTCAGCAGGGTCTCTCCGAGGTCAAACAGAACGGCCTTGATCTGGTCCATGAGCCCAAGTCCGAAGCAGCGTTGGATTCTCATTGCCTCATTGGCGGCAGGTCCGGCCCGAAGGCCTCACGGATCCAGGCGAACATCTCGTCGTCGGAGATCACCGAGACGCGGTCGGCGGCGTACTCGGCGTCGATCTGATCCTTGATCCAGACGATGCGCGGATCGTGCTTGGCGATCTGGATGTCGTAGTGGGCCTCGACCCAGTGCTTGATGCCGGCCGCCCCCGTCTTGTCGGTGATGGCCACGCCGACGGAGCGATTGAGCAGTTTCTGGGTGTCGAAGCAGTTGTAGATCTCTTCGTTCTTGAGCAGGCCGTCGGCGTGGATGCCGGCTCGCGTCACGTTGAAGTCGCGTCCGACCAGCGGATAGTTGCGCGGGATCTCGAAGTTCATCTCCTTATGCACGTAGTCGGCCAGTTCGGTGATTGCCGCGTAGTTGACGCCGCTGGTCATGCCCTTCAACTGGGCATGCTCGATGACCAGGGCCTCGAGCGGCGGGTTGCCCGTGCGTTCGCCACAGCCGAAGATCGCCGCGTTGGCGGCGCAGCAGCCATAGAGCCAGGCGGTCGAAGCGTCGACAAGCACCTTATGAAAGTCGTTGTGGCCGTGCCATTCGAGCTGCTCGGGCTGGACCCCGATCTTGCGGAGGCCGTGCACCAGCTTCGGCACGCTGCGAGGCAGGGCCACTCCCGCCCACGGAAGCCCGAAACCCAGCGTATCGCACAGGCGGATCTTGACCGGCTGGTTGTAGGCATCTCCAAGCTTGAGCAGCTCGTTGGCGAACGGCAGGACGAAGCCGCCGAAATCAGCCCGCGTGATGTCTTCGAAGTGGCAGCGAGGCCGAACGCCGCTGTCGAGCGACGCCTTGACGATATCGAGATAGGCGCTGAGGGCTTGCGACCGCGTCTTTCGCAGCTTGAGGAAGATGTGGTAGTCGCTGGCGGAGGTCAGGATGCCGGTCTCCTTCAGGCCCATTTGCGAAACGAGCTTGAAGTCGGAGGCCACAGCGCGAATCCACCCGGTGATCTCGGGGTATTGGTAGCCCCGTTCCTGGCACAGTTCGACCGCCTTGCGGTCCCGCTCGGAATAGAGGAAGAACTCGCACTGGCGGATCAGGCCGGTCCCGCCGTCGATATCGTGCAGAAGGTCGAAGATACGAAGGATCTGCTCGGGCTTGTATGGCGGCCGAGCCTGCTGGCCGTCGCGAAACGTCGTATCCGTAATCCAGATCTCATCGGGAATCTCGTATTCGACCCGTTCGCAATTGAAGATGATCTTGGGGAACTCACTGTAGGGGAACGTCTGGCGATGGAGGTTGGGGGTTTCGGTGTCGACGAGCTTAAGGTCCTTTTCTGCCATTACTTAGCTTCTCCAATCTCTGGACACACGTCCGTTGTCCGGCGCTGCCTGGCCGTTGCGACGGGGGGCTGTCCGTCGCGGACGCAGAATAGCCGAGGTGGGATTCGAACCCACACGCCCTTGCGAGCAGGGGCTTTTAAGGCCCCAGCGTCTGCCGTTCCGCCACTCGGCCGAGGCGTTGCGCCATGAACATGAATCTATCTGATCTGTCCTGACCGGGTCCGAAGGCCGACCGAATCCCCATGGGGATGACGGGACCTTCCACGGCCATCCTGTCACAGCTCCCTGCGATTAGCTGGACGATGTATTATAGGGGGCCCACAAGTGCCCGGCAAACCAAAAACCCTCGATCGCGTGGCCGAGTGTCTGTGCGAATTTCGCGGCAAGGCCCGTTTTCCACCACGGAGCGCCATGTGTGGCAGCGGCAAACGGAGCAAGGCGGAGTTTGCCGATGGCTTCGACGGCATGCGTATCACCATCGGCAA